>Ga0224557_1000078_pt1 | contig 106790 bp, 97 predicted proteins | sample 714S31014metaG_FD_180677 | JGI IMG/M metagenome (GOLD analysis project Ga0224557, IMG submission 180677) | Peat soil microbial communities from Stordalen Mire, Sweden - 717 S3 10-14 | ecosystem: Environmental > Terrestrial > Soil > Wetlands > Peat | place: Sweden: Norrbotten County, Stordalen...
CAGGCGCCGAGTGCGGCCTAGCCGGCCGTGGCGGCGCGCCCACCCGGGTCGGCCTAGCGGGCGCGTCCGTACCTTGCCGAGGCGACCCGGAACCCGCCCGGGCTGGCTTGGAAGGCGAGCCGGATGTGCCCCGCTGGGGAACCGCCGGGTTGGCCTCCCAGGACTGGGTAGCTGTCTCAGCATTTCTCGACGCTGCGGCCGTCTCCGGCAGGTCGGCTTCCTCCGCTGAAGAAGCGTCCGGGGTGTCCGGCCCTGTTTGGTCCGGGGCCGGAGCGTCTGACTTTGTTCCGGCCGGGGCCGGAGCGTCTGACCTTGTTTCGGCCGGGACGATGGATGCCTCGGCCAGCCCCGGAAGCCCGGCCAAGCCCGGAAGCAGCGAATCGGCCCGTGCCGGACGGAACCACCGCCCCGACTCGCCTGGACGCGGCCCAACGTCGGCCTTGGCGGGGCCTGCGTCGGGCTTGGGACGTGCCTCGGCCTTGGGACGTGCCTCGGCCTTGGCGGGGCGAGCGTGGGTCTCAGCCTTGGCCTGAACCAGTTCAGCGTCCGGCCCGGCGGCACGCGGCTCACCGTTAGCAGCGCTCACGGGCTGCTCAGCGGTAGCGTCAGGCATCACGTCGGTCCCGGTTGCAACAGACTCGGCGCTAGCATCCCCCTCGATGTCCTGTTCGCCGGAGCTTGTGCTCAAGTCCTCGGCGAGTGGCTTCGCGCTCCCGTCATCAGTGGCGGGTAGGGATGGCACGCGAATAAAATACAGGCCCAGGCTAGCCCTTCGCACAAACAGTTGCGTCGCGCGCAAATGGCGCCTATCGGTCGACTGTCCCCAATAGCCTCATCGCGGTCGGCTCTACGGCTCCTGGGGAGGCGCTAGCTGGTTCCCCCTGGCCTGGCCTGGCCGTGCCCAGGCAGCGAGAATTGGCGCGAAGCCCCGACTTTTGCGGTGGATCGGGTGCCCGGGGATCCTTGGACGTCCGCTGTCGTATCGCGGCTCTATCTCACAGCTCGTGCGCGTCCTGTTTCCGGTCGGCCCCATCTAGTGATGGTGGCCACAAATCAGCTGGCGGGCAGGGGCCGGGCGGCTGGCTAGCCCGCGCCTGGACCCGGCCGGTCTGGGTAAGGAGCCCCCGCCATCGGCGGGGAGCAGCCCGGTCACGGAGTGATGCGTGTGTGGCTGGTGGGGCGGCTGACGCTGACGTGTTCCGGGGCTGGGGGGCACGACGGCGCGTTGCCGGCCCTGGCCGGCACACAGGGCAGTCCCGCCGGGGCCGGCGGTTCCCGTGTGACGTCAAAGCACCTGCGGTGCCCGTGGTGCGGCGGCCCGGGGGAAGATTGTGGTGGATCCGGGCTCTGCGGTGGATAGGAGGTATCCCCGTGCACCGGATCCACCATCAAGCCCGGATCCACCACGCAAATCCCGGCCAGGACGCCGGGAACCGGCGGCGGGCGGGACAGCCGGGACCACAGCGGCCAGCGGGACGCCGGGGAACGTCACATGACGCCAGGGAACGTTACCCGCGGCATGACCACCGTCGCCGCCAGCTCAGCTGCCACCACGACGGCCGGCCTCACCCCCGATACCCGGCTCCCTCCGTAAGAGCCGCGCCCACGCGCCATCGTGCTGCCGCCGGGTCGGCGAGGCGAGAGGCGGGCAGGGCGAGAGAGGCGGACGGGACTGGATTCGTGCGAGCTCGGCCGGGACTCGCCGGGTGCCACGTTATGGGTGCCGGGCGGACTTCCGGGACTGGCCAGGAGCACGGGCAGGGTGCTGCGGAAGCCGTGACTGTGACCAGATGCGCGGCAGCCCCGCGACTCTGGCCATGCCCGGGCTCCTCGCACAGCCGGGCTCCTCGCACAGCCGGGCTCCTCGCACAACTGGACTCTCATCACTACCGACCCAGGTGCGGGACCCGGGCACTCGTGTCGCACACCTCCGTGTCTCGGAACCCCGAAAATGTCAGACCCCAGCGTTATCTTCGAACAGACATCGAAGACGGCTGGACATCCGAGCGAATTTAGGTTCGAATAGAGGTGTCAGCGCCGGCCGGGTGAGGTAGAGGAAAGCACCTCGCCTGGCCAGGCCAGAGAAGGAGATGAAGAGCGATGGTGAACGCAGTGGAGATGCGACCGGGCCGAGGTGACGTCAGCTCGCGGCATCCCGGGGCTCTCGCAGCTCCGGGGTTGGCGCCGACGGTGCTCAGCATGCTCCAGTCCGCGCGGCGCGGTCTCGCCGAGGCGGCCGACGAGTCGGCGCCCGGCGCCCGGTACGTCACCGCCCACCTGGCGGCGCTGCGGGCGGCGGCCGCGGTGGTGGCCGCTCGCGGTGAACCCAGGTCGAGGCGCAGGAAGCCGCATAGCGTCTGGGAGCTGCTGCCCCAAGTCGAGCCGGCGCTCACCGAGTGGGCTGCCTACTTCGCGGCCGGAGCCGGCAAGCGCGCGGCCGCCGAAGCAGGACTACCCCGCGCGGCATCGGCGCGAGAGGCCGATGACCTGCTGCGGGATGCGGAGACCTTCCTGTCGCTGGCAGAGACTGCGCTCGGTGTCGAGGTGCAGTCTCCGCTCCCGCTTCGGCCGGCAGGTTAGCGGCTCAGAAACCATCCATCGCGCCACGCGCATCCGCGTCGAGCACGCCCCAGCTGATGAGCTCCTCGGTCAGGTCAGAGGGGGACTTGTCGTAGATGACCGCCAGCGAGCGGAGATCCTCGTGCCGGACAGACAGGACGCGGCCGTTGTAGTCGCCGCGCTGGCTCTGAATGGTCGCAACGTAACGGGCCAGTGGGCCGACCTTATCCTTGGGCAGCTGGCCCATGCGCTCTAGGTCGATGACGAGCTTTGGCGACGGCACCAGCGGCGATGGGGCAGCGTCGCCGGGCAGCAGCTCGGACACCGGCACCCCGTAGAACTCGGCGAGCTCGGCGAGTTTCTGGACCGTTACCGACCGGTCGCCGCGCTCGTATGAGCCCACGACGACGGCCTTCCAGCGGCCGCGGGACTTTTCTTCAACTCCGTGCAGCGAGAGGCCCTGCTGTGTGCGGATGGCGCGCAGCCGCGCGCCGAGTGTCTTGGCGTACTCAGATGGCATTGTTCCTCGGTTCCCCGGCCAGTCGTCGCTTACGGTAACGGTTACGCTCAGTGACGGTAGGCGGCGCGCGCTATAAGGTCAAGCCGAATGGCAAAAACTGGCTCAACTCATCCGGTAACCGACTAGCCCTCGCACTTCACTATGTACCCTCCGCCGGCCGGCCAGAACCCGGCCGCGGCCAGGTTTCCCGTCGCTGCAGGCTTATTGGCGGGACGGAGCGGGCCATCGTCACGTTCCGGTAACACCCGTCGGGTGTGAGCTAAATCACATATGGCGAGGGGTGTCCCGAAGCCGCTCTGCCTGTTGGTGACTCCCCGTATGATCGACCACGTAGACATCCTTTAAGGACCGTCCGGAGAGGCGGGGAAGGAGGTCCGTCATATGTGCGCAGCCAGCAGTCCGGTCGCGGGGCGTGATGGTCTCGCGGTCCTCGATGCCGAGGAGATCAGGCGCGCGCTCACCAGGATCGCGCACGAGATCCTGGAGCGGACGCACGGCGGTGATCAGGTCATCCTGCTTGGCATTCCGACCCGCGGGGTTCCGCTCGCGCGTCGGCTCGCGGCTCTTATCGGGGAGTTCGAGGGGCTAGAGGTCCCGTGCGGTTCGCTGGACATCACCATGCACCGGGACGACCTGCGGCTCCACCCGGCTCGCGCGCTCGGCCGAACCGAGCTTCCCGCTGACGGGGTAGACGGGAAGACCGTCGTCCTCGTCGACGATGTGCTGTATTCGGGCCGGACGGTGCGAGCCGCGCTCGATGCGCTGAACGACCTGGGCAGGCCCCGGGCCGTGCAGCTGGCGGTGCTGGTGGACCGTGGCCATCGCGAACTCCCGATCCGCGCCGATTACGTGGGCAAGAACCTGCCGACTTCGCAGCGCGAGTTCGTACACGTCCTGCTGACCGAGGTCGATGATCAAGACGCCGTGATGGTCGGCGACGACGGGAGGCAGCCGTGAAACGGCACCTGATCTCGGCCGCCGACCTGAGCCGGGCCGACGCGCTGCTGATTCTCGACACCGCCGAGGAGCTGGCTCAGCTGGCCGACCGTCCGATCAAGAAGCTGCCAACGCTGCGCGGCCGGACCGTGGTCAACCTCTTCTACGAGGACTCGACCAGGACCAGGATCTCGTTCGAGGCCGCCGCCAAACGGCTATCCGCCGACGTGATCAATTTCTCCGCCAAAGGGTCGAGCGTGGCCAAGGGCGAGAGCCTGAAGGACACCGCGCTGACGTTGGAGGCCATGGGGGCGGACGCGGTGGTGATCAGGCACAGCGCATCCGGTGCGGCGCACCAGCTCGCGCGCTGGGTCCAGGGCAGCGTCCTCAACGCCGGAGACGGCACCCACGAGCATCCCACCCAGGCTCTGCTCGACGCGTTCACCATCCGGCGCAGGCTCAAGGCGGCGTCCCGGGCCAGCACTCGGGGTGCCGCGCTCGACGGAGTCCGGGTCACCATCGTCGGAGACATCCTGCACAGCCGGGTGGCCCGGTCCAACGTGCTACTGCTGAGCACTCTCGGTGCCGAGGTGACCCTGGCCGCTCCGCCCACGCTGCTGCCGCTCGCCGTCGGCAGCTGGCCCTGTGAGGTGAGCTATGACCTGGACAGCGAGCTGCCCAAGAGCGATGTGGTGATGATGCTCCGGGTCCAGCAGGAGCGGATGACCGCGGCGTACTTCCCGAGCGTGCGCGAGTACAGCCGCAGGTACGGGCTCGACGCCGCGCGGATGTCACGGCTGCCCGAGCACGCCATCGTCATGCATCCGGGGCCGATGAACCGGGGAGTGGAAATTGCCGCCGACGTAGCGGACTCCGCCCGCTCGACGATCGTGGAACAGGTGGCGAACGGGGTGACCACGCGGATGGCGGTCTTGTACTTGCTGCTTGGCGGCACCGAGTTCCCGGCGGTGACCCCGTGACGGCCGGTGGCCCCGCGATGGACGGCGGCCCCGCGATGGACGGCCGGCCCACGGAACCGGACAGGTGGCTGATCAGGGGCGTCACGGTCGCCGGATACGGCGGCCGGGCGAGCGGGACCGCTGACATCCTGCTCAGCGGCGGATCTATCGTGGCCGTCGAGACCGGGCTGAACCACTCGGGTGTCCGGGTGCTCGACGCCGACGGCCTTATCGCCCTGCCCGGCCTGGTCGACCTGCACACGCATCTGCGCGAGCCGGGCCGGGAGGACGCGGAAACGGTCGAGACTGGCACGGCGGCGGCCGCCCTCGGCGGTTACACCGCCGTGCATGCCATGGCCAATACCGAACCAGTCGCCGATACCGCCGGAGTGGTGGAGCAGGTCTGGCGACTCGGCCGCGCCGCAGGGCATTGCGATGTCCAGCCGGTGGGCGCGGTCACCGTCGGGCTGGGCGGCGTCCGGCTGGCCGAGCTCGGCACGATGGCGGATTCGGCCGCGCGGGTCCGCGTGTTCTCCGATGACGGCCGGTGCGTGGCTGACCCGCTGCTGATGCGCCGGGCGCTGGAGTACGTCAAGGCGTTTGACGGCGTGATCGCCCAGCACGCGCAGGATCCGAGGCTCACCGAGGGGGCACAGGTCAACGAGGGTGAGATGTCCGCGAGCCTCGGCCTGGCCGGCTGGCCCGCCGTGGCCGAGGAGGCCATCATCGCGCGGGACTGCCTGCTCGCGGCCCACGTGGGATCGGCGCTGCACATCTGCCATGTGTCCACCGCCGGTTCCGTGGAGATCATCCGCTGGGCGAAGTCCAAGGGATGGCTGGTCACGGCCGAGGTGACGCCGCACCACCTGATGCTGACCGATGAGCTCGCCGCGGGCTACGACCCCGTGTTCAAGGTCAACCCGCCGCTGCGCACCGCGGCCGACGTGGCCGAGCTGAGGCGCGCGCTCGCCGACGGCACCATCGACTGCGTAGCCACCGACCACGCCCCGCACCCCGTGGAGGCCAAGGAAACTGAGTGGTCGGAAGCGGCGTTCGGCATGACCGGGCTCGAGACCGCGCTCCGGGTGGTGCAGCAGACGATGGTGGACACCGGACTGCTCGACTGGCCGCAGGTCGCCGACCGGATGTCCGTCCGGCCGGCCAGGATCGGGCGGCTGGCCGGGCACGGTATCCCGCTCGAGGCCGGCGCACCCGCCAACCTCACCCTGTATGACCCGGCGGCCCCCGCTGAGGCCGTCGTTCCCGGCGTGTCCAAGAGCCGCAATACGCCGTTCGCCGGGATGGAACTGCCCGGGCGGGTGGTGGCCACCTTCCTGCGCGGCATGCCCACCGTGCTCGACGGAAAGCTGGCCTGACCATGAACCCGGTGCCCCGCACCGCCCTGCTCGTCCTCGAGGATGGCACCACGCTGCACGGGACGGCCTTCGGCGCGGCCGGTGAGAGGTTCGGGGAGATGGTCTTCAACACCGCCATGACCGGGTACCAGGAGACGCTGACCGACCCCTCGTACTGCCGCCAGATCGTCGCGATGACCGCGCCGCATATCGGTAACACGGGCGTCAACGACGACGATCCCGAGTCCCGCCAGGTATGGGTCAGCGGCTACGTGGTCCGTGAGCCGGCCAGGATCGCTTCCAGCTGGCGGGCGACCGGCGAGCTTGACGATTATCTTCGCGCCGAGGGCATCCCGGGCATCGCGGTCCGGGGCACCAGGCTGCTGACCATGCGGGTGCGCGAGCAAGGCGCCATGCGGGCGGCGATCAGCACCGTCGAGACCGACCCCGGGCGGCTGCTCGAGCGCGTCCTGGCCAGCCCCGGGATGACCGGAGCCGACCTGGCTCGGGTGGTGAGCACCTCCGAGCCGTACACAATCCGTCCATCAGGCCAGGTCAAGTTCCGTGTCGTGGCGGTTGACCTGGGCATCAAGGCGTCCACGCCGCGGCACCTCGCGGCCAGGGGCTGCGAGGTGATGGTCGTCCCGGCCGCCACCAGCGCCGAAGAGATCCTCGCCGCCTCACCCGACGGCGTGTTCTTCAGCAACGGCCCGGGTGACCCGGCCGCGGCCGGGTACGCGGTGGACGCGATGCGCGGGGTGCTCGACGCCGGCCTGCCCGTCTTCGGCATCTGTCTGGGCAGCCAGATCCTTGCCTTGGCTCTGGGCCTGAAGACCTACAAGCTCCGTTACGGTCACCGGGGAGTGAACCAGCCGGTGATGGACCTAGCCACCCGTCGCGTCTACATCACCAGCCACAACCACGGCTTCGCCGCCGCGCTCCCTGGACAAGCGCAACCGAGCGCAACCCCTGACCCCACCCAAACCCCGGCCCCGGACGGCGCATCCACCTGGTCACACGTGCCACCCCACGCGCAGCGGCCATTCGATACGCCCTACGGCCCGGCGGTGATCAGCCACGTCAACCTCAACGACGGCGTAGTGGAAGGCCTGCGGTTGCTCGAGCGCCCGGTGTTCGGCGTGCAGTATCACCCCGAAGCCGCTCCAGGCCCGCACGACGCCGCCGACCACTTCGATCACTTCTGCACCCTGCTCGAGCGCGCCCGATGAGGCCGCCCGGTGATATGTCTGCAGTTTCGGGTGCTGTGACACCCCAAACTGCAGACAAAGCCGGACCCTCGCTCCGGAGGGCAGGCAGAGGCCATACCGAACTCGTGGGGGGTGACTCGTGCCGCGGCGTGAGGACCTGAAATCGGTGCTGGTGATCGGGTCCGGGCCGATCGTCATCGGGCAAGGCTGCGAGTTCGACTACTCGGGCACCCAGGCCTGCCGGGTGCTGAAGGCCGAGGGCATCAGGGTCAGCCTGGTCAACTCCAACCCGGCGACGATCATGACCGACCCCGAGTTCGCCGACGCGACCTACGTCGAGCCGATCACGGCCGAGACGCTGGAGAAGGTCATCGCGATCCAGCGTCCTGACGCGGTGCTCCCCACGCTGGGCGGCCAGACCGCGCTGAACGCGGCCGTCGCCCTGCACGATTCAGGTGTCCTGCGCCGCTACAACGTCGAGCTGATCGGCGCGAACATCGACGCGATCAGGGCGGGCGAGGACCGCGAGCGGTTCAAGGAGATCGTGACCGGGCTCGGCGCGCAGGTCCCGACCAGCCGCGTCTGCCACGACATCGACGAATGTATCGCGGTCGTCACGGGCACCGCGCCGGGCGGCCCGGCCGGCGGGCTCGGCTACCCGGTGGTCGTGCGGCCCTCGTTCACCCTCGGCGGCGCCGGGTCCGGCATCGCCAGGGACGCCAGCGAGTTGCGGCGCATCGCCGGGGCCGGGCTTGACGCCAGCCCGACGCACGAGGTTCTGCTCGAGCAGAGCATTCTCGGCTGGAAGGAATTCGAGCTCGAGCTGATGCGCGATTGCGCCGACAACGTGGTCGTCGTCTGCTCCATCGAGAACATCGACCCGATGGGCGTGCATACCGGGGACTCGGTCACCGTCGCCCCGGCCATGACGCTGACCGACCGCGAGTACCAGGCGATGCGGGATACCGCGATCGCCATCATGCGCGCGGTAGGCGTGGACACCGGCGGCTGCAACATCCAGTTCGCGGTCGAGCCGGCCACCGGGCGCATGGTCGTGATCGAGATGAACCCCCGGGTATCGCGCTCGTCCGCGCTCGCCTCCAAGGCCACCGGCTTCCCGATCGCCAAGATCGCCGCGCGGCTGGCTATCGGCTACACGCTCGACGAGATTCCGAACGACATCACCGGTCAGACCCCGGCCTGCTTCGAGCCCGCGCTGGACTACGTGGTGGTCAAGGTGCCGCGGTTCGCGTTCGAGAAGTTCCCCGGGGCCGATCCCGCTCTCACCACCCACATGAAGAGCGTGGGGGAGGCGATGGCTATCGGCCGTAATTTCGCCGAGGCCCTGCAAAAGGCGCTCCGTTCGCTGGAGAGTAACCACGGATCGTTCGGCTGGAAAAATCCGCCAGGAGATCCGGCCAGTTTGCTGCGTACGGCCGGAACCCCGCACGACGGCCGGCTAGCCACCATCCACCAGGCCCTGCGGGCCGGCGCCAGCCCTGCCGACGTGGTCCGCGTGACCGGCATCGATCCCTGGTTCATCGAGCAGATCCAGCACATCGAGCAGGTGGCGGAGCAGATCGCCGCGGCCCCCGCGCTTGACGCGCAGACGTTGCAGCTGGCGAAGCAGACAGGATTCTCCGACGTGCAGATCGCTGAGCTGCGCGAGAGCCTGGAGGCCGTGGTCCGCGAGATCCGCTGGGGGCTCGGCGTGCGGCCGGTGTACCACGCGGTTGACACCTGCGCCGCGGAGTTCGCGGCCCGCACCCCGTACCTGTACTCGACCTACGACGACGGGAACGAGGTGCCGGAAGGCACGACCCCCAAGGTGATCATCCTGGGCAGCGGGCCGAACCGCATCGGCCAGGGGATCGAATTCGATTACGCCTGCGTGCATGCCTCGTTCGCGCTCACCGACGCGGGCTACGAGACCGTCATGGTGAATTGCAACCCGGAGACGGTTTCCACTGACTACGACACGTCGGGCCGGCTGTACTTCGAGCCGCTGACCCTGGAGGACGTGCTCGAGGTCGTCCGCGCGGAGCAGGCGACCGGCCCGGTGGCGGGCGTGATCGTGCAGCTTGGCGGGCAGACGCCGCTCGGGCTGGCCCGGGCCCTTGAGGCCGCGCGCGTTCCGGTGGTGGGCACCTCACCGGAGGCGATCCACCTGGCCGAAGACCGCGCCGCGTTCGCCGGCGTGCTGGAAGAAGCCGGGCTCACCGCGCCGCGGTACGGGACCGCGACGTCGGCCACCGAAGCGGTCCAGATCGCCCGCGAGATCGGCTACCCGGTGCTGGTGCGGCCCTCGTACGTGCTCGGCGGGCGTGGCATGGAGATCGTCTACGACGACGCCACGCTGCGGTCGTACGTGTCCCGGGCAACGGAGGCGGGCCCCGGCCATCCGGTGCTGATCGACAGGTTCCTCGACGACGCGATCGAGGTCGACGTGGACGCGCTCTACGACGGGTCCGAGCTCTACCTCGGCGGCGTCATGGAGCACATCGAGGAGGCCGGCATCCATTCCGGCGACTCGGCCTGCGCGCTGCCGCCGATCACCATCGGGCGCAGCGATATCGAGCAGATCCGCGCGGCCACCGAGGCGATCGCCGCCGGAGTGGGCGTGCGCGGACTGCTGAACGTGCAGTACGCCCTGGCCGGGGGAGTGCTGTACGTGCTTGAGGCCAACCCTCGGGCCTCGCGCACCGTGCCGTTCGTCTCCAAGGCTACGGCGGTGCCGCTGGCCAAGGCCGCGGCCCGGATCATGCTGGGCGCTACTATTGCCGCGCTGCGCGCGGAGGGGATGCTCGCACGCCTCGACGGGGGCTGCCTGCCGCTGGACGCGCCGGTCGCGGTGAAGGAAGCTGTGCTGCCGTTCGGGCGGTTCCGCGATCTGACCGGACAGGGCGTGGACACCGTGCTCGGCCCGGAGATGCGCTCGACCGGCGAGGTCATGGGCATTGACGCGGTGTTCGGCACGGCGTACGCGAAAGCCCAGGCCGCGGTCTACGGGTCCCTGCCGGTCAAAGGGCGGGCGTTCGTTTCGGTGGCGAACCGGGACAAGCGATCGATGATATTTCCGGTCAAACGCCTGGCCGACCTGGGCTTTGAGATCTGGGCCACAGAGGGAACGGCGGAGGTGCTGCGGCGCAACGGGGTTCGTGCCAAGATCGTGCGAAAGCACGGAGACGGTCCCGGCCCTACCGGCGAGCCAACCGTGGTAACGCGGATCCTGGCAGGCGAGGTGGACCTGATCGTGAATACGCCGTTCGGCAGCCCGGGGCAGTCGGGCCCGCGCCTTGACGGCTACGAGATCCGCACCGCCGCGGTACGCCGCGGCGTTCCTTGTGTCACCACGGTGGCAGGCCTGGCCGCCGCCGTCCACGGGATCGAAGCCACTATCCGCGGTGAGGTGGGGGTGCGGTCGCTGCAAGAACACGCCGCGCTGCTCGGCCGCCCGTCTCGTGGGTGAGGCAGATGGCGCCCGTCCAGATCCGCAGTACTGTGCTGACCGTGCGGCGCGTCGATGCTTACCACGCCCTGACGCTGGTCGCGCCCGCCATCGCGACCAAGTTCCGGCCGGGTCAGTTCATCACCATCGCGGTCGGCGGCCCGCAGACCTCCATGCTCGGGCGGCGGGCGTTCGCCGTGCACGACGTGCGCCCCGATCATGGTGGCACGGTGGAGATCGTCGTCGATGCCGTCGGACCGGGGACACGCTGGCTGGCCGGACTGCGGGCCCGGGATGTCCTCGATACGGTGGGTCCCCTGGGCCGGCCGTTTCCGCTGCCTAAGGATCCGTCGAGTTGCCTGCTGCTCGGCGTCGGCTACGGCAGCGCGCCGCTGTTTGCGCTGGCCGCGCGGCTGGCCGAACGCGGCTGCAGTATTGACTACCTGCTCGGCGGCCAGAGTGCGGACCGCGTTTTCGGTGCGCTGTCCGCCCGGCGGAACGGGCGTTCCGCGGCGGTGGCCACCGCCGACGGCTCGTTCGGCGCCCGCGGCCAGGTCACGGCGCAGCTCGAGCAGATCATCCGCGAGGCGCGCACCGACGTGATCTACGCGTCCGCGCCGGTGCCCGTGCTGCGGGAGGTGACGGCGATCGCGGGCAGGTACGCGATCCCGGTGCAGGCCTCGGTGGACGTGCCGATGGCCTGCGGCACCGGTGTGTGCATGGGCTGCGTGCTGCCGGTCACGGGAACCGATGGGATCACCCGGATCGTCCGCTCCTGCGTGGACGGCCCGGTGTTCCGCGGCGACCTAGTCCGCTGGGACGACATGGGCACCATCCCCTTCGACGCCCTGGGCGCCCCCGGCTGGTCGGGGGCGAATGAGGGGGCGGGCAGCCCCCTCCCAGGGGGGTACGGGGGGGCGGGCAGCCCCCCCGTGAGCAGGGGGGGTCTGGGGGGGATCGTCCCCCCGGGAGGACAGCATCTCAATGCCGGTTGATATGAGGGCCAGGCTCGGTCAGATCGAGCTGCCCAACCTGGTGCTTACCGCGTCCGGCTGCGCGGGCGCGGGCCGCGAGCTGGCCCAGTTCATCGACGTGGCCCGGGTCGGCGCGGTGATCAGCAAATCGATCATGACGGAACCCCGGACCGGCAATCCCGCGCCGCGGCTAGCTGAGACACCGAGCGGGATGCTCAACTCGGTGGGCTGGCAGGGTCCGGGTATCGACGCGTTCTTGCAGCGCGACCTTCCCTGGCTGCTGTCACGCGGCGCCAGGGTCGTGGTCTCGATCGCAGGCCAGACCATCCATGAGTACGCCGAACTGGCGGCCAGGCTGTCCGATGCGGCCGGCGTCACCGCCATCGAGGTCAACCTGGCCTGTGCCAATGCCGAGGATGCGGGCCGGCCGTTCGCTTTCGACCCGCAGCGGGCGGGCAGCCTGGCCGGGGCGGTGCGGGCCAGCACCAGGTACGACATCCCCGTGTTCGCCAAGCTATCGCCCGATGTCACCGACCTCGTGGCGGTGGCCAGCGCCTGCGTCACGGCCGGCGTGGACGGGCTGTCGCTGATCAACACGCTGCTGGGTATGGCCATAGATCCGGTCACGATGCGCCCAGCGCTGGCCGGCACGTACGGCGGGCTGTCCGGCCCGGCGATCAGGCCGGTCGCGGTCCGGTGCGTCTGGCAGGTGCGGGAAGCCTTCCCCACCGTGCCGATCATCGGAATGGGCGGCGTACGTACCGGCCGGGACGCGCTTGAGCTGCTGCTGGCGGGCGCGACGATGGTCGCGGTAGGTACCGAGATCATGCACGACCCTTCAGCGTGCTCACGCGTGCTCAGAGAGTTGGAGGAGGAGCTGGCGGCGATGAGCGTGGACCGGGCCGCTGATGTCGTGGCCAAGGCGCATGGCCGGTTTCCCCGTGGGCTGGCGGGACGATCCTAAAGTGACAAATTGCAAGATTGTATAGCAGTATGTAACTGACTGAACGATCAACCTAGGAGTAGCTGTGAGCAAGCCGGCGCCAGTGGCGGTCGCGCTCGATGCACCTGACCTGGAGACGGCGGCGCGATGGGCGGCGCTGGTGACCCCGCATGTGAGCACGGTCAAGGTCGGACTCGAGCTCTACCTGCGCTACGGTCCGGAGGTGGTGGCCACCGTCCGGGGCGCCAGCCGGGTGGCGGTCTTCCTGGACCTGAAGCTGCACGACATCCCGGCCACGGTGGCCGGGGCCGCCCGAGCGGTCGCGCGACTGCGGCCTGACGTGCTTACGGTGCACGCGGCCGGAGGTACCGACGTGGTTCGCGCGGTCGTCGATGCGGCCCCGGACACGATGGTGGCGGCGGTCACCATCTTGACTTCGCTTGGTGACAACGACCTCGACCAGATCGGCATGGCCGGACCTGTGCCCGACGCCGTCCTGCGGCTGGCCATCTTGTCGGTGGCGGCCGGCGCTCAGGGGCTGGTCTGCTCGCCGCGTGAGGTCTCCGCCGTCCGGGCTGAGGTAGGCCCTGATGTGACGCTTATCACGCCCGGCGTGCGGCCGGCCGGCAGCGAGGTCAATGACCAGGCGCGGGTCGCCACTCCCGAGGAAGCCCTGCGGGCGGGAGCCGACCTGCTGGTGATCGGCCGGCCGATCACCCGCGCTTCGGACCCCGGAGCCGCCGCGGCGGCCATTGCCGCCTCGTTGCGACGAGCCGGCGTGCGGAGCTGACCGGGCGCGGGCGCCTGTCTGGTGAGAAGACCCGGGGAACGGCCGGAACGGGCGGGTGAGGATTCCGGGGAAGAGGGTGGGGTATACAGCGGACGCCGGTAGCCAATGTGGTGACTTGGGGTCACGCATACCTCACCCAACGAGTATGATGTCAGGGAGCTTGGCCCGCCGCAAAGGCACACCAATACCACCGAGACGCATAGGTCTGCCTAAACCCTCCCTAAATCCTACCAAAACCCCCAAACACCCCTAAATTATGAGAAAACTAGCAAAGTACCTTGGACCGGAAATGGTGCATGCAGGCGCGGAGGCCTTGGCGAGGCGGCGTAAGCCATCGTCACAGTTGAGACTCACGTCGCTCGATACCCCTCGAGTTACCCTGGTGTCATAGTGAGATGAGTGGGACATGTCTGCCGAATCCGTGACGCGCCGAGCCGGCGCCAACCCCGCCGGACGCCAATGGCCTACGCTGGTGTGCTGTGGCGATGATGGCCAGGCAGCACCCTTGGGGGCTTCAAACGCGGGGGTGGAAGCCAAATGATAACGCTGAGTAATAAAGCGCATACTCTAAGTAATATATTTCAATTTGTAATGACGTAAACGGGGGTTTGCGTTGCCTAAAGGGTACGTGATTGGCTAGTTTCCCCTCCCGACAAACCTTTTTCCGACGAAACCCGAGGTGACCCCGAGTGGCCCTTCCTCCCCTCACTCCCGAAGAACGTGCCGCAGCACTTGAGAAGGCTGCCAGAGCACGCAAAGAACGCGCCGAGGTGAAGAACCGCCTCAAGCGCGGAGCCACCAACTTGACTGATGTCATCAAGGAAGGCACCACTGATGACGTGATTGGCAAGATGAAGGTCTCGGCTCTACTTGAGTCCCTGCCCGGCGTGGGCAAGGTCAGGGCAAAGCAGATCATGGAAAGGCTTGGTATCGCGGAATCGCGTCGAGTGCGCGGCCTCGGTACCAACCAGCGCTCCGCGCTTGAGCAAGAGTTCGGTGCCGATATCTGAACCGCGCGGCAGACGGGAACCGAGTCCTGGCAGTGCCGCGGTCGCGACCCCGGTGCATTCGCGGCTGACCGTGCTCTCCGGGCCCTCTGGGGTCGGGAAGAGCACGGTCGTCGCCGCACTCAACAGGTCTTGCCCGCAGATCTGGATTTCCGTGTCGGTGACGACGCGGAAGCCGCGCACCGGAGAAGTGAACGGGCGCGAATATCACTTTGTCGATGACAACGAGTTTGACCGACTGGTGGCCAGCGGAGCGTTGCTTGAGTGGGCACGGTTCGCTGGCAACCGGTACGGTACGCCGGGTAAGCCACTTTACGAAAGGCTCGAAGCCGGCGTCTCGTGTCTGCTCGAGATAGACGTCGCCGGAGCGCGCCAGGTCCGGCGGGCCGCGCCCGACGCTCGGCTGGTCTTCCTGGCCCCGCCGTCGTGGGATGAACTAGTACGCAGGCTGACCGGGCGTGGCACCGAGCCGCCAGAGGTGCTGGCCCGCAGGCTGGCCGCGGCGCAGGACGAGCTGGCTGCGGCCGAAGAGTTCGATGTCACGCTGGTGAACACATCGATACAGGACGTCTGCCGGCAGCTGGTAGCCTTGACCGAGCAGTGACCTACGGAAGGCATAAAGTGGCAGGGACTCAGGTCGCCGACGGCATTATCAACCCGCCGATCGACGAGCTACTCGAAGTCGTGGACAGCAAGTACCGCCTCGTGATCATGGCCGCGAAGCGCGCACGGCAGATCAACGGCTATTACGCGCAGCTCGGTGAGGGCCTGCTCGAGTACGCCGGTCCGCTGGTGGAGACGCGCATCCAGGAGAAGCCGCTGTCGATCTCACTCAGGGAGATCAAGGAGCGGCTGCTCAGCGTCGAGATCCTCGAGGGCTGACCGGGGCTGATGAGTCCATGCCGGGACGGGTCGTTCTCGGCGTCGGCGCGGGTATCGCGGCTTATAAATCGTGCGAGCTGCTCAGGCTGCTGACGGAGTCCGGCTATCGCGTCCGGGTAGTTCCGACCCCCGATGCGCTCCGGTTCGTGGGCGAGGCCACGTGGGCAGCCCTGTCCGGCGAGCCGGTGACTACCGACGTGTGGACAGCGGTGGCCGAGGTACCCCATGTCCGGCTCGGGCAGTCGGCCGACTTGGTCTTGATCGCGCCCGCGACCGCTGACCTGATGGCGCGGGCCGCCGCCGGGATGGCCGGGGACCTGCTGACGGCCACCGTGCTGACCGCCAGGTGCCCGGTTATCTACGCTCCGGCCATGCACACCGAGATGTGGGAGCATCCCGCCACTCAGGCGAACGTGTCGCTGCTGCGCGACCGCGGGGCTATCGTGCTCGAGCCTGCGGTCGGCCGCCTGACCGGTGCGGACAGCGGCGCCGGGCGGTTGCCGGAGCCGGCCGAGATATTCGCCGTCGCGACCGGGGTGCTGGCGCGCCGGAGCGACCAGGGCCGCCCGGGGGGCAACCCGCCGCTGGATCTGGCCGGGCGGCGGGTGGTGGTGTCCGCTGGCGGCACCCGTGAGGAAATCGATCCGGTTAGGTTCATCGGAAACTGGTCGAGCGGAATGCAGGGTTACGCGCTCGCCCGTACGGCCGTGGCCCGGGGTGCGGAGGTGGTCGTGGTCGCGGCCAACGTCGCGCTGCCTGATCCGGCCGGAGTCAAGGTCGTCCGGGTGATCTCGGCCCGGGACATGCAGGACGCCGTCACCGCCGCCGCGGCTCAAGGGGGGACTCGAGGGGACGACGCCGACGCGGTAGTGATGGCCGCCGCGGTGGCGGACTACCGGCCGGCCACGCGGAACGCGGCCAAGCTGAAGAAGGACGGCCAGCCGCCCGAGCCGCTGGCGCTGACCGAGAACCCGGACATCCTGGCCGGGCTGACCGCCCGTCGTGCGCACCAATCCGGGCCCCAGGTCATCGTCGGGTTCGCCGCCGAGACAGATACCGCGGCCCAGGCCGCTCAGGCCAAGCTGGCCCGCAAAGGATGTGACTTGCTCGTCGTCAACCGGGTGGGAAACGGGCTAGGCTTCGGGACCATCGACAATGAGGCTGTCGTCTACGGCGCTGACGGGACCGTCACTCAGGTCCCGCGTGGGCCTAAGGAAGCTCTCGCCAACGTGGTGTGGGATCTGGTGGCCGCCAGGCTCAGGCCGAAGCGGCCAGACTCCTGACCACAACAGCCCAGCAAACGGCCGGACTCCGGTCAACCGCGAGGCGAACTCGAGCGTCGTGGCTGAACTAGGAGGCAAGTCCGATATAAACTCTGCGCAGTCCCCTGAGCGAGGAGAAAGACGTGGCGCGCCGCCTTTTCACTTCCGAGTCGGTTACGGAAGGTCATCCCGACAAGATGGCCGACCAGATCAGCGACGTCATTTTGGATGCCATGATCAAGGACGATCCTGGTAGCCGGGTGGCAGTGGAAACCCTGATCACGACCGGGCAGGTCCATGTGGCCGGCGAGGTCACCACCCAGACCTATGTCGACATACCCGGCATCATCAGGGAAAAGATCCTCGAGATCGGCTACGACTCGTCGGCTAAGGGCTACGACGGGGCGTCGTGTGGCGTGTCGGTGTCCATCGGGGCCCAGTCGCCGGATATCGCCCAGGGCGTCAATGACGCGTTTGAGTACCGCGAGGGTGAGGGGACCGACGAGCTCGACCGGCAGGGGGCGGGCGACCAGGGGTTGATGTTCGGCTACGCATGCCGCGATACCCCGGAACTCATGCCGTTGCCGATCATGCTCGCGCACAAGCTCGCCCGGCAGCTGGCCACGGTCCGCCGCTCGGGTCAGGTCCCCTACCTGCGCCCGGACGGCAAGACCCAGGTGACGATCGAGTACGCCGGGGACACACCGGTGCGGCTGGACACGGTCGTTGTCTCCACCCAGCACGCACCCGATATCAACCTCAAGGAACTGCTTACCCCCGACATCAAGGACTACGTGGTCGATCCGGTCCTGGCCGACGCGGGGATCGACAGCGACGGCTTCCGGCTGCTGGTCAACCCAACCGGACGGTTCGAGATCGGCGGCCCCATGGGCGACGCCGGGCTGACCGGGCGGAAGATCATCATCGACACCTACGGCGGCATGGCCAGGCACGGGGGAGGAGCCTTCTCCGGCAAGGACCCGTCGAAGGTCGACCGCAGTGCGGCCTACGCGATGCGGTGGGTGGCCAAGAACGTGGTCGCGGCGGGGCTGGCGGATCGGTGCGAGGCTCAGGTCGCCTACGCGATCGGCAAGGCCACGCCGGTGGGGCTGTTCGTCGAGTGCTTCGGTACCGAGAAGTTGCCCGTGGAGCGGATCCAGGATGCCGTGCTCCAGGTCTTCGACCTCCGCCCGCGGGCCATCATCTACGCGCTTGACCTGCTGCGTCCCATCTATTCGCAGACTGCCGCCTACGGACACTTCGGCCGGAGCGAGCCCGACTTCTCCTGGGAGCGGACCGACCGGGCGGACCAGCTCCGCAGCGCCGCGAACTTCTGATCACCCGGCTGCGCCAGGGCAACCCGGTAGTGCTGGCCAACCCGCCGGCGTCCGGGGTGCGCTGACCGCCTGGCCGGTTCTGGTAGGACGGAACCGTGGCGAAGGGGTCGAAGGATCAGGCGGTCAGCGAGCGGCTGCCCGTGGCGCGGGTCGCGGTGGACATCTCACTCGCTCATCTCGACCGTCCCTTTGACTACCTCGTCCCGGCCAGCATGGATGACGCGGCTGTGCCGGGCTGCCGGGTGCGGGTGAGGTTCGCCGGCCAGCTGGTCGACGGCTATCTTCTTGAGCGCATCCAGACCAGTGAGCACCAGGGCCGCCTGGCCCGGCTGGAGCGGGTGATCTCACCCGAGCCCGTGCTCACCCCGGCGATCTTCGACCTGTCCCGAGCGGTGGCGGACAGGTACGCGGGCACGCTAGCCGATGTGCTCCGGCTGGCCATCCCGCCGCGGCACGCCACCGCCGAACGCGAAACCCCGTCCCGGCCCGGCCCAGACCCGTCCCGGCCCGGCCCAGACCCGTCCCGGCCCGACCCGAAGACGCTCCGGCGGCCCGAGCCCGGTTCGTGGGTTCGCTACCCGGCCGGGGCCGCGTTCCTGGCCGGGCTGGCGGCCGGCCGTCCGGTCCGGGCCGCCTGGTCGGCTCTGCCAGGCCCGCAATGGCCGGCCGAGATCGCGATCGCCGCCGGGACTACCGCGGCCGCCGGGCGCGGCGCGGTCATCGTGGTGCCGGACGCCCGTGACCTGGAGCGCGTCGGCGCCGCGCTGACCGGCGTCGGCGTTAGCCACGTCTGCCTGAGCGCGGATCTCGGCCCGGCCGAACGGTACCGCCGCTGGCTGGCGGTCCGCCGCGGCCTCGTCCGGGTGGTGGCGGGCACCCGGGCCGCGATGTTCGCCCCGGTCGCCGACCTCAGCCTGGTGGTGCTCTGGGACGATGGCGATGACCTGCACGCCGAGCCGCGCGCCCCTTACCCGAACGCCCGCGAGGTGCTGGCCTTGCGCGCCCACCGGACCGGTGCGGCCGCCTTGATCGGCGGCTTCGCCCGCACCGCCGAGCTCACTCAGCTGGTCGCGGCCGGGTGGGCCAAACCGCTGACCGGCCGACCGGAGGTCGTGCGTCAGATAGCGCCGCAGGTCAGGGCGGCCCCCGACGAGGCCGAGCTGGCCCGGGACGCGGCGGCGATGACCGCGCGGCTGCCCAGCCTGGCGCTGCGCACGGCTCGCCTGGCCCTGTCAGGCGGTCCCCGTAGCGCCCGGGCGAGCCAGGGGCACGACGTCCCTGGCGGCCCTGTCCTGGTTCAGGTGCCGCGGCGCGGCTATCTTGCCGCGATCGCCTGCGACCGGTGCCGGGCCCAGGCCAGGTGCGCAAGCTGCGGCGGCCCGCTCGAGGTCGGCGGCTCGAACGAGGTCCCTGGCTGCCGGTGGTGCGGCGCCCTGGCGGCGGACTGGACCTGCTCCAGGTGCGGGTCGGGCCGCTTGCGCGCGCTGGTCACCGGCGCGGCGCGGACCGCCGAGGAACTGGGCCGGGCGTTTCCCGGCGTTCCCGTGCGCATCTCCGGTGGCCAGCACGTGCTCGCCACGGTCCCGGCCGAACCCGCACTGGTCATCGCCACGCCCGGAGCCGAACCGGTGGCCCAGGGCGGCTACGCCGCCGCGCTGCTCCTGGACGGCTGGGCGCTGCTCGGCCGGCCCAGCCTGCGCGCGGCCGAGGAGGCTCTGCGCCGGTGGCTGAATGCCGCCGCCCTGGTCCGGCCCGCCGGTCCCGTGGTGGTACTGGCCGAGGCGTCACTTCCGGCGGTGCAGGCCCTGGTCCGCTGGGACCCGGTCAGTTTTTCCGAACGAGAGCTGGCTGAACGGGCCGAGCTAGGCTTCCCGCCCGCGGTGCGGATGGCCTCGGTCACCGGAGTCTCCGAAGCGGTAGCCGACTTCGTCGGTTCGGCTGGGCTGCCCGCCCAGGCGGAAGTGCTCGGGCCGGTGCCCGCCGAGCCCGGAGCGGGCCGGGATCCCGGCGGCCGTCCGGCACCGCAGGAACGGGCCTTGATCAGGATCAGCCGCGGAGATGGCCGCGCACTCGCCCGCGCGCTGCACGCGGCGCAGGCGACCCGGAGCGCACGCAAGGACGGCGCGGCCGTCCGGGTGCAGCTCGACCCGGCCGAGGTCGCGTGACGGCTAGACTAGATACGGCCGCGCCGCGGGAGGAGGGGCGCTCGCCACCGGTTGTCCAGGAGGGTTTTTGTGAGCGTCAAGCCGATCCGTCTGTTCGGTGACCCGGTGCTGCGCACGCCGGCCGAGCCGGTCCGCGACTTCGACGCCGAGCTGCGCCGGCTCGTCAAGGATCTGACCGAGACCATGCTGGACGCGCCCGGGGCCGGGCTCGCCGCCCCGCAGATCGGAGTGGGCCTGCGGGTCTTCACCTATCACGTGGACGACAACGAGCCGGGGCACCTGATCAACCCCTCCCTTGACCTGTCCAAGGACACCGACGAGGACGACGAGGGCTGCCTGTCGTTCCCCGGTCTGGCCTACCCGGTGACCCGGGCGTGGAGCGTAGTCGCCAAGGGGTTCAACATGTACGGGGACCCGGTCACGATCGAGGGCACCGAGCTGCTGGCCCGCTGCATCCAGCATGAGACCGACCACCTGGACGGCATCTTGTTCATCGACCGGATGGATCCCGTCCAGCGCAAGGCGGCGATGAAGGCGATCCGCGAGGCGGAGTGGTGGGGCGATCCCATCCCGCAGGTACGGGTGTCCCCGCACCAGACCCTAGGCCAGGCTCTCTAACATGCAGCCCGCCCCCTCACCCGCCTCCCCAGCCGCCTCCCCGGCGCTCCCGCGAAGGAGGTCGATGTGCCATTGGCCCCCTTCTAGGGGGTGCTATGGCACATCGGCCTCTGACTTCTCCGCGCCGCCAAGGTGCCGTGAGGCCTGATGCGGCTCGTGTTCGCGGGCACGCCGCAGACGGCGGTCCCGGCGCTTGACGCGCTGCTCGCCTCCCGGCACGAGGTGGTCGCCGTAGTGACCAGGCCCGATGCCCCGGCCGGCCGCGGCCGCAAGGTCGAGCCGAGCCCGGTCGCCCAGCAGGCGCTGGCCGCCGGGCTTGAGGTGCTCACCCCAGCCCGGGCCCGGGATCCGCAGTTCCTTGACCGGTTGCGGGAAATCGCCCCGGATTGCTGCCCGGTGGCCGCCTACGGTGCGCTGCTACCGCAAGCCGCGCTGGACATCCCGCCGCGAGGGTGGGTTAACCTGCACTTTTCCCTGCTGCCCGCCTGGCGGGGGGCGGCGCCGGTGCAGCACGCCATCCTGCACGGCGACGACGTGACCGGCGCGAGCACGTTCGACATCGTGGCCGCGCTTGACGCGGGCCCGGTGTACGGGGTGCTGACCGAGCCGGTGCGGCCCGACGACACGACCGGCCGACTGCTCGAGCGGCTGGCGCACTCGGGCGCGGAGCTGCTCGTGGCCACGCTCGACGGGATCGAGGCCGGTACTGTCCGCGCCGTTCCGCAGCCCGCCGAGGGCGTGAGCTTCGCGCCGAAGATCAACCCGGCCGACGCGCAGGTGGACTGGAAACGGCCCGCGCACGTGGTTGACCGGCTGATCCGGGCGTGTACGCCCGATCCGGGAGCCTGGACCGAACTCGACGGCGCCCGCATCAAGCTCGGCCCCGTCTCGCTAGCCGACCCCACCCCTAGCCCCAGCGGCCCCAAACTTAGCGGGCAAGGCCCCAGTCCCAGCGGTCACAGCCCAGGGGAGGTCCCTGACCTTGCCCCCGGCGAACTACTGGCCGCACGGCACACGGTGTTCGTCGGCACCGGCTCCCGGCCGGTGCGCCTCGGTGAGGTGCAAGCGCCAGGCAAGCGCCTCATGGCCGCCTCGGACTGGGCCCGCGGCCTGCGGGCCGGCGGCCCAGTCCGGTTCGGCTGACATGACCAGGCAGATCTGACGTGACCAAGCCAGCCGAGCGGCATCCCCGGCCATCAGGCGCGGGCCGGTCCGGCCAGCCCCGCACAGGCGAGCCCCGCACGGGCCAGCCCCGCACAGGCGAGCCCCGCACGGGCGGGTCTCGTCCGGGTCAGCCCCGCGCGGGCGGGTCTCGGCCGGGTCAGTCAGGTACGGGCCGGCCGGGTACGGATCCGGCGCGCCGGGCCGCCTATGACGTCCTGCGCGCGGTCGATGAGCGCGACGCCTACGCTAACCTGCTGCTGCCCTCCGTCCTGACGGAACGCCGCCTGACCGGCCGGGACGCCGCCTTTGCCACCGAACTGACCTACGGCACGCTGCGCGGCCGCGGCACCTATGACGCGATCCTGGCCGCGTGCAGCGACCGGGACCAGGTCGATCCGCCCGTCCGTGACGTGCTGAGGCTCGGCGTGCACCAGCTCCTGGCCACTCGGGTTGGCAGCCACGCCGCCGTGGCGACCTCGGTCGACCTGGCCAAGGAGGTATGCGGGCCTCGTCCTTCTGGCTTCGTCAACGCGGTGCTGCGGCGGGTGTCCACCCGTGATCTGGATGCCTGGATCGCGATCGTCGCGCCGGACCGGTCGCGGGACCTGTCCGGCTACCTGGCCGTCCGGTACAGCTATCCCCGCTGGATCGTCGACGTTTTCCGTGACGCTCTCGATGGCAGCACCAACCCCGTCTCCAGCGTCAGTGAAGCCCCGAACGTCACAGGAACCCCCAGCGCCACCCCGGTCACGAGGGCCGCGGAGATCGAGGACGCTCTCGCGGCGGGCAACCTCCGGCCGGAGGTCGTGCTCGCGGTCACGCCGGGTACGGACCGGTCGGCGATCACGGCGGGACCGGCGGGCGAGCTCGCGCAGCCCACCCGCTGGTCGCCGTACGGCCTGCGGCTGGCCGGCGGCGACCCGGCCCCGTTGACTGCTTCCGGCCAGATCGCCGTCCAGGACGAAGCTAGCCAGCTGGCCGTGCTGGCCCTATCCCGCGTCGGGCTCACCGGCCCGGACGGGCTCTGGCTCGATCTCTGCGCGGGGCCGGGCGGAAAGGCGCGGCTGCTGAGCGGACTGGCCGCCGCCCGGGGGGCGCGCCTGGTCGCCTCCGACGTCCGCCCGAACCGGGCGCGCCGGGTCCTGGATGCCCTCCGCCGCGCCGAGCAAGCCGAGCACACTCAGGTCCCCGGCTCCGTCCACACCGGCTCCGTCTACACCGGCTCCGTCTACACCGGCTCCGTCCACACCGGCGCCGTGGTGGCCGCCGACGGCCGCCGGGTGCCCTGGCCGTCAGGGACGTTCGACCGAGTGCTGGCCGATGTGCCGTGCTCCGGCCTCGGATCGCTGCGCCGACGCCCCGAAGCCAGATGGCGCAAGACCCCGGCGGACGTGAAGGAACTCGCTGTCCTGCAGCGCGAGCTGCTCAGCACGGCTATCGATTCGGCGCGCCCCGGCGGCGTGATCGCCTACGTGACCTGCACCCCGCATATCGCCGAGACCCGGGACGTGGTCACCGCCGTCGCCGACGGCCGAGACGACATTACCGTCCTGGACGCCCCGGCCGTCCTGGCCGAGGTCCCCAACCTTCGCTGCCCCGAACCCAGGCGCTCCAAGGATCCGCGCTATCGCCAGTTCGCTCAGTTCTGGCCCCATCGCCACGGCACCGACGCCATTTTCGTGGCTCTGCTCAGACGCGGGTAATCCTCCGGGCGCCTTCAGGCGCGGCTGAGCGACTTCGCCGATCCCACTCGGCGGTTCCCGATGTCAGCCCGCTGACCCTGCGCGTAGCCGTCGTTGTAGCCCCGGCCGCTGTAGGTGACGCGGGTCCGGCGGGTCACCGGATACGCCTGTTCCAGCTGGCGGCGGATGACGATGGCCCGGTCGGCGAGGACGAGGGCGGTGCTCGGACCGGAGTGGGTTTCCCCTTCCGCCGTCGCGGCCGCGCGGTCCTCCGCCGACCTCACCCGGGTGATGACGGCCGTGACGAAGCCGAGCAGCCAGCTCCGCCGCCAGGCCCGGGGACTGCGGACCCCGACGGGGACGACGGTCGTGGTCAGGCCGTGGGCCATCTGCAGCAGCAGCGAGGTGTAGAGGATATCGACCCGCTCCAGGTCGGAGGCATAGCCGAAGATGTGGATACGCGCGCCGGGCCGGGCGGTGCTGAGCAACACGCACTGGCATCGCATGGCCCCGGCCAGCCCGGCCAGCAGGTGGGCCCGGACCTGTGCCCACGGGTTGTCAATGTCGATGATCCGGCTGCCCGGCCGGTCGCTGTCCGGCCGGGTCACGGCCAGCCTGGCCCGGTCGATGCCGTAGCGGGCCATAAGCTCCGCAGCCTTCGCGGTGAGCGCTTCAGCCTCCGGCGGGGTCACCCCCTCAGCCTCGGCCTTCGCCAGCAGCTTGCGTACGCGGTCAAGCAGGGCGCTCGACGGTTCTGAACGCATATGCACCTCCAGATCGGTACCTAGTCGAACCTAGTATCGAACTGTAGTCCCGCGATACGACATTTTCGCCACCCAGTTCCCGCTCGGCCGGCCCTCACCCGCCCTGACACGAAGCCCTTATCACCCAGGTAGGGGATCCGGCTCGCACCCAGGCACTCTACACTCGGGCTACTATGGCTGTTCAAATCTCGCCGAGCATCTTGTCCGCTGACTTTGCCCGGCTCGCCGATGAGGCTGCCGCGGTGGCCGGAGCCGCCGACTGGCTGCATGTGGACGTCATGGACAACCACTTCGTGCCGAACCTCACCCTCGGCCTCCCCGTCGTCCAGGCGCTGCTCAAGCACGCTACCTTGCCGCTCGATTGCCATCTGATGATCGAGGACCCGGACCGGTGGGCCCCGCAGTACGCCGAAGTAGGCGCGCGGAACGTGACGATCCACGCCGAGGCGGTGCATGCTCCGGTGCGGACACTGCGCGCGATCCGGACGGCCGGCGCCCGGGCTGGACTCGCCGTCAACCCGGGCACGGCGGTGGAACCGTACCAGGATCTGCTGCCCGAGGTCGACATGCTGCTGCTGATGACGGTAGAGCCGGGATTCGGCGGCCAGGGTTTCCTCGATATGGTGCTGCCGAAACTCCGCCGCGCCCGCTCACTTGTCGGCGGCCGCGACGCCGCGATCTGGCTTCAGGTCGACGGCGGGGTCAGCGAGGAGACCATCGAACGGTGCGCAGACGCGGGCGCGGATGTCTTCGTGGCCGGGTCGGCCGTCTACGGTGCCGATGACCCCGCCCGCGCCATCCAGGCCCTGCGAGCCCAGGCCGAGCGGGCCACCGCTCACGCCGCCTGGACCCGATAGCGCGGCCCTGGGCCAGGCGAGCCATAACCTGATCAGGGGAATCGGCGAAGCGCGGGACGCTGCGCGGCCGGGTAGCGCCGCCAGGACTCCGGCCGCCAGGACTCCGGCCGCCAGGACTGAGCTGCGGGAGCAGAGGAGTTGCCTAGTGCCGGTGTCTCCAGGGAGGTCATTGCCCGCGGCCCGTGGCGGTCCGCCGGGCCGCGATGTAGATGCCGACCAGGTAACAGCCCAGGGTCAGCGCGAACAGGCCGGACATGATCAGGGAGCTGAAGTCATGGCCGAACGCCAGGAAGCTCGCGCCGTTGAAGCCGGCCCCGATCAGCAGGAGGCTGCCCGCCACGGACAGCCAGATCCACAGCCGATCCCTGGTCCTGACCGCAGAGACGATGAACGCGATCGAGGCGACGGCGAGCGCGAGGCCGAGGGAGGCGTGCACGGCGAGCCAGGCCGGCCCCGAGCTCACCGCCCATGCCACGCTGCGGCCCGCGCCGGAGAAGAAATCCCTGGTGTGCGAGCCTGGGTGGTCGGCCGGAATGCTGACGTACAGGTTGGTGATCATGCCGACGAAGAACTGCACGAGCAGCAGCACGCAGAGGATCATCGCCTGCACGGTGATCCTGTTATCCGAGGTGAGCCGGGCACTTGCGGGTGGGGACGAGACGCTAGTCATCGGCACGCTCCGGTGGGCACGTGGTGGGGGGATCGAGTCGGTCGTAAGTGGCAGGGGGATGACCCGCATGGCCTACGTACCTTCCCTGTTCCCGACAGTGAAAGACGACGCCGAGTCGGGTGAGGTCGGGCGGCTGCCCGGCGGGTGGATGGGCTGAGCCACAAGGCGATCTACCACGATGACGGGGGAGCGGACGACTTTGGATCTTCTGGTTCGGCGGCGTCCGCATCGAGGAGTCGGGTCAGGAGCCCGGTGAGCTGCCCGAGGTCGTCGGCTGGGAGGTTTCTGATCGCCGGGGGCGGGCGCAGCAAGATGGCGTCGGCGGTGGCGATGGCGTTATGCCCGGCGGCCGTGAGCGTGACCAGCTTGCGGCGCCTGTCATCGGGGTGCGGGCGGCGTTCGACCAGGCCGTGAGCTTCCAACTTGTCGACGATCAGGGTTGCGTAGGGGGCGTCGACGCCGTTGGCCTCCGCGAGTTGGCCAAGGGTCACCGGTCCGTCGCGGAGCTGGAAGAGGATCTTTCCTCGGCCGCCGCCAAGGCGGAATCCGAGCGCGTCGGCGAGCTCGCCCCGGCGGTTGTGAGCCTCGACGAACCGCTGCATGAGGACCCAGGCCTGCTGGACGGGATCGGCTGATTGTCTCGAGGAGCCTGCCATCGGTCGCCTCTCCTGCGTCCTTCGCCTGCCGCGGCGGCCCGAGCTGCCGCGCCGGCCCGAGCTGCGTCGCCTGCCCGGCTGGCTGTTATGCCGCGTTCACCACGCTACCGTCCGGCCGAGGTAGTCGACGTAGTGCAGACCGGGACTTCCCTGGAGGGCGTCGAGCGTCCTGACGACGTTCGGGATGCTGTCGTCGATGCTGAGCCGGGCGTCCGGGCCGCCGAGGTCGGTGCGCACCCAGCCGGGGGCCATCAGGACCAGAGTCCGGCGCTCGCCGCTGTGCCGTGCCGCGTAGCTGCGCATGAACGTGTTGAGCGCGGCCTTGCTGCCGCGGTACACCTCGTGGCCGCCGCGCTCGTTGTTGGCCACGCTGCCCTGGCCCGAGGACATCACCCCGATCGTGCCCGCAGGTTCGACGCGGTCCTGGAGAGCCTCGATGACGCGTAGCGGGCCGAGCGCGTTGGTGACCATGACCTGGATGAACTCACCGGTCGAGGTTTGCGCCACCGTACTCTCGGGCTGGTTCGTGACGCCGGCGTTCACGAACAGCAGGTCGAACATCCGGTCCGCAAGGCGATCGTGCAGCGCCGCGATCTGCGCGGGCTCGGTAACGTCGACGGTTTCGATCTCGATGTGCCCGGCGTAGGTACCGGCGAGGTCATGCAAAGGGGTCTGGCCCGAGCCGCGCACGGTGGCCACGACCTGCCGGCCGCCCCGCGCCCACTCCCGGGCCAGTGCGAGGCCCAGACCGCGAGACGCGCCGATCAGGAGCACTCGCCTGGCCGAGGCCGACGGTGGGCCAGCGGGCAGATCCGAGTTAGTTATAGACATAGCAATTATTATATGAAGTATAATTAAATACGTCAACCCGCGGTGCGCGCCAGTGGCGTCCGGGGGGGGCATGCTGGTCAAGACCGCCGGATGACCGGCCTGACCGTATCCGTGTCCGCTGGCCCGTCCGGGGCCGGTGTCGCCTGCGGGTCGGTGCGACCCGTGCGCACGAAGTCCTTGCTGCGGATGAGCAGCAGGGCGCACACGGCGCCGGCCAGCGCCAGGGCCCCGGTGACGAACAGCAGGTCGTTGATACCGGCCGCGGCCGCGGACCGGATGGCCGCCACCAGCTGCCCGCGGCCGGCCGGCGGAGTGCTCGCCAGCAGCCGGCCGATCTCGCCCTGGCGTACCAGCGCCACGATGCGCGGCGCGGACCCCGCCACCGCCGCCGTGTGCGCCAGGTTGTGCTGCATCGCCGCGGTGAAGATCGAGCCGAGCGCGGCGATCCCAGTCGCGATGCCGATCTGGCGGAACGTCGCGCTGATGCCCGAGGCCATGCCGGCTTGGTGCGGCGGGACGACGCCGATCGCGGTCGAGGCCAGCGGCGGGTTGACCAGGCCGCTGCCGAACCCGGCGACGATGAAACCGGGAATCAGGTGCGTCCACGCGCTGCTGCCGGACAGGCCGGCCATCGCGACGAGCCCGACGCCGACCAGCAGCAGCCCTGGGCCGATGAGCCAGCGGGCGGGCACGCGCTCGCTGACCCGGCCGGCCACCGTCGCGGTGACGAACTGGGCGCCGCTGATGATGGCCAGCCGCAGGCCCGCGTCCTGGGCCGAGTAGCCCAAGATGTCCTGCAGGTAGATGACCAGGTAAAGCAGCACGGCGTAGAGCGAGCCGTTCATCGCGAACGCGGCGACCGACCCGCCCAGGAAGGTCGGCACGCGCAGCAGCGCAAGGTCGAACATCGGGTGAGCGACGCGCCGCTCGGCCACGATGAACCCGGCCAGGGCCACCACGGCCACGGCCAGGCAGATCATGACGCCGGTGTCGGACCAGCTGTTCTCGCCGGCCCGGATCAGCCCGTAGACCAGGCTGACGAGCCCGGTGGTCAGCAGCGCGAAGCCAGCCCAGTCCGGCGCGTGCGGGTGCGGTGACCGCGACTCCTCGACTCGCCACGCGGTCATCGCCACGGCGATGACGCCGATCGGGAGGTTAACCAGGAAGATGCCGCGCCAGCTCCAGTCGGTGGTGATCACCCCGCCGAGCACCGGGCCGAGCGCCGTGGACACACCGGAGATCGCGCCCCAGACGCCGAACGCCACGCCGCGATCCCGGCCACGGAAGCTGTTCCCGAGCAGTGCCAGCGAGGTGGCGAACATGATCGCGCCGCCGATGCCCTGGCCGCTCCGGGACAGGATCAGCATCAGCGGGCCCTGGGCCACGCCGCACAGCAGCGAGCCCAGGGTGAAGATGACCAGCCCGATCTGGAACAGCCGCTTCCGGCCGTACCGGTCGGCGAGCACGCCGGACGTGAGCAGGAATGAGGCCAGCGTCAGCGCGTAGGCGTCCAGCACCCATTGCACGTCGGTTATCTCTAGCCTCAGCTGAAGTGTCTTTAACGTCCATCACGAGTGTCTTCACCTGCCCGGATGAGGGTTGATCCGTGGTTATCTCCTGCTCTGTCCATGACGCAGTTCAAGGAGGAGAGACGATGCTCGTGCATCCGGTGGTGATCCCCGGTTCGGGGACGCGATCGTGGACCATGCTGGGGGACGACGACGCGCCGGTCGCCGCGGTCGACCGGTTCCTGGCCTATCTCACTGACATCGGCCGGTCGCCGAACACGGTCAAGGCGTACGCCCACGACATGAAAGACCTCTGGCAGTTTCTCGGCTTCCGGGGGCTGGACTGGCGCGAGGCCCGGCTGGAGGACATCGCCGAGTTCGTGGTCTGGCTGCAGCTGCCGACGGCGGGCCGGGCGGGCGAGGTCGCGGTTCTGCCGTCGTCGGTGCCGGAGGTCAGCGTGACGACCGTTAACCGCAAGCTCGCCGCGGTGAGCTCGTTCTACGCGCATCAGGCCCGCAACGGCGACGGCCCCGGGGACCTGCTGGCCGCGTGGCGGACTGGCGGGCGGGGCGGCTGGAAGCCGTTCCTTCATCACGTGAGCCGGGGGAAGCCCTATCGCGGGCGGGCGATCACGCTGAAGGCGCCGAGGAAACTGCCGCGGATCCTCACCGTCGCCGAGACCCAGGCGGTCCTGGATGCCTGCACGAGGCTGCGGGACCGCTTCTTCTTCGCCCTGATGCACGAAACGGGCTGTCGCGCTGGCGAGGTCCTGGGCCTGCGGCATGAGGACATCGCCGCTGCTGAGTGCGAGATCACCGTCATGCCGCGGGAGAACGCGAACGGCGCACGCGCCAAGTCCGGGGCCCGGACCGTGCCCGTTGACCCGGAACTGATCCGGCTGTATGCCGACTACCTCCACGAGGAGTACGGTGACCTGGATTCGGACTACGTCTTCGTGAATATCTGGGCCGAACCGAGGGGTCAGGCGTGGTCCTACCAGGCCGCTTATGACCTCGTCCTGCGGCTCCGGGCGCGGACGGGCCTGGATTTCGACCCGCACTGGCTCCGGCACGGCGCGGCAACGCGCTGGCTGCGCGACGGGGTGTCCATCGAGGTCGTGTCCAAGCTGTTGGGTCACTCGTCGGTGACCACGACGTCCGCGACGTACGGGCATTTGACGGTCGAGGACGCGCGGGCGGCGCTGGAGAGGGCCGGCTGGCTGACCGGGCGGGAGGTGACCTGGTGACCGGCGGCTGGATCACTCAGGAAGACCGCTCCGGCTGGCAGCAGCGGGCCGCCGCCGGGCTGGCGGCCATCCTGGCCGCGCACCCGGGCATCCCGGTGATCGCGTGGACCGTCACTGCCTCCGGCGGCGCCCTGTCCGGCCGGGTCCTGGCCCCTGCCGCGGTCCGGCGGGGACTGTTCGGGCAGTGGCGGCAGGCGCTGGGGCTGGACGATGTCAGCGAGATCCCGGCTGCCAGCGGGACGGCTGTTTACCTGCATGCTCGCGGCGTTCTTGGCGGCGTCTCGGTGAGCGTCACCGCGACCGTCTTCGACGACGGGGAGGACGGCCGGTGAGCGCCAGGAACCCGGACCCTGCAGAACCGGGCCTGGCCAGGCAGTACCGGGCTCCGGCGGGCCTGCTGGAGAAGCTCATGGCCGCGGTGCGCCCGGAGTTCCGGACCGCGGACCTGGTCTTCGACCCGCGGGACCTGGTCTTCGGAGGGCCGCCGTGCGCGGTGAACGGATGCGACCGGCCGCGCCGCAGGCATGGCCTGTGCATCTCCCACGGGCAGCGATGGCGGGGATCCGGGATCTCCCTTGAGGAGTTCACCGCGACCGCCGAACCCGGCTGGCACGGCCACCTGCCGCTGGACGCGTGCGTCATCGACGGCTGTAACTACGGGGCGATGGGCAGAGGGATGTGCAACCGGCACTTCAGCCACTGGTATCGCGCGGGATCCCCGGACCCGGAGCACTGGCAGGCGCAGGCCCCGGCGCTGGCACCGGACGGGCCGCCCCGAACCTGCCGGATCGGCTACTGCTCCCTGTGGACCCGCAGCGCGTCGGTGTTCTGCTACGGCCACGACACCCGCTGGAAGAACAACGGACGACCCGATATCGATGAGTTCACGGCCGCCTGCGAGAACCCGGGTCCCGGCCAGGAACACATCGACCTGCGACGGCTGCCCGCCGGGCTCCGGCTGGAGATGCAGTACGTCCTTCAGTCCCGCAGCGACGAGCAGGCGGCGAAACTGCCGCCCAGGGAGATCCACCCATTCGCCGTCGTCCTGGCCGGCGCGGGCGCGTCTTCCCTGCTGGAACAGCCCGAAGAATGGTGGATCGCCCTCTACCCGCCGAGGAAGGGTCGCGGCTGGCGCCCGTTCATCCTCGACGCGCGCCGCCGCGTCGAGGCGCTCGCGTTCGGCGCCGGCTGGGACACCGAGTACCCGCGGGACATCTGGCGGCTCTGCAACCTGGGCATCGACAAGCCCGAGGCCACCTTCAGCTTCACGGGAGTCCCCCAGGACTGGCTGCGGGAACTGGCCAAGAGACACATCCGCTGGCAGCTGTCCACCGGCCTGTCCGTCAGCACGGCCGGGAACGGGGTCCGGGCCGTAACCCGGTTCGCCGCCTGGCTCGCCGCCCTACCCGACCCGCCCGCCGGGCTGGCCAGCGTGACCCGCCCGCTGCTGGAACGCTACCTGGCTGTCCTGCAGGCGGAAATGGGCGGCCAGGTGCGCCATACCCATTACGTCGGCGGGCTGAGCGGCTTCCTGAAGACGGTCCGCCGGCACGGCTGGGACAACGGCACGCTGCCGGCGACCGCGGCGATCTACCCGGAGGACTTCCCTCCCCGAGGGGCCCGGCTTCCCCGCGGCCTCGCCGCCCACGTCATGGCCCAGGTCGAGCAGCCCGCCAACCTCGCCAGGCAGGACAACCCGGCCTACCGGCTCATCACCCTGATCCTCATCCGCTGCGGCCTGCGGATCTCCTCCGCGGCCGGGCTGGCCTTCGACTGCACGGTCACCGACGCCGACGGCGCCCCCTACCTGCGCTACTACAACACCAAGATGAAACGCGAGGCTCTCGTCCCCGTCGACGACGAGCTCCTCGCGCTGATCGGCGAGCAGAAACAGCGGGTGCTGCAGCGTTTCCCCGTCGGCGCCCCGCTGCTGTTTCCCCGGCAGAACGGCAACCTCAACGGGCGCCGGCCCATATCTAGCCGCACCTACCGCGGCGCGCTCTACCGCTGGCTGGAAGATTGCGACATCCGCGACGAGCACGGGCAGCCGGTGCACCTGACGCCCCATCAATGGCGTCACACGCTGGGGACGGTCCTGATCAACCGGGACGTCCCGCAGCATGTCGTGCAGAAGATACTTGATCACGATTCGCCGCTCATGACCGCTCACTACGCGCGACTGTCCGATAAAACGGTGCGTGAGCACTGGGAACGGGCCCGCAAGGTAAACGCCGAGGGTCGGCCCGTCCAGATCAGCCCCGGCGGGCCGCTCGGCGATGCCGCCTGGGCGAAGCAGCAGCTGTCCCGCGCCACCCAGGCGCTGCCCAACGGCTACTGCCAGCTGCCTCTGGTCAAGACCTGCCCGCATGCGAACAGTTGTTTGACTTGCCCGATGTTCGTGACGACGGCGGACTTCCTGCCGCAGCATCATGCCCAGCGGCAGGCCACGCTGCAGATCATATCCGCCGCCGAAGCCGCGGGCCATGACCGCGTCGCTGAGATGAACCGGCAGGTCGCCGGTAACCTGGACAAGATCATCGCGACGCTCGAGGACGAGGGAACGGGCGAGGAAGAGGCGGCCGCCGGTGCGTCCTGACCCGCTCTCCGAGGCTGCCGCCCGGCGTCATGAGCTAACCCGAGCCAGGGCCGTCCAGGTGCTGCGGGAACTTGACCGGGCCGGCGCCCCCGTGACATTTGCCGGCGTCGCTCAGGCAGCCGGCATTTCACGATCGTGGCTCTATACCCAGCCCGATATCAGCAGCCATATCCGCCGGCTGCGGGAGAAGACAGATGGTGCCGGCTCCGCCGGCGCCATCCCCGCCGGCCAGCGGGCCACTGAGGCGTCGCTGCGGGCCAGGCTCACCGCCGCCCTCGACCGCAACAAGCAGCTCGCCGGCGAGAACGCCCGGCTCCGCCGCCAGCTCGCCTGCGCACTCGGCGACCAGCGGTCCGCCGGAGTTCGATCAGGTAACGATCCGAAGGAGTGAAACAGCCACGATCAGGCTGCGCGTGTCCCGCCGACGACACTGTCCACGACGGGACACCGCAGGTCACAGCCCCGGCTGACGCGAAAGCTCAAGATAATGTCCGTGAAGCTCGCGTGCAGGCCGCTTTGGATTCCTGGCTGGGCCACGGTGACGATCGTGACGTCAAGCAGCAGCATGAATGTCCCCGTGCCCACCGCGATCAGGGTCCACCACTTCTTATCCATCAGTTCCCTCCATGAACAAGCGCTCTTGGCGGGCGCTGTCCACCATGCTGCGCCAGAGTTGAACTGGCATCCAGGATCGTGACTGATTGTGCCTGATCTCGGCTCCGCGTCCTCGGCGTGGTCAACGGACCCCGGGCGGGCTGGGTCGACTGGTTCGTCCGGCTCCAGACCACGCCAGGCAGCGCGGATGCGATCGCCGAGGCCCTGGCCCGCCGGCCCGACACCAGATGGGTGAACCTGGCCTCGGGCGGGACCGAGATCATCTGCACGGTCCAGGCGAGTACTCCGGAGCAGCGCGATGCGTTGTTCTTGCGCGGGCTGCCGGGCAGCCGCCGGGTGGTGCAGATCTCCGCGCACTCGATCCTGCACAATTTCACCCCCATGGCATGGGATGGCAGGGCGTCCGCCAGGCGTTGTCCGCCGGGCAGATCACCCAGCTGACCCGTCCTGCCGACGACGGCTCCCTGCCGCCGGAGGATGCCAGCTTGCAACCCGAGGACAGCCCGCTGCTGGCCGAACTGGGCCGGAACGCCGGGAGCTTATCCCCCCTCAGCGGCAAGCTCCCAGCGTTCCGGACAGCCCCCGTCCGTTCCCGAAGGTATGAGTCAGGACCGCCGTACCTGCCAACGTTTTTCCTGGAAGTTTTTGCGCTCAGGACCAGCGGTCGATGTGCCCGGTGAGCTCGCCAAGCCGGGTGATGACCGCATCGGGTGCGGCAGCTTCGTACCCGGGTACGTCGGAGTTGGCGATGAGGACCGCGCGCATCCCCGCGCTCTTGGCCCCGTGGATGTCGTCGTACGGCCGGTCGCCGACGAACACGCAGACCGCGGGATCGGTCTCGCCGAGGGCGGTCATAGCCGCGCGGAACGCCTCCGGGTGCGGCTTGACCCAGTCGATCTCGCTGCTGTACACGGCGCCGTCGATCAGCTCGAAGACCTCGTCCCGGACGAAGATCTGCTCGTGGGCGCTGCGCGGCCACATCGTGTTGGACAGCACGCCCACCTTGATGCCGCGCCGCCGCAACTCGCGCAGCAGCTCGGGCGCCTCCGGGTCGGTGAACGTGTGCGGGTCCCACGCCTCGAAGTAGCTGGAGAGGAAGTCAGCCGAGGCAGTGACTCCAGCCCGCTCGAAGATGTGGTCAAGTGTCCAGCTCTGCTGCGACTCCTCGCCCAGCTGCCACAGCTCCAACTCGGCGGCACGGACCGCGCTCGCGATCGCCGCCGCTTCCTGCGCCGGATAGTGCTGAGCGCACACCGCCAGCCAGAGTTCACCCAGGTCAATGCCGTGCCACGGGGTGAGAGTCCCGCCCCAGTCAAAGATGACCGCACGAACCGTCATGCCCGAATCCTACGCAATTCCCGCCTCCGCCCTCCGTCCCCAGGCGGCCCAGGCAGCCCAGGCGGTCTTCACCCTGGCGACCGTGCCCTGCGGCACCGTCTCTTCACCCTGTTCTTGACAAAACCGACCTTTTTACTTGACTATAGGAACGTGTCCTCTGGATTTGTAGCCGTGGGAACCCAGTTGCTCAGCCAGCCTGATGCGCTAGACGCGCTGCCGGGCATCCCGGAGAGCCCGCACGCCGAAGCCGGCTACCCGTGGGTCTGGGACGAGAGGGCACCGGGCCAGGACGGGACGTTGCTCGCGGTCGTTCCGATCCCGGGGACGGGGACTTCGCTTGCCATCGTCGGCTACCCCATCGCCACGGCCGGCGGCGCAGAGGGCGCCCCCGTCAGCGGCCAGCCATCCGCCGAACGGCCCGGCGATTCCGGGCTGCTCCTCGATCACGCCCAGCGCCGGGTCTGGGCCGGGGAGCGCGAGGTTCCGCTGACCTTTCAGGAGTTCGAACTGCTGGCCTTCCTCAGCGCGCATCCGGCCACCGTGTTCAGCCGTGCCGATCTGATCGAATTTGTCTGGCGCCGGAACCCGGGCCGGGACGCCCGCGCCGTGGCGCGGGACAGCCGGACCGTTGACGTTCACGTCAGCCGGGTCAGGCAGAAGCTTGGCCCGCGGTACGGCCAGTGCCTGGTCACCGAGTACCGGGTAGGGTATCAGTTCCGGCCCCTGCCGTCGTAAAACTGCAGCAATCCACCGTCAGTCTCGGAATACCTGATGTGGCACACTAGCTATAGGAGTAAGCGTGCTCCGGGGTCGGTGAAACTCCGAGCCGGCGGTTAAAGTCCGCGACCCGTCCGCTGCCAGCGGTCGGCTGACCTGGTGAAATTCCAGGACCGACGGTGAAAGTCCGGATGGGAGGCAGCACGCACGCGGCCGGTAAGCCCGGGCCGCGAGTAGGCGCGTATGTAGGTGACCGCGCCACCCCCGGAGCCAGACGACAGGCTGGGCTTCGAGGAGGAGCGCGGATGTTCACCGGAATCGTGGAAGAACTCGGCGAGGTGGCCGGAATCGAGCATCGCGGTGACGCGGCGCGCCTGACCATCAGGGGCGGCACCAAGGACACCTCCCTCGGTGAGTCGATTGCCGTCAACGGCGTGTGCCTGACCGTCGCCGAGGTCGTGGACGGGACCTTCACCGCGGACGTGATGGGGGAGACCCTCGACCGGTCTGGCCTGGGCGCGCTGACCCCGGGAGCACCAGTCAACCTGGAGCGATCGGTCCGCCTCGCCGACCGCCTGGGCGGCCACCTCGTGCAAGGCCACGTGGATGCCACCGCCACGATCATCTCCCGGACGCCGGCCGCCCACTGGGACCAGGTGCGAATTCAGCTGCCGGGCAAAATATCGCACTATGTGGTGGAAAAAGGATCGATCGCCGTCGACGGGATCAGCCTGACGGTCTCCGCCCTCAGCCCGGCCGGCGAACCGGACGCCTGGTTCGAGGTCGGCCTGATCCCGGAGACGCTGAAACGCACCACGCTGGGCACCAGGGAACCAGGTGACACCGTCAACTTGGAGGTCGACGTGATCGCCAAGTACGTGGAAAGGCTGCTCAGCCGGGAGGGGTCCAAGTGAGTAAGCAACTCGACGACGTCGACCGCGCGATCAAAGACATCGCGGAGGGCCGGCCGGTCCTGGTCGTGGACAGCGAGGATCGCGAGAACGAGGGCGACATCATTTTCGCGGCCAGCATGGCCACCCCCGAACTGCTCGCCTTCATGATCCGCTACACCAGCGGCGTGATCTGCGTGCCGCTGCGCGAGGCCGAACTCGACCGGCTCCAGCTGCCCCAGATGACCTCGCACAACACCGAGCACCATCGCACCGCCTTCACCCTCAGCGTGGACGCGCGGGACGGGATCAGCACCGGCATCTCGGCCGCCGATCGCGCCACGACCATCTCCAAGCTCGCCGATCCGGCCACCACCGCGGCGGACCTGGTCCGCCCGGGGCACGTGTTCCCGCTTCGCTACGCCGAGGGCGGCGTGCTGCGCCGGGCCGGGCACACCGAGGCCGCGGTCGACCTGGCCCGGCTGGCCGGATTGCCCGAGGCGGGCGTGCTGTCCGAGGTGGTCAACGATGACGGCACGATGGCCAGGCTGCCTGAGCTGCGCCAGTTCGCGGACACCCACGGCCTGGCGCTGATCTCGATCGAGCAGCTCGTCGACTACCGCCGCCGGACCGAGCGCCAGCTCAGCCGGCAGGCGCAGACCACGATCCCGAACGCCTACGGCCAGTGGCACGCGTTCGGCTACCGGCACGAGGTTGACGGCACCGAATACGTGGCGCTGGTGCTCGGCGACGTCACGGACGGCAAGGACGTGCTGACCCGGCTACATTCGGAGTGCCTCACCGGGGATGTTTTCGGCTCCCTGCGCTGTGACTGCGGTGCGCAGCTTGAGGCGGCCATGGCGGCGATCGCAGCCGAAGGCCGGGGAGTGGTGCTGTACCTACGCGGACACGAGGGCCGCGGGGTCGGCCTGCTCAGCAAGCTGCAGGCCTACCAGCTACAGGACGCGGGCGCCGACACGGTGGACGCCAACACCGAGCTCGGCCTGCCGGTCGACGCGCGCGAGTACTCGGCCGGCGCTCAGATGCTCGCCGACCTGGGCGTGCGTTCGGTGCGCCTGCTCACAAACAACCCAGCCAAGGTGAGCGGCCTGACCAATGGCGGTGTTGACATCACCACGCGGGTCCCGCTGCCCGCCGCCGTTACCGTGTACAACCTGCGCTACCTGGTCACCAAGCGCGACAGACTCGGTCATCAAATTCAAGACCTCAACGAGGCCGAACGGTCGTTGGTCCCACCTCCCATCCCGCTGAACGCCCGCCCTGTGCGGTCGCCGGTCCCGCCCGAAGCGGAGTCGGCGTGAGCAGACGGGCGGCAGGTACCCGATGAGCGGCGTCGGCCGTCCCGACGGGGCCGCGGTCGACGCGTCGGGACTGAGCCTGGCGATCGCGGCGACGCGATGGCATGCCGAGATCACCGACTCGCTGCTGGCCCGCGCGACCGCGGCGGCGGTCGTGTGCGGCGTCCCTGACCCGTTCGTCGTCCGGGTCCCCGGGGCGATCGAGCTGCCGGTGGTGGCGGCCGAACTAGCCAGGCACCACGACGCGGTGGCCTGTCTCGGCGTGGTGATCCGGGGCGGCACGCCGCACTTCGAGTATGTCTGCGATTCGGTCATCGCCGGCCTGACCCGGGTCGCGCTTGACGCTCGCACCCCGATAGGCAACGGTGTGCTGACCTGTGACACGGTAGAGTCGGCTCGTGACCGGTGCGGACTGCCCGATAGTCACGAGGACAAGGGGTGGGAGGCCGTGGTGGCGGCGCTCGACACCGCACTCGTGCTTCGCTCCATCCGCCGCTCCCACCAGGACCGCCCCGCGGGTGATCCCCCCCACCTCGCCGCCTCGCCACCTCCCCCCGCCCTGTCGCCTCCCCCCGCGCCGCGGCGGTGACTCGTTCCGAGGTCGAAGTGCCATAGCACCCCCAAGAAGGGGACCAATGGCACATCGACCCCCTTCGCGGCGCCGTTAGGCCGGGAAGTGTCATCACTGGAGAAACAGGGATAACTCATGCTCTCGCTAGTACTGCCCAAAGGCTCCCTCGAGCGGGCCACCCTCGACTTGTTCGACTCAGCCGACCTCACCGTCCGCCGGTCCTCGGACCGGGACTACCACGCCTCGATCGACGACCCGCGGATCGACAAGGTACGGTTCCTTCGGCCTCAGGAGATCCCTTCCTACCTCGAAAGAGGGCTGTTCGATGTCGGTATCACCGGGCGCGACTGGATCGCGGAGACCGAAGCGGAGGTGGTCTCGCTCGGTGAACTGCATTATTCGAAGGCCACCTCGCGGCCGGTCCAGGTCGTGCTCGCGGTGCCCGACGGCGCCACCTGGCAGTCGGTCTCCGACCTCCCGGACGGAGTCCGGATCTCCACCGAGTTTCCGTCGCTGACCAGGCGGTTCCTTGACGCGCACGGCGTCAAGGCGATGGTGATCCCGTCGTACGGCGCGACCGAGGCCAAGGTGCCTGACATCGTGGACGCGATCGTGGACCTCACCGAGACAGGCTCGTCGCTGCGCAAGAACGGGCTGCGGATCCTGGATACCCTGCTGACCAGTTATACCGAGCTGATCGCGTCCGCACCGGCGTTCGCGGACGAGCAGAAGCGGGCCGCCATGGAGGACATCGCCCTGCTGCTGCGCGGCGCGATCCAGGCCCGCGGCAACGTCTTGCTGAAGCTCAATGTGCCCGCGGAGCAACTGGCCGCCGTCACCGAGATGCTGCCCGCCCTGTCCTCGCCGACCATCACCACGCTCGCCCGCGGGAACATGAACGCGGTGGAGACCGTGGTACCCAAGCGCGGCGTCAACACGCTGATACCGGCTCTGAAGGCGGCAGGCGCGCAGGACATACTGGAGATTCCCATCTCCAAGATCGTGGAGTAGCCGTGCCGGATTATCCCGGGGAGACGACCCCTCCCGACCCGTCCGTGCCTCAGGTAATTCCATCCGCCCAAACCCCCCTCGGCCCTGCCTTGCGCCGCCAGACCGCCCGGGTGCTGCCGGTCGACGCCGAAGGCCGCGCGCTGCTGCTTCACGGCTGGGATCCGCACCACCCCGAGGATCCGTTCTGGTTCACCATCGGCGGTGCCGCCGACGAGGGCGAGTCTCTGCGCGACGCGGCGGTCCGCGAGTTGTACGAGGAGACCCGCATCTCAGTTGCCCCGGAGCATCTAGGCGAGCCGATCGCGCAGAACGAGATCGAGTTCTTCTGGGGCGGTCGCCGGATCGCCCAGGACCAGACATTTTTCGCGGTCGCCGTCACTTCTGCCGAGGTGAGCCTGGAGGGCCTAGACGAATGGGAGCGGGCTACCACCGATAAGTACGGCTGGCTCTCGGCCGACGAACTGGCCGACGGCGGCCACTCCGCCCACCCCGACATCCCCGACCTGATCCGCAAGGCCGTACTCACCGTTCGCAACCGCCCCTCCTAATCCACCCGCCCCGCAACCCTCCGCCCGCGCCCGTCTCACTCCGGGCCCCGGTCCCGGCACTAGCCCTCGAACGAGTACCTCCAGTCACACAGGGCACGCTCATGCTTCCCCTGAAGCAGGCGTCCATCATCGTGGATCGTTACTGTCGAAATAAGAAGCTAACGATCCGCGATGATTCAAGTGAGGATCCGGGGCTGGCGATGGGGGTGCAGCAGTGGGTTCTGGGTGGAGGCCGCGCGGCGACTCGTGGACTCTAGGTTCTGAGGCAGCGGGGATAAACCCGCAGCCGGGCGGCGGACGGTTCTTGGCCGTCACATGATTCACTGCTGAATCTGAAGTCTCATTCGTGGGGCGATCGTCGTGAAATGGGTTGAACTGCGGGAATAGGCATGACAAGAGTCCGGGTTCCGTCAGAAGACGGACTCAGCACAGGCGGCGGGCGACTTCCCCGGCGTGCGGACAAGGGCCGAGCCGCGTAGCGTGTAGACGGGTGAGGACATCAAAGGCCGAGGTGACGCGCATGCGTGACATCCTGAACAAGGTCACGAAGTGGTGGGAGTCGGGTGAGACCTTCGGTCTGGCCACCGTGGTGCGGACATACCGCAGCGCGCCCCGTGATCCAGGTGCGGCGCTGGCGGTGTCCTCCTCGGCCGACCGCGAGGTCATCGGCAGCGTATCCGGCGGCTGCGTCGAGGGCGCGGTCTACGAACTGGCGCTCGATGTCTGCCAGACCGGACGCCCCGTCTTCCAGACCTACGGTGTCAGCGACGACGACGCGTTCGCGGTCGGACTGACCTGCGGCGGCATCATTGACCTCTTCGTCGAGCGGGTGAATAAGGACAACTTTCCCGAGCTCGGCGACATCGCCGCCGCGGTGGAGCGCGGTGAACCGGTCGCGGTCGCGACGGTGATCGCCGGCCCGGGCCAGATCGGCGCGAGACGGGTGATCTGGGCGGGGGACATCCGGCCGACAGCTGAGGCGGACGGTGCTGAGGCGGACGGTGCTGAGGCTGGCAGTGCCGGGGCGGACGGTGCTGGGGCTGGCAGTGCTGAGGCGGACGGCGACGAGGGGGACGGCGGGCGAAGAGCGGCCCGGGACGGCTGGCAGGCCGGCGCGGCGGGCACACTGGGGTCAGGACCGCGGCTTGACGCGGCGGTGGACGACGACGTCCGGGGCATGCTGGCCCAGGGGCTGACCGGTATCCGCAGGTACGGGGCGCAGGGCGAGCGGCGCGGTGATGAGCTGAGCGTGTTCGTGAACTCGTTCGCGCCTGCCCCGAGAATGCTGGTCTTCGGGGCCATTGACTTCGCCGCCGCGGTCGCGCGGGTCGGAAAGTTTCTCGGGTATCACGTAACCGTTTGCGACGCTAGGAAGGTGTTCGCCACTACGTCGCGATTCCCCGACGCCGATGAGGTGGTGGTCGACTGGCCGCATCGCTTCCTAGGCGGGATGGACGTGGACGCCAGGACGGTCATTTGCGTCCTCACCCACGATCCGAAGTTCGACATCCCGTTGCTGGAGGTCGCGTTGCGCACCCCGGCGGGATATATCGGCGCGATGGGCAGCAGGCGAACCCATGACGACCGGCTGGCCCGGCTGCGGGAAGTCGGCCTGACCGAGGACGAGCTGGCCCGGCTGCGCTCGCCGATCGGGCTCGACCTCGGGGCCAGGACGCCCGAGGAAACAGCGGTATCGATCGCAGCAGAGCTGATCCAGCTCCGCTGGGGTGGGACCGGCCAGCCGCTGACCGCCACCGAGGGCCGCATTCACCACCAGCTGGCTGGGTGAGCCAGCGTTAGGACTTGCGGCCCACGCCCCCGCGCATGGACTGCAATCTGCCGATCGGCGCGGTCCCCGGCTCAGGGCGCCATTCGGCTAGCCAGGTGAACCCAGGCTCGACGAGCTCGAAGCCATCGAAGAACTGCAGCACATCCGCCAGTGGCCGGACATGCAGCTGAGACGAGGCCTGGCGGTAAACGGCCTCTGCCCCCCTGCGCTCGGCCACCAGCTCTTCCGCTCCGATGGCGTGGGTGATGGCCAGGTAGCTGCCGGAGGCCAGCTGGTCACGGTACTCCGCGACGATCTTGTGCGGTTCGTCCTCGGCGGCGATGAAGTGCAGGGTGCTCGTGCACAGCACGGCGACCGGTTGGGACAGGTCAAGTAGGCCGGCGACGTCCGGGCGCCGGAGGATGGTGGCCGGCCGCCGGAGGTCGCCGAACACCATGGCCACGTTTTCTCCCGAGGCGAGCAGCGCCTGTCCGTGGGAGGCCACCACCGGATCGTTGTCCACGTAGACCACGTGCACGCCCGGCGCGAATCCAAGCACCCCCTGGGCGAGCTCGTGCACGTTGGCCTGGGTCGGAAGGCCGCTGCCGAGGTCGAGGAACTGCCGGATCCCGCCCTCGGTGGCCAGGTACCTGACCACCCGGCCCAGGAACGACCGGTTGTCCCGGGCGATCGCCGCAACATCGGGAATCGCGTCCTTGAGTTGCCTGGCCGCCTCGCGGTCCGCGGCGAAATTGTCCTTGCCGCCGAGCAGGTAGTCATAGATCCGGGCGACGTTCGGCGTGGTGGTATTGATACTGAGGGACGCCGGGTCCTGTTCGCTCATACGTGTCAGCGCTCCTGATCCGTGATGGATGCTACCAGGGTGGGCGCGTACGCTTGGGGGCCGTGCGCACGAAGGTGGCGGGGGTCCTGCTGGCGGCCGGGGAAGGCTCCCGGCTTGGCCGGCCTAAGGCGCTGGTCGAGCTGGCCGGCCAGACGCTCGCCGAGCGCGGCGTCCAGCTACTGCGGGCCGGCGGCGCGGACCCGATCCTCGTCGTCACCGGCGCCGTCCCAGTGACCCCAGTGCAGTCCGGCCAGATTCGTACGGTCTACAACGAACGCTGGCGGACCGGCATGGGATCCTCCCTGTGCGCGGCCCTGGTCGCTCTGTCCGGGACCGGGCTATCCGGGACCGGGCTGTCCGGGACCGGGCTGTCCGGGACCGGGCTGTCGGGGACCGAACTATCCGACGTGGGTGCCGTGGTGGTCGCGCTGGCCGACCAGCCGATGGTGGGAGCGGTCGCGGTCGCGCGCCTGATCGCGGCCTACCGCGATGGAGCCAGCGTGGCGGTGGCCGGCTACGACGGCCGGCCTCGCAATCCGGTTCTGCTCGCCCGCGAGCACTGGCCCGAGGTACTCGCGACGGCCGCCGGTGATCAGGGCGCCCGGGCGTTCCTGCGGGCCCGGGCGGATCTGGTCACGCTCATCGAGTGCGGTGACACCGGCCGCCCGGACGACATCGACACGCCTGAGGATCTCGAGCGGGTAGCGCGCCTGGCCAGCGAGAACAGTGCCAGCAAGATCGGTGGCCTGGAACGGGAACCACGGATCGTTCGGGAGAAAAGAACCTAATCTCGCAGGGCCGCGATGCCCCAGGTATGGGTGACGGTGTCGCCTGGTTGCAGCACCAGCAGGTCATCGCCGGTCACGAAGGCGTTTGGCGGGCAGGTCATCGGCTCGATCGCCACCGCCTTGCGGCGCAGGTCCGGCCCGAGCGGGTCGCCCGTGAAGACCTGCAGCCAGTGGTAGCCCTGGCCGGCCCACAGGCCCACCTGGGTTCCGGCGCCGCCGTCGGCGGTCAGGCGCGCCCAGGCCCGGCCGTCTGCGTCCCGGCTCAGCCCGGTCAGCGCATGATCAAGCTTGGTGGTGCCGATCAGCCGTGGCTGACCGAAGTCACACGGCGTGCCCGCGACGGACTGCGCAGGACCGGACGGGATGCCGCGGTCGTCCAGGGGCAGCCAGGACGCGGCGGGCAATGTCAGCTCACAGTCGTCGACCGAGGCCGTCCTGACGGTCAGGTACGGGTGCTGGCCGGTGCCGTAGGGTGCCGGGTGGCGGCCACGATTGCGCGCGGTGATGGCGACGTGCAGCCCGGTGCCGGACTCCAGGCGGTACTCGGCCTCGATTTCCAGGGCGAACGGATAACCCTGCTGGCCGTGCGGAGCACTGCGCAGCCGCACGGCGCTGGCGCCGTGGCTGACGACAGCCCACGGCATCCAGCGGGTCAGGCCGTGGATGGCGTTGCCGCGAGCGGGTTCGGTCAGGGCTAGATGCTGCTCGGTGCCGTCGAAGACGTAGCGACCGCCGTCGACCCGGTTGGGCCAGGGCGCGAGCAGCTGGCCCGCGCCTGCGGGCGGCAGCTCGTCGGCTTCGTAGCCCGCGATCAGCGGCTGGCCGCGGAAGGTCAGCTCACGTAGACCCGCACCGAGCTGGGTCACCGTGGCGTGGTAGTCGTCGGCGTCAATCTCGTATTGCAGCCCGGTTAGCGGAACGATCACGGGCCTAAGGATACGGATAGCCGCAACGCGGCGCGGCAGCCGGCCACCAATCCCCAGGCGAGATCTGCTCCCTGAACGGACGCGAGCAGCTTGGCCGCCGGGGGCTCGAGCGGTTCCTGCCCGGCCATCCCGAGCAGCACGGCGGAAACCTCGGCCGCGGCCTGGCCGTGGGCGGCGCAGTGCAGCAGCGCAGCGGCCAGGGTGGTGGTTCGCTGCGCGGCATCGTAGGTCGCCGCCGCGCTGAGCCAGTTCGCCAGCCAGACCGCCCGGGTGCCGCCGGAGATGGCGCCGCCGAGCAGCCGGAGCGCGAGCAGGACGCCGCTGACCATGCTGTCGCCGCTTGGCATCAGGCCGGGACCTAGGCCTACCAGGTGTTCGGCCGCCTCGACGGCGCCGGCCAAGTCACCGCTGGCGCAGCAGGCCGCCAGCTGCGCCGCCCGGTCATGGCCGGCCAGGCCCGGCGCCTGCTCGGCCGCCGCGCACAGTCGAGCCAGGACGCCGTAACCATGATCGAGCCTGGCCCGGGACAGCGGCCCGAACACCGGCGAGGGATCCCACCAGCGGACGATACGGATGTCCAGACCGCAGGCCAACACGGCGTCCTCGCCCGCCCAGCACGGTCCGGTATCGGCGCGGGGAGGAGATTCCCACGGGCCGGTGATGATCGCGTTCGGCAGCCTGATGGCATCCGGCGGCGAGATGGCGATCACGCGCGGCTCGGACTCGACCTCAGCGAATTCTAGGTAGATCGCGTGCGGCAGCGCGGCGAGGACCTTGCCGGGCCGACGCGTTCCGCGCAGCAGGTCGCGGGCCGCCAGGCTAGCCACCCCGGCGGTCACCGGGACCGGCCCGTCCGCCCGGGCCCGGCGGCCCGGGGAATCTATCATGTACGCCACAGTACTGGCGGCCCTCGGTCCCGATCCCGCGGTCCTGGCCCGCCGTCGCGGGACGCATCGAGCCTCAAGTGAAGCTGGTAAAGTTATTAGCCTGGAATGACAAAGGATCGCACAGTGATCCGTTAATACCATTTGTCGATCTGTGATTGAAGAGGCCGACGAGGCTGCTTGGGGAGCGGGGGACCGTCAGCCCCGCCGGCAATTCAACAATAGCTGGACGAGACTGTGATTTGGCTAACTTCCTGTCCCGTAAGTACTTCGAAACGTTTTCCCTGGCGGCCCGGGCGTCGGCTGCCCCCGCCGGGCCGCGGGTTCCGTTGATGTAGCCGTTTGGCCTGGTAGGGCCGAGTCGCCTGCTGCGGATGGCCTCGGCCGCCAGGACGCCGAACAGGTAGAAGTAGGCCGCTTCTTCTCCCTCGAAAAAATGCACCTCGAGCCGGGCGTCATCGGTACAGCTGAACACCTCGAAGCCGCCCTCGGCCTTCACCAGGCACATTGCGCCTGGTACCTCCTCATCGACCGCGTATGTGGCCTGCGGAATGCCGGCCAGGCTGAGGAGCTCGGCAAAAACCGACTGGGGCGAGACCCGGTCCTTGCGGGCGGTCCGCCGGCCCGGTGGCACCGCCTGCGCCTGACCGGGCGGCGGCGCTTGAGGTTGAGCACGCGCCGGACCGGGTTCTGGGCCGGGGCCGGGGCCGGGGCCTGGGCCGGGGTCACGCCCGGCCCAGGGTCCAGGCCTGGGGTCCTCGCGGGACCAGGGACCGGGCGCGGGCGAGCCGTGCCAGGCCGCCGCGCGGTCCGTGGTGCGCGGTCCCCGGTCCTGGCCGGGGTAACCCGGCGGGGCCGGGGTGCGGGTCGGCGGGATGGGTTCCATTCGGGTCCTCGGTCGCGGCGACTCGGCGGAATCCCTCGGCATCACGCGTCCCTGGGCGTCCAGGCGGCTCTGGATCAAGGTCTCGGGCTCGGGCTCGGGCTCGGGGCTGGGCGGCGGGTTCCCGCCGACGGGCCTGAACACATCGAAGAGCGGCCCGGCCTCTGGCGGCGGGGCCGGGTTCGACGGCGGGAACATGGCGGCGCTCAGCGGGAACTCCACCCGCTCCTCGGTGAGGCCGTCCACATCGGTGCGGGCCACCACCACCTCGAAGACCTCGCGGTCAATCTCCCAATAGCCGAGCTGTCTGGCCCGCACCGCGTCCCGGCCCAGATAGACGATGTGCAGCCGCTCGCCGAGGTCGTCCAGGACCAGGCAGGGCTCGCCCCGGTACTCGCCGACCAGCCGGGACTGCCAAAGCGCCGACAGGTCGGTGACGCTGACCTGCTTGCGCCAGTGGCCGGGCGCGGCGGTGAATCCGAGTTCCTCAGGCGGCGGTCCTGGGGAGAACAGCGTCACGTCGGCGCCGTCGGGCCCAAGGCCAGCGTGGTAAGGGACGCCGAGGTAGGTGGCCATCAGCCGGTATCGCATGGCTCACAGCTCCGCATGCTGCCAGGCCAGGCCGTCATACCGGGCCACGAGCTGGTCTGGTTCTGCGCCGAGCCTGCACATCCCGGCGCCGACCGGGATCGGCATGGGCTCGAGGTAGAACTCGGGTGCGCCATGACCCGCGGCTTGCGTGTAGCCGTCGATCGGCCGGGCCAGCCAGCAGACCAGGTAGAGCTCGCTCATGGTCGGCGTGAACTCCGAGTCTTCCCAGCCCAGGCTCAACGCGAGGTAGGCCTCGGCGGGGTTGTGGAACCTGACGTCGGTGGCACGATAGACGTAGCCGGCCAGGACGGAGCGCTGCCCCGTCAGGTAGGGGCCTACCAGGCGCGGCGGGACTGCCTTCCACATCGGCGTGCCTGGGGCGATGGCGGACAGTCGCTCGGGCTGAGCCACCCATGCTCCCTTCCGCTCGTATTATCCTCGCTCAACTGATTGTGCCTAGTTAATGACTGCCGTTAGCCGTAAAGCCGAGCATTCAGAGAATTCATTACTTTAAGTAGCCACATAAGTACCTTGAGTTGACATATAACGCTGGGCTGGGGCCAGCTGGGGTGGTGGGTAGCGTAGGGTCGTTAACGTGTCCGGCCACCTGAACCCTGGCGGAATGCAATTCCGCGATGATAATGGCGGGGCGGATCCCCTCGTCGCGCAAGCCCTGGCCGCCTACGTCGCGGGCGAGGCCAGCGAGCAAGCGATGCTGACCGCGCTGTCGGCCGCACGGCTGCTCGTCCCGGTGGTCGCGGTTCTCGCCGACGGCTCGGCGTCCGCCCATTCAGACAAGAACAGCGAGATGGTGCTGCCCACGCTGATCGGCCGGGACGGAAGGCCTGCGGTGCTCGCCTTCACCTGCCTGGACGCGCTGGCCCGGTGGCGAAGCAACGCACGCCCGGTGCCCGCGGAGGCGGATCGGGTGTGGCGCGCCGCGGTCGCGGACGAATGCGCGGTCGTCATCGACGTCGCCGGGCCGATTCCGCTCGCGGTCGAAGGCGCCCGGCTCGAGGCACTGGCGGGCGGCCGGCCGGTGCCGCCCGCATATGAGGATCCCGATGTGCGTGCCGCGGTCGAGGCCGCGGTCGCCGCGGAGCCCGCGATCGCCGGGTTCAGCCTGGCCGCTAGCAGCGCAGACGGAACGGATCTGGCGATCGTGCTGTCCCTGTCCGTCCGTGACTGGGAGCCGGTGGTGGACCGGGCCGCGAGCAGCATCGCGGCCCGCCTCGCCGGGCGGCTTCGCCGCGGCATCGAGTTCAGCGTCGCCCCGGCGCGGATGTAGCCAGCTGCGACCGCAGGAAATTCACCGTGGGTAACCCCGTAGGATCGAGACCATGTTTCGCTGGCTGACCGCAGGCGAATCGCACGGGCGCGCGCTCGTGGCGATTTGCGAAGGCGTGCCCGCGGGCGTGCGGGTCAGCACCGAGGACATCGCCGCCGCGCTGGCCAGAAGGCGGGCCGGCTACGGCCGGGGCGCGCGGATGGCGTTCGAGCGGGACGAGGTGGAGCTTACCGGGGGCGTCCGGCACGGCCGCACGCTCGGCGGCCCGCTGGCCATCAGGGTCGCCAATACCGAATGGCCCAAGTGGGAGACGGTCATGTCCGCCGATCCGGTGCCCCCCGACGTGCTGGACGGCCTGGCCAGGAACGCGCCGCTGACCAGGCCGCGTCCGGGGCACGCGGACCTGGCCGGGATGCAGAAGTACGGATTCGATGACGCCCGCCCCGTGCTTGAGCGGGCCAGCGCGCGGGAGACGGCCGCCCGGGTGGCGCTCGGGGAGGTGGCGCGGCGCCTGCTCAGCCAGGTGCTCGGCATCGAGATCCTCAGCCACGTGGTAGCGCTGGGATCAGTGCGAGCCCCGGACGAGGTGATGCCAGGCCCGGGTGACGGCGCGGCGGTAGACGCCGATCCGGTCCGCTGCTTCGACGCCGGGACAAGCGCCGCGATGGTGGCCGAGATCGACGCGGTCCGCAAGGACGGCGACACCCTGGGCGGCGTGGTGGAGGTCCTGGCGTTCGGGCTGCCGCCGGGGCTCGGCAGCTTTACCCACTGGGACCGGCGCCTGGACGGCAGGCTGGCCGGTGCGCTGATGTCCATCCAGGCCATCAAGGGTGTCGAGGTCGGAGACGGCTTCACCACCGCAGGCAGGCGCGGGTCGGTCGCGCACGACGAGATCGAGGCCACCGGCGCCGGGATCGCGCGCCGGACCAACCGCGCGGGCGGCATCGAAGGCGGCATGAGCACGGGCGAGGTGATCCGGGTTCGCGCCGCGATGAAGCCCATCTCGACGGTGCCGCGGGCCCTGGACACCATCGACACAAGTACCCGCGAGCCGGCCAAGGCGATCAACCAGCGCAGCGACGCGACCGCGGTCCCGGCGGCCGGCGTGGTAGCCGAGGCGATGGTAGCGCTGGTGCTGGCCGAGGCCGCGGTCGAGAAGTTCGGCGGGGACTCGGTGGGGGAGATGCACCGCAACGCCGAAAGCTACCTCAAGGCTCTGGTGGTCTCGTGACCCCCGCGGGAGCCCAGGCGACCCGCCAGACCCACCGAACGCACGGGCCCGTGGTGGTCCTGATCGGGCCGCCTGGAGCGGGCAAGTCCGCGGTGGGTCCGCTGGTCGCGGACTTGCTCGGAGTGCCGTTCCGCGACACAGACGCGGACATCGCGGCCGCCGCAGGCAAGCCGATCGGCGACATTTTCGTCGAGGACGGCGAGGAAACCTTCCGCGAGCTCGAACGGGCCGCGGTGACCAGCGCGCTGGGCGAGCAAGGAGCCGAGCCTGCCCGCGGGGTACTGGCGCTTGGCAGCGGCGCGGTCCTCGACGAGGGGGTCCGGCAGCTGCTCGCGGGCCAGCCGGTGGTCTACCTGTCGACCAGCTTCGGCACGGTCGTGCGGCGGATCGGGCTGGACCGTCCCCGCGTCGTGGTCCCTGGGAACCCGCGCGGCCGCCTGCGCGCCATGCTGACCGAACGACTCCCGCTGTACCAGCGCCTCGCGGCCGTCACGGTGGAAACCGACGACCTGGACCCCGATGAGATCGCGGCCCAGATCGCGGCCACCGTCACGGCCGGGCCGTCCCAGAGCCCGGAGCCGCTCCAGAGCCCGCCGGAGGACTCGCGGTGACCACGACCAGGATCGACGTTAACCCATCCGACGGTGCGCCGTACCAGGTGGTCGTCGGCGTGGGGGTGCTCAGCGAGTTGCCCGGCCTGGTGCCGAAACAGGCCCAGACCGTGGTCGTGATCCACGCAGAAGGCCTCGGCGAGATCGCCCGCCCCGCCTGCGGCGCGCTGACCGCGGCGGGCCTGCGGGTGCTGGCCGAGCCAGTACCTGATGGCGAGGCGGCCAAGAGCATCGACGTCGCCGCCCGGTTGTGGTCACGACTCGCGGAACACGGTGTGACCCGGTCCGACTGCATCGTCGGGATCGGCGGGGGAGCGACCACCGACCTGGCCGGGTTCGTGGCCGCCAGCTGGCTCCGCGGGGTCCGCGTGGTCTTGGTCCCGACCACGCTGCTGGCCATGGCGGACGCCGCGGTCGGAGGGAAGACCGCGATCGACATCCCGGCGGGCAAGAACCTGGTCGGCGCGTTCCATTCGCCCGCCGGCGTGCTCGCCGACCTGATCACGCTGGAGACGCTGCCCCGGGCCGATTACGTCAGCGGCCTGGCCGAGGTCATCAAGGCCGGCTTCATCGCCGACCCGGTCATCTTGGACCTGGTCCGTCAGGACCCCCAGGGCGCCACGGTCCCGCACGGCGCCCACGCCCGCGAGCTGATCGAGCGCGCGATCCGGGTCAAGGCTGAGGTGGTGTCGCAGGACCTGACCGAGAAGGGGCGGCGGGAGATCCTGAACTACGGGCACACGCTCGGGCACGCCATCGAACGGGTGGAAGGTTACCGGTTCCGGCACGGCGACGCGGTGGCCATCGGGATGGTGTACGTCGCCGAGCTGGCCCGGCTGGCCGGGCGGCTGGACGAGCCAACCTGCCAGCTACACCGGCCGCTGCTCGCCAGCGTGGGCCTGCCGACCGCGTACCCGGCGGGAGTCTGGCCCGCGTTGCGGGCGGCCATGGGCGTGGATAAGAAGGCCCGCGGCGCCCGGCTGCGGCTGGTGGTACTCGACGGACTGGCGCGCCCCTCGATTCTCGACGACCCGTCCGAAGAACTCCTGCAGCAGGCCTACCAGGAGGTAGTCACGTGATCAAGCAGGTGCTTGTGCTCAACGGGCCGAACCTCGGCCGGCTCGGTATCAGGGAACCTGAGGTCTACGGCTCGGCCTCGTTTGAGGATCTAGCCGAGCTATGCCGCTCGACCGGCCGCAAACTCGGCCTGAGTGTCGAGGTCCGGCAGACCGACGACGAGCGCGAGATGATCAGCTGGGTGCACGAGGCCGCCGACGCCCGGCTGCCGGTGGTGCTCAACCCGGCCGCGTTCACGCACTATTCCTACGCGCTCCGCGACGCCCTGGCCATGCGGACCGCCCCGCTGGTGGAGGTGCACATCTCCAACCCGGCGGCGCGCGAGGAGTTCCGGCACACCTCGGTGGTGGCCGCGGTGGCGGACGGGACGGTGGCCGGGTTCGGCCTGGTCTCCTACCAGCTGGCGCTGCAGGCGATCGCCGGGCTGGCCGCCGAAGACGACACCGGCTCGGGCACGCCCGAGCCAGGCCTGCCCGAGCCCGCCGAGCCCGCCGAGCCCGCCGAGCCGGCCGAGCCGGCCGATCCAGCCACCCCGGACCTGCCGGGTCGGGCCCGGCCGCTCGACCCATGATCGTTCTCATCGGCTTCATGGGGGCGGGCAAGACCACGATCGGGACCCTGCTCGCCGCCCGGCTCGAACTGCCGTTTGCCGACAGCGACCAGGTGATCGAGCAGCAGGCGGGCCGCCCGATCCCGCAGCTCTTCGCCGAGGACGGCGAGCCGGCCTTCCGCGCCCTTGAACATCAGGTGATCGCGGGCTTGCTTGACGGCCCGGAGATGATCATCGCGCTGGGCGGCGGCGCCGCTGAGCATCCGCGCACCCAGGACAGGCTCGGCGTCGGCCCCGCGGTCCAGGTCGTCTACCTCCAGGTCGGATACGACCAGGCGCTGCGGCGGCTGGGCCACGACAGGGGCCGCCCGATGCTGGCCCGGCCGGACCTGGGCGCGGTCTACGAGCGCCGCCGGGGCGTCTACGCCCGGCTCGCGACGCTCACCGTCGGTACCGACGACCGTCACCCCGAGACGGTCAGCGGCGACATTATCGCTATGCTCGCCCGCGTCCCCGCCGTCGGCGGCCGGGCGCCCTACCCCCGGCCCAATCCGTGCCCTTAAGGGCCCCGTGGTGCCAAATTTGGGCCTTTAATCATGATCGTGGCCAGTTTTGGGCATTATGTGCCCGTTTGTGGCCATGATCATGAAACAGCCCAGGCGAGGGGCTTCTTCAAGTCCTGGCATGACCCCCTGGGAGGGGCCGTAGCACTGTCCTCGATTTAGGGCCGAACGGGTCCGTGGTGCGTGCCCCGACTGCTCCTGATCGCACCGGGGCTCATCTGCAGTGATACAGGTCGGCGGCCGTCGACCCGCTGGTCGCGCCTTCATAAGCGGACACAGGCACCGACGTGCAGTTTTGCTCCACCCACGGCGTGACCGAGGCGACCGTGCCGCCGCCTCCTGCGCCCAAGCCGCCCCGGACCCCAGAACCTCCGGTCAGCACATAGTGCACCTTGCCCTGCTTGACGTACTGCTGGAACTGGGCCAGGGTCGGCGCCGCATCGGTGCCCCGGAACCCGCCCATGGCCATCACCGGTATGCCGCCGGTCGCCAGGATGATCGACGCGGCCGCCGACGATCCCTGCACCGCGACGAGCCATGTCGCGCCGTCCCTGTGAGCCTCCAGGTAAGCGATCATCTGCTTGCTGGCCGTCCCGCCGAGCCCGCCCGCGGTCCCCGCCCGCCCGGTCCCCGCCCGCCCGGTCCCGGCCCGCCCGGTCCCGGCCCGCCCGTCGGCCCTGGCCCGGCCCCCGGTCCCGTATCCGCCCGTGCTGCCGTCGGCGGGGGTAGATACGGGACCGCCGAATCCCGTCAGGCCACCCCTGGCCGCGCCGCCCGTGAAGCCGCCGAGGCCGCCGCCTGCTGTCGGCCCGGCCAGCGGGTTGCTGCCTGCGATCGTCTCCGAGAGCGGTGTCAGCGCGTAAGCGGCGGGCCCCGCGAGCACCGCGATCAGGCCCGCCACCGCGGCCACCGCGAGCAGGCGCCGGTGCCTGCCCGCCAGGAACAGGCGCGGTCCGCCCGCCGAGCGCCTGCCCCGCAGCCAGCCATAGGCCAGCGCGAGCACCGTTACGATCGTGGCTCCCGCCACCGTCCAGGACAGCCACGGGTTCCAGCCCGGAGTCCGGCGCAGCAGCACGAAGGCCCACCCGCCGGTGATGGCGATGGCTACCGGCAGCACCAGGCTCCACCAGCCCCCCCGTCGGTAAGCCTGGTAGAAGGCCACCACGCCGATGCCGGTCAGCGCGGCTATCGGGGGCGCCATCGCGCTGCTGTAGTAGGGGTGCTGAGTGCCCTGCTGGAAGCTGAGCACCACGAATTCCAGGACGAACCAGGCGCCCCACACCAGCACGCTGGCCCGCGCGAGATCGGTCCTCGGCCGCCGTCCGATGAGGATGAAGGTCCCGAGCAGCGCGATGACGGCGAACGGGATGAGCCAGGAGATCTGGCCGCCGAGCGTCGAGGCGAACATCCGCCCGATGCCCGCCTGGCCGCCAAAACCGCCCCCCCCCCCCCCCCCCCCTCCGGCCGCCCCGGCCCGGTGCGCGAGGTCGCTGAAGCCCGCGCCCCCCGTGCCGAAGCCGCCCGTCCGGGCACCGGCCCCCGAACCCCCGAAACCTCCGGCACCGCCGCCGGTAATCCGGCCGAAGCCGTTATAGCCGACGGCAAGGTTCCAGACGGTGTTGTTGGAGCTGCTGCCGACGTAGGGACGGCTCGTCTTGGGGATGAGGTCGACGACGGTCATCCAGGATAGCGTGATCACGGCCAGCACCCCGCCTGCCACCGACAGCCGCGCGATCCGCGTGCGCAGCCGGGCCCGGGCAGCGATCAGGTACACGATCGGCAGCGCGGGCAGCGCGATGAACCCCTCGAGCATCTTCGTGTTAAACGCAAGCCCGAACGCGACCGCGCTCACTATCAGCCAGAGCAGTGGATGCCCCAGGCCGGCCCGCCCGTCCGGCCCGTTCCGTCCGGCCCGCAACGACTCAAGCAGCGCCCAGGCCCCCACGGCCAGCAGCAGCGTCAGCATCGTGTCGGGATTGTTGTCCCGGTCGATCGCCACCACCATCGGGGTCAGGGTGAGGGCGAGCGCGGCGATCAGGCCGGCCACGTGCGCCCCGCGCTCGCCGGTCAGGCTGGCGACGCTGCGCCGCACGGCCGCGTACACGACGGCGACCGCTGCGACGCCTTCGGCCGCCTGGGGCAGGAGCAGGCTCCAGCTGTTGAATCCGAAGATGCGCGCGGAGATGCCCATGATCCAGAACGCGAAGGGGGGCTTATCGACCGTGATGAACGAGGCCGAATCCAGCGAACCGTAAAAGAACGCCTTCCAGCTTTCCGTCCCGGACAGGACCGCGGCCGCGTAGAACGCGTTCGCGTCGCCGTTGCGGGACAGGTCCCACGAGTAAAGAACGGCGGCCAGGACGAGAATCGCCCACAAGGCCGGCCGCGCCAAGCGCGGATCGGACGGGCGGCCGAGCACCAACCGCTTGAGCCGGCCGCGGGCCGGCCGCTCAGGCTCGGCGGCCGGGCCGGTCGTGGTCAGCTGAGTGGTCATCGAGGCTGCTCCGGGGCATTGATTTTGGCTGGCGCCGACGGGTGCGGTAGAGCTGAACCTGGGCTGTGCTTGCTGACCCCGCGCTTGCCGAGGGAGGCAAAGCGGAGCCGCGCCACGCCCCTCAGGTCGGCCAGTGCCGTCTCGGCGATGTCCACTTTACTGTCGGGGCCTTCGGTCCAGGCCACCGGAACTTGGTAGATGCGAAGGCCCTTGCGCTGGGCCAGGATCAGAAGTTCGGTATCGAAAAACCAGGCATTGTCTTTGATCTCGGGAAGCAGCGCCCTGATGACCTCAGCACGGCCGGCCTTGAACCCGCACTGGGCGTCGCCGAACCGGGCAGAAAGAACGGTACGCAGCAGCAGGTTGTACAAGCGCGAAATGATCTCGCGTTTGGGGCTGCGCACCACCGTGGCGCCGTGCGCCAGGCGGCTGCCGGTGGCCAGGTCACTGTGCCCGGACAGCAGCGGCGCGATGAGCGGGAGGAACGCGTCCAGGTGAGTGGACATGTCGGCGTCCATGTAGGCCACGATGTCGGCGTCGCTGTGGCTCCAGACATGGCGGAGCGCGAGTCCGCGCCCCTTGCGGTCCAGATGTACCGTCCTGACCTGGGGAAGTTCGGCGCTCAACTGCCGCGCCACGGTGCAGGTGCCGTCGGTGCTCGCGTTGTCGGCGATGGTGATGACGAAATGAAAGGGAAGGTTGCCGGTCAGGTACGAGTGCAGCCGGCGAATGTTGTGCGCCAGGATTTTTTGCTCGTTGTAGACCGGCACGGTGACCTCGACGAGGCACTCGCGTGATATTGGCCGCTGCTGGCTGCCGTCGGCCAGCAGCAGCGAACTTGCCGGGGCTTCACCGGCCGGATCGCCCGTCATGCGTGGCGTCTCCGCGGCGCGGCTTTCCTCATGCTGATGAGGATGACCTGCGGCAATCAGAGTATGTTGCGGTTAGTCTGCAGGAAAGCTGAAATTGGTTAGCGCCCGGGCCCGACAGGAAAGGCAGATCGCATGCGGATAGGAATGCACCTGAGCTACGCGGGCGGTTTCGCCGAGACCGTGCAGGAGCTAGCCGACTACGAGCGGGCCGGGCTCGACATCGTGTTCGTCCCCGAGGCGTACAGCTACGACGCGGTGAGCCAGCTCGGCTTCATCGCGGCCCGGACCGAGCGGCTGCAGATCGCCTCAGGGATCTTCCAGCTGTACTCGCGTACCCCCGCGCTGACCGCGATGACGGCGGCCGGCCTGGACTACGTCTCAGGCGGGCGGTTCACCCTCGGCCTGGGCGCGTCAGGCCCGCAGGTGATCGAGGGCTGGCATGGTGTGCCGTACGACGCGCCGGTCGGCCGGGCCCGCGAGGTCATCGAGATCTGCCGGATGGTCTGGCGCCGGGAGCGGCTGGAGTACCACGGCCGGTACTACGAGCTCCCGCTGCCGGGAGGTACCGGGTTGGGTAAGCCGCTCAAGCTGATCAACCACCCGGTCCGCGAGCGCATCCCGATCGCCCTGGCCGCCATCGGCCCGAAGAACGTGGCCCTCGCCGCCGAGCTGGCCGAGGCCTGGGAGCCGATCTTCTACCTGCCGGAGCGGGCGGCCGAGGTGTGGGGTAGCGCGATAGCCGAGGGCCAGGCCAAGCGCGAGCCCTCGCTCGGCCCGCTCGACGTGATCGCGAGCGCGCCGCTGGCGATCGGCGAGGACGTGGCCGGACTGCGTGATCGCAGTCGGCCCGAGCTGGCTCTGTACATCGGCGGGATGGGCGCGCGCGGCCGGAATTTCTACAACGACCTGGCCCGGCGGTTCGGCTACGAGGCCGAGGCCAAGGCGATCCAGGACGCCTACCTGGACGGCCGCAAGGACGAGGCCGCGGCTCTGGTGCCCGCCGACCTGGTGGAGCGGACCTCTCTGGTAGGCCCGGAGTCCTGGGTGCGGGAACGGGTGGCCGCCTACCGCGAGGCCGGCGCGACCACCCTGCTCGTCAACCCGCTCGCGCCTACCCACGAGGCCCGCGTCGCCCTGATCGAGCAGATCCGCGCCCTGGCGGGCTAACCGCCGTAGAGTTCGGGCATGGGTGAGATTCACGCCGCTCGCCGGGGCCGGGCGCAGCAGAAGATAGCCGAGATCGCCGCCGACGCGGCGCTGATCACCTCGGCTCAGAACGTCCGCTACCTCACCGGCCTGGCCAGCTCCAACGCCGCGTTGCTGCTGCCGGCCAGCGGAGCCGGGATCCTGGCCACCGACGCCAGGTACGCGCCGGCGGCCCAGCGAGACTGCGCCGATCTCGAGCTGATCGTCGAGCGGTTCATCGAACCGAGGCTGGCCGACCAGCTGACCAGCCTCGGCTGGCGGACCGTGGCCTTCGAGGCCCACGAGATGACCGTCGAGCGCCACGCGGAACTCCTGGCCAAGGCGCCGGGCGTGAACGCAGTTCCGTTCGGCCGGAAAATTGAAGAGCTCCGGATGGTCAAGGATCCGTCCGAGCTTGAGTTGCTCGCCACCGCGTGCCGGATCAGCAGCCAGGCCATCGCGGACGTGTTCGCGCTGATCAGGCCAGGTCTGACCGAACGTCAGCTGGCTGCGGCGCTGGACCGGCGGATGACCGAGCTCGGTGCGGAGGGGGCGGCCTTCGACACCATCGTGGCCAGCGGGCCGAACGGCGCGGTGCCGCATCACGTTCCGGCGGACCGGCCGATGCGTCGCGGTGACCTGATCACCATGGACTTCGGCGCGCGGTATGGCGGATACCACGCGGACATGACCAGGACCGTCGCGCTCGGGCCGCCCGCGGGCTGGCAGCGGGAGATCTACGAGCTGGTCGCGGCCGCGCAGCGGGCCGGCATCGACGCGGCCCGGCCGGACGCCGACGTGGGGGATGTCGACGCGGCCGCCCGCGACCTGATCCGCGACGCCGGGCACGGGGAGCACTTCGTCCATGGCCTCGGGCACGGCATCGGGCTCGAGGTGCACGAGGCCCCGGCGATCGGGTACTCCAGAACGGGTAAGCTTGCCAGCCGGGTCCCGGTCACCGTCGAGCCTGGTGTTTACCTGCCCGGCAGGGGCGGTGTCCGGATCGAGGACGTTCTTGTCGTGGGGGCCGGCGGGACGGGCCTCCTCACGACTACTACGAGAGAACTTCTCGTCCTTTAACCTGGAGACGCAAACGTGGCCACCACGAACGACCTGAAGAACGGCATGACGCTGAACCTGGACGGCCAGCTCTGGACCGTCGTGGAGTTCCAGCACGTCAAGCCAGGCAAGGGCGGCGCCTTCGTGCGCACCAAGATGAAGAACATCATGTCGGGCAAGGTCGTCGACCGGACCTTCAACGCCGGCGTCAAGGTCGACGTGGCCAGCGTCGACCGGCGGGAGATGCAGTACCTGTACCGCGAGGGCGGGGATTTCGTCTTCATGGACACGCAGGACTACGACCAGCCGCACGTTCCCGCCTCGGTGGTGGGGGAGGCGTCGAATTACCTGCTCGAAGAGCAGATGGTCACCGTGGCCTTCAATGACGGCACGCCGCTGTACGTGGACCTCCCCGCCGCGGTCGAGCTCACCATCAGCCAGACCGACCCAGGCATCCAGGGCGACCGCTCGACCGGCGGCACCAAGCCGGCCACGCTCGAGACCGGCGCCACCATCCAGGTGCCGCTGTTCATCTCGACGGGGGAGAAGATCAAGGTCGACACGAGGACCGGCCAGTACCTCGGCCGGGCCTGATGGGGATCGCCTTCCCGCTGGCTCGTCATGTCCGCGCGTAGCAAGGCGCGCAAGCGCGCGCTCGACGTGCTGTTCGAGGCTGAGCTGCGTGGCTTGGCCGTCCTCGAGCTGCTCGCCGAGCGCATCACGCTGGCCGACCCGCCGGTATCCGGCTACGCCGCGGACCTGGTCCGCGGCGTCGCCGTGCACAAGGATCAGATCGACGAGCTGATCTCCTCCCACGCCGAGGACTGGACCCTGGACCGGATGCCCGCGGTGGACAGGAGCGTGCTGCGGATCGGCGTGTTCGAGCTGCTCTGGGCCCCGGACGTGCCCGACGGCGTCGTCATAAGCGAGGCGGTCTTGCTGGCCGCAGACCTGTCGACTGACGCCTCGCCCGCGTTCGTGAACGGCCTGCTAGCCAGGATCGCCGAACTCAAGCCGTCCCTGCCGGTCTCGCCGCCTGCGCCCTAGGGCTGCGGCTGGGCGAAGCGTACCCGCAAGCCGAAGCGATGCAGGACGCGGAAGAACCAGAAGGCGGACAGGCCGATACCCGCCACCGTGCCGCCGATAGTGACGGCCGTGGTGAGCAGCAGGAACACCTTGACCGGCGCGAAGGCCAGCGGCACCGCCAGGCCTACCGTCGACACCGCGAAGATGCCGGCCCACAGCCAGGTCGCGCCCTGGAAGAACCTGTGCAGTCCCGGGTGGTGGGCCGATGGCTGGCGGAGGGCCACGACCTCGGCGGCGAGCTGGGCCACCAGCGGCTTGCGGGTGGGGGCGGTTCTGGCGAACAGCACGCACAAGCCCAGGTTGGCCAGCGGGAACTGGAGCAGGAAGAACAGCATGCTGCCGGTGGCGATCACCACGGCCGTCTGCAGGGTGAGCACAAGGGCCGAGATCGTGAGCAGCCCGGGGACGCTGTGGGTCACCACCTTGCGGCCGATGACGGTGAGCCAGACCACCGCGGTCGCGGCTACCATGCCGGCGTTCCGGCCGCCCAGCTGCGCGCCGGCGAAATAGCCGGCTACGGGGAGCCCGAGGGATTCGGCCAGGTTCCATCCAGCGGTCAGCATCAGCCGCCAGGGGCGGGGCAACTCGAGGTGCTCAGCCATGGCGATGAGCATACGGGGGCTGGCAGCAGCCGCGCTGGAATTGCCGCCAGGTGGCGTAAAGAAGAATCTGGGAGTTCCGCACGGCCATAGAACGTAACGCGGGCCGGGTCAGTTCAAACGGTTAGCAGTGGTTAACGGAAAGTAGCCATACCCAGGCCAGCGGAATGTCGGTGGCCGCACTACATTGGACGGGAGGATAAGGAGGCTGGCGTGGCGGCAGATTTCCGGCGTGACGGGGTGCGCACCTCACTGATCTGGGATGTCCTGCGCGACGTGGTGTCTGCCCAGGCGGCAGATACCGGCAGGCAGGCGCTGGACATCGTCGACGTGGGCGGCGGCACCGGCGGTCTGGCGGTGCGGTTCGCGACCCTGGGGCACAACGTCACCGTGGTCGACCCGAGCCCGGACGCCCTCGCGGCGGCGCAGCGGCGGGCCGCCGAGGCGGGCGCGCGGCTGACCGCGGTCCAGGGGGACGCGGCCAGCCTGGACACCGTGGCGGGAACCAAGGCAGCCGACCTGGTCATCTGCCATAACGTGCTCGAGTACGTGGACTCGCCGACCGACGCGATGACCGCGATCGCCGCGGTCCTGCGGCCGTCCGCCACCGTCAGCGTGCTGGCATCCAACGCGGTGGCCGCGGTGCTGCACCAGGCGCTGGCCGGCCGATTCGCCGAAGCCAGGCAGTTGCTCGGTTCCGACGCCGCCGCCGGCCCGCCCCGGCGGTTCACGCTGCCCGCGCTGACCGCGCTGATCGAGGGAGCCGGGTTGCGCGCCGGACAGGCGCATGGGCTGCGTATCTTCGGCGGCCTTGTGCCTGGGGTGCTGCTCGACGGCGACGCCGGCGCGGCTGAGGCGCTGCGGGCGCTCGAGGAGGCCGCCGCGGCCACCCCGCCGCTGCGGGACATCGCCGCTCAGCTGCACGTGCTCGGCCACCGCTGACCGCCATGGGCGCGAGCGCTGACGACTCAGGCCGAAGGGGACCCGGCGGCAGCGGGCCCGACGACACGGGTTGTCACATCCTGCATGTCGACATGGACGCCTTTTACGCCAGCGTCGAGATCAGGGACCGGCCCGAGCTCGCGGGCCGGCCGGTGGTGGTGGGCGGGACCGGTGGCCGCGGCGTGGTGCTGTCTGCCTCGTACCAGGCCCGGGCGTTCGGGGTGCGCTCGGCGATGCCGGTCAGCCAGGCTCAGCGGATGTGCCCGCGGGCAGTGTTCGTCGCCCCCAGGCACCGGGTGTACGCCGCCGTGTCCAAAGAAGTCATGGCCATCTTCGGCGCGGTCACGCCTGAGGTGGAGCCACTGGCGCTCGACGAGGCCTTTCTCGATGTCGCCGGCGCGTTCCGGCGCCTGGGCGCACCCGTCGGGATCGCCAGGCACATCCGGGCCCAGGTCGCCACGCAGCAGGGCATCACCTGTTCGGTCGGCGTCGCGCCGAGCAAGTTCATAGCCAAGATCGCCTCCGCCCGCTGCAAGCCGGACGGGATGCTGGTGGTCCCGCGCGACGGGGTGCTCGATTTCCTGCACCCGCTGCCGGTCGCCGCGCTGTGGGGTGTCGGGGCGCGCACCGGGGAAACCCTATCCCGGCTGGGGCTCCGCACCGTGGGAGACATCGCCCACACCCCGCTGGCCTCCTTGCAGCACGAACTCGGCGTGGCGCAAGGATCGCACCTAGCCGCGCTGGCGTGGGGGCGGGACGCGCGCCGGGTCACGCCCCACGTCGCCGAGAAGAGCATCGGGGCCGAGGAGACGTTTGCCGCCGATATCGACGACCCGGAACGGATCAGGCGCGAACTGCTCAAGCTATCCGGGCGGACCGCGCACAGCCTGCGGGCCAGCGGGTGCGTGGCGCGGACGGTTTCGGTTAAGATCCGGCTCGCCAGTTTCAAGACGATGACCAGGTCCCGGACGCTTGCTTACCCCACTGATGTCACGCATGAGATTTATGCCACAGCGTGCTCACTCTATGAGTCGGCCGGTCTCGACCGCGCTGCGCAGCTTCGCCTGGTCGGCGTCCGGGTGTCGGGTCTGGTGCCTGTGACCGGCGCAAATGCCCAGCTGACGTTCGATGATCGGCCTGTCGGCTGGCGAGAAGCGGAGCAGGCGGTCGACAAGATCGCCAGGCGATTCGGGTCAACCGCGGTCCGTCCGGCCGCCTTGGTGGCGGACCCGGACCGCCCGCCGGACCGCCCGCCGGAGGAAGCTTTCTGACCAGGTAGGGGATGCGCCCTTCCAAGGTGCGTGTCAACGCTCGTATTCTGGAAATTGAACCGGGTATGTGAGGTGAACCGGTCACCGCACACGTGCCGGGCGCAAGGTTTTAATGGGAGGCGTCGTGCCGCTCTCTGAACACGAGCAGCGCCAGCTGGAGCAGATCGAGCAAGCGCTCTACCGGGAGGACCCGAAGTTTGGGCGCCTGGTACGCTCCAGCGATCCGCGGGTGCACTATAAGCGCAAACTGGTGCAGGCCTTCATCGGTGTGCTGATCGGCGCCGGGCTGATCGCGGCGGGGATAGTGACCCATCGCGTGTACCTTGACGCGGCCGGGTCGGCGATCGTGTTGCTTTCGCTGGTGTGGGCGCTGGTCACCTGGCGGCGGCATGCGGCGAAGGTCCGGCCCGCGCGCCGCAAGCTCAAGTCTGTCGGCCCCGGCGCCCCCAGCCGCGCGGGGTCGACCAGGCGGGCCCGGCTGATGGAGCGGATGGAAGAACGCTGGAAGCGGCGTCAGGAGGGTGACCGCAGGATGTAGGGCTGCGGTCGGCCTGGCGTGAAGGCTGGCCTGCTCGACGACGGCCCGGTCACCTTCATCCTCGACCTGTCGGCTGCGGATGGCGGCGGGGGGACAGCCTGGTGGCCAGGGAGTCAGGAACTGAGGCAGCCGCATCGGCGAGGGTGGTCACCAGGGAGGCGGGGAAGATCCTGGCCCGCCAGCGGGCACCACGCCCGGCGGAGGCCGCCAGGCCGCGCCGCGCCGCGCTGCCGTCACGCCGCAGATGCTCCGATGCGGACGGCCGCGCCGCGTAGGTGGCCCGTTCTTCGGCCAGCGCGAGCCTGCGGATCGCGTCGCCGACCGGTTCGGGCAGCCCGGCCGTCACCCGCCCGGCCAGCGTCCGCGGCGGCTCGCTGGCCCGGCCGCCCACGCCGAAGTCGGTGAGGTCGTCACGGAACTCACGCCAGGCGATATGGGCCCGGCTCGCGTCGTCGTCGGCGCGCATCCAGCGCCAGCGCCTGAGCACCAGCCGGGTCACCGCGGGCGTGATCAACGCCACCGCGGCGGCCACGCCGAAGGTGATGCCGACCGTGGCCCAGCCCGCGCCGAGGCGAAGCCCGGAGGTGCTGGAGAGCAGCCGGTACAGGGCCAGCGCGATCAGCGCCGCGGCCACTGTGACCAACGCCGCCGAGGTGGCGCTCACCGGCCTGCGCCGCCGGCCCGGGCTGACGGAGACAGACGCGGCGCGCTGCGCGGGCGGAGCGACCATCGCGATGACCCCGCAGGCCAATGCGATCGCCGCGATAATGGCCAGCGCGATCGCCGCCCACGGTGTCCCGGCCGGCTTGCCGGACAAGGTGTTGGCCGGCCCCGAGGCGCCCTGCTGGACATGACCCCGGCCGAACAGCTGGTGAGCCTGACTCGAATTTTGCGGGCCGGGCGCCGCGCTGGCCGAGATGATCGGGACACCACCGGTGAAGATATGACCGGTGCCCGACGCGGTGGTCATGTAGTTCGGGGCGCGCGCGGTGCCCTGGCCGCTGGGCGTGGGTTCGAACCGGAGCCAGCCGAAGGTCGGGAAGTACACCTCTGTCCACGCATGCGCGTCGGTGGTCATGACCTTGTACTCGCTGCCCTTGATCTGGATGCCGGCCGTGTAGCCGACGACAAACCTCGCCGGGATACCCAGCAGGCGGGTGAGCACGGTCATCGCGTACGCGGACTGGACGCAGTAGCCGTTCCTGTTTTTCGTCAGGAACGACAACAGGCCGTCCGCGGTGTCGAACACCGGCCCGGCCAGGGTGTAATTGAACTGCGTTCCCGAGAGCCAGCTGGCCAGCGCGTTTACCTCGCCGATCTCGCTGGTCTGGCCGCTGACGTGGTTCTCCGCCAGCTTCGTCAGGGCCTGCGTCTTGTAGGAGGCGGGCAGGGCCAGGTCCGGTCCAAGGCCTGCCGTGTTCGCCAGCTTGCCTAGTTGCTGGAGCTGTCCCGTGGACGGGTCGACATTGAGGCTGTTCTCTGTGTAGCTCTGGCCGGCGATGGAACTGTCGGTTGAGTACACCATGAGATCCTGGTCAGCCAGCCACTTTCCCTTCACGTCGAGAGAAGTCACCGGGTAGATCAGCGGCAGGAAGGTCGGCTGTGAGGAAAAGCTCCTGGCTGCGGTGACGGTCGTCCGCACCACCTGCGGCACCGCGGAGTTCGAGAGCCCCTGCGGTCCGGGCATCGCGCTCAACGGCTCGGCTCCGGCGTCGTAGTTGGTCACCTGCCAGCCCGCGCCGTCAGCCAGGGTGTCGAACACGTACTGCCTGAAGTACTGCGCGTCGTCGCTCTCCACGCTCACCGACGCGTCGGTCGTGTAGGTAAAGACCTCGCTCGGCTGCTTTTCCTGCAGTTCCCTGACGGTTTGCGACAAGGCGCTCGGCAGCGACAGCGACCCCGTCCCGCCGCCGGTCCCGCCGATGCCAGGCCCGGAGGTGAAGACCTTGCTCGGGTGCAGGCCCGGCACAAGCAGCGGGGCGCAAAGTGCCAGCACGATCGACGCGAGCCCGACTCGCCGGCCGGCCGCGGCCAGCGGCCGGGTGTCCGGCCCAAGCCCGGGCCCGCGCACCCGCGAGCCGCGGGCCTCGGTCACCCCGGCCCCGGGTACGCCCGCCCCGTTCGCGCCGGCCTGATGCGAGCCGGGGCCGGCCTGGCCCACCGCGACGTCCTGTTGTGAGCCGGTACGCCACAGTGATACCAGCCGTCCCCAGACCCTGATCCGTTCCCGCCCGTCCGCGCTCAGCATGGCCAGGTACCCGGCCCCGGCCAGGCAGAAGACCAGCCCGGTGGCCAGCTGGCTGTGCGGCGCGTTCACCATCACCGGCACGGTGAACAGCACGAGCAGCGGCAGCCCGGCCAGCGCGGTCGACCGCAGCCGGACGGCGATCAGGTCGGTCGCCACCGCCGTGATGCCCACCCCGGCCTCGGTCAGGAACAGCAGGCCGGGCAGGTTCGGCACCGGCGGCGCGTACCTTCTGGAATCGCTTATCCCGGTTCCTACCAGGTCCGCCAGGCGGCTGATCGAGGTCGGCGTGGGTATCACGAGCAGCAGCGAATGGCGGGCCTCGAAGACCAGGTTGAGGTAGAGCACCAGGCCGATCACGCTGGCGAGAAGGCAGACGAGCACCGGCAGGGTGCGCAGCCTGGTCAGCGCGCCGGTCGCGGTGACGACGAGAACCGCGCCCATCGAGGCGGCGAACCATACCGAGTTGGTGAACACCGGGTACAAGACGGTCGACGTCAGTACCACCGCGACGGCGGCGGTCACGGTCATCCGGCGGTTCAGTGTCACCTGGACTCACCTCCACGGCCCTCGAGACCCCCACGAAGATCCTCAGAATGCCCAAGACCCCCGTCAAAACCCCTCACCGGCAGCGGCCGGTCGGCGGGCCGGTGCAACTGCTGCCAGGCCGCGGCCAGCGGCGTGCTCGCGGTCACCGTGGCGACCCGCCAGCCCGCGGCGGCCAGGATCTCCGCGGTCTGCGCGGTGTCATCGGGGACCGTATCCGCCTCCCACGCGGAGACCCCAAGCAGCAGGGCCATCGCCGGCGCGTTCCCGCGCCTGCTCGCGGCCAGCTGGCTGGCGTCGTCGTAGGAAAGCCGCCCGACTACCGCGATCAGCTGGCCGCCCGCGCTGGCCAGTGCCGACGTACCGGACCGGATGCTGGCGCGGCCCGATGGGCTGATCACCGCGAGCATGTCGAGCAGGGTGTCCTGGAAGGTCCCGCGGGGAGCGATCTCGCCGTCCTCGGTGATGAGCCTGGCCCGGAACCCTTCCCCGGACAGGTGCGCGCCGATCGAGGCGGCCGCGCTGACGGCGAACTCGAACGTCGCGGAGGGCCCGCGGCCCGAATGCGCGCAGCGGCGGGTGTCGAGGAAGACCGAGGCGCTATTGCGCCACTGGTGTTCCTCGCGCCGGACCATCAGCTCGCCGTACCTCGCCGTCGATTTCCAGTGCACCCGGCGCAGCCCGTCGCCGTCCTGGTACAGCCGTGGCGCCGCGTCGTCCTCGCCGATGGCCGATATGGTCCGCATCCCCCCGTCGCCTTCGCCGAGCCAGCTGCTCGCGGCTGACGCCCGGGGGAGCGGGACGATTCTCGGCGTCACCACGAGCGTGCTGGTCGTGCTGAACGAGCGGTTGATCTCCACCAGCCCGAACGCGTCGGCGACCCGGACCCGCAGCGGGCCGATGGTGAACTTGCCCCGGGTATCGGACCGGATCTGGTAGCTGAGCTCCCGGTGTCCGCTCGGCTCGATCTCGTCAAGCACGAACCGCGCCCTGGTTCCGAGCGAGTACGGCGCGACATCCTCGGCCAGCAGCACGCTCGTGCGCAACCGCGAGACGTTCTCCACCCGCACCGTCACCACGGTGAGCTGTCCGGCGGGCACTCGCGGCGGGTCGAGCCTGCGGCTGCACGACAGGCGGTAACGAGATCTGCGCGCGGTCAGCCCGGACACCAGCGGCAAGATGACGAGCAGCGCGCCCACCCGGACCAGATCGGGTTCAGGTATCGCCAGGCCGCACACCATGGCCGCGCCGCCCGCGGCCATGAACGACCTGCCCCTCGTGGTCAGCGAGCTGAATAGCGCTCGCATGGCCCTCCTTACCGGTTCGGCCTGGAGCCGTCCACCTGGCTCAGCGCCTGGGCAGGGGCAACTGCGTGACGATCCTGTCCACGACTTGCTCGGGCAGGTGCCGCTCGACAATGGCTTCGGCCGTGGGCAGCAGCCGGTGCGCCAGCACCGGCCGGGCCAGCCGCTGCACGTCGTCGGGGATGACGTAATCCCGGCCGTCCAGTGCGGCCCAGGCCCGGCTGGCCCGCAGCAGGTGCAGCGTGGCCCGCGGCGACGCGCCGAGGCGCAGCTCGGGCGAGTTCCTCGTCGCGTTGGCCAGGCTGATGATGTAGTCCTTGACCTGATCCGACACCAGGACCCCGCGGACCGCGATGACAAGCTCCTGCACGTCGCTCGCCCGCGCGACCGGAGTGAGCTGGTTAAGGGGCGAGGAGGAGCCGTGGTTGTCGAGCATCTCCCGCTCGGCGGCGGGGAGCGGGTAGCCCAGCGAGATGCGTGCGGTGAACCGGTCTCGCTGCGCCTCGGGCAGCGGATAGGTACCTTCCATCTCCACCGGGTTCTGGGTGGCGATCACCATGAACGGTTCCTGCAGCACATACGTCGTGCCGTCGACGGTGACCTGACGCTCTTCCATGCATTCGAGCAGCGCGGACTGAGTCTTGGGAGAGGCCCGGTTGATCTCGTCGCCCAGCACGATGTTGGCGAACACCGGTCCTGGCTTGAACTCGAAATCGCGCCTTTCCTGGTTGTAGGCGCTGACCCCGGTGATGTCGCTCGGCAGCAGGTCCGGCGTGAACTGGACTCGCCGCACGGTGCCGTCGATGGCCTTGGCCAGGGCCTTGGCCAGCATCGTCTTGCCGACGCCCGGCACGTCCTCGATGAGCAGATGCCCTTCGGCCAGCAGCACGGCCAAGGTGAGCTGGATAGCGTCCCGCTTGCCCTCGATCACCGACTCGATGGCCTTGCCGATCCTGCGAGCGGCCGGCACTAGATCATCGATCGGGCTCCCCGTCTGCCTTCCGGTATCCAGTACCACATGGCCTCCTCGAAGGCACGAGCGCGCACTAACCGGCCAGCCGGGCAGGCCGTCACCATATGCCCCTGCAAGCCGCCGTACCGCTACAGTACGTCTTTCTCCGCCGAACGCGCGACGCTGGCGAAGGTTCTCCGTCAAACCATGGCATCGCCGTAGATACCGGACAATCCGTAGGCCGCCCCGGCCGCGGTGCGAGGCCCCCCGGCCGCGGTGCGAGGCCCCCCGGCCGCGGTGCGAGGCCGGCCCGCGCCCGTTCAGGCGCCGGCTCCCCGGCGGGCTTCGTCCCGCCACGGCGGGACCTGATCCCCCACTTTGCCCCACGGGTGTGGCTTTTTTTGGAAGGAGCTGCCCGTCCCGGGCCGGGGTCCCGGTGCCGCGGGAGCCGGGATGGCCAGGGGGCAGCGAGACGGTGCCCCGGGCAGTCCCGCCGGGGCCCGCGGTTCCCGTGTGACGGGGCAGCACCTGCCGGGCCCGTGGTGCGGCGGCGGGGCCTTAGATTGTGGTGGATCCGGGCTCTGCGGTGGACGCCAGGGACCGTCACCCGCGCCATGACCACCGCCGCTGCCCGCTCAGCCGCCACTCACTCGAATAAAGCCGCACCCTTGCCCCACTGTCTCCCCCACTTCGCTCCACCTCGTCTACCTGGTGGTTCAGTGGGGAAGCCGCGGCGATAGCGACGGTTTAACCGTTGACGGTGGGGGGATGTGGAGTACAGTGGAGCGTAGTGGAGGATAAACGGCCGGGAGGTGGGTGCCTTGTTCCTCGGTACTCATGCTCCGCGGCTGGACGAGAAGGGCCGGCTGTTCCTGCCCGCGAAATACCGAGAAGAGCTCGCTGGGGGAGTGGTGATCACCAAGGGACAGGAGCGCTGCCTGTTCGTCTTCCCGCACGAGGAGTTCGCCCGCATCACCGAGGCGCTGCGCACCGCGCCGGTGACGGCCAAGTCGGTCAGGGATTACAGCCGGGTCTTCTTCGCCAGCGCCTCCGATGAGCTTCCTGACAAGCAGGGCCGGATCACCGTGCCGGCGGCGCTTCGCGCCTACGCCGGCTTGCAGCGGGATTGCGTGGTGATCGGCGCGAACACCCGCCTGGAGATCTGGGACACACAAGCGTGGGAGACCTACCTCGCCGCGCAAGAGGACTCGTTCGCCGAAGCCGCCGAGGAGGTGCTCCCGGGAATTCTGTAGCTCCCGTAGCCGGTCCCCATCCGCCGTTCCCTGCTGGCATCACTTCCCCGGTGCCAGCCGGCGTCAGCAGATGGGGACCGGCGGAGGGATCGCCAGCCCGGAGCGCGACCGCAGGACCGAGCAGAGCACAGCAGAACCGCCTGGCAGGGAGGGGGATACGTGGACAGCGACCAGCATGTACCTGTGCTCGCCGGTCGTGTCACCGCCCTGCTCGCACCCGCCCTGGCGGGCGAAGGCGCCGTGCTTGTGGACGCCACCCTGGGCCGGGCCGGACACGCCCGGGCCCTGCTCGAGGCCTGTCCCGGCATGCTGCTTGTCGGCATCGACGCCGACGTCGCCGCGATCGAGGCGGCCCGCGAGCTGCTCGCCTCCTTCGCCGACCGGGTGCGGCTGGTGCACGCCAGGTACGACGAGATCCCGGCGATCCTGACCGCCGTCCCGCACCCGGACCCGAGCGGCCCGGGCGCCCCGGGGGCCCGGGGCAGCGGGCCGGGGGCTCGGGGCAGCGGGCCGGCTCGCGCCATGGGCCTGCTCTTCGACCTCGGCGTGTCCTCACCGCAGCTCGATGACCCCGCACGCGGCTTTGCGTACGCCCAGGACGCCCCGCTGGACATGCGGATGGACCGCACCAGGGACCTCACCGCGGCTGACGTCATCAACGGCTACCCGCCCGCCGAGCTCGCCCGGGTGCTGCGCGACTACGGCGAGGAACGTTTCGCTCACCGGATCGCCGGTGCGGTGGCCCGCGAGCGTGACCGGGCCCCGATCACTTCCACCCAGCGGCTAAGCGCCATCGTGAAGGACGCGATTCCCGCGGCGACGCGACGCACCGGCGGCAACCCGGCCAAGCGCACCTTCCAGGCGCTGCGGATCGAGGTGAATGACGAGCTCGGCACGCTGCGCCGGGCGCTGCCTGCCGCCCTCGGCGTGCTGGCGGTGGGCGGCCGCGTCGTGGTGCTGGCCTACCACTCCCTGGAGGACCGCGTCGTCAAGCGGGAGCTTGTCCGGCTGTCCACCGATCAGACGCCGCCTGGCCTGCCGGTCCCCGCGAGCGCCGCGGCACCCGAGCTGCGCCTGCTCACCAGGGGCGCGGAGCGTCCAGACAGCGAGGAAGTCAGCAGTAACCCGCGCGCGGCCTCGGTCCGGCTGCGGGCCGCGGAACGTATCAGGGAAGCAGCATGACCCCGAGGGGGCAATGACATGGCCACAGACACGATGCCGCCAAGGGCCGGGGGGCCCCGTGAGGGGACCCAACAGCCCCCCCGTAGGGGGGCCCGGGGGGTACGGGGGACCCAACAGCCCCCCCGTGATCGGGCGGTTCCGGGGGGTCGCCCCCCCGGGCTAGCACCGGTTCCGGGGGGTCGCCCGCCGAGAATAACAGCCCCCCGGCACACCAGACCGGTCACCAGACCGGTCACCGGGCCGGTCACCGGGTCGCCGCGGCCGGTCACCAGGCCGCGGCGCCGCTCGCCCCGCGCGCCCTTTATCTTGCTGCTCGTCGGGCTGCTCGGCGGTGCGCTGGTATCGCTGCTCGTGATCAGCACCACGCTGGCGCAGGGGGCGTTCCAGATCACCAGCTTGCAGCAGCAGAACGCCAGCCTGGCCCGGCAGGAACAGACCCTCACCAGCGCGGTGGCGCAAGCGGCCAACCCGGCTGTCATCGCTGAGGAGGCGCAGCGGCTGGGCATGCGGCAGAACCCGGACCTGCGCTTCATCGACCTCAAGAACGGAAAGATCGTCACCGGGAAGGTTTCCAAGTCCGACGCGGAAATCCATGTCCCGGGGTACAACCCGTGACGCCTCAGGACCCGTCCCGCCGTCCGCAGACTGGCCGGCGGGACGACCGGCGTCCGCCGCCTCGCCGCTCCGCCGCCAAACCCGCCCGGTCCGCCGGGTCCGGGCCGCTGGGTCCGGGCCCGCGGCGCAGGCCACCCTCGGCGGGCGGCCGGCCTGGCGCGCCTGCCCCTGGTCGTTCGGCCCCAAGAACGGGTGAACGGTCCTCGGCCCGGCCCGCCGACCCGGGCCGGCCGCCCAGGCCCCGGCCCAGAAACCGCCTGGTTCCTCGCGGCGACCCGAACAGGCGGCTCGGCGTCACCCTGCTCGCGATCATCTTCGTGCTCTCGCTGTTCGCCGGGCGCCTGGTGCAGCTACAGGGCATGGAGTCGGGCACCTACCGCCAGCTGGCCCTGGCCGAACGGGTCAAGCCGATCGCGATGCCCGCGCTGCGTGGCAGCATCACCGGCGCGAACGGCCAGGTCCTGGCGATGACGGTGGCCACCTACACGATCTGGGCCGACCCGCCGCAGATGACAAGCGCCACGCTGACCACCGCGGCGCTTCAGCAGCGGGCGGCCGATGAGCTGGCCGTCCCGCTCGGCATGACGCCGACCGCGATCCGCACCCTCCTGACGCATCCAAGCTCGACGGACTACGTAGTGCTGGCCAAGGGTGTATCCGCGCAGGTCAGCAGTCAGATTACCGCCTTGGGCCTGCCCGGCGTCTACCAGAGCACTCCCACCTACGCCAGGTCCTACCCGGACGGCAGCATCGCGGCCAACATCATCGGCTTCACCAGCACCCCAGGTAACGGCGTCCTGGCGGGTCAGGCCGGCCTGGAGCAGGAGGACAACGCGCTGCTGGCCGGCCAGTCAGGTAGCGAGCAGGTGCAGACCGGCACAGACGGCCAGCAGATCCCGCTGGCTGCCAGCAACGACAAGCCGGTGGTCAACGGCAGCGACCTGCGGCTCACCATCGTCCCGGCGCTGCAGTACGCGGCCGAGCAGGCGTGCCAGAAACAGGTGGCCAAGACCAAGGCGAGCAACTGCACGGTGGTGATCATCCAGCCGCACACCGGGAACGTGCTGGCCATGGCGCAGTACCCGACGTACGACCCATCGAACGTCACCAACGTCGGTCAGACCGCCAACCTGGCGGTGCAGGCTCAGTTCCAGCCGGGCTCCACCGCCAAGGTGATCACCGCCGCGGCCGCCTTCGAGCACGGCGGCCAGACGCCGATGAGCGCCTACAACATCCCGTACCAGATCGTCCGGGGCGGCCAGGTCATCCACGACGCCGAATGGGCACCGGGGGAGCGGTACACGATCGCGGGCATCATCGCGCATTCCTCCAACGTCGGCATGTCGCAGGTGGTGGCCCACGTCAGCCCGCAGGTGCAGTACGACTACCTGAGGGCGTTCGGCTTCGGCCAGCCGACCGGCATCGGGCTGCCCGGCGAGACCGCCGGAGATCTGCCCGCGCCGTCCAGCTGGTATGCGGACACGCGGTACACGCTGTCGTACGGGCAGGGCGTGGCCGTGACCGCGATCCAGATGGCCGAGGTGTACGCGACGATCGCCAACAATGGCGTCCGGGTGCAGCCGACCCTGGTCGAGGGCACGACCAACTCGGCAGGCAAGTACACCCCGGCCGCACCGTCTCCGTCTAAGCGGGTCATCCAGGCCAAGACCGCGCACGAGCTGCTGCAGATCCTGCAGCAGGTGCCCGCGATCGACGAGGCGGGCGACCAGCCCTGGGGGATCATCCCCGGCTACGCGATAGCGGCCAAGACCGGAACCTCACAGGAGTCCAACGGAAAGTGCGCGCTGTGCGTCTACGGATCGAGCTACATTGGCATAGCGCCGGGCGACAACCCGCAGCTCGTCATCGCGGTCAACGTGCAGAACCCGCGCAAGGGCGGCTACTACGGGGACGTGGTGGCCGGTCCGGTCTTTTACCAAGTCGCGAAAGACGCGCTCGCCACGCTGGATATCCCGCCGGACGGAGCCGTACCTGCGAAGGTTCGCCTGACCGCGCCATGATTGGAGGTACTCTCACCCCGTGGCGATCCGTCCCGCGCATCCTGCCCAGCGCCCGCTGTCCGCGCTTAGCTCGCTACTCGGCGTCCGGCTTGACCCGCATTCTTTTCCGCCGAACGACCTTGGCTTCGTGTCCGGCGTCACGCTCGACTCCCGGGCGGTCTCACCCGGCGACCTGTATGCGGCGCTGCCAGGAGCCAGCAGGCACGGTGCCGTGCACTGCGACCAGGCGGTGGCCGCGGGCGCGGTCGCGGTGCTGACCGACCAGGACGGGCGGGCCAAGGCCGCGGCCAGCGGGGTGCCCGTGTTCGTGCTCGCCGATCCGCGGGCCAGGCTGGGCGAGATCGCCTGCTGGGTGTACGGGGACCCGTCGAGCCAGCTTGGCCTCATCGGCGTGACCGGGACCAGCGGTAAGACCACGAGTACGTACCTGCTCGAGGCCGGCCTGCGCGCGGCCGGGCACCAGACCGGCCTGGTCGGCGGGGTGGAGATCCGGATCGGAACGGACCGGCTGACCAGCTCGCTGACCACACCGGAAGCGCCCGACCTGCAGGCCCTGTTCGCGGTCATGGTCGAGCGCGGGGTGACCGCCGCCGCGATGGAGGTGTCGAGCCACGCGCTCACCCTGGGCCGGGTGGCGGGCACCCACTTCGACGTGGCGGTCTTCACCAACTTGTCCCAGGATCACCTGGATTTCCACGCCGACCTCGAGGATTACTTCCAGGCCAAGGCGTCCCTGTTCGTCCCGCCGGTGATCGGGGTGGTGAACATCGACGACTGGCACGGGCGCAGGCTCGCGTCCTCCGCGCCGACCCAGGGAGTGCCGGTGACCACGTTCTCGGCCGCGGGCGCCGAGGCGGCGGACTGGCGGGCGGCCGACGTCAGGTCCGGCGCGGACGGCAGCACGTTCCGGCTGGTGGGGCCGGGCGGCGTCGAGGCGGACGTATCGGTCGGCCTGGCCGGGATGTTCAACGTGGCCAACGCGGTCGGCGCGCTGGTCGCGCTGGTCGAGGCGGGCATCAGGCTGGAGGACGCGGTGGCGGGCGTGGCTGCCTGCCCCGGTGTGCCCGGCCGGCTGGAGCGGGTGCCTGCGTCCGGCCTGGACGTGACCGCCTTCGTCGATTACTCGCACAAACCGGGCGCGGTGGAGGCGGTGCTGCGCTCGCTGCGGCCGGTCACCCGCGGGAACCTGATCATCGTGCTCGGCTGCGGCGGAGACCGGGATAAGGCCAAGCGCCCGATGATGGGCGCCGCGGCCGCCTTGCTCGCCGACGTGGCCATCCTCACCAGCGACAACCCGCGTTCTGAGGACCCGCTGGCCATCCTCGCGGCGATGTTCGACGGGGTGCTGAGCGTGCCGCGCGAGGACCGGGCCCAGGTCAGCATCGAGCCGGACCGCGCCGCCGCGATCGCGCAGGCGGTCGGCCGGGCCGCCGCCGGGGACGTCATCGTGGTGGCCGGCAAGGGGCACGAGACCGGCCAGTACGTGGCGGGCGCGGTGCTGCCGTTCGACGACCGGCAGCACCTCGCGGCCGCACTCGCCCAGCAGGCCAAGCGAGACGGAGCGCAGCCGGCGCCCGGCCGGCCGGCCGATGACCCGCAGGACGCCGCCGAGCCCTGGGCGGTGACCCGGTGATCCCGCTGTCGCTGGCGCAGATCACGCAGATCACCGGCGGCCAGCTCGACGGCGACCCTGAGGTCATGGTCAACGGAGAGGTGGTCATCGATTCCCGGCGGGTCGGTCCCGGCGGGTTGTTCGCGGCGGTCGCGGGGGAGCGGTCGGACGGGCACGACTTCGCCGCCGCCGCCGTGGCCGCGGGCGCGGCGGCGGTGCTCGCTACCCGCCCGGTCCCGGTGCCCTCGGTGCTCGTGGCGGACGTGCCGGCCGCGCTGGGCGCGCTGGCCAGGTTCGTGGTCGACTCGCTGCCCCAGGTGCAGATCGCGGGCATCACCGGTTCGTCGGGAAAGACCTCGACCAAGGACCTGGCCGCTCAGCTGGTGGAGCGACTCGGGCCGACCATCGCCCCGGCCGGGTCTTTCAACAACGAGTTCGGCCACCCGCTGACCGTGCTGCGCGCTGACGCCGCGACCAGGTACCTGGTGCTCGAGCTTTCCGCCCGCGGCCTTGGCCACATCGCGTACCTGTGCCGTATCGCGCCGCCCCGCTACGGCGTGGTGCTGAACGTCGGACGCGCGCACGCGGGGGAGTTCGGCGGCCTTGACCAGGTAGCCCTGGCCAAGGGCGAGCTGGTCGAGGCCCTCCCTGCCGCAGCCGGGCTAGCCGGGTCGGCCGGGCTAGCCGGGCTAGCCGGGCCGGCCGGCGGCGTGGCCATCTTGAACGCCGACGATCCCCGCGTCCTGGCCATGGCGTCCCGCACGGGTGCCCGCATCGTCACCTTCAGCGCCGCGCCCGATTCTGCGGCCCAGGTCCGGGCGGCGGACGTGTGGCTTGATGACCTCGGGCGGCCAAGGTTCACCCTGCTGACACCGGGAGGTCAGGCGCCGGTCGCGCTGCGGCTGCACGGCGCCCATAACGTGCCAAATGCGCTGGCCGCCGCAGCCCTGGCGCACGAACTCGGGCTGGGCCTGGCGGACATCGCGGACGGGCTTTCCGCCGCGGTCGCGCGCAGCCGGTGGCGGATGGAAGTCCGCCAGCGGCCGGATGGAGTGACGGTCATCAACGATGCCTACAACGCGAATCCCGAATCTGTCCGGGCCGCGCTCGACGCCCTGCACCACCTGGTGGGACCTGGCCGGGGCTTCGCCGTCCTCGGTCACATGGCCGAGCTCGGCGACACGTCGCGGGCCAGCCACGAAGAAGCAGGCGAGTACGCCGCGCAGGTGCTCGGGCCCGCGCTGGCCGGGCTGATCGCCGTCGGCGAGGAAGCGGCGCCGCTGCTGGCCGGGGCGCGGCGGGTCCGGTCATGGCACGGTGAGGCCGTCGGGGTGGCCGACGGCGCGGCCGCGCTCGACCTGCTCGCGAACCAGCTGAAGCCCGGCGACGTGGTACTGGTAAAGGCATCCCGCGCCGCCCAGCTTGAGGGCGTCGCGGCCGACCTGCTTGGGGGGGCGGACCGGTGAAGACCGTCCTGTTGTCCGCGGCTGTCTCGATGTTCATCGCGCTGTTCGGCACCCCGCTGGCCATCAAGGCGTTCACCCGCCGCGGCCTCGGCCAGGAGATCAGGTCGGACGGCCCGGCGCACCTGTCCAAGCGCGGCACGCCGACCATGGGCGGCACGGTGATCATCATCGCGTCGCTGGCCGGATACCTCATCGGTCACGTGGCCACCGGCGACGCCATGTCCGCGTCCGGGCTGCTCGTGCTGTTCCTGATGACCGGGCTCGGCCTGGTCGGGTTCGCGGACGACTTCATCAAGCTGTACATGCAGCGCAGCCTGGGCCTGCGCAGCGGCGCCAAGCTCGCGGGCCAGGCGGTCGTGGGCGGGGTGTTCGCCCTGCTCGCGATCAGGTTCCCGGACGGCTATGACCTCACGCCGGCTTCGACCCACCTGTCCTTCCTCACCGACTTCGGGATCTCCATCGGGCCGGTACTTTTCGTGGTCTGGGTCATCTTCATGGTGGCTGGCACCTCGAACGGGGTGAACCTCACCGACGGGCTCGACGGACTGGCCACCGGCGCGGCCATCCTGGGGTTCGCCGCCTACATGATCATCGGGATCTGGCAGCTGCGGAACGACTGCACGGTCGCCATCGCCCCCGCCTGCTACCAGATCCGCGACCCGCAGGATCTCGCCATCGTGGCCGCCACCGTGATGGGCGCCTGCTCCGGGTTCCTGTGGTGGAACGCGCCGCCCGCCAAGATCTTCATGGGCGACACCGGGTCGCTGGCCCTCGGCGGCGCGCTCGCCGGGCTGGCCATCACCACCAAGACCGAGTTGCTGCTGCTCTTGCTGGGCGGCCTGTTCGTCATCATCACGCTCTCGGTCGTCATCCAGGTCGGCTCGTTCAAGATGACGGGTAAACGAGTGTTCCGGATGGCCCCCCTACAGCATCATTTCGAGCTGGTCGGCTGGGCGGAAACCACCATCGTCGTCCGCTTCTGGATCATCGCCGGCATCTGCGTAGCCCTAGGCCTAGGCATCTTCTACGTAGGCTAGGCGAAGGCGGCTAGGTGGTCGTCGAGGGGAGCGCGGGTGAGGCGGTTGGCCAGCGTGGACATGGTGTAGGTGCCGATGCCGAGCACCACCTCGAGCGCGTTCTGGCTGATATAACCGCTGGTGAGGAAGGTGCGCAGCACCTCGTCGCCCACGTCGCCCGCGGTGGCGAGGACACTGAGCGTGAACACGCGGATCGCCTCGAGGTGCTCGTCGGTGAGCGGGGCGCCGCTCCGCAGCCCGGCGATGAGGTCCGGATCCGCGCCGAGGGCGGCCAGCCGGGCGGTGTGCATGGCCACGCAGATATGGCAGTGATTTCTCGCCGCGATCGTCATGACCACCACCTCGCGCGCCACCGGGTCTAGCGTCGAACTCTCGAAGATGGCGCTGAGCTTGCCGAACCCGTCGAGCAGGTGCGGCGAGACCGCCATCCGGGCTACGGCGGCCGGCAGGTAGCCGAGATGCTTCTCGGTCGCGGCCATGGACCTGCGGGCCGCCGCCGGCGCCGACTCGATGGTGTGATCGGGGAACCAGGTTCCGGCGGAGGTGGTCTGGGGGGTGCAGCTGTTCTGGGTCGTGGAGATGGTGTGGGACATGGATGCCCTTTCCTTGGGTAACGGCTCCTCCGGCGAGAGCCGGGTAGCTGGCTGGCGCGCCGGGCACGCAGGTGCTGTCCCGTCACACAGGGACCGGGGGTCCCAGGCGGCGCCCCCGGGCTGCCCCGGCGTCGCGCGGTCCTGTCATCCTGGCTCCGGGACCGCGGCATCAGGAGCCCAGCCCCGGAGGAGCAGCTGATGCCAGGAGAGCCGCACCGGTGTCCCCTCCTTCGGGTAACTTAGACAACCAGGTTGTCTTAACGGTAAATGAGGTTGTCGATTATGTCAACGGGCGAACCAGGCGGGGAGTCGCGGACCTACGGCTTCGAGCTACCCATGCTGCTGTTCGCCGGATTCCGGTCGATCATCGACGAACTGCACGCCGAGCTGGCGCGCCGCGGGCACCCGGACCTTCGCCCGGCCCATGGCTTCGCGTTGCAGGCGATCGGGCCGGGCGGGGCGACCGCGACCGAGGTGGGCCGACGGCTCGGTATCTCCAAGCAGGCCGCCGGCAAGACGACCGAGCGGCTCGAGGAGCTCGGCTACGTCCAAAGGGCCGGTGACCAGGCGGACCGGCGGCGCAAGCTCATCCGGCTCAGCCCGCGCGGAACGGCGGCGCTGGCCATGTCCGCGATGATCTTCAGCGATATCCGGTCCAGGTGGGAAAGCACGCTAGGCCCCGATCGGCTCGCCGCGCTCGAATCGGACCTGGGCGCCATGGCGCCCGGTGAGACCTTCCGGCTCGACGTACCCGGCTGGTTCGGTGCCTAGCCCCCCGGGATCCCACGGCGCGTTAAGCACGCAAGTCGCCGCAGTTTCTGTCTTATTTCAGCAACCTTGCCGTGACTCCTCCCTTTCGGCTGACGTTATCGGTAAGTTACGTTTCGTCAGATGATCGGCGGCTAGGAGAGTGGGTTGATGATGCGGTCGAAGAAACTTGCCGGCCTAGTGCTCGCCGCGGGCCTGGTGGCCGGCGGCCTCGCCTCGTCGCCGGCGGCCGCGTCGGCCTCGGCGCCGGCCACCGCGTCGGCCTCCGCGTCGCCCGACGCGTCGGCTTGCGGCGGCTCCGGCTCGGTGAGCACGCTGAACGGGACGTTGTCCGACGGCGCCAGCTACCTGATTCAGTGCCCGGCGGGGGCCTGGAACGGGACCCTGTACCTGTACAGCCACGGCTATGTCGTTCCCGGCGCGGCCAACCCGGCCCAGGACGCGGGCGACCCGGTGACCGCCGCCTGGATGCTGGCCCACGGCTACGCGCTCGCGGGTTCGTCGTACTCCAGCACCGGTTGGTCCATCGCGCAGGCCCTGCCCGACCAGATCAGCACCCTGGATACCTTCGACCACACCTACGGCCGGCCCAGGACCACGGTGGCCTGGGGGCACTCGCTGGGCGGCATCATCACGGCCGGCTTGCTGCAGGATTACCCGAGCCGGTTCGAGGCCGCGCTGCCGATGTGCGGCGTGCTGTCCGGTGGCGTGGCGACCTGGAACACCGCGCTTGACGGGGCGTTCGCGTTCGCCAAGCTGATCGACCCCTCGGTCCAGGTCACCGGCATCACCAACCCCACGGCCAACCTGGCCAACGCCGAGGCCGCGGTGGCCAAGGCGCAGCAGACCGCGGCGGGCCGGGCCCGCCTCGCCCTGGCCGCGGCGCTCGGGGACACGCCTGGCTGGTTCACCCCGCTGTCGGCCGAACCAGGGGCCGCCGACTACGCCGCCCAGGAAGCTAACCAGTACCTGTGGTTCACCCAGGTGACCTTCCCGTTCATCTTCGCCTTCCGGGCCGACCTGGAGGCCAAGGCGGGCGGGAACCCGTCCTGGAACACCGGCGTGAACTACGCCAGCGACCTGGCCAAGTCCGCCGACGCCAGGGAAGTCAAGGCGCTGTACCGCAGCGCCGGGCTGAGCCTGGGCCAGGACGTGCGGACGCTGAACGACTCCCAGCGGATCAGCGCCGACCCGACCGCGGTGGCCTGGCTGACCAGGAACATCGTCTTCAACGGTGACATCTCGGTCCCGGTGCTGACCATGCACACCACCGGCGACGGCTTGGTCGTGCCGGAGAACGAGCAGGCCTACCAGGCCGCCGTCGACCGGGCCGGCCGTGGCGCCCTGCTGCGGCAGATCTTCGTGGCCCGCGCCGGGCACTGCGCGTTCACCCCGGCGGAGACCATCACCGCTGTCCAGACGCTGGAGAACCGCATGTCCACCGGGCGGTGGCACGTACCGTCCCCGGCTGGCCTGAACGCCGAGGCGACCGCGCTCGGCCCCCAGGACAACATCTACTCCGTCGGCGGGATCGTCTACCCGACCGCGCCGGCCTTCACCAGCTACACCCCGGCCCGTTACCTCCGGCCGTACGACCTGCGGCCCTGGCGGCAGTAAGACATTTTTTACCGAACGGCCTGGCCTGCGTGCTCGGCGCCACGCCGGCCCGCTAGCCAGGTCGTCTCGGCCGCACCTATCGGCGTGCACGCCGGACCGCGTACGAACGGCCAGATCTCCTCGGCGATGCAACGCCAGTCCGCGGTCGCGGAGAGCTCGCCGAGCAGGGCGAACAGGCCCAGGTTGATCCGCTGCAGGATCACGTAGGACCGGGGGATGGCCGCGTACGGGGTCAGCGGGCTGCGGAAGTCGAAGAAGCGCCGGCTGACCGCGGAGGCGTACTCCCCGGTCATGGTCCGTGGTCCCCGCTCGCGCACCGTGTCGTAGAACAGGGCCATGTGCTCGATGATCTCCTCCGTGGGCAGCGGCGTGTCCGGCATCAGGAAGCCGGCCTCGACCATGGCCGCGCGAAAGGCTGACGGGTCGTTCTCCACGCACAGATGCTTGACCATCTCCACCAGCGGCCGCAGTTCGTCGTCGGTGAAGTGCTTGACCAGCCCGAAATCCAGGAACGTGACCCGGCCACCGCCGTGGAATAGGTAGTTGCCCGGATGCGGGTCGCCGTTGAAGGCGTGCATCTCGTACAGGCTGCGGAACACGAAGCGGTAGATCGTCTCCCCGGCCAGATCGCGCTCGGCCTGGGACCAGCCGGCCAGCTCGGCGAACCGCGCGCCGTCGGCCAGGTCGCTGGTCACCAGGCGGCGGGTGGACAGCTCCTCGACGATGCCGGGAACGTGAATTGTCGGGTGGCCTTCGTAGTAGCGGGCGAACAGCTGCTGGTTGCGGGCCTCGGCGCGATAGTCGAGCTCCTCGGTGATGCGTTCCCTCAGCTCCGCGAGCAGCGCGTCGACGTCCTGGCTCGGTGCGGTGATCTTGAGCATCCGGCGCAGCAGCCCGACGTTGCTCAGGTCGGCCTCGATGGTCTCGGCGATGCCCGGGTACTGGACCTTCACCGCGACCGCGCGCCCGTCAAGGGTGATCGCGCGGTGCACCTGCCCGATCGACGCGGCCGCGATAGGTACCGGATCCCAGGTCGCGAAGGCCTGCTCCGGTGGCAGGCCGAGTTCTTCTGTGACGACGCGGGCGGCCAGTTCTGGGCTCATCGGCGGCACGCTGTCCTGCAGCCGGCTCAGCGTCCGGCGGGCGGCCGGCGTCAGGCCGGCGTCGACGTAGCTGGCCATCTGGCCCAGCTTCATCAGCACGCCCTTCATCGTCCCCAAGGTGGTGGCGACGTCTTCGGCGGTCTGCAAGGCCAGGTCGTTCCGCAGCTGCTGCCGGTGCTCGCCCGCGGTGGCGAACAGCTTCGGCGCGTTGCTCGCGTATCGCGCGCCGCCGCGCGCGGCGAGCCGCAGTGCCGCCATCCCGCGCTCTACTCGCAGGCGGCCGACCCGGCGGCGCGTCTCCACCAGGCCCGCGATCGACACCACGCCAAGCACCGCCACGGCAGCGACCTTCCTGCCCCGTCCCGGCCTCACGCCTTCCCCGCCGAACGCGCCCGCAGGGCGATCCGCTGCCGGGCCTCAAGGACGCCGGGCTCGCCGAGGAACACCGCGTCGAGCACGCCAAGAGCCTGGCGGATCTCGTTCCTGCGCTCGGCCGTCACCGGCGCGGGCAGCTGGTAGCCGTACTCTCCGACGGCCCACTCGGGCAGCGTGGCGATCGAGGCGTCCCTGATGTCCTGCCACAGCTCGGCGAGGTCGGAGTCCAGGCCGGGCGGGTCGAGCAGGTAACTCATCGACTCGGCGGCCGCGGGCGTGCACCGCAGCTCGGGACGTACTTCGGTGAAGTACCGGTCGAGCTCGGCCACGCTGGCCGGGATGATCTCGTGCGGCACCCCGAGAAGCTCGGCCGCGATCGTCATCTCGCGGACGTAGGTGTCGGCGTCGGCGCCGGTCAGCGGCGTGCCGAACAGCCGCCCGGCGGCCAGGCCGGAGTCGACCAGGGCCGCGTGCACCCAGAGCAGCAGCGCGGGATCGCCGGCTGCATAGGGCAGGCCGGTCACCGTGTCCACGCCTTGCACCCGGGTGTGGATCGCCCGCACCCGCTCCGCCACGGCCGTCGCGCTGGCCCGGTCCCCGAAGGTGACGATGGCCTCGTAGGCGGAGGTTGCCGCGAGCCGGCCGACCGGGTCGCGGCGCCAGTCGCTGTGCTGGTCGACACCGGCCATGGCCAGCGGGTGCAGCGCCTGCATCAGCAGCGAGCGCAGCCCGGCGACCGGCGCGGACAGGTCACTGGCGACCCGCCAGGTCACGCTGGCAGGCCCGAAAAACCCGTCGTCCCTGGGATGGTCAGGTACAGCGGCCACATAAGCGGCCGCCGACCGCTCGACCAGCCCGCTCATGGCTGCGGACGGTTCAGCGGTCATGTGGCCTTCCCCGGCGGCCGCAACCCGGCGAACAGGTCGTCCTCGGGGAGCGGAGCCCCGGTGGTGTCGCTCACCCGGATGAAGTGCTCGTGGCCGAAGGCAGCCTCGGCGATGTCCTCAGGGATCTTGCGGAACCACGACTCGGCGATCTGGCTGTCGTGGGCCAGCAGCGCCTCGCGCTTGCGGCCCAGGACCGGCCGGATGTCCACGGAGGTGGTGATGCGCTCCTCGGACGCGGCCGCTTGCCGGCTGGCTTCAGGGTCCAGGTCTTCGAAGTCGGGTACCTGGTCCGCGCCGAGCTCGCGCAGTGCGTCCCAGATTTTTTTCCAGTCGCTGCGGCGCATGGCGCTGAGGTACAACTTGGCGGTCAGGCCACTGCCGGCGAACGCCGCCTGCGCCGCCCGGCTCGCGTGCACGTGATCGGGATGCTGGTAGGGGCCCTTGTCGTCGTAGGTGATCAGGACCTGGGGCCGGTACTGCTCGATCAGCCGGGATATCCGCGCGGCCACGTCGGCCTCGGGAACGTTGCAGAACGCGTCCGGGCGGTCTTTGTAGTCCCACTCCGGCATGCCGGAGTCGTGGTAACCGAGCAGCTCCAGGTGGCTGACGCCGAGGATCGCGCAGGCTTCGCGCAGCTCAGCGAGGCGATGCGCGGCCACCGCTTGCTCCTCGTGCCCGTCGCCGCCTGGCTTGATCCCGCCCGGCGCGTCACCGAACTCGCCGTTGGTACAGGTCACGACCACAGTTCGGATGCCCTGGGCGGAGTAGGTGGCCAGCACGCCTCCGGTGCTTGACGCTTCGTCGTCGGGGTGCGCGTGGACGGCCATCATGGTGAGCGTTTCTGACATGCTTCCAGACTGCCCGACGAGCTCGCGATTCTCCTCACCGGGGTCGGCCGGAGCTGAGGGCCGGATGGGCTCGAAGCAGTTTATTGGACTCGAAATGTACCTAATCCCGTGCCAACGGCGGCGAGCATGGCCAGCATGAAGGTGGCCAGGGCGGCGAAACCGTGGCCGACAGGAACGAGCGGAGCCAGCCGAAGCCTGGGCCGGCGGCGGACAGGAAACGGGTCGGCGAGCAAGCTGGCGATCATCTCATCGGTGACCGTGCCGTCTTGTGCCGCAGGCGGCGCCGTGGCCGCGGCCGCGGGAACCGCGATGGGGTACGGAGTCCACAGGGTGACCGTGCAGATGCCCAGGGCGATAGCGGCGGCGATGAAGGCCAGTCCGAGCCAGGCCAGCAGCTGCCAGCCCGTCCGCGTGTAAACGGTCCAGATCACCAGCCCGGTCAGCGCGACCGCGGCGTGACCGAACACGACCGCGGGCGGCACCCCGACCCCGGTCGCGCGCTGAACCCGCAGGCCACCCCGGGTCACCCAGGTGCGCAACATATAGCCGCCGAGGCTGGCGGTGAGCAGCCAGGCGATCAGCGCGGCCAGAGCGAGCGGACGGCCGCTCAGCGCCTGGATTCCGGCGCGTCGGTGAGGGCTTCCGGATGCACCCGGTGGTAATGCTGGGTCAGCACCGTGCTCGCCTGGCCGGGCCGGTAGGCAAGGGTGCGCCCGCACACCTCACAGCGCGTCACAGGAAGCCGGGTCACCGTCACCGGGAAGCGAGAAGATTCTGACCTGCTCATTGGGTCACATCATGCCAGATAAACGCCCCCACCCTCAGCCCACCCTGGCAGAAATTACCAACGGGGCGTCATCGTGGATCGCTACCGTCATAATCCGGTGCTTACTACGATAGTGAGCGGCGGTGCGCGGCCGGAATCTTTGGGCGACACGCCACGGATGTTCCGGTCTTGTCGCCAGCCAGCGAACAGACTGGGACCATGCATCCCCATGACAACCCCCGGTGGGCATGCCAGCTCTCCCGGCTCCCGGACTCACCGGCGCGCCTGGCGCGAGGCCGCCGATGACGGCGTCCGGCGCGCGCTTCGGCGGCCGTCCGTCCGCGGGGCCGGCGGGCTTCGGGGTCTCCGCGGACGGTGACGGTCTGCCCGACCTGGACGGCGACGCGCTGGTCCTGGGCGCAGTGCGGGACCGGATCGGCATGTGGCGTGCCCTGCTCGACCGGCCGCTGACGTCCTACTACCTCGTCCTTGGCCTCACCGTGCTGCTGCTCGGGCTCGGCCTGGTCATGGTGCAGTCCACCGGTTCGGTCGCCGACCTGTCCGCGGGTCTTGCGGCCTGGTCCGACTTCAAGAAGCAACTGCTCGGAGCGGCGCTCGGCCTGCCGCTTATGTGGCTGGCGGCGCGCTCGTCGCCGCGGTTGTTCCGTGCCTTCGCCTACCCGCTGCTCGCGGTCTCGGTGGTCGGGCTCGGGCTCACGCTGATCCACGGCGTCGGCGTTTCGCAGAACGGCGCGGCCCGGTGGATATCCATCGGCGGACAGCAGATCCAGCCGTCAGAGATAGCCAAGCTCGCCCTGGTGGTGTGGGGCGCCGACCTGCTGGCTCGTAAGGAGAAGCTGGGCCAGCTCGCCGACTGGCGGCACATGCTGGTGCCGCTCATGCCGGGTGCGGGCCTGCTGTGCTTGCTCGTGATGACCGGGGACGACCTGGGCACCACGTTCATCCTGCTGGTCATCTTCCTGGCGCTGCTATGGGTCATCGGCACGCCCGGGCGGGTCTTCAGCGGGTTGCTGATCCTGATGACCCTGGCCATGCTCCTCATGATCATCTCGGCGAGGTACCGCTTCGAGCGCATGGTGGGTTATCTCGATCAGCAGAGCAACGTCACCGGCGCGAACTGGCAGAGCGTGCACGGGAAGTACGCGCTCGGCTCGGGCGGCATCTTCGGCGTGGGCCTCGGCGCCAGCCGGGAGAAGTGGGGCTACGTACCGGAATCCACCAGCGACTTCATCTTCGCCATCATCGGCGAGGAACTCGGGCTCGTCGGCACGCTGTGCGTGACCGCGCTGTACGGCGGGCTGGCCTTCGCCGGGCTCCGGATCGCCCGGCGGGTGCCCGACATCTTCTCCCGCCTGGCCGCCACCGCCATCACCGCGTGGATCGTGGTGCAGGCCGTGGTGAACATCGGCGCGGTGATCGGCGTCCTGCCTATCACCGGGGTCCCGCTTCCGCTTGTCTCGGCCGGGCTCTCGTCCTTGCTGGTGACCTTGATCGCGCTCGGCATGCTCATGTCCTTCGCCCGGCTCGAACCCGGTGCCCGCGAGGCTTTGGCCGCACGCGGCCCCGGCTGGCCGCTCCGCGTTCTAAGCTGGCTCGGTCTATCAAAGCGCCGACGATAGAGCGCCGGGCAGTTCAGGAACGTGACATGAGGGTAATGCTTGCCGGCGGCGGGTCCGCCGGTCATATCGAACCAGCCCTGGCGCTGGCGGACGCGCTGCGCCGTATCGAGCCCGGCGCCCAGATCACCTGCCTGGGCACAGAACGTGGCCTGGAGACGCGGCTGATCCCGCTGCGCGGGTACAAGCTCGAGCTCATCCCCGCGGTGCCGATGCCCAGGTCGGTCACGCCGAAACTGCTCACCGTACCTGGTCGGCTAGCGGGCGCCGTCAACGCCGCCGCCGCCGCCCTGGACCGGACCGGGGCGCAGGTGCTCGTCGGCTTCGGCGGATACGTCGCGACCCCGGCCTACCTGGCGGCCAGGCGCCGCGGTGTGCCGATCGTGGTGCACGAGGCGAACCCCAAGCCTGGACTGGCCAACCGGCTTGGTGCCAGGTTTACCACGCACGTCTTCACCGGCCATCCGGACGCCCAGCTCAGGAACGCCACGTACCTCGGCATCCCGATCAGGCGCGAGATCGCCGAGCTCGACCGGCTGGGGCTCGGTGACAAGGCGCGCGCCCATTTCGGCCTGCGTCCCGACCTGCCCGTGCTGCTCGTGACCGGCGGGTCGCAGGGGGCCCGCTCGATCAACGCCGCGGTGTTCGGCGCGGCCGGGTGGCTGCGCGACGCCGGCGTCCAGGTCCTGCACATCATCGGCCCGCGTAACGGCCACGACGCCCCGGTGACCGAGAAGGGGACAGCGGGGGTTCCTTACGTGGCGTCGCCCTACATTGACCGGATGGACCTGGCGTACGCGGCGGCGGACTTCGTGCTGTGCCGGGCCGGCGCGATGACCTGCGCCGAGCTCACTGCCGTCGGCCTGCCGGCCGCCTACGTGCCGCTCCCCATCGGCAACGGCGAACAGCGGCTGAACGCGCTGCCGATCGTGCAGCACGGCGGGGGCATGCTCGTGGCCGACGCCGAGCTGACTTCCGAGTGGATCCGCGACACCCTGCTGCCCGTGCTGGTCAACATCGACCAGGTGGCGGACATGTCAGAAGCGGCCGCCTCGCTCGGGCGCGGCGATGCGGACCGCTGGCTGGCCGAGGCGGTCATCGAGATTGTGGAGGGCACGGGTGGGAACCCACATGCTCAAGGGCCTGCTCAGGCCGGCTGAGCCGACACCCGCCAGCGAACTGGGCCGGGTGCACTTCGCCGGCATCGGCGGGGCAGGCATGTCCGGTATCGCCCGGATCATGCTGGCCAGGGGCATCGCCGTATCCGGTAGCGACGCCGCGCCGTCGGCGCTGCTCGAGGAGCTGGCGGGGCTCGGCGCCAGCGTGTACGTCGGGCACTCCTCCGGCCACCTCGGTGACCTGGGCGCCGGTGACACGCTCGTGGTGTCCAGCGCCATCCGCCCGGACAATCCGGAGCTCGCCGAGGCCGCCAGGCGCGGGATGCGGATCTTGCACCGGGCCGCCGCGCTGGCCTCGGTCATGGCCGGTCGGCGGGCCATCACGATCGCCGGCACCCACGGCAAGACCACCACGACCTCCATGCTGACCACGGTGCTGCGCGAGTGCGGAGCCGATCCCGGCTACGTCATCGGCGGGATCCTCAACCAGACCGGGCTCGGCGCGGAAGACGGCGCAGGCCCGGACTTCGTCGCCGAGGCGGACGAGAGCGATGGATCGTTTCTCCTGCTCAGGCCCGATGTCGCGGTCATCACCAACGTGGAGGCCGATCATCTGGACAACTACGCCAGCCTCGCCGATATCCAGGCGGCCTTCGTCACGTTCGGCGGCCACGTCAGCGGAATGACCCTGACCTGCGCTGACGACCCAGGTGCCGAGGCTGTCGCGGCTCACCTTGAGCCCGCCAGGGTCCGCCGTTACGGCGAGTCACCGCACGCCGACTACCAGCTCAGCGATGTTCGTTCCCACGGGATGGCGGTCAGCTTCGTCGTGACTGCCAACCGTAGTCCGTTCGGGGAAATTCTCACTCAGATGACCGTGGGCGTGCCCGGTCACCACAACGCGCTGAATGCGACGGCCGCCTTCGCCGCGGCGGTCGAGCTCGGCTTCGCGCCGCCCCGGGTCGCGGCGGCCATCGCGGCCTACCGGGGTGCGCAGCGCCGGATGGAGCTCAAGGGCGAGGCCGACGGGGTGCGGGTGCTTGACAGCTACGCCCATCACCCGACCGAGCTGGCCGCCGACCTGCGAGCGGCCAGGGATATCGCGGCGGGCGGCCGGGTTATCGCCATCTTCCAGCCGCATCTGTTCAGCCGGACCAGGATCTTCGCGGCTGAATTCGGCACCGCCCTCGGGCTGGCCGACGAGGCCGTGGTCCTTGACGTGTACGCCGCGCGGGAGGACCCGGAACCTGGCGTGACCGGCCAGCTCGTGGTCGACGCGGTCCCGGGCGGGCGGGCACGCTTCGTGCCTGACCGGGGACGCGTGGCCGGGGTGATCGCGGAGATCGCCAAGCCGGGCGACGTGGTGCTGACCATGGGGGCGGGCGACGTCACCAAGCTCGGCCCGCAGCTGGTCGAAGCGCTCAAGGGGCGGCACGGGTGAACAGATCCGGCGGCACACCGGGGGAGGGGCAAAGCTCCACCGATGAGGCCGCCGGGTCCAGTCCGACATCTGGCGTTAATACGGTCGATGAGAGCCCGGTCTACCTGGGCGAGGTCGTGCCGGACGGCAGCCTGCTGCCCCGCGGTCCTGTCCAGCGCACCAGGACGTGGCGAAAGCCCCGCCGCTCGGGGCCAAGGGCCCGCCGCTCGGGGCCAAGGGCCCGCCGCTCCTGGCGCGTGGCCTTCTTCGCGCTCGCCCTGGCCGGCCTCATCGCGGCCGTGGCCTGGGCGCTGCTCGGCCCCTGGCTGCTTGTGGTCCGGTCGGTGGTCGTCACAGGCACCCGCCTGGTGCCGGCCTCGGAGGTTCTCGCCGTGGCCGGGGTCAACCGGGGCACGCCGCTGATCTGGGTGAACGTCGGCCGGGTCGCGGCCCGTATCGAGACCATCAGGCAGGTGAAAAGCGCACAGGTCACACGGGACTGGCCGGATCGGGTGGTGATCGTGGTATGGGAGCGCACCTCCGCGCTCACGGTTATGGCTCCGGGCGGCGGGTTTGACCTCGTGGACTCCGGCGGCGTGATCGTGCGGTGGGCCGCCCGGCGTCCCGCGGACCTGCCGCTATATCTCGCCCCGGCCTCGGGAACGGCGGTGAACTCGCTGCGCGGCGACCCGGACCTGGCCGCCGCGGCGGCCGTACTCGGTGCCCTGCCGGCCCAGCTGCGGCACACGGTCGGATCGGTGTCGGCGCCAAGCCCGGATCAGGTGACGCTGCAGCTGTCCGGCGGGATAACGGTCCTCTGGGGCGATGCCAGCGATGCTGCCAGGAAAGCGCGGGTACTCAATGTTCTCATGCAAGCTCACGCGCATTATTACGATGTGAGCGCGCAGGAAACCGTGACCACCAACTGATGTGCGCCGACGCGCCAAGACCCGCCGATCCGCGACACGCTGGCCGGTTCGTGCGTGGTTAGTTGACCCGGGTCCCGTCCGACCCTACTGTCCGTATCAATCGTGCGGACGGCAAAAACTCTAAATCTTAACCTTAAGGTGAAACCTGATGGCGGCGGATCGAGCCTGTGGCGGTGAATTCCGCGTCACCCGGCAGGACGAAGGTTTCCCAAGCCCAAGGCCATGATCGGCGGGAATTAGTACCCGCTGAGATGGCAGCCAGCGAAATGGCAGCTGGTGAAATTACTTCAGTAACGAGCGGAAAGGTACCCTCCTCGTGGCAGCACCGCAGAACTATCTGGCGGTTATCAAGGTCGTCGGAATCGGCGGTGGCGGCGTCAACGCCGTCAATCGCATGATCGAAGAGGGGCTCAAGGGCGTCGAGTTCATCGCGATCAACACTGACGCGCAGGCGCTGCTCATGAGCGACGCCGACGTCAAGCTCGATGTCGGCCGTGAGCTCACCAGGGGGCTTGGCGCCGGCGCCAACCCCGATGTCGGCGGCAGGGCGGCACAAGATCACCGAGAAGAGATCGAGGAGGTCCTCAAGGGGGCCGACATGGTCTTCGTCACGGCCGGCGAGGGCGGCGGCACCGGCACTGGCGGTGCCCCGGTGGTGGCGAACGTGGCGCGGTCGCTCGGCGCGCTGACGATCGGCGTGGTCACCCGGCCATTCGGGTTCGAGGGCAAACGCCGCGTCGTGCAGGCCGAGATCGGCATCGAGAGGTTGCGCAGCGAGGTCGACACGCTCATCGTCATCCCGAACGACCGGCTGCTGTCGATCTCGGACCGGCACGTGAGCGTCCTGGACGCCTTCAAGGCCGCCGACCAGGTGCTGCTCTCCGGGGTCCAGGGCATTACCGACCTCATCACCACGCCCGGGCTGATCAACCTTGACTTCGCCGACGTCAAGTCGGTCATGTCAGGGGCAGGCTCGGCCCTGATGGGCACCGGCTCGTCGCGTGGCGACGACCGCGCGGTCGCGGCGGCCGAGATGGCGATCTCCAGCCCGCTGCTCGAGGCGAGCATCGATGGCGCGCACGGCGTGTTGCTGTCCATCCAGGGCGGTTCCGATCTCGGGCTGTTCGAGATCAACGAGGCCGCTCAGCTGGTTTCCAACTCCGCCGCCGTGGACGCGAACATTATCTTCGGCGCGGTCATCGACGACGCCCTCGGGGACGAAGTGCGGGTCACGGTGATCGCGGCCGGCCTCGACGAGGGCCGCAGCCCCCGCAGCGGGACCGCCAGCGCGGTGGAATCCGGTAGTTCCTCCTACAGCCTGAACGGGTCGAGCAACGCAGCGTACGGCGGCAGTTCCTCCTCAGCGGGTTCCTCCTCGGGCGATGCCTCGTTCGGCGCCACGTCCGCAGGTACAAGCGCCGCCAGTTACGCCCAGGCCGAGGGCGGCGCGGCGGGATCATCGGGTCCACCGCGGCCCGGGCGCTCTGGCCCTGACTCCGCCGAGTTCGGCCGGCTGAGCAGCGACGGGTTCAGTCCCGATCCGACTGCGGTCAACGGCCACGGGGCCTCCGTCGCCGGGACGGCAGCAGCCGCCGCGCACGGTCATGGCGCCGCGCACGGTCATGGTGCCGCGCTCAGCGCGCCGGTGACGGCCGAAACGGCCGCCGATCCCACTCCGGCCCCTGACGGCGAGACCAGCCAGGTACTGACCAGCCAGGCCCCAGGCGGGCAGGCCCTGGGCGGCCAGGTATCGGCCGGTACGGCCCCGGGCAACCCGGCGGTCGCGGAGGCGCCCAGGCCGGAGAGGGTTCCCGCGGCTGCGGCGGACGGCTCCGAGGCGTCCGCGTTCCGGCCGTCGCACGTCGAGGCCGCGGCGAAGACCTTTGATGTCGCTACCACTCGGCGTCGCCCGGTCGTGTTCGAAGAGGATGACGACCTGGATATCCCCGATTTCCTCAAGTGAGCGAGTCCCCTCGGCAGGAGGAGCTCGCCGCGCGGCTGGCCGACGTGCGGGGCCGCATCGCCAAGGCGTGCGAGGGGGCCGGACGGGACGTCGGTGACATCACGCTGATCGCGGTGACCAAGACCCGGCCCGCTTCGGACGTGCGGCTGCTGAGCGAGCTGGGGCTGGCCGACGTCGGCGAGAACCGTGACGCCGAGGCCGCGCCGAAGGCCGCTCAGTGTGCCGACCTGGATCTCACCTGGCATTTTATCGGCCAGCTGCAGACGAACAAGTGCGCCAGCGTGGTCCGCTACGCCAGCGTCGTGCACTCCGTGGACCGGCTGCGGTTGATCCGTGCCCTGGGCCAGGCCGCCCGCCGCGCCGACCGGGTCATCAGCAGCCTGATCGAGGTCAGCCTGGACGGCGACCCGGCCCGGGGCGGCGCCCCGGCCGGGCAGGTGACTGCCTTGGCCGAGGCGGTGGCGGCCGAGCCCGGCCTGGTCCTCGGCGGCGTGATGGCCATCGCGCCGCTCGGCCTGGACCCCGCCGAGGCGTTCGGCCGGCTGCTCGACAGTGCTGCCGTGGTGCGAGCGGTCAGGCCCTCTGCCACGGTGATTTCCGCTGGCATGAGCGGTGATCTCGAAGCCGCCGTCGAGGCCGGCGCGACACACCTGCGAATCGGTACGGCGTTGCTCGGCGATCGCGGGCCTCGCGTCAGGTAATGTCCGACCCGTGAAGCCGAAATGGCGGCGGAATACGGGTACAGGGTGGGAGGACTGAAGGATGGCCAGTGCCATGCGAAAGATGGCGGTCTACCTCGGCCTCGTGGAGGACGACCACCGCTTCGGAGACAAGTACGACTCCTACAGTGAGTACGAGGACTACGAGGACCCGGCGGATCGCCCCGAGGTGACGGATGAGGCGGACGTGCGCCCAGGCCGGGACGACTATGCCGGTTACCAGGCCGCTGACTGGCGCGCCGAGCCGGCCCCTCAGACGACTGATCTGGCGCGTATTACGACACTGCACCCTCGCACCTACAATGAAGCACGTACGATTGGGGAACACTTCCGCGAGGGCACTCCGGTGATCATGAACCTGACCGAGATGGTCGACAGCGACGCGAAACGTCTCGTCGACTTCGCGGCTGGCCTGATTTTCGGCCTGCGCGGGAGCATCGAACGCGTGACTAACAAAGTCTTCCTGCTGTCTCCCGCGAACGTCGAGGTGACGGCGGAGGACAAGGCTCGTATCGCAGAGCGCGGCTTCTTCAACCAGAGCTAGCCGAGCAGTGGCGACGTGACGCCGATCAGCCACCGTACCGGCCGGATCGGCACTAAGGACCGGATGGACCGTGCATTACCTGAGGGAAGTCCTCACCTACGTCCTGACGATCTACCTGGTCGTCCTGATCGGCAGGATGATCTTCGGCTGGGTGCAGGTTTTCGCCCGTGAGTGGCATCCATCAGGCATCCTGCTCGTGGTCGCGGAGGGTATCTTCACGGCTACAGATCCGCCACTAAAGTTCCTGCGGCGCTTCATTCCCCCGCTCAGGCTCGGTATGGTGGCCATGGACCTTAGCTTCATGGTTCTGTTCATCGTGGTGCTGATCCTGCTTGAAGTGGTCGTGCCGAAGCTGTGATTCGGGTACGGTCGTGAAGAACACGGTCCAAGTGCGCCGAGGAGACGATATGCCGCTGACGCCCGCGGATGTGCGGAATAAGCAGTTCAGTACGACCAGGCTCAGGCCCGGCTACGACGAGGAAGAGGTCGATGCCTTCCTCGATGAGGTTGAGGCTGAGCTTGACCGGCTGATTCAGGAGAATGAAGAACTCCGCGCCAAGATGGCGGAGCTCCTGCGTGGCGGTAAGTCGGCTGTGCCTGCATTGAGCTCTCCGCTATCCGACCCCAAGCCAGACATGATGGCTCCAGAACCACGTGTGGAGCCAGAGCGCAGGCAGCCTGAGCCGGTCATGATGGGCGGCATGCCGCACATCGAGGACAACATGGACACGGCCGCGCGTGTGCTCTCGCTGGCGCAGCAGACCGCTGACCAGGCGATCGCGGATGCTCGCCGGGAAGCCGACGAGACCCTGGGCCGGGCCAGGCGCGAGGCAGACGAGGTGCTCACCAAGGCCAGGCGCCAGGCGGAGCAGATCACCGGCGACGCGCGGGCTCGGGCGGAAAGCTTGGAGCGCGACGCGCAGGAGCGGCACCGCCAGGCGATGGGCTCGCTGGTCCAGACCCGCGAGGAGCTCGAGCGCCGGGTCGACGACCTGCGCGCGTTCGAGCGCGAGTACCGCAGCAGGCTCAAGGCTTACCTTGAGGGCCAGTTGCGTGACTTGGAGGCAGGTGTCACCGACAGCGGAACGTTCCCCACGGTGGGCTCGGGTGCTCCAGCGACGATGCCAACCGCGCTCGCGCAGACCGGGGCACGTAACGGCGGTCCGGGTACGAGCCAGTACGGCGTGCCCGAGGTCGTGCAGCACTCTGGCTTCCGCACGGGTGACGGAGCGCCCACGCGCGAGCGTAGGTAGGTATCGCGAGTAAGCCGGTAGGCCATATCGGAAGGGACCGCTGGGAGAAACGGCTGTGATTCGTTTCAGTGCGTTTCTCGTGGTGGTGGCGTTCGGATTGCTGGTCGCCGGTGTGCATGCAAACAAGCTCCTGCTGGTTTACCTGGCCATCGGTGTCAGCGGCGTAGCGCTCCTGTCGCTGGGTATAGGTGCGGCCGTCAAGTGGCGTGAGTTTTTCGGCACGTCGCGGGCGGCCGCATCTGACGTTCCTGTCGCGGACCCGGTTCCCGCCCAGGCCCCCGAGGTCCCCGTTCAGGCCTCCAAGCCGGTTCCCGCCGGGGCGTCCGCGGCCCAGGCCCGTTCGGGGTCGGTCTGGGAGAGCGCGGTTCCTCCTACGGGCATGTTTCCCGCGGTCAAGCCGGTGCCCTCGGCGGACCCGGCACCGGGCCCCAGTGCGGCTGAGCCCAGCGATCCAGGCTCCGCCAGGTCGGCAGCGCCCACCGACGTACCCCAGGCCCCGGCAGCGTTCACGCGTCCTAGCCCTGAAGCCTCGCCTCCGGCTCCGGCCGTCTGGCAGTGGTCTGCGGACTCGCTTCAGGCTTCCGCTGCGCCCGCGCAAGCTTCCGGGCCCGCCGTCGCCAGCGAGCCGCCAAGCGCCGCGGACAAGCCGGCCGTCGTTGATCGAGCCGTCGTCATCGACGAGCCCACCGCCATCGACCTGCCTACCGTTGCCGACCGGCGTACCGGTGCCGGCCAGCCGCCCGCCAGGGATGCTCGTACCAGGCCAGACCTGAAGGTCCCGCCCGCCTCCACCGACACCAGCCCGCCCCCCGCCGGGCCCGAGCCAGCTCCCGCCGACGCCAGCCCCGCCGACGCCAGCCCCGCCGACGCCAGCCCCGCCGACGCCGAGCCGGCTCCCGCAGCCGACGCGGCCCCCAGTGACGCCAGCCTGCCCACCGCCGGGCCCGAGCCGGCCTCCGAAGCCGCGGCCTCCGAAGCCCCGGCCCCCGAAGCCCCGGCCCCCGAAGCCCCGGCCCCCGCCGACCTCGGAGCCGCTTCGGTTGGGGAAGCCGCTCCGGTGCCACCGGAGGCGGAGTCCGACTCAGCGCCTGACCCGCAAACGATCGTGACCGTAGTGCCAGGCGTCCCGAGGTATCACAACGCCACCTGCATTCTCATCCGCTTCATGGGTGAGGGCGACTTGGACAAAATGACCATCGCCGCGGCCCAGGACGTCGGCTGCACACCGTGCCGGGCCTGTCTGCCAGATCAGCCGCACGGATCAGCCGAGTTAGAGGTAACGGTCCACGATGACCCCGGCGGCGCGGCCGGTACCGGGCAAAAAGCGCATTTCGCCTCGGCGGTCAGCTGCGGGTGCGACCCGTGTCCGCCGCTGGGCCTATAGCACCCGAGACCGCAGGCATAGACCAAGAGCGGCCCCCTCCGGACCGGACCCGGCCACGGGACACGCCGCAAACGCAGGTTAATCCGAAATGATCACAGAAGAAGCTGGCGATCCCTGGTCGCGGTGCCTGCGGGTCCTGGTCTGGCCGCCATCGGGTCCCTGAGCGCGGTACCACCCGGCCAGCGGGGCTGGCCCGGCATGCACGCGTAAAGACCCCTACCGCTGTCCCGCGACCCAGGACACCCAGGAGTTCACGCGGCACCCTCCATCCGCCTGGGCTCAGGCCCGCCTGAGCCAGAACCGCAATCCGAGGTCGGGCTCGGCGTGCTCCGTGCCGAGGCCGGCTAGGCCGGCTAGGCCGGCTAGGTCGGCGGGATCGCCGGGGCCAGGCCCGTACTCCACGGCCAGCACCTCGCCGGCGATCAGCCGGGCGTGCTCGGTCAGCGCCGCGGCCAGGTCGGGGTCGTCGGCCGACCAGCGCAGCGAGATCCGGTCGGTGACCTCTAGCCCGTCGGCCTTGCGGGCTTCCTGGACGAGCCTGACCACTTCCCTGGCCAGCCCCTCGCGGCGAAGTTCCGGGGTGATGGCGGTGTCGATGGCCACGGTTTCTCCGGCGTCGGTGGCCACCGCCCAGCCGGCCCGCGGCGTCTGGGTCACGATCACGTCGTCCGGGCCGACCGGCACCGCGGCGCCGTCGACGGTCACCGTGACCGTGCCGCCCGCCAGCACGGCGGGGGCGATGCCGGACGCGGGCACCGCGGTGATGGCCGCCGCCACCGCGGGTGTCCGCGCGCCGAACCGCCGGCCCAGGGCGCGGAAGTTCGGCTTGACCGCGTAGTCGACCAGTTCCCGGCTCGAGCCGCCGAGGACGTCCAGTGATGCCACGTTGAGCTCGGCCGCGATCAGGTCGCGCAGTTCACCGGGCAGGTCAATGAAACCTGGTGCCCCGATGAGGGCCCGGCTCAGCGGCTGCCTGGTCTGGACCGAAGCGCCGGACCGGGCCGAACGGCCGAGTTCGACCAGCCGCCGCGCCAGCGCCATCCGCGCGGACAGGGCTGGGTCGATGAGCGAGGGATCGGAGTTCGGCCAGGAAGCCAGGTGCACAGACTCCGGCGCGTCGTCTGCGCCTCGCAGCACACCCCAGAGGTAATCGGTGAGGAACGGCGTGATCGGGGCCATCAGCAGGGTCAGCGTGGTCACGCATTCGTACAAGGTGGCGAACGCCGACGCTCCCTGGGCCGACGCGGGGCCGTCCCAGAACCGCCGCCTGGACCGGCGCACGTACCAGTTGGACAGGTCGTCGAGGAGCGTCACGAGCCGTCGGCCGGCCGCCGCCGTATCGAAGCCTTCCAGCGATCCCGTCACGTCCCTGACCGCGGCATGCAGTTCGCTGAGCATCCACCGGTCGATCAGCGGACGCTGCCCGGCCGCCGGTGCCGACGCTAGGTCCGAGGCCGTCCAGCCGCCCGCGTTCGCGTACAGGACCAGGAAGGACACCGTGTTCCAGTAGGTGAGCAGGATCTTCCTGACGATGTCGGCGAGCACGTCGTGCCCCATCCGGCGGGCACCCCACGGCGACCCGGACGCGGCGAAGAACCAGCGCAGCGCGTCGGCGCCGTGGGTCTCCATCAGTGGCAGCGGCTGGAGCACGTTGCCGAGGTGCTTGCTCATCTTGCGGCCCGTGGAGTCCACCAGCAGCCCCACGCACACCACGTTCTGGTACGCCGACCGGCCGAACACCATTGTCCCCACGGCCATCAGCGAGTAGAACCAGCCCCGGGTCTGGTCAAGCGCCTCGCAGATGAACTGCGCCGGGTAGCCGGCCTCGAACTCAGCCGGGTGGCGCAGCGGCGCGCCGTGCTGGGCGAACGGCATCGCGCCCGAGTCGTACCAGACGTCGATGACCTCGGGGACCCGCCGCGCGACTTCGCCGCACGAGGGACAGCTGAACGTGATCCCGTCCACGAACGGCCGGTGCGGATCGAGCCCGGTCAGGTCCGCGCCGGTGAGTTCCGACAGCTCGGCCAGCGAGCCGACGCAGGTCACGTGCGACTCTCCGCACACCCACAGCGGCAGTGGCGTACCCCAGTACCGGGTCCGGGACAGCGCCCAGTCCACGTTGTTGCGCAGCCACTCGCCGAATCGCCCGTGCTTGACCGTGCCCGGGTACCAGTTCGTCCGTTCGTTCTGCTCGATCAGCTTGTCCTTGACCGCGGTGGTCTTGATGTACCACGAGGGCAGCGCGTAGTACAGCAGCAAGGTGCCGCAGCGCCAGCAGTGCGGATAGCTGTGCTCGTAGGCGTGCCGGGCGAACAGCAGCCCGCGGTCGTCGAGGTCCCCGATCAGCCGCTGGTCGGCGTCCTTGAAGAACATCCCGCCGACCAGAGGCACGTCGTCTTCGAACCGCCCGTCCGGCCGGACCGGGTTGACCACCGGGAGGCCGTGCGCGCGCGAGGTGTCCATGTCGTCGGCGCCGAAGGCCGGCGCCAGGTGGACGAGCCCGGTGCCATCCTCGGTGGTCACGAATGACCCTGGAACCACGACATGAGCGTTCGGGATCTCAATGAGGCCGAACGGCCGGTGGTAACTCGCCCCGACCAGAGCTTGGCCGCTGAACCTGGCCGCGATGTGCCAGCCGTCGCCGAGCACCCGGTCAACCAGGTCCTCGGCGACCACGACGGAGTCCTCGCCGTCGGCCGCGTCTCGCGACCTGCGCGCGACCACGTAGGTCGCCTCCGGGTGGACCGCCACCGCGGTGTTGGCGACCAGCGTCCACGGCGTGGTGGTCCACACAAGCAGGTCGGCGCCGCGGAGTTCGGGCGGTGCTCCGTCAGGTGCCGTGCGCAGGCCGAACCTGACCGTGATGGCGGGGTCGGAAACGCTCCGGTAGACGTCGGGCTGGCCGAGCTCGGCGTCGGACAGCGGAGTGCCGCAGCGTGGGCAGTACGGGCTGATGCGGAAATCGCGGACCAGCAGCCCGGCCTCGAAGATGACCTTCAGCGACCACCAGACAGACTCGACGTAGCTGGGGTCCATGGTCCGGTAGGCGCCGGAGGTGTCGGCCCAGTAGCCCATCCGCCGGGACATCTCGAGCCACGCGTCGACGTGCCTGAGCACCGACTCCCGGCACCGGGCGTTGAACTCGGCGACCCCGTACGCCTCGATGTCCCGCTTGCCAGTGAATCCGAGCTCCTTTTCCACCGCCACCTCGACCGGCAGCCCGTGGCAGTCCCAGCCTGCCTTGCGCGGGACGTGGTACCCCTGCATGGTCTTGAACCTGGGGAACAGGTCCTTGAAGGTGCGCGCCTCCACATGGTGCACACCGGGCATCCCGTTGGCGGTGGGTGGTCCCTCGTAGAAGATCCAGCCAGGACCGGCCGCGGTCTGTTCGAGCGACCGCTCGAAGATGCCCGCGTCCTGCCAGCGGGCAAGTACTTCTCGCTCGAGCGCGGGCAGGTCCACCGGCGCGGGGAGCGGCTGGAATCCCTGCATCGGCACAGGGTAGCCCAGCGGTGTCCCGGCTGGCGCCAGCCCCTGGTTTGCCACCGTTAGCAGCGGGACCTATCCTCCGGTGACCACTTTCCTGCTACGAACGGGAGCCGTATGCCCGCTGTCTCGCGGTCCGACGCCGCTGATCTTCCGGTGCGGCCGGGGGAGGAACCCTGGACCACCGGGGAACTCGCTGGCGTGCGAGCTGAGCTCGCGGCGGAGGCCAACCGGCGGCACGCCGAACTGGTCAAGGCCGCCGCCGACATCGCCGACCGGCTCACCGACTCGGCCAGGGACGCCGGCGACGACGAGGCCGATATCGGAGCCAAGGCCTACGAGCGCGAGCATGAGCTGGCCATGACCCAGAACGCCCAGGATCTGCTCGACCAGGATGAGCGTGCCCAGCACCGGATTGATGCGGGAACATATGGAGTATGCGAATCATGCGGCATGCCGATAGGGAAGGCCCGGCTGCTGGCCTTTCCCCGGGCGACCCTGTGCGTGGAGTGCAAGCAGCGCCAGGAACGCCGCTGAACGTGGCAGGCGAGGTCAACTCCCCTTCCCCCCGGCGGATGGGCCTGTTGCTCGGGGTGGCCGCGTTCGTCATCGCCACCGACGTCATCTCCAAGGCCATCGTGGTGGCGAAGATGGCCGATCACCCGCCGATCCGGCTGCTCGGCGGCCTGCTCACGATCACGCTGACCCGTAACGGCGGGGCGGCGTTCAGCATCGGCACGTCGATGACGATCGTGTTCACCGCCATCGCCGCCGGCGTGATCGTCTACGTGCTGCGCGCCGCGCGTAAGCTGCGCAGCGTCGGCTGGGCCATCGCGCTCGGACTGCTGCTCGGCGGGGCCACAGGCAACCTGCTTGACCGGATCTTCCGCGCGCCCGGGCTGTTCGACGGCCACGTGGTCGACTGGATCGAGCTGCCGCACTGGCCGGTCTTCAACCTGGCCGACTCCTCCATCTGCTGCGCGGCCGTGCTCGTGGTGCTGCTCGCCCTGCAGGGGATCCGGCTGGACGGGACCAAGGGCGCAACGGCCCCGGCGGGGGACAGAACATGACGACGCCGGGCGATCGGCAGCTGGCCGTTCCTGACGGACTGGACGGCGAGCGGCTCGATGCCGCGCTGGCCAGGATGTTCGGGCTGTCCAGGTCCCGCGCCGCGGAGCTGATCGGGGACGGCCTTGTGCTGCTCGGCGGCCGGCCCGCGGTCAAGTCCGACCGGGTGCTGGCCGGTGACCCGCTGCAGGTCACGCTGCCCGCGCCGCGTCCGGCCGAACCCCCCAGACGGGTCGAAGGCCTCGTCATCCTGTACGAAGACGACGACATCGTGGTCGTGGACAAGCCGCGCGGGGTGGCCGCGCATCCGACGCCCGGCTGGTCGGGTCCGACCGTCATCGGGGGTTTGGTCGCGGCCGGGCACACGGTGGCCACCAGCGGCGCCGCCGAACGCCAGGGCATCGTGCATCGCCTCGACGCGAACACCACCGGCGTGATGGTCGTGGCCAAGAGCGAGCGGGCCTACAGCGCGCTGAAGCAGGCCTTCCGCGAGCGCACCGTGGACAAGCGGTATCACGCGCTGGTGCAGGGCCATCCCGATCCGCTGCGCGGCACCGTGGACGCCCCGATCGGTAGGCACCCGTCGTCCGGGGACGGGCGATTCGCGGTGGTCAGCGACGGCCGGCCGAGTATCACGCACTACGACACGCTGGAGGCGTTCCGGGGCGCCAGCCTCGTCTCCGTGCACCTGGAAACGGGCCGGACCCATCAGATCAGGGTGCATATGGCCGCGATCAGGCACGTGTGCGTCGGCGACCTGCTCTACGGCGCCGACCCGGTGCTGGCCGCCCATCTCGGCCTGACCCGCCAGTGGCTGCACGCGGTCAACCTGTCCTTCGAGCACCCCGCCGACGGCCGCGAGGTCTCGTTCACCAGTACCTATCCCGACGACCTAGCCCATGCGCTTGACGTGCTGCGGGCCGAAAGCTGACCGATGGAGATCGCTGAGTACATCGACGCGCTGCGCGGCCAGGGCACTGCTCTGGCCGAGGCGGCCGGGCGAGCCGGGCTGGACGCGGCCGTCCCGGCCTGCCCGCCCTGGGTGGTCAGCGACCTGCTGCGGCACACCGGGTATATCCACAGGTGGGCGGCCAGGCACATCACCGAGCGCCCGGCCAGGGTCCTGGCCGGCCCGGAAGAAGCGGAGATCTTGCGCGGCGGCGGGCCCGATGAGGAGCTGATCGCCTGGTTCCTTGCGGGCCACGCGGCCCTGGTCGAGACGCTGGCCACGGCCGATCCGGCCCTGGAGTGCGGCACCTTCATGGCGGCCCCGTCGCCGCTGGCGTTCTGGGCGCGGCGGCAGGCCCACGAGACCGCCATCCACCGGGCCGACGCGCAGAGCGCGTCCGGGGTACCCGGGGTACCCGGGGTACCGGGGTCCACGCCCGAGTATCCGGCGGACTTCGCCGCTGACGGCATCGACGAACTGATCATGGGCTTCGGGCGGCGCCGCAAGTACGCTCCGGCGGCCGGCCCGGCCGCCGGGCGGCTGCACGTGGCGGCGACCGACACCGGCGACGGCTGGTTCATCGAGCCACGCGAGGGCCGCCTGCAGCCGCAGCACGCCGCCGTTCAGACCACCGCGAGCGGTACGGGCGGTACGGGCGGGGCTGGGTGCACGGTGCGCGGGCCGGCCTCCGCCGTGTACCTGTTCCTGTGGAACCGCTCGGGTCCTGATCCGGCCGACGTCACCATCGACGGCGACCGGGACGTGCTCGCCGGGTGGCAGTCGGGCGTCCGGGTGCGCTGGAACTGATCAAGCCGGCCGCCCGCCGATCACGCCGGCACCGCCTCGGCGAGCCATCACCCGCCAGCGGCGCGCAGGCGTTAGGGTGGAAGTCACCGGGAATCCCCGGATTCGGTAGATGATCACGCGCCCCGCGTGCGTCGTGGCCAGGTAAGGGCCGCCCGTGCGAGGGGTGGCGCTCGCGTGCCCGGAGGAGGCGGCTCGTCCATGACGGTCCCGGCGGCCCAGACCCCGTTCGCTCACCTGCACGTGCACACCGAGTACTCCATGCTGGACGGCGCGGCCCGGCTGAAGGACCTGTTCGCTGAGGTCAAGAGCCAGGGCATGACGCACGTGGCGATGACCGATCACGGCAACATGTTCGCCGCCGCGGAGTTCCACCGGCAGGCCACCGAGGCCGGCATCACGCCAGTGATCGGGATCGAGGCCTATGTCGCGCCGGAGTCCAGGAGTAACACCAACCGCGTCTTGTGGGGTCAGCCGCACCAGAAGAAAGACGACGTCTCCGCCTCGGGCGCTTATCTGCACAAGACCATCTGGGCCAGGGACAACCAGGGCGTGCACAACCTGTTCCGGCTCTCCTCCCGCTCCTATGCCGAGGGGTGGCTGGTCAAGTGGCCGCGGATGGACAAGGAGCTCATCGCCTCCCACTCCGCCGGGCTGATGGCCTCCACCGGCTGCCCGTCGGGTGAGCTGCAGACCAGGCTGCGGCTCGGTCAGTTCGACGAGGCGCTCAAGGGGGCGGCCGAGTGGCAGGACATCTTCGGCAAGGAGAATTACTTCCTCGAGCTGATGGAGCACGGCCTGGACATCGAGCGGCGGGTCCGCGACGGCCTGCTCGAGGTCGGCAAGAAGCTCGGCATCCCGCCGGTGGTGACCAACGACTCGCATTACACCCGCGAGCAGGACGCGACCAGTCACGACACCCTGCTGTGCATCCAGACAGGCAAGACCCTGGCCGATGCCGACAGGTTCCGGCTCGAGGGCGGCGGCTACTACATCAAGCCCGCGGCCCAGATGTACGGCCTGGACCGCAGCGACTACTGGCAGGAAGGCTGCCGCAACAGCCAGCTGCTGATCGCCGACCGGGTCGACACCGCCGGCATGTTCAACTTCGTCAACCTGATGCCCCGGTTCCCCATCCCGGACGGCTTCGAGTCCGAAGGTGAGCTGTTCCGTGCCGAGGTGTGGAAGGGCATGGACCGCCGCTACCCGGGCGGCTACGACGAGCAGCGGCGCCAGCAGGCCGAGTACGAGATCCAGATGATCTGCCAGATGGGGTTCCCCGCGTACTTCCTCGTGGTCGCGGACTTCATCATGTGGGCCAAGAACAACGGCGTCGCGGTGGGCCCGGGCCGAGGCTCCGCGGCGGGTTCGATCGTCGCCTACGCCATGGGCATCACCGACCTGGACCCGCTCACTCACGGCCTGATCTTCGAGCGCTTCCTCAATCCCGAGCGCGTGTCCATGCCCGACATCGACATCGACTTCGACGAGCGTGGCCGCGCCGACGTGATCAGGTACGTGACCCAGAAGTGGGGTTCGGACCGGGTCGCGCAGATCGTCACCTACGGCACGATCAAGGCCAAGGCCGCGATCAAGGATTCCTGCCGGGTGCTCGGCTTCCCCTACGCGCTGGGGGACAGGATCACCAAGGCGTTCCCGCCCGCGGTGATGGGCAAGGACATCCCGTTGTCCGGGATCTTCGACGAGGCTCATCCCAGGTACAAGGAGGCGGGCGAGCTCCGCTCGCTGTACGAGGCCGAGGCGGAGATCAAGCAGATCCTCGACACCGCCCGGGGAATCGAAGGGCTGGTCCGCCAGCCCGGCGTGCATGCCGCCGGGGTGATCATGTCGGCCGAGCCGCTGACCGATCACATCCCGGTCTGGACCAGGCACTCCGACGGTGCGGTGATCACGCAGTTCGATTACCCGACCTGCGAGGGCCTCGGGCTGCTCAAGATGGACTTCCTCGGCCTGCGCAACCTGACCATCATGGCCGACGCGGTGGCGGCGATCGAGCGGAACCGGGCCGTCTCGATCGACCTGCTGTCCTTGCCGCTTGACGACAAGCCCAGCTACGAGCTGCTGGCGCGAGGCGACACGCTGGGCGTGTTCCAGCTGGACGGCGGGCCCATGCGGGCCCTGCTGCGGCTGATGAAAGCGGACAACTTCGAGGACATTTCCGCCGTCATCGCGCTGTACCGGCCCGGCCCGATGGGCGTCAACTCGCACACCAACTACGCGCTGCGCAAGACCGGCCAGCAGGAGATCAAGCCCATCCACCCGGAGCTCGAGGAGCCGCTGCGGGAGGTGCTCGAGCCCACCTACGGCCTGATCGTCTACCAGGAGCAGGTGCAAAAGGCCGCCCAGATCCTGGCCGGGTACACGCTGGGCCAGGCGGACCTGCTCCGCCGGGCGATGGGCAAGAAGAAGAAGGAGATCCTGGACAAGGAGTTCGGTCCCTTCCAGCGCGGCTGCCGGGAACGCGGCTACTCCGACCAGGCAATCCAGGCCGTCTGGGATGTCCTGGTCCCGTTCGCCGGGTACGCGTTCAACAAGGCGCACACCGCCGCCTACGGCCTGATCGCCTACTGGACGGCCTACCTGAAGGCGAACTATCCCGCCGAGTACATGGCCGCGCTGCTCACCTCGGTGGGCGACGACAAGGACAAGTCGGCGCTGTACCTCAGCGAATGCCGGCGGATGGGCATCAACGTGCTGCCGCCCGACGTCAACGAGTCGATCGCGACGTTCGCGGCGGTCGGGAAGGACATCAGGTTCGGGCTGGCCGCGATCCGCAACGTGGGTATTAACGTCGTCGAGGCGATCATCGCGGCGCGCAAATCCAAGGGCGGGTTCACTCACTTCGCCGATTTCCTCCGTAAGGTCCCCTTGGTGGTCTGCAACAAGCGGGTGATCGAGTCGCTGGTCAAGGCGGGCGCATTCGACTCGTTCGGGGACGCCCGCAAGGGCCTGGTGCTGGTGCACGAGCAGGCCGTCGACGCCGTGATCGACATCAAGCGCAACGAGGCGATCGGGCAGGACTCGCTATTCGGCGGCGACGCCGAGGCCGAAGCGGTCTTCGACGTGCCCGTCCCGGCCGGGGAGTGGGACAAGTCCACGCTGCTGAACTTCGAGCGCGAGATGCTCGGGCTCTACGTCTCGGACCACCCGCTGTTCGGCGTCGAGCACATCATCGCCAGGGAGAGTGACTGCTCGCTGGCCGAGCTGATGGCCGATGACACCGAGCGGCCCCGCGGCGGCGACCGCCCCGGAGCGTCCGACACGCAGATCGTCAAGATCGGCGGCATCTTGTCCGGGGTTCAGCGCAAGGTGACCAAGCAGGGCAACCAGTGGGCCGCGGCCACGCTCGAGGACCTGGCCGGGGCCATCGAAGTGCTGTTCTTCCCGCAGACCTATCAGCTGTACGCCACCTCGATCGCCGAGGACGCGGTGGTCGTGGTGAAGGGCAAGGTGGACCGCCGGGACGACGTGCCCAAGCTGATCGCGATGGACCTGACCATCCCGGACCTGTCGGTGGATGACTCGGGTCCGTTCGTGGTATCCATGCCGGTGGCCCGGTGTGTCCCGCCGGTGGTGGAGCGGCTCAGGGAGGTGCTGGTCACCCACCCCGGGCCGACCGAGGTCCATCTGAAGCTGCGCGGCCACGAGCGCACGACGGTCGTGCGCCTAGACGACAAGCTCCGAGTAGCCACCTCGCCCGCGCTGATCGGCGATCTGAAGCAGCTACTCGGACCTGCCTGCGTGAGCTGACCGGGCCTGAGTTGACCGGGCCTGAGCTGACCGGGTTCAGGCCTTCGGGCCGATGAGCTGATCGAGGAAGGCGCGGTACATGCGCAGCGTTTCGCGCAGGGTCTCCGTGTCAGCCTCGGTGCCCTCGCTCCAGCGGCCGCGCAGCGACCGCTGACGCTCCTGGATGGCCTGCTGCCGCGCCGCGATGGCCCGCTGACGCTCCTGGATGGCGGCTTCCAGCTTGGCGGTCACCTGCGCGACCACCTCCGCGGCCTCGGTCACCGACGCCTGGGGATCGTCGACGAACCTGAACTGGATCTGCTGCCACTGCTCGGTGAAATGACTCGCGTCGGGAAGCAGGTTCCCGTACGACAGGTCACCGAGGTCGTCCAGGGTGCTATCCGTCTCACCGTGGCGTAGTTCCTGGGCCGGCCCGGTGGCGGCGTGCCGTCCGGTACCATCCGGCCCCTCTGCGACCGCGGCGTCCTGCTGCGTGACCGGCGCATCCGAAATCGTCGCCGCTCCCGCCTGGTCCCCGCCGACAGGATCTCCGGCTTCCCGGCTCGTCCCGTAAATGTCCGGGGTGCGAGCCGGATCCTGCACATCGGCGATGTCAGGACGAGTCTCGTCTTGGCCCGTCAGCGGGGCCTTGCCCGTGTCGGTAACCGGGCTATCCGGACTGGTCACCACAATCACCTGATCCTCTCGCGGGTTCGGTACATCCCAGTAGTCACCCCGCTGGCCCTCGGCCACCGGAGCGGCCTGGACCGAATCGGGCCCCCGCGACGAGTTCGCCGTCCGGCCTTCCTGGCCGTCCGGCAGGGCATCCGCGTCCGTCGTCGCGCCGGGAGCCGCGGCTGTGCCGTATCCCGCGGTCATGCCGGTGTCGGCCGTCGCGCCGGGAGCCGCGATTGTGCCGTATCCCGCGGTCATGCTAGAGCCTTCGGCTGGCGCGGTATTCGGGTCAGTCTGGTCCGCCGCGAGTTGCTCCTCGTCGGCCTCGTCCCGGTCCGGCCTGTCGCCGCGCAGAGCCGAAGCCACCTTCTGGAAGCGGGTCATTGGCTTGCCCTGGTCCGAAGAGTCCCCGGTGTTGTCATCGACCACGTCACCGCTGGCTCCATAGTCGGTTCCCCGCGCCTGGCCGTATTGATCCTGTGTCATGGAAATCCCCTTTCTGCTGAGCGCTAGCGCGGCGTTTCCGCGGTCCGGTCCGGTAGGGAAAGGTCGCCACGGTCTTCCTCGAGGAGGTCGCGGCTCCCTGTGGTCACTTCGCCGTTCTCGACGGAGCGCTCGCGGATCTCTGCCACTCGGTCGCGCTCCGGGGCTCCGCCGTCATTGTGCAGGCCGGTCAGGTCCTCGAACAGGGTCCGGAAGCGGATCATGGCTTCCCTGAGTTCTTCAGTGGTGGCGGTGTCGGTCCGGATGTCCTGGGTCAGCCGGTAGCCGTCCAGCGAGCGGGCGTGGTAAAAGGACAGGGCCTCTACGCTGGCTTTCCTGTCGTCCACGGGGTACCCGCGGTCCCGCATCACGTTCCAAATCAGCGTGCCGGCGGCTGATACCGCCTCGGTCGGGGTGTCCACGAATCGCTCTTGCACCGCGGTCCAGTCCCCGCTGTAGCTTGCCCGCTGATCGGCGGAAAGCTCGTGGATATTGAGCGCCTGGACTCGCCGCTGCCGTGCGGCTAGCTCGGCGTCGGCCTTTTTCTTGCTACCTAGCTCCTGTGCTAGGCGGTCATATTCAGGACCGAACTGGCGGCGCGTCCGTGCCCGCCTTAGTTCTCCCGAGGCGACCACTATCGCTGCCACCACGACGATGACGGCGATGACGGCGATGCCGATAATTGCTCCGGTCGACATGTTGACCTCCGTGAGGTGTCGGAACCGCAATTCCGACTCCCCCCGGTGGGCGGAGCTAAACGACAAGACGCCCTTATCGCGTCGGCATCCCGGTGGATTAACCCGGTCAGGTTGTGCCGGATCGTTGCAGCGCCTGGCTAAACGTTGCCAGGCGAGGGCCTGGGCGCTTTCGGTGTCCCCCGGGCGCCGGTACCGTCGCGGCCGCCGGTACCGTCGCGGGCCGGTGATGCCGCCTGGCTGGCCTGTTACCGTCGCGGGCCGGTCGTGCCCGTCTGGTCGCTGGCGAGGCGGCGCGCCCCATCGCCTCGGGTTCACAGACAGTCCCTGACGTCCCGCTGGCCGAACCAGTCCCAGCTGTCTCAGCGTCGGCCCGTTTTTGATGCGGTCGCCGTGTTTTGCGTGGTGGATCCGGGCTTGGCGGTGGATCAGGGGGTATCGTGCACCGGATCCGCCACGTAGCCCGGATCCACCACAATCTAATGGCGCGGTGGCTGCTGGGCATGGTGATACGGAATTGATGCCGTGCCTGACCCAGCCGGGCATTGATGCGGCCAGGAACGGCCGGATTGCCAAAATCTCGCCTGGGTGCGGGGTGCGGGGTGCGGGTGCGGGTGCGGGCTGGGGCGGGTGCACCGTCTGGGGCGGGACGCCCGCAATCTGTTCGGCTTTAGGCAGCGACAGTTTCGTGACGATCTCGAGCACAAGCTGCGGTACTGCCACGCG
>Ga0224557_1000079_pt1 | contig 103272 bp, 97 predicted proteins | sample 714S31014metaG_FD_180677 | JGI IMG/M metagenome (GOLD analysis project Ga0224557, IMG submission 180677) | Peat soil microbial communities from Stordalen Mire, Sweden - 717 S3 10-14 | ecosystem: Environmental > Terrestrial > Soil > Wetlands > Peat | place: Sweden: Norrbotten County, Stordalen...
TGAACTTCCGCAGCGCGAGCAGGATGCCAAGGTAGCTGTTGCGCAGAGTAAGCCGGCTGCCCCGGTGAAGGAGGCGCGCGCGAGCAAGCCACCAGCTCCCCCGCCACCGCCTGAGCCACCGCCCCCTTGGTACATGAGGGTGTGGAACTACTTTCACAAGTAAGAACCCATCACGGCGTCACGCTGAGATTTTGGCTGCCCAACTCGAAGTACACCTGCTCCAGCAGCACGTCGGTCTGGTTCGTTCGGCGTTCCATCGGGGCGCGATCCGTGTACTCCGCGCGCGCCTGGGCGAGCATCTGGCGGGTGAAGGCAGCGGAGGCGGATAGGACATTGCTGTAGCGGGAACCGCCGCCGTTGTAGTTGTAGTTCATCGTCTGCACCGGCGTATCATTCGTTGAATTGAGAATAGGGAACGTGCCGACCGGGCTGTTGAATGTCGTGTTTCCATTGATCCAAATCAGGCCCGTGGTTCCACCCGTAATGTTAAACCAGTCAATCATGTTCCCGCAATTGAGGAATGAGAGCTGGCCGCTCAGGTTGGCCACCGCAAACCCGTTCGACGTCGCCCCGCTGAAATCATCGCTGCCGATGTTCTCCACCAGTTTCGTGTCCAGGAACGTGATCGTCCCTCCGCCACCCACCAGAAAAATCGTGTCGCCGCTCGTCCCCACCCCTTCGTTATAGGAGGTTTCCACGTACAACTGCCCGCCATTGGTGCAGACGTAGCTGATCTTGTCTACTCCGCTGTCCGATTGGATGAACCGCACTTTACCGCGTCCGCCGAGCACGATGTTCGTACCGCTTGCCGGCGCCGTGGCGGTTGCCCCATAACTCAACCCCTCAACGTCCACCACGGTGTTCGGGCAATCCCCAAGATACAGGTTCGCCACGCACCCCCGTTGCATGTTGCTCGCCCGCAGATACACCCGCGCCGCCGTCGTGCTGACACCCGAAATGGCAATCGCGTTGGGGATCTTGCCATCCGACCCGTTGCCGTCGTTGCCATATAGGTACAAATGTGAAAATGTCGCGTGCGATGGGTACGGACACGTGAAAAATGAGCTGCTGCCGTTGTTCCATGTTAACTTCGTATATATCCCGTCTCCCACGATCCGGACGTCCTTGTTGGTCGGGATCGTTACCGTCGAGTTGAACGTGATGATGTGGTTCGCGGTATCCGCCACGTTCGCCGGGATATGAAACACGCAGCCATCCGCCGCACTATTGATGCTTCCCTGCAGCATCGACGGCGTGACGTTGGTCGTCATCTCGAACACCGTCCGCTGGAGGTTGGTGGCAGACAGCGGCGGCGCCGGGAGGGTGAACGTCAGCGACGCGCGGTTCACCACGTAGTTGTCCACCAGGTTCGTCCGCATCGATGTGCTGCCGGAAATCGTCAGCCAGTTGGAGATGCCGTTGGTATTGCCAACCGCCACCAAATCTCCCCACGTGCCGTTGTAGAAATAGATCGTGGCGTTCGTCGTTAGCGTGGAATTGTCCAACATGACCACGGGACCGTATTGACCCATGCGGTAAGGGATGTTCGACGGGTCGATCACCGTGTTGCCCTTCAATAGCAACTGTGTACCGGCGGTACCCTGGTTGGTGGTAACGAGGAATATCCCGGACTGGTAGCTGGTGTTGCTGACCAGCGAACAGAAGGCAGCGCCGGGATTGTGGCTGAAGTCGATCCCGTTGTGACGGAAGAAAGAATGATACGCGTGGGCGTCACCGAAGTTAACGTTGATGGCCACATTGTTGCTCTCGAACAGGCAGTCAGTGAACCACGCGTCCAGCGCGTTGAAGTTCTCCAGCTCTGCCCCAAACGCGTTGGTTTGGATGAGGCACCGCACGAACTCGTCGTTAGAGAAACCCCACCCAAAGTGTCCACCGTCAATCCCGATGCCGTCGGGCGCGGCGTTCTTTATCACGATGTCCTCGAAGAGATTGTTGTTGTCGAAAATCCCGCCGTTGCTCTGTTGGCTGCTCGCCAGCACCGTGCGCGCTTTGCCGTTGCCGTTGAAGGTCAGCCGCGCAAAATATGAGTTGTTTACGCCGTCAATGTGAAAGCACGACGAAGCCCCGGAATTGTTGGCATCGCTGTCGGTTACCGTGCCGCCATCGTAAATGAATCCGCACGTATCGCGATTCGTCCCGACGATGGCCACGTTGATCCGCTGGCTCAACCACGGCTTCTTTGTCACTCGACACATGCCCGGAATCAACAGCACCGGCGAACACGTGCCCGTGCCCACTGCCGCCAGCGCATTGGACACGGCGGTACTGTCGTCCGTCACCCCGTCGCAAGCCGCCCCCCAAGCCATCACGTTCGTCCAGGATGGGAATGGTCCGTACCACTCATTAAACACCTGGTTGGTAACGACCGTCGGTGGCGCAGCCGTGACGATCTGGCTGAACGGTAACAACCAGCCCTGCAGGCGGATGGAGTTGACGTTGGTTTGGGCTTTAACGGTGAATGCGGTGAAAAACAATGCATAGATGATCAGAATGCGCTTCATGTTTAATCCTTGCGGTTTGTTGCCCGCGCTTATTTGTCTCGCGTCAGAAGTATGCAATTGGCCGTCTCCATCTTCTTATGCCAACCTTGCAGGCTCCATGTGATCTGAACCTGCCAGTAGTCCAACTCCATAAAATCTTTGAAGCCGGGGTATTCGGAGAAATATTCTGGCAAGTAAGTCCGCTTTTTATCCAGTAAGACGGCATCCACAGCTAATCCCGCCCTGTCGAGTACCGCTGGTCCATTACGAAGCGCATCTAATGCGATCTGTGTGCGAATTGTATGAGGCGCTGTAGCCGATGCGTCTCCCGCAGGCACAACGATGACGTAACACCCGAGCATCCCTCTGGCAAAGTAACTCGTGAGAGGGTCGGATAGCACGCAACGCCCATGCCAATCCCCTCTAAGCTCAGTGGCAAGATAATCATAAGGAGTTCCTCCCTCGCTTTTGAAAAGCCGGTAGGTTTCCACCCGCATGCTGCGATACCCGTAGACCAGCATAAGAAGTGTGCACCCGAGAATGGGTATGGCTGCCAGGAGGAACTTCTTCCTCGAAGCCCACATACCCGTCATGGCCAACGGCATCATGGCCGCAACAACACCGTATGGAAAGAAGAGTGGCAGCCTTGGGGGGAAATAGATACTTGTCAGACTAGCGATATGATGAAATATCCACGGAGCAAATGTCGCCAATAGTGCCAGCCCAAGGGACATATAAAATCGCCACTCTAGCGACCGTCGAATGGTAGCGGCCGTACCAATGAGAACCGCATACAAGGCAACCCAATAAAGCAGTGGGGTGTAGCTAGCCTTGTTAGCCCATGTTTCTACAACCGGAATGAGATTGTGCTCGTTGTGCGCGCCGAGTAACGGGCGTAGGCGTGCTTGAAACAGTATCCAAGGGGCCGCAACAATAAAAGCGACCAAGAACAAAGCCAGAATCTTCAGTGTGTTACCTTCATTTGTCCCATCTCGGACGCGGGAGAAATAAGTGATCGCCGTACTGATCGCGACCACGAGCACCGCAAACGTTCCAGCAAAAGGATGTATTGCGAATGACAAACCGAGACAAGCCCCCCGCCATATCGCTCCCCAAAGCCCGGTTTCTCTCCAAGTCCGAATGGCTAGCTTCCCCGAGCCATTGTTCGGCCCCCAGATGGAAACATACAGTAGATAGACCAACATCAAGGCAAGGTGGTATGGGAATATTATCTTTGAAAAAATCCAGCATGCCAAAACACTTAATCCGCCCGCAACGCCGCTACCTCCCACAGACCAGCCAATCCAAAATGCGACAAGCAAGAAGATCACCTCGCCAAGTAGAAATGTCATGGCGCAGACGGAGCGAGCCTGACAACCCAATACTCGCGTAGCACTCCCATTCATCAAGTCGATCAGGCCGAAATTTGTGAAGGGCGGGGCGTGCTCGTAGAACGGGTCTTTGCCAAATTCCTGCGTCCGGCTGAATTCGTCGGCCGCTGATACGTGCCACCAGAGATCGCGGTAGGGCATTACAGAAAACTTGAATAGTTGAACTGCTGGCGCTCCAATAGCCAGTGTAACGAACACCAAGACGCCGATCAGAAATAGCGTTCGCAGAAGTCGAACAAATCCACATTCCTCAGAGAGGATGCTTTTCATTGTGCGTTGATGATTAGCTGCGACGGGGTCGAGTTTGTACCGATGGCCGAGCTGACGGCGTTGACCTGGTTGCTCGGCACGGTGGCACTTACGACCAGTACCCCGTTGGAGATCATGGCGCTCGCGAGCACGTTGGTACCAATAGTCTGGATGACAGTGTTGGTCTGGATAGTTCCGTTGGGCGGGCAGTTAACACAGCCTGTGATGATCAGTGCGGTGAGGATAATTGCGTGCATTTTCATTGTTCCTTACTGGGTTGCTAGTTTAGTACGTGAGGACAGCAGTAGAAAGATCGTTCGTCCGATATGCGCCGAGGACACCGTTGGTGTCCACGCCGATGCACCAGAGACCGTTTGTCTGATCCCGAACCACCGTGAAGGTTTGATTGCTCTGCGGGCCATTGAGGCCGCCCGCCAAAAATCCAGAGAAGCGATTGGTCGGATACTCCTTCTCCTTCGTACCACTTACCGAGCCCAGCGCACGCCCGCAAGCTACGAGCCAGTTCTCGTTTGAGCCTATAATAATCGCCGCGCCCCCCTCTAGTTTACCAAAAGTATTCGTCCAGTTTCCAAAACTGGCATAGGTCTCATGAAGTGCAGGTGTGTTGGTGTCCGTCTGGGCTTTGTTGTTGGTGAAAAGTATACGCGGGAACCGAGGATCATCCTCGTAAAACTGATAGCCGAAATTATGCATACCACCATCTTGCGAAACGATCAGTAATCCCCCGACGCTCGTGGTGGTTTCAATCTCCACATGGCGTTTCCGCGATATTCCAGTTGAGTCAGTCGATTGGTAGAATGAAACATTACCCGCAGTGCTGTCATTGAATTCAATTCCTTGCGCAGTGTTGTCCTTCGGACCGTCACGGTTGAAGAAGAGGTACTGACTATTAGCGCCATCTTGGATGACGAGTTGGGCGGTTGGGTTGACTCCGTTGGCGGTTGCATTGAAACCAAATTTATAACCCGCAGCGTTCGGGGTCGTGATGACCGGGATAATGGTCGAGGCCGCGGTTTCCACTGTGACAGTCGGACTTGCTCCCGTGCCACTAACACTCAAGAAAGAGCTCGCGCCATTCGAGAGCATCGTCACCGTGCCCCCAATGTCAATCTGACCGCCACCGCGATTGGTGACCACCACGCCGAATCCCGATAGCAGATTTGAAATTGTCAGGCTTGATCCGTGCAGGGTGTAGTTGGTCGCGCCATTGAGCACGGTAATGTTCTCAAACGGGGCGGATGCGAAACCGACTGTGACCGTGGTGCCGTTGATGGTGGCCACGCCCATATTGCTGATGCTCAACCCGATGACGCCGTTGTTCCATGAGCCGTTTAGTTGCACCGCGCTGATGGAGTTGGTGGACGTCGCGAGACTGTTGCCCGTGACCGTGCTCCAGCCATCGGGGATGCCGGCGGAGTTCAGGTGCACGACGAGGAACTGACCCGCGCTGCCGATGGTGCCGGTGTTGCTGCCAAACGTGGCGAGCGTGTTTGTCCCCACGCTCTGATTGCCGGTGATATTAGCGCCGTTCATCGAACCGGTGAAGCTGCCGGCATTCACGTTGCCGCTGACCGTCGCATTTCCGCCTATCGTTAGGCTTCCACCGATGGTGGCATTGGAGACGATGGTGACGTTGTCGCTGACGGTCACGCTGCTCTTGAACCACGTCGGCGAGCCGAGTGTCAACGTCGCACTGCTGTTGAATGTCTGCGGGGCGCTCCACGTCTGCGATTGCCCGGTGCGGGCGAGGGTGCTATCAGGCACGAGGTAGACCGTCGGCACGCCGCCGAGATTGGTGAACGCCAGGCCCACGACGGACGAGGCGTTCGAGAATCCGAACGTGTCCGACACGGCCCACGGCACCCCATTGGTTGTCCACGCGTTGGTCTGGCCGAAGCCGCCCTGCGTGGCGACCAGAAAACCGAGCATCGTGCCGCGATCCGTGATCGTGAGCGTGACCGGGCTTTCGTTGGTCAAGCCCTTGATTAGCAGTGTTGGCTGGTTGGTGTGGCCGACCAAGGAATACAGACCGCCCGCGTTGTCGAGCACGTTGGTGAGACCACCGCCACTACTGCTGACCGGGTTCGTTGCCACAATCGAGGGATCGATGGCGAGCGAGTTCGTGCCACCGCCGAGATCGGTGAAGTCAAGGCCGTTGCCGGCAACGAGGATCGTGTTGTTCGATCCGCCACCACCACCTCCACCGATGATGCCGATGATGGCGCGCTTGCCGGCACCGGGAATATTGGTGATCGAGAGTGTGATATCGCTGGCGCTGAAGAACACTTCGTCCACTTCGCCGGTCGTGGTGATGTTACTGAGGCGGAAGGGGTAGACATTGCCGGCGCGTGAAGAGAACGCAAACATCGAGATCGCTAAAAGCAGGATCAAAATTCGTTTCATAGAATCCTCAATTGGGTTTTGGGCGTAACAACCACATCGGCGGCCTGGTTGCTGTTGATGATCTGGACGGCGAGTGTGGTGTTGACGGGGACGACGAGGCCGGAGCCGGCGCCGCCGTTGCCGTCCCCGGTGACGCTTACAAGTGCGTAGGTACTGCCGGCGGCGAGGGAATATTGTTGCGATTGCAGCGTACCGCCGACCACAAGCTGGATCAGTAGTGCACTGCCCACAGGCGCGGCGCTTTCGGTGCGGATTTCAACGGCGGTGATGAGTCGTTCGATGGCGATCTGCGATGTACCGCGTACCTGGCCGTCGCGCACCAGCCCGAAGAACGGAACGTCCTTGTCGAGCAGGTTCATCTGCGCGATTTTCTGAATTGCGGTGTTGATGATGGCGTAGGCTGCAGCCGGTGTGAGGCCGGATGGCAAATCTTCCGTCCCGTTTGCTAGTACGCTCATAAGTGTTCACCACGAAGCCACGAAGGGCGCGAAGAGGGTTTCATTGTTTTATCACCGTGAGTTCTGCCGGGCGCAGGGCGCGCAGGCCGTTGAGGTTCGCGTACACTTTCACATCCACCGACGCGGCGGGAGTGCCGCCATTGTCACTGGCGTTGGTCGCAGCGTCATAGATGTAGCCGACTGATTCGTAGCGGGTCACCAGTTCGTCGGCCACGGGCACTATCGGCAGCGGTGAGAAGAGCGTGATCGTCAGGCCGCTGATCGATTGGATGCGACCGAAATACTCGATGCCGCCGTCGACGAGGCTGATGCGGTCGCCCGGTTGCAGGCCGGCGACACTGCCGACCGTGAACTGTTGGGCCGTCGCTACGGCCAGCGTGGACGTTTGCACTGTGTCGTGGCGCACGCTCACTGTTGTCGTCCGCTTCAGCGTGCCGCCGACCCAAATCTCCACGTCGCAGGTGTCCACTTCGCTGGGGATTGAAGGGTCGAACTCACTTGGGTTCGTTTCGTAACCGAACCCGAATCCGCGGTCGCGCAGGATCCACGCGAGATTGATATCGCCATTGTAAAGCGGCGTCATCGATGCGCTGCGCCCGTTGGCGATCAGGTTATCGGCCGGGAACGGCCGTTGCGCGCGCGACAGGATCGTGAGCTGCGCGAGCAGGGCATCGCCCAAACTCGGAGAGATTCGGCTGCCGAACGGGATGGCCTTGAACGACAGCAACGAATTGATGACCCATGCCGGTTCGCCGGGGACGGTGTACAGCGGCTGAATGCGGAACACCCACAGCGGATCGCCCGGACTCGGTGACGGTATGGGCGTGTCGGACAGCGGCCCGAAGATCCCCAGGATGCGCCAGCTTGTGCCGCCGAGATAAACCAACTGGCAGGCGGCGTAAAGCCCGGCGTTGATCCCGTTGCCGATCAACACCAGCATCTTGTAGGCAAACCAGTCCGTGTCCGAAAGCGACGAGAAGCCGTCAATGTCATCGCTGCCCTGGGTGAAGTCGATATACGCGGCGCGGTCCATCGTGAACGGCGAGAAGCTGGAATCGACAAATTTGCCTCCCGCATGGAATGCCGCGTTGGAATCGACCAGGTCGTAATCGACGGGAGGATTCTCGGTGGACGCGTAGAGCGCCATGCCTTCCACATCGGGTTGGGGGCGCGCGGCGAACAAGGTAAACTGCTTTGAGCCGTCCTGCGCGAAATCCCACGGCAACTCGACGACATTTTGCAACTGGATCGGCGGTATCGGGGTGCTCCCGCCTCCGCTGCCTCCGCCACCGCCGCCCAGGGAGAGCGGAATTGCCGGCAGAAAGCCGAAAATGTTCGGCACGACATCGATTTCGATTAGCTCGTCGCCCATGCCGTGCTCGCGGATGGCGATGACGATCAGCGGTACGGTTGAGCTGTAGCCACGGGGCGGATCGTTGATGACGCACACGTCGCCGAACTGGAGTTGGAACGCACCGCGGCCGCAGGTGATGGTGTCAGGATTCTTCGGCAGCGTTTCCAGCGTGCGCAACCGTGTGCCGATCAGTCGCGCCACGTCCGCGTTGGTGACCATTGGCAGATCGATCTGAAGCGTCTTCTCGTCGTTTCCAAAATCCCCCGCGCCCGGTAGCGGCAGGATCGTGTCGTGGAACTTGCGGTTGATGTCGTTGTATTTGACGAGGCATTGCTGTGGCACTTCGTACCAGGAACCGGGCCGCTGTTTGAGGGCAACGACGTCATCGGCTTGCAGTGTAAGCACCGAACTGCCGCCGCTGAGCAGGCGCAAACCGAGCAGCCCGTTGTTGATGGTAAGAGCGCCCTGGACGTTCTTGAGGATGTCCTCGATGAGTGTGCGCGCGTCACCCTTGTCCTTGACCAGGTGTGAGAGGCCCGTCTGCAGCAACGCCAGCGCCGCGGTATTGAACGCGGCGGAATCGATCACGGCGAGGTCGAGCGCGATGCCGTGAACGCTGCTCGTTAAAAGCTCGTACAACATGCCAGCTACGTTCGCGCCGCCCGGTACGTCCATGTTACTGGTTAACAGAATCGACCATTGCGCTGTGTCCGCCGAAGGGACCAGCGCGCCCCCGGTCCACGTGAGCGTGGCCTTCAACCCGAAACTACCCACGGCGAACGCCGTACCGCTGGTGATCAGGAACGAGCCTGTCGCGGTGTCCGATCCGTCGAGAATGCTGACGGTGACCAATGCTGTTGAGCTGGTACTGGCGCCCTGTACATTGAGCACGTAGATGATACTGCCCGTGCCGGTGAATGCCGAATCGTCGGCAGTGAAAATCACGCTGCTGTTCATGATTCCACCGTTCTGCGGAGCGCTTTGCGTCTGGATTGTAAACTCCATGCCCGGGAGCGAAGCCGGGATTCGTTCCACGTAGAGCGCGATCTGCGCGAGCGTGTCGGCATTGCCCAGACGGAAACCTTTCGTGCCGGTGCGCGGACCGTGGAACACCGCGTAGCACATGCCACGGTAGAATGGCGCGTCGGGAATGAATTTGGCGAGGACCGGGTCTTGCGTCTGCGTATCGAGGCCGAAATAAAATGCGATCGTGCCGCGCTGCAGGTTGTCCGTGAGCACCACGCCACCGATACCGACTGTGGCCGACGCGACAGTCGCCGCCGAGGCGATGCTGACGTTGCCCTGCCAGATTAGCTCGTTGTCGTACCAAATTTCTGTAAGGCGATCCACCGGTCCGATGCACAGGCCGAGCGCGAACGTGCGGTAGTCTTTCTCGCCGCTTGACACCTGTCCACCGCCCTTGCCTGATGCCCCGCCGCTGTTGAATGTGTGGTTCGTCCACGCGATGACCGTTCCGTTCAACCCGCGCAATCCCCACAGCGTGGGCCAGGGCGTGCCGAGGATATTGGAAGCCACGGGTGACTGCGCGACCACGCGACGGTTCGCGCTCGTTACTGCGTTGGCGCCGCCGAGGAAACTCATGACTCCCCCCTGGGGGAAACTCGAAGCACGAATCTCGAAATCCGAAAGTCAATTGAGTTTCGGATGTCGGAATTCGGATTTGCTTCGCAGGTCTCGCTGACCTGGCTTTCTGGGCCTTCAAGCAGTCTGTAAACGAACGCCAAAGCCGCGAGGTAGTGCGCCTGACGGAGTGGCTCTTCGAGCAGGCCGTTGCCGGTGAGATGGGTGAAGTGCACCGGCGCTTCCTTGACCACGAGGCCGCAGTGAGCGCCGCTGGTGCCGTTCCTAAACAGCAGCACGTCGCCGACGCGGAAGACGGGCGGATGTTTCGCGTGAGCAGTTTCAATTATCGGGTCAGCGCGGCCCGTCGCCTCGATGCAACTTCGCAATGTCTGCATTTCGTCGGCGAGCGCCTCCTTGCGCCGGTAGTTTGGGATCTCCAACTTGTTCGGCAGCGCGCCGATGGCCTTGAATACGTGCACCCAAAACAGGCAGTCACCGCTCACACCGCAGCGCATCTCATTGGGTCGCGCACCCGCGTGCCGCCAGCGCGTCCCGCTCCATAAATGAAGTTGATTGAGCAACATTTGGACGCGATCGGCCGTATGAAAGTATGGGAGACGGGTGCTCACATTGTGGTCTCCAATGACGGGTGTTCGATAGGGATGTCGGTGCCGCCGAAGTTCTGCAGGTTGCCGAAGTTGATGGGCGAGCCGTTGGTTGGTGTCCAGCTCACGCGAAAATCGTACGCCGCGTGGCCTTTCATCTTGATGATGGTGGTGAAGCCATTCGCGGCGGTTGGCTTCTGATCGATGCCCGGCGTTCCCGCGCCATTGTTGGCGACGCTGAAGACGTAGCCGGACGAGTTCGGCGGTCCCGTGCCGCCGGCTGTCAGCGTAAAGCCCGGGCTCGTGACCAGCGCGCTCGACCCGAGCGCCATCATCGAGGTGGTTGTCCAGTCCACGCCATTGACGGCGAAGTTGCCGATCTGTGTGCTGTCGGTGCCGCTGTATTGAATTGTCAATAGCGTGGGCGTGATGATTACGCGCGCTGTCTTGGCGTTGCTACTAACGCTGTTGAAGAGTTGCAGCGCCACATCGATGTGGCCGGGCGTCGGCGTGCCGGGCGCGGGCGGGACGGTGCCCACGGGAATGTGTTTGCCGATGCAGGTTGAACGCAGGCGGTCACAACCGCCGAACGCGGTGACAACCAGGCCTGTGATTGGCAGCGGCGGAAACATTTCCAGTGTCAGGTCGCCGTAGTTCACACCGAGATCGATGCGTTGTGCGCTGGCAGTGACGCCGAGCGTGAAGCCGAACATCAGTCCGCTAATTGGATCGGTCGCCGAGTATTGGACCATGCCCTGCGCAAACCAGCCCGGCGGCTGCGCGTACCATTCCGATGCGCTGACGAGTACGCCGTTGACTTGCAAGACAAAGCCGTCGATACGGACGTATTGCGGATCGGCGTTGCAATCGACCGCCGCCGTGCTTGATGACGAGAAGAGTGCCTTCGGGCAGTCGATGCTAAAAACAGGACGCGGGATCTCACGCACGAATTTCTTGGTGATGTGGTCCCACTTCGTGGTCAGCTTCAACTTGCCGCCATCGATGGTTTGTTCCAAACCCGCGCTATTGGTGTCCAGTGCGTCGTCGCTGTCGAGATAGCCGATGAACGCGACGTCCGCGACCGGCACTTGCGTGCCAGTGCCATTGTCCACTGTGATGATGGCGTTGCCGTTGCGGTGCACCTTGTAGATCACGATGCCGAACGTGAGCGGCCACTGGTGGTTGACGTAATTGAGGAACGGATCGAGCGACGGGTCGACCGTGAGGGTGAGATTGTGCGGATCGAGGTCGGTGCTCTCCTTGCGAAACACCTGGTTCGCATCGAACTCAATCGCGGCCGGCACGTAGGTGCGCGATTGGATACCGTCGCTAGCGTAATTCGCCAGGTCGGTGAAGTTGACGTTGGCCTGAAATCCGATTGAGTACGTCCATGATCCCCAACCAGCCGGTAGTGAGACGCGTCCATCGCGCCTTGCGAAGATGTGGATCAGCAGAGCAACCTGTCGCTCGCGTGCGGTCTCGAGTGCGCTCCAAGCTGAGGGGACAGTTCTCATGACGCAGTCAACTCCATTCCCGCGATCATGCCGCTCGCGATTCCGCTGCTGATGACGTCGGCGTATTCGCGTTCCAGTTCGGTGAACGTAAGGGTTGCCGTGGCCACCAATGGCGACTGGCACTCGATCTCGATATCGTCGGTCGCAAATTGCACGAGCGACAGCAGGCCGATGAGAGTGGCGGAAGCGGAGAGCGCAGTCCCGATGGACGCATCGAGGCTCACCCTGTTTGCGCCGCCGCCGGAAAGGTTTGTGACCTGGCGGATCCACCATTGATTGCCGTTCACGATGAAGATGGCGCGGCGCAGGTCGCCGCCAAGATTAAAGCGGGAACTGAACGCCGTGAAATTCGCCAGCGTCAGGAACCCGTCGCTCGCGCCGATGTCAGCGGAAAGTTTCAATTCGTCCTTGAACGATGGCAACCAGAAGCGGTCCCAGCGCCCGCGGCGGTCGTGAAAGAATTGCCAGATCGTCGCGCGGTCCTGTCGTCCGTCGCAACCGATGCGATGTGAGATGCGCTGGCGGAGGTATTGCTGCAGCGTGCCGAATGCCTGGCGATTGAGGCCCTGCGAAACAATGTGCGTTCCCTGGCCGATGCTGGTCTTGTGCGGTTCGCTCCATTCGGTGGTCAGCGGCAGCACGGGCAGGCCGAGGTAGGTTACCTCATCGATGGCGCCCTGAATCGCTGGCGAAGCCAATGCCGCCAAATCTTCCACGAACGTCAACACGAGTTCCGCTATCTCCGGGCTTTGCGCGTCCTCCGCGTAGTCTTCAATCTGGAACCCACGCATCAACGGCAAGACCTGGTCACCGGCCTTGAAGACGGATTGAAGCGCGGAAGAAAGCGCGATGGTGGTCCCGCTGATACTTTGAATCTGCAGGCCCTCGCAAGCCGAGTCGTCGAACTTCCACAAGACACCTTCACTACGCCAGTCGATGAAGTTTACCGCGGACACAGAGAGGGTCGTCGCGCCGATCGCGGCGTCCGTCGTCAGGTAGATCCCCTCCTCGCACCACAAGGGAATACCGAGAATCGTGCCCGGTGGGTTCACCTCACGGTAAGCGTCCCAGGTCCAACGCACATTGTCGTAGGGCAGAATATTAAACTTGATGGAGCGCTGGCCGTAATCACGGGCACTGTCGCGGGTGATGCTGCCGGGGATCGACTCGCACTTGATGTTCGTGGCGAAAGTGGACTTCAAGGTGATCGGCGAGGACCAATTTGCTCGGAACGGGAAGATGACGAGGTTAGGAATCATTCCTGCCTATGCCCTCCCGTGCGTTTGACGTTGCGGGCAATGCGATGCGAGTTCCGGTCGAGATGATCCGTCAGGTGCTTCTGCATTTCGCTGGTGGCCATTAGACGGTCAATCTCGGTGGGACCAAACGCCATCAGGACTGTCGCGCCGCCGACGCTGACATTCGGGACAACGCCACCACCGGCCATCCGCACGGCAATGCCGCCCTCCGCAAAGGCGCGTGTGGGCAGGACGGGGCCGCCGTAGGCGAACGTGCGGTGCTCCATCGAGGCGCGGATCGCTTCACGCGGGATTGAACGCGTCCGCATGGCTTCCATGACGTCGGTGCCGTAGTAGTTGTGAGCGGCAGCGGGTTGCACGAATTCATTGTGAGAAAGCCACGCGGGAATCGAATCGCTCGTCTCGCTGCCGGCACCAAATACCGGACCGCCTTCCGCCCGGCGCGTCAGGGCCAGCAAGGCGCCGACGCCGCCCAGTACGGCGGCAATTACCAGCGCCACGCCGACGGAGTTCGCCCCGAAGGTCGCGGCACCGGTGAGGGCGGCGGCAGGCGCGGCACTGGCGGCAATTTCTGTATTCGCAACGGTTTGTGTTTGCGCGGAGACCTGTGCCTGCGTCAGGCCGATCGCGTGGGCAATCGTCTGCTGGAGCATTATCTGGATGATGCCTTCGAGGACGGACGTGACAAGACCGGCGAAGGCCTCTTTCGCGTTCTTCGAGCCCTCGATCCATTGCGTCAACGCGTGTGCGGATGTGGACGTGAAGTCGCGGAGTGTGTGTGCGGTGAAACCATCCACCTGCTTTTGTAGATTGCCCCAGTTTTGCAACATTCTTTCCAATTGCGAGTTGGGCTGTTGCAATTGCGCCACCGCAAGACCCGGCGTGGGCGATGCCTTGCCTATTTCCGCATTGAACGATTTTTGCGCGGTCGTGGCGGCCAAGGTAGTGGTCATCACCTTGTTGGTCGCCTGATCGAGTTGGGTCAATTGAGCCCCAAGAATCTGGGCGTTGCCCTGACCTTCGGTCGTAACTTTCAGGATGATTTCGGCAATGTTATTGTCAGCCATCTCATTTACCTCTTGGCGTCAATTCGCGACGGGAACGCCCTGGGCGAGGAAGTTGGAGAGAAGTTCCTCGGCGACGGCGCGTTGTGAGTTTCCTTCGATCGCCTGGTGGAGGTTGTCGATGTACTTGCGCCATTCACGCGGTTTCTCGACCCACACAACGCCGGTATAGAACGCGCGCTCAGCCATGTCGTGCTGCCAGTTTTTGAACGCTGCCGTGAAAGTTTCTTCGATTTCATAGTCGGTCAGTTTGTCGGTGTCGTGGCCGCGGGCGCGGAGGAAGTCGAGGGCATCGTTAACAACCACGACCGCAGGTTTACCAGGACGGCCTCCAGCATTTTTTTTTGAATCGGTGAATGGTTTAGCGCCAGCGCTTTCTCAATGACGGCGAAGGCGCTGTCCTGGGTGAGCGAGTCAAACCACTGCTGCCCGATTTGAGATCGGAGATTGGAAATCTCCGAGCGCTCGACGGAGCGGAAAACGAGAAAGGCCTTGTCGAGACCGGTGTCGGCCCATTTGATCATGTCGGTGTTTGAGAGGCGCTTGACGATGATGGTCTCGCGGCGTTCGTCGTCATAGACGACGTCGAGCGACTCGCGGAGTATCGGTTTGGCGGTATCGGTCATATATATGGTTCCCCCTACCCCTCTCCCCCGGAGGGGAGAGGGACAGAGCGGCTATTTGATTTGGCGCAGGTAACCGAAGGGATACGTGGCGTCGCCGCTGGGGACGGGTGTGATTTTGAATGATTGCTCGGCCGGTTTATCGGGGCTGAAGTCGAAGTTGCCGGTTGGTTCCAAACGGGACTTGGCCATGTGGCGGAGCCAGACTTGTTCGGCGGTGCGGCCTTCGTTCGGCGGGAGGACCATGTAAAGGTAGAACTCGCCGTAGACGAAACCGATGTGGGTTTGGAGACGGTTTTCGACCTTGGTGATGGCAGTCAGGTCGAAGGTCATGGCCATGGTGTCGCTGACAGAGAACATGCCGCCAGTGAGCGGCTTGACGGCGCCCAGCTCCGTGTCGAGATCGTAATCGGTACCCAGAACGGCGGTGGTGCTGGCTTTTTTGACGACGACGTTGGCGATTTCGAAGCCCGCGATCTTGTGCCACAGATCGAGTGCGGCGACGGTGATGTTCTGGGTGGAGGCGGTCGCCGAGGCCTGGCTGAAGGCGGCCTGGCCGTCGCCGAAGAGCACGAGGTCGAGCGCTTGCGGATCCGGCGCGTTGCATTTAATGGTGATGGGTAGTTCGAGGCGCTTGATCGGACGGGCTTCGGTGACGAGCGTGCCCGTGGACCGGGCGGTGCGGAAATCGGTTGCTTCCAATTCCTGGTTAAAGCTTGAATCGGTGACGTTACCCAGGTCGAGTAGGACGCCGGCATAATCGCGGTCGAACAACGCGACCGCGCCGCCCTGCCAGACATTGCCGACGGTCAGCCGATTGCGGATGGCCAAGTTACTCATTTCTCATTCCTCCGTTTTTGGTTTTTGATAAGGATTCCGTTCACAGTTGCACTCGGGTTCGGAACTGAGCTTCGTACACGGTCTCAGTCGTCGTCTGGCCGAGCAGTTCCAGGCCGACAAAAACAAATGGTTCCGCTTGCACGATGGGTGGCCAGCCCCGCAACTGGCCGGCAGTTGATGGCGGAGAACCCGACGGGCCGACGACGAGGTTGATCATGTCGTAGGCACCGATGACCCCGGGACCGCCATGGGAAAGTTCCTTGGTGGCGCGCAACGAGCGGGCGCAGAGGAACAGCGACCAGACACAGGAGATCTCGTTGCGTAACGTGCCTTGCAGGACGGGTTGGCCGAGATTGCGCGCACTTTTGAATTCCTCAGGCTTGTTGAGGATGCGATCAAGACGCAGCCAAGCCGACGGAGCGGTTTCGCGCGCGACGGCGAGGAAGACTTCGGCTTTCTCGCCCCGGAAGATGTCCACGCGATTGAAGAAATTGCGCGTGTTGTTGTCGGGTCGCACGGCGGAGTTGACCTTGGTGATGACGGCATCCTCAATATCGATAAGGTAATTGTTCATTGGCATAGCTCCGCGAGGTAACTGTCAATGCGCGAGTGGACGAGTTGGTCGGCTTCCGGGGTTAGTTCGTCACGCTCCCAATCGAAAGGAGCAGTTGGGCGACTCGGGATGGTGATTTCTTTTTTGCGGGCCCAGCCAGGTTCGGTTGATGAGGCGAGCGGGTAACGGAAGGTAAGCCATTCCTTGTTCTTCGCTAACACCTCCGCGCCAAATTCGTGGATGGCGAGCAGGTTCCAGCCGTCACCGACCGTAAGCGGGCTGCCGACGGTGATTTCAGATGGGCCAGTCTGCTGGCCGACGATGGAAGACTGCATCAGGCCGAGGTCGTGCAATGTGGTGCCGCCGAAGTTTTCCGCGCGATACGAAGGACCGGCTTGCCAGCGATCGTTGGGGCCGGCGTCAATGTTGTCGCGCCACATCTGCGCGAGGTCGGAGGCGATCACGTTTAAGAGTGGATCGAGGTTGTCGATTCCGCCGGCGATAAGGCGGAGGCGTTGGCCTTGTTCGTCGAAGCCGCGTTGTTCAATGGTGAAGGGCATGTGTTACCAACCTCTCATCCGTTTGCGTTCGAAGGTGCCCTTGTGCGCGCTGGTTTCGACGGCGGCATTGCGGGCTTCGGCGCCGGGAATGGTTTTGCTCGTGCCGATGGTGGCTTTGCCGTCGCGGACGGCTTCGAGCCAGGCGACGGCGCGGTTGTAGCCGTCTTGCACGCCGGTGAAGGCTTGAAGGATGTGCGGTTTGTCTTTCATCGCGTAGTACTCGAACATGTCGAGCGCGAAACCCGCCAGGGTGGCCTTGATGTTGTCGGCGTCGGAGTCGTCGACCTGCAGCGGGAAGAGGAGTTTACCGGAGGCGAGGCTGCTGGCTTCGCCATTGACGCGCGCGATGATCTTGTCGCGGAGGGTGGTGTTCAACGCGCCGGTGGGATTCACAGGATCGTCGAGTAACTCGATGAGTTGGGCGGGGCTGAAGTTATCGGTCACGTCGTCGGCTGCCAGGAAGGCGTTGATGATGGTCATGTTTTTATTTCCCCCTCACCCTGACCCTCTCCCCCGGAGGGGAGAGGGAAAGGATTTGAGTGACTGGATCAGACGTCGTTGGTCACGCAGTTTTGCAGGAGGTAACAGGAATCCTGGTTGACCATGAGAACCTTGCGGGTGTGGCCGATGATGTCCGCGACGGCACCGTAGAGGCCGCCATTTTCCTCGCCCGGCTGGATCGTGCGGGAGGCGACGAAGATCGGGCCGGCGTTCATGATGTTTCCGTACGCCGTGAGAGCGGTGCCGGGATACGGTGAGACGGTGGACTGCGGCGCGTCCTCGATGCGAATCGCGGCGAGGTGCTTGCCCCAGATGCGGCTGTAACTGGCCGTCTGGCCGGGATTCGCGTCGTTGGTGCGTTGTTTGCCGACAAGTACCTGTTTCAGCCCGAAGAACGCGGCAACTTCATCCTGGTTGACCTGGCCGCTGACGGCGGCACGGGTGCCGAGGACGGCCTTGATCGCGCTGACCATTTGCGGATGACGTTGCAGCGGACGCCAGACGGCGAGGCCCATGACCAATGCGTTCGGCGGAATGAGCGGCGTGTCGATCAACGTCTGGATGATCTTGATCGGCTCATTGTCGGAGTTATCAAGCATGTCGGTGGTGGCGGCGACGCGCGTATTGGCCGGCGCGTAATTCGCGGCGGTGAAAACAAGATCACGCGCCTCGAACTCGTGCGAGAACCAGAACGTCTCGGTCAACGCCTTGAGTTTTGCCATGCGGACATTTACCGGCGCCTGCAATATCTGCGGCGGTTGGCCCTCGCTGAGCAAGCTGATGTCGTTGGGATTGACGATCTGCTGGCCGTGATCGGAGAGAACATCGGAGTCCGTGGTGAAAGCGAAATCCGTCACGGGAATGGTGCCGCGGCGGTTGACCTTCGTGTCCTGCTGGCGCAGGTATTCGGCGGGGTCAAATTTCCACCAGTTGAATTTCACATCGGAGATCAATTGCGCCGGGGATGTCGGCGCGATGATGCGCCCGAGCAAATCGGGCGGTTGCACGCCCGCGACGAACGTCGTGAGCTGCGCGTTAAGTGTCAGGAGTTGCGGTTCGGATGCCATATGCGTTTTCCTTTGCTGGTTGCGTTACGGGAGTTTGAATTGCGCGGCGCGGGCCTTCACGACGTCGCCGGCGACACCGCTTTGCAGGAATTGCACGCCGGTGTAATTGCCGGTGGTCGCGGGGATCCACGCGCCATTCGAGTCCGACATGCCGAATTGGAATTCGATGACGGTGTTGCCCAGGATCACGTAGATTTCGCGGTCGCCGTCGTCGGTGACAATGGCGACCGTGCTGCCCGCGGCGATGATCGTGCCCACGTCGGGGCGTTCACTGAAAACAGGGAACGTCGGTTTCGTGCCGTCGGCGGCGGGAACGACATTGCCGTCCACGCTGCCTCGGTTAACCGCAAAGCCAAGCTTTACGGCGGTCTCAACGGTTCTGCTCCACATTTGTGTGTCTCCTCTTTTGGTTTTTGGTTTTGGCTACCTGAGGAGCGCTGGCTCCTCCTTGGCGATTCGTTCGAGCGCAATCGATTTGGCGCGCGCGGGATCTTTGGCGGCGATGGGAGCGATGAGCGGGTCCTTCGCGCAAAGTTCTTCGACGCGTTGTTCCCACTTCGCTTTTGGTTTCGCACCGCCCGCGGCGTGAGTGGCGGATTGGTCCTGAATGACCCGGCCGAGCAACACGCTCGGCGCTTTCGCGAGCAACTCCTTCGTCCAGCCCAAGCGGTCCTTCGCAAGACGGCGTTCCCATTCGGTTTTCTCGGCGGGCGCGAGAATCCCGCAGCCAACCGCAAAGCCGACCAACTCCATCCCGATTACTTCGTCGGACGGTTTGTGAAGCGCGGCCTTTGCGGTTAGCTCAGCGGGTTGGGGCGCGACGAACTTCTCGAAGGCGGCGATCAACTCGGGTTCGGTAACGGTTGACGCGTCGAGTTGGTAGTGCGCGCAGAGTTTGGCGATCAGTTCGTTGAAAGGATGAACCTCGTCCGGCACCGCGCTCACTAATTCGACTTCATTCGGGTCGGCCGCGACTAATTCCTGCGGGAGATGCGCGGCGGCGGAGAGCGACGTCGCATCGCCAAAGAGCGGGCGGTTCACGAAACCGCCGCAATTCATATAGATACCGACGGCTTCGCCCGTTTCGGGATCGATGGGCACGTGCGGCGAGAAGGCCTGGAACTCGGGTGGATCGCCCGTGGTGCGTTCGATGGCCTGGAGCGTGCGCCGCGTGAGACCGATCACGCCGAGGTCGTCGTGCCACGCGAATTTCAAGGGCCGACCACTGGCTTCCTTATCGTCATGGTTATAATCCGTGTAAGGTTGATTGGTATTGGGTTTCGCGGCGGCGAGACGGCGCGCGGCTTCCATGCGCTTCGCGGAAAGTGCGGAGGGATTGACGCGCAATTTTGTCGGCGTGCCGTCCTCCGCGTTCTGGTCCACGGCGCGGTCGCCTTTCGGCAAATACACGATCCACAGATCGGTTCGATTCTGGATTGGTGATTTTGGATTTTGGATTGCGGTCGAGAGGCCGGTGAGGGCGACGACGTGTTTTGTGTTTGATGGTGCTGCTTCAGACATTTTGATCTCCTGAAGGGTTGATTTGGCTCGGGGTTAGCAGAAGTTCGGTGGCTGCGCCGGGTTGCGGGATGTCGAACTGGGCGTGGGCCCAGGATTCGGGGACGCGCAGGCCGAGGTTGACCAACGTATTTACGACGTTGGCGAGAGCGGCGATGTCGCGACGGCTTGCTCCCGGCAATTCCATCACGGGATTGTCGGTCGGGTCGGCGAAGTTGAAATCCATCAACCAACGCAACGCGGTGCCGGTCATCGTTCCCGCGAAGAGGAGAGCCGTCCAATCCACCAACTCTTCCGTCTCGTCTTGCTGCACCAGACCCAGGGAACGCGCGCCGTGGACGCCGGCTTGCGTGCCGAGCGTTGCGCCGAGGAGGCATTCGAGCGCTTTCTCGGAGCAATATTTCACCAGCGCTTCCTGCGGGAACGAACTGCCACCGCCGGCGCGCTGGAGATTGACGACCGTCCCTTCGTCGAACACACCGGCGCGGGCGGCGAGCCGGGAGAGATGCAAGAGAATCGCGTTACGCTGCTCCTGCGTCGCGTCCTTGTTGCAAAACGCGTGGGCGATATCGACACCAAAAGTCTCCGCGAGCGTGCTCCAGTCCTTCATCGTGTAGAGGTAGATGAGGAAATACCAGGCGAGCGGACGCAGGATCGCGGCGCGCGCGGGATGGCCGCTCTTGGAGAGGTGGTGGAAGATGACGAATTTGCGGTCGGGCACGTCGATGTGCAGCCCGCGGTTGCGCAGGTCAGGGAACAACTGCAGCTCGGGTTTGTCCCACCACCAACTCCAGTGGCGATAATTCACCCACGGCATTTCCGCGATGACCACGGCGGCGCGTCGCGAGGAACGGTTCGGCCCGACCACCTCCCCTGGTTGCCAATCGATCTCCGCGCCGCTGATGCCTTTGCCGACGGCATCGAGAAGATTGAAAGCGGTACGATGCCAGTGGCGCATCGCGGCAAACACGTAGTTCGCGAAGTCGGCTTTCTCCTTCGCCAGCGCGGGATTCTGCGGATGATCGGGCGGGACGATGCGCGGGTTGCGGCGCGCGGCCTTGAGTTTGTGTTTGTAGAGCGCGAGACGCAGCTCGGGCCATTTTTCTTCCATCTCCTCGAAGAGAGCGAACTGGTTCAGTGTGTCACCGCTGATCGCCGTCGTGAGATAATCATCAATGGCTTCGGGCGTGAGGCCGCGCGTGACCTGGTTCATCCAGCGCTCTGCCACCTGCGCTTTGACGATGGTGCCGGGTGCCGGCGGAACGGGCGGCGCGCCCGATTTGCGAGGGGCGTCCACGAGATTGCTCTCGCCGAATTGGAAGAGGCCGGCGCTGTCGGCGCGGAATATTTCCGTGCCAAAACCTTTCAGCGCTTGCCATGTTTTTCTGAGGCGATTGGCCATGGGATTTCTCGTGTGCGATCCAACCGGTTAGAAACTCTGGCGCGTGCCTTCGATGACGGTGACGGCGGAGGTGAGGCTCGCGGTCGAGCTATCGAGAATCGCGGAGATGGCTCCCTTGTAGAGCGTGGGGCGTTTTGTGTCCCATGTGCTGCCGACCGTGCCGGCGATGTAATCCTGCTGGCCGTTCGTCACGGTGAGGCTGTAACCCACGTCGATGGCGTTGGTGCCGCGCTGGACGATCTTGCAGAACACGCGGTCGGCGTTGTCGGTCGCCACCAGCGTCGAACTCGTGCCGACGATGTTGAATTTGCTCGTGGTGATCGTCGAGGCGACGTCCGAGCCGAGCGGATAGCCGGTTTGCGCGCACACATACGTCGCCAGGACACTCGCGGTGAGCAGCAGTGAGAACATGAGCTTCTTCATTTTTGGTTTCCTTTGGGTTGGGTTGGTTTTTGGTTTCACCAGGTTCTCCTGGCTAAAATGGGCGCGCCCCAGCGGCCGCGGTTTCCGAGTGTGCAGGAGGTGGAGGGATTCATCGCGCCGGTAGGCGGGAGCGCGATGGGGTGTTCACACACGGATTCCGCGAGCGCGCTGTAGGCGTCGCTGAGCAGCAAATGATTCTCGCAGCCGTCGACGAAATGCTCGGCATGGCCGCGTTCGTCGCGTTCGCGGCGGCTGCCGGAAACGATGTGGGCGTCGAACGTGTCGATGATCTTCGGCGTCGCGACGCCGCGCTCCGGCAGGCGAATCGACGGCGTGGTGCGCAGTTTGCCGTCGATGACTTCAATGACGTTTTCGGCGGCGGTGAGTAGTTCGTTGACGACGCGCTCGATGGTCTCGTCGCGGTTGCAGGCGATGACGGGATAGAAAAGGCCGTCCTGCGTGATGCCGAGTTTGTGGACGACCCCCTTCCCTTCCTTGAGCGTGAATTCGACAGCGGCGCAACGCAGTCCCCGCCAACGCTGATTCGCACCGTCCCACGTGAGGCCGCCGGGAAAATGGATCACGGCGCGCTCGGGATCGGGAAGCGGCGACGGATGAAAACTGGTAAGGCCATTCAACAGAAAACAGAGATCGCGCGCGAGGTCGCGCAAGGGGCCGGCATCGACAAACAGCGCGCTGACTCCCAACAATTCGAACACCTGCGGCACGCGGGCGCGGACGCGTTCGGCGCTGAGTTGTTCCAGCCAGGTGATACGTTTCACGGTCGGCGACTCGATTTCACGAACGGTGAGCCAGCAACGGTCTCCCGTGTCGAGCCCGGCAAACCGCGTGGTGCCGGGACGCGGTGAAAGCGATAAATCGAAGTGTTCGACGCTGCGCGCGCGGTCGAGGATCTTCTGGTCGAGTTGCTGGCTGCTGGAACGCGGTAAACCGAGACGATCGACATAAAACGTCTTCATCGCGTCGGGGTCCTGCACCGCGTTGTGGCACCAATCGGCGACGATCTGCTTCAACGCGATGGCGGCAACGAGCAGTTGCGAGATGCGCACGGACCAGTGCTGCAGTTTTTCGCGCTCGGGATGCTGCGAGATAAATTCCGGCTTATGCCGATCCAGTTCGTGCCCGCACTGCACGCATCCGAGGTAGAATCTCCCGTCCGGCTGGAAGTCGTATATCTTATCCGCAGTTTCGGATTTCGAATTTCGGTTTTCGGATTTTCCCCCTTTGAAATTCTCGTCCGGCTGGAAGTCGTATACCCTCTCCGCAGTTTCGAATTTCGAATTTCGGTTTTCGAGTTTCTCCCCTTTGAAGTTTCCTTCCAGCGTCAATTGCGGATCATCAGCACTCGGCGCGTCATCCACGGCCAGCCGGCAAATCTGCGGCCAGTTTTCTTCGGGGTTTTGTTTGTGTCCGCACGCGGCACAGGTGAAATGGCCGATGTGCATCGTGCCGTCTTCAAATTCTTTGTTCTGGCCGGCGCCGGCGTAGCGCTGGGTGCCGATGCTCAAACGGAAGCGTAGATCGCTGGCGGTCATGCGAGCGGTGAGGTAACGCGACATGGTTGGCGGGATATCGTCCTTCTCGTCCTCGATCACGATGTCGAAGCTGAAGGTCGTGGGGATTTTCTGCATGCCGTGGATCATCCCGTGCGATTTGCGATGGCCATCGGTACAGGTGAACAGGCCCTTGCGATTGACGGTTTTGCCCGACGCATTTTCCGCCTTGCCGAGCGTGATCAACGAATTGAGCCACGGCTGCTGGTCGAGGACGTCGGGACGAAGTTTGCTGTCCACGACGCCCTCGACGAGGTCTTCATCAGGCAGGAACAGGCCAACGGAACGGAACTGGATGCCGGCGGCGTAGGCGAGGAGGTTTAGTTCGAGGATCGTCTTGCCCCACTGTGCACTGCCGGTGGCGGTCAGGCGGGCGTCGGAGATGGGTTGGCGCTGCTTTTCCGGTCTGTCACCCTGAGTCCCGTCATGCGACGGGATCCCGCAGGATTGCGGGACTTGTCGAGCCGAGTCCGACGAGACGCCGCTGTAGTTTGCGGCAACGGTCTCTGTCGTTTCCGACCCCAGCACCCTATCAATGATCCCCACCACAAATTCCAGCGCCTCGCGTCCATCAAAGGTGTACGCGTGATAAGTGCCGTCGGGCGTCTTAACGCGCGCGTGTTTTTCCAGGAACTCGCGGAAGGAACTCACCATGGGCGTCGCAACTTTCGGCATCGCGTCGAGTGCGATGGATTGACGGAGCCTATCGAAGCCGGTGTTCATGCGATCGGTTTTGGCGAACCTTTCACGATGTCGTGAAGCTTCTTAAACAGCTCGACGGTTTCCGGGTCTTTGGTGATTTCGGCCTTCAGAGCTTCAAGGCCGGCATCGACCGAATCCTCGGTGCGGAGCTTCAACTTCTCGTTTTCGGTGGCCGTTTGATTCAGTCGCGCCCAGGCACTGGCCAGACGGGAAATCTCGCGCGGATCAGCATTCTCTTCGTGGAGCAGCTTGATCGTCTCCAGGAGCATGGACTGAATCAGCATATTGCCGCCCAGCACCGCCCCGGGTCGGGCTTCTTCGCTGGCAACGCTGCTTAACTCTTGCATCTCTTTCAGCGTCAGAATGGATTTGTCGTGTTTGACTTCTTCACGGAGCCACGTGTGATAGTGGATCAGGAACCATGTGCTCAAGGAGTGCGTGGCGTTCTTTTCAACCCGGTCGGGCATTTTTGAATCACGCGCCCAGGCCAGCGAGTAGGAGTCGCCCTTCTTCAGCTTGAGATTGGAAATCTCACACTCCGCCTTCTGCTCAAACAGCCAATGGACGATTTCCAAATACGACGAGCCATTCCGGATCCTCCGGTTGATCTCCATCCGAATCGTTTCCGGCAGCATGGCGATCTTGCTGCGGCTTTTTCGCAAGGGCTTCGTCATACCAACCTCTTCGCCTCGCAGTGGACCATGCCTTCGGTGGTGATGAACCAAAACGGGTCGAGGCCGGGGGATATGTCGTCGGCCTTCACCTCGCAAAGGAAATGTTTGCCGCGCAGGAACGTCAGTTGCGCGGTGACCTCGGCGACGGTGCATTCGACTTCTGGTTCGACCAGCTTGTGGAGCACGACGGCGCGACGGCCGAGCGGGTTCAGGCGGTAGAGTTCGCGGAGGAGCGCGACGCGGAGGTCGCGGAGTTCTTCAGGTTTCATCGGCTAGTTCCCTTTCATCTTCGGGTTGGCGCAGGTGCGCGGTGCGTTGCAACAGAATGTCGAGCTTCTTGTTCATCAGGCGGCGATCGCGCTCGGCGATGTCCACATAACGCTGGAATTCGTCGATGGGCATCGCGTCGCTTTCGAGCGTGCGCATCCGTTTCTCGTGGTCCTCGACACTCCTTTGCAGGTTGGTGAAATTGAGGCTGTTGAGTTGGTTTTCGAGGTGGTCGATCTTCTTGCCCGCGCCGCGCAGCGGACTGATGAACATGTAGATGACGACGCTGCGCATGAATTCGAGGAGCGCGACGAAGGCCAGGACCGCGCCCCAATTGATGCCGTGTGGTTCATTCATTTTGGATCGGGCCTCGATTTAGAATTTTCGGGTGACCGAGAGGCCGAAGCGGTTTTCCTTCCAGTCGGCGTGACGGAAGAGCTGGTAGTAATCCTCGACGGGCAGTCCCCAGTTGACGGTCCAATCGATGTCGGTGGCGTTGAACAGTGCCAACTTCAAGAGGCGCGGCGGCGACTTCCAACTCCCGCTCAGCGACCAGCCCAGTTGCTCCTCGTTCTCGGTGGGAAGAAAAAAGGTGGCGTGCGACGGGCCGGTGGTCCACGACGAGTTCGTACCCGTGCTACCGAAAAGAGGCAGTTCCTGCGAGAGCAACGGCGCGACCTTCGCGTGGAGATTGATGCCGACGCCGCTGCTGAACTTGGTGGACTTGCCGATGTCGGTGACCAGTTGAGAGAAGGTGTTGTCGATGGGGGTATTCGTCTGGGCGAAAGTCGGGGAGACTGCGAAAAGCGCGAAGCCGAGTCCGAAAGCAACGATCATGGGAAGTGTTTTGGAACCGATGCCGGAAAGGTCGCGGGCTTTTTGGACGACGTCGTTGACGCGCACGTCGTGTTTGCTGATGGCGTGACGGACCCAGACGATGCAGAGGGCGGCGAGAATCAGCAACGCGTGCGTCGCGGCGGCGTCGACCGTCTCCGTGCCGCGCAACAGATTGTCGAACGCGTGGGCGAGCGAGCCGGCGACGAGCATGACGGCGCCCCGGACGGGATACGTATCAAGTGTGTTGGCTACGGCCAGCGCGTCGTCGGGGAGCGTGGGGTTGGCCTGGGCAAATTCCTCGAACTTCCTGCGACCGAACAGAAGCGCGATCTTCGACAACAGATTCATTTTCGATCTCCTCATTTTCGCTGCGTTTTCGACGGCGTTTTCATCAACGCGAGCGAGAATATCGAAAAATGAAAAAACTCGTGAGCGCACTTCGGAAGGTATGGAAGCTTTGGAAGCTTTTCTTCCAAACCCGCATAAACATTGGTCGTTTTAGGGGGTAAAAAGTCCAGAAAATCCTAAAAAACCGCCTTTTTGGCGTCTCACGCGCGTTAAAAGCGAGCCGATGGCGGTGAAATCAGTGCGCGGTAAGCGGATTCAGCCAGGACGAGTTTGCTGAGAGTAAAAGAAGTGCCGTTGGCACCGCAGGCAAGGGATTTGCCCATCAAGGCAAATCATTTTCCATCCCGCAACCCATCCATCCCTGCCATACCTCAAGTTCTCGAAGAAATCCGTCAATCCCGAATCCGATCGGCCTTGGCACGCTCTAAGCAAGGCCATCCCCTGGCGATCACCGGACTGTGCGTTTCCACGATGGACCGCACAAGGAACAACGGCTCGGTATAGGGAGATAGAAAGTCATAAAAGGTCTACGGTCAATCCGCTCTGCCAAACCGCTCGTGGCCAATGCAGGCACGCCTGTCACGGGCAAACAGACGGAGCCACAACTGCTCCGTCAACTCGAAACCAAAGAGCGCCCCGAAGTATTCGTGCGGTGGGACCTGGTTTGTCTGTACGCCACCACCGCCCGCCTGAGCCAGGCGCTTGTCCAGGTTCGACATCTGGTGGGGATGGCTGGGACCCCCGAGCAGAAAGCGTCCTACTATCTGGCGCTGGCGCAATTGATGGAACTGCGGCAACACTTTGCCGACGCGACAACATGCTACCTCGGCGCCGTCGAGACGAATCCGGCTGATCCAGGTGGGTTACGGCGCCTCGAGGCGTTCTTGGAAAACCATCCGGAAACCCGACATCGGATACCCGATCTTGTGCCGCGGTTGTGGGGATGTCGCATGGCGGTTGAACGCGCCGCCCGGATGCGTGAGAAAACTACGCGGTTCGCCTAACAATCCGATGATTGTAGGTACTGTTGTTGTCGGACTTACTTTGCGGCGGCCTGTATCACCGTGAATGTCTCGCCCGCAATGATGATCGAACCGGTCAGCGCCGTGGTGTTCGTGTTGGCCGGTACAGAGTAAGTGACAGTTCCCTTGCCCACGCCACTGGCGCCACCCGTGATGGTGATGAACGAATCGTTGCTGACGGCCGTCCAGTCGCAATCGCTGAAGTTGGGGGTCACCTTCACCGTAGCCGACCCGCCGGTCGCCTTGAGCTTCCCATCCTTCGGGCTCAGCTTGAAAGTGCAGCCTCCCGCCGCCTGATTGACGGTGAAAGTTTCGCCCGCAATCGTCAACGTGCCGCTCAGGGCCGTGGTGTTCGTGTTCCCGGGGACAGTGTAATCAACCTTACCGTTACCGGTGCCGCTGCTGCCAGAGGTGATCGTGATGAACGGATCGTTGCTGACGGCGGTCCAGGCGCAGTCGGTACCCTTGACCTTCACGCTTACGTTTTTCAAGCCGCCCTTCGCGGCCAACGTGACGCTCGTCGCGTTCAGGGTGTACGTGCATGTGGTGGTGGCGGTGAAATTCGCCGTGTAGGTGGCGCCACCCGAAGGCACGATGATGTCGTGTGTTTGCGCGCCTGCGTCGCTCCAGCCTGTGAACGACCAGCCGCTGTTGGCAGTCGCCGAAATCTGCTGTGAAGAACCGACCGTGAAGGTTCCGCCTCCCGTAACCGTGCCACCGTCCGTCGGATTGGCCAACACCGTAATCGTGGCCGTGGATGAATTCGTCGACGGCTCGACGAAATTGGCGATGTAGTTGGTGCCGCCCGCCGGGACAGAGACTGTCCGAGGGTTCTGAGTATTGCCATCGCTCCAGGCGGTAAATGTCCAGCCCGTGTTGGCGGTCGCGCCAATCTGCACACTCGAGCCCGCCGTATAAGCGCCTTCGCCGGTCACAGTCGCTGCGTCGGATGGACTGGCTTCCACGGCGACCGACGGCGTGGACGCCAGAGCGTAGAGCGAGGTATACGAGCCGACAGTGTAACCACCCGTGTAGTAGTAATTGGGTATTTGGATAAACTCGAAGGTGTAATACGGCAGCACATGGGCATCGCCCGCGTCCACCGCCACGTATCGGTCGGAGTCGGACGTGATCCCAAAATCAAACGCGTACGTACCCGTCGGATCATTGGTGTTGCCGTCCGTCGGATCGGCGATGATCCATTCCGTGCCCGGCAGGTGAAACTCAACGCGGACGTGCGGGATGCCCTCGCCCTGGCGGAACCCGGAAATACAGCGGGCGGGAATGCCGACGTTTCGCAAACAGGCGACCAGCAGGGCCGAGAATCCACCACAATCCGCGATCCCGTCCTGCAGTACGCCGACCGCGTCGATGGCCGGCGGCGGCTCCAGGTAGCGGAGTGTTTTCATCACGGTTTGATGGAGACTGCGGGCGGTATCGTACGGGGTCATTGTTGACAGATAATTGGATGGCAGGGAGGCCTGAACGAAGCTGATGATCGCCGGGTCGGTGGATTGGCATCGTGCATCGGGGGCGAGCCACACTGTCCAATTGGTCGCGAGCGTACTCATGTCCGCCCAGGTGTTCGTCCGAAGCACGGCGGGATTGACCCGGGTCCGACTGAGTTGCACCACGAAATTGTTCGTATCGGAGAACGTAGTGGCCGACGAGTTCGAGAAGGTGGTTTGAAAAATCGGCAGATTGTAAGGCGCGGTCACGATCAGATCCGCGTCGGCCGGGCCGTCGACGGAGAGAACGGTTTGTGCGCCGTGAGTGGTGGGCATGCCAAACAGGACATACAGCAACGGGGGTGCACCGCCGGGCGCGAAAGTCAGGAGGTAGGACTCGGAGCCGTTCCACACTTGTGGATCGAACAGGTCGGTCGCGGTGATCGGCGGGGTGGGCGTGAGCGTTCCGCTGGCCGTATTGGTCGGGTTGGTATTGCCGCTGACGCCGGCGGGATCGAGCGCGATACTCCAGGGAATCGCGTCATCCAGATCCAGGTCCCAATTGTAATGCCACGAATAGCCATTGCCGGCGCCGACGGTTACCGTGTTCGTGTACGAGATATTGGCCATCGTCCACACGATGTTGAAGGGTTGCGACGGCGTGCCCTTAATATTAAGCACCAGTTTGATGGCGTACACATCGCCCACGTTCGGGTTGCCCGCCGTGCCGTCGGCCAGGCAGGGTCCGGCACTCACAATTTGTAAATCGCAAGCGGCACTGGCGAATCGGGCAACACCCAGGAGCAATGTAACAATTAAGATGCGAATGAGAACGTGCTGATATCTTTTCATACAAAAGTTTCCCTCTTGAATCATGCCCAGCGACTATTGATGACCATTCAGTTGATCGTTACTGTGTCCTGCGATTCTGGAAAGGCAGCAAAAGAAAACGCCCCAAGACGCCACCCTCTTCGCTTCTCCAATGGGGGCGGAGTAGAGCAGGATGAGCCGGCCAAGTCCAGTAAAATCTGGCTTGCCGCGCTTACGGCGCCAGCCGGGCGCGGTAGTAGCGGGACGGGCCGTTGGTGGCGGCGCCTATGTCGAGGTAGTTGGTGAGGGAGCCGGCGGTCGTGTTATTCGTGATGACGAAGAGGTCGGTAAAGCCATTGGTGCAGTAGCCACCGGAGATACCACCAGACGAAACCTGCAAGGCGTTGGTCGATCCCGGAGCCATGAGCCAGGTGACGCGCAGGTCGTTTCCTTCCTGGGCAACCGAGGTGATCTGGAACATATTGGGGTCGAGCACCACGCTCCCGACGATGAGCGTCCCGCCGGTGTGAATGAAGCTGCTGCAGGTATTCGTCATCACCAGCTTGTCCACCTGCAATACGCCGCCGCTAAGAACCAACTGCCCGTTTTGAACGTCGATGAATCCCGTGCCGGCAGCATTGGTCACGATCAATTCACCGCCATCGACCGTGGCGTAGCCGAAAGTATTGCCAGCACAGTCTCCCAGTGTGATCCCGGTCGAGGCAGTGGCGGACGCATTGCTAACCGAGAGTGTGCCTCCTCCAAAGTACCTCGATTGGACATCGATGTAATTTGCTGCCAATAGCCCCCCGGACACGGTGATATTGGAATTGAATTCTATCATTATCTCGCCGTTCGTTACCACAAGCTGGCCGCCATTGACAAATACATTGCCCTGACTCAGACCGCCAACACTGCCGACTTGTAAATAGGAACTCAACTGCGCCGTGCCGTCATTGACGGTCAATTCGCCCCCCGAAAAGATGCCAGAACCGACGAGGATTTCCCGCGCCAAAAATAGCCCATCTTCGATAGTGATTTCGCCGTCAGCCTGGTCTCCAGCGACGAACGTTGCATCGTTAGTGACGACGAGCAGGCCACCATTCAAGGACACGCTCCCGCCGCATATATCGCCGAAGCCAATACCGAGTGCTCCGCTCAAAGTGACGGTGCCATCATTGATTACTAATCCCCCGTCCGCTTTCGTTCCCCCCAAGCCGACAAACGCGGCAAGGAAAGTGGCGTTCGACACTGTCATGATTCCAGAGCATGAGGAACCTCCTATGAAAGTTTCGCCGTTCGTAACAACCAGCAGCGCCCCGTTTGCCACAAGTAAGTTGCCCAGCGCACCGATATCACCGACGTTCAGAGAAGAAGACAGGGTCATTGTTCCACCGATGACATCGATCGTGCCGGTATTACCTCCCCCGACAATGGTGACATCCCGCGCTTGCACAATACCATTGGAGATGATTAGAAGCCCGTCGAACGCAGGGGCAACCTGGAGACTGCAGTTTGTCGTGATCAGTGAGCCACCCGTCATGACCATCGTGCCATCATCGACGAGTTGCCCGCCTAACAAACCATCAACGACTAGCGTCGAGTTCGTGCTAATCAATACTCCTCCTCCAAAACCCTCATCGCCGAATATGTTGAAAGTAATTCCGATGGTGAGATCGTTAAGAATATGTAAGGCGGTGGTACCGGTATTGTCCAAGTAGAGAGTATCGGTGCCTGACAGAGCAGCCAAGTTGAGGTTGCTGATGGTCAGGGTGCTCCTGAATCTGCTCGCCGTGATGCTGTCAATCGTGACGGTCTCCGAAGCGTCGTTGGTAATAAGAATTGCGGACTGCCGAATTGACGGCGGCTTGTTGAGCGACCAAATACGGGATTCATCCCAAAAGCCGTCGGTGGAACTGATGCAACTATTGGTATGCGCCTGCGAAACGCTGGCGAGGATCGCATTGATCGCTATAGCCAATATCAACCAGACGGCACGTCTCATCTTTGGCCCCATAAGGCGACAACTCGCGCGATTCCATGAAACAGCACAACAGGTCGCCGCGCGAATGTCCAGTGGATTCAGGCTTTCCAAACCGTTGCTGCTGGAGGCGCGTCTCGGGCGGGGTTGAAGTGAGCGGATGGCGGTGATAAAAGTGGTCCGGAACAAACTACCCGAAAGGTCATGATGAAACGTGTGGTATTTTTACTGACGACGGTTTTTGGTGCAGCCTTGCTTGCTGGATGCGGCAAGCTCGAGGACCAGGAGCCGGTCGCGAAGGACACGGGCGCGCAGACCAATGCCGCCGCCCATGGCTCGGGCGCCCTGACGTTGTCGGACGGAAGAACAGCGGTGGAGACCAATGTGGAAGCCCAACACAGTTTCGTGATGCGAGACGGGACGGTCTACGAAGGCGGGATGAAGGACGGCAAGCCGGATGGTCGAGGAACGGTTACCAATCCGAATGGGACTTTTCAAAAGGGCGAGTGGCGGGATGGCCGGCCGTACCGGATCAGCGGAATTTGGGTGGCGCCCGACGGTACGAAGGAAGAGGGAACCTGGAATTATGACGGAAGCGCGAGCGGCGGGACGATTTTGTGGAAAGACGGACAGACCTACAAGGGAGACTGGGAGCCTGTCGATGGGCGAACCGATTTGCCGGACGGCACGGGCGCGATGACCTGGCCCGACGGTCGCCAGTATGCGGGCCATTTTCGTGGCGGGAAGATGGATGGGATCGGGAAGATGACCTGGCCCGATGGCAGGGTCGAGGACGGTACGTGGACGCAGGATGCGTTTCAGGGATCGGCGAAGTGACGAACGCGGCGGGTGCTCGGGCAGTGCTTGATGCCGGGACCTGAACCCATTGCCTCTTTTTTCTCCTGGATCTCGTGAGCTCTCATGTGGGGTCAACACCCCATAGCGCCCGCAAGCCTCACTCCCCTAGTATTTGCCCCCATGAAGGAGAAACTGCTCGTCCACAATGGAGGCCGTCGCCAGGGATATCCGTGGGACGAAGAAGTGGAGTCTCCGGTCGTCCGGTTGAACGAGGGGCTTGAACGGCAACTGGCGGAGCGCACGGTCGAGGTGCGGAAGCAGACCGATCAATTGCGCGCGCTGGCCTGCGAATTGGCGCAGGTGGAGCAGCGCGAGCGGGAGCAACTGGCCGCGATCTTGCACGACAACCTGCAGCAGCTTCTGGTGGCCGCGCGCATTCAAATAAGTTTTGTGAACCCGGTCCTCCTGCCGGTCAAGGAGCGCAACGCGCTCTGCCTGGCGAACGAAATCATCGGCCATGCGATTGCCAATTCGCGCACGCTGACGGTGGATCTGAGTCCGCCCATCCTGCACGGGGCGGGTCTGGGCGCAGCCCTGGAGTGGCTGGCGGGGCGAATGGCCGAGTTGCATTGCTTTACGGTGAACCTCCGCATCGACCGCCACGCCGAGCCGCAGACGGAAAGCCTGCGGGTGTTGCTCTTCGAGACGGTGCGGGAGTTGGTCTTTAATTCGTGCAAGCATTCCGGTTGCGCGAGTGTCGACGTGGAAATAACGCGGGAACAGAATGATTGGGTGCGCGTGGTGGTGGAAGATGCGGGAAAGGGTTTTGATCCCAAGGCGCTGAGCGCCAGCATGGCCAGCGGGGAAAGGCTGGGATTGTTCCGTATCCAACAGCGCCTGGCACACGTCGGCGCGCGGCTGGCACTGGCGTATGAGCCTGGCGTCGGAACGCGGGTCGAAATTTTGGCGCTCCTTGACTCCCAGGACCGCGTCAGCCATCGTCCCTCGGAGAATGGGACGGGCTCCGAGGTTGATGAAACCGAAGAAGCCATTGATGTTCTGGTGGGCAATGATCGCCAATCCTGTATGAGTCCGGTGCCCTCATCCACCTTGTCCTGGACAGCCGTTCGCTGAGCCGGAGTTCATGAAGCCTCCGATGGGGTGAACACCCCATGGCACGCGCACGGCTTGCCGGCCTATCGTTATGCTATGAAACCCAATCGAGAAGACCGTGGCGGCAAGTATGAGGGCGTGGCGCTGATGGATGTCCCCGCGCCAGAACGGAGCGAAAGGGAAGGCAAGGAATTGGATGCCAACGCCGGCCCCAGGCGACCCGGGTCAGCCGTGTCCCTACGGGTATCCGAGATTCGTTACCGCCGCCTTTTTGAAGCAGCCCGGGACGGCATACTCATTCTCGACCCCGGTACACGAAAAATCACCGACGCCAACCCATTCATGTCGGAGTTTTTGGGCTACCCGCACGAGGAGTTGTTGGGCAAAGAACTCTGGGAAATCGGCCTGCTTAAGGATGAAGAAGCCAGTCTGGCGGCATTTCGGGAGTTGCAGGAGAAACATTTTATCCGCTACGAGGACCTGCCGCTTCAGACCAAAGCGGGCCAGCGCCGGGAAGTGGAGTTCGTCAGCAACGTTTACAAGGAAGACGGACGGAACGTCATTCAATGCAACGTCCGCGATATCACCGAGCGTAAACGGGTGGTGGATGCCTTGCGCCACGCCAAAGACCAACTGGCCGATCAAGCCGCCAACCTGGAATGTCTGGTGGTGGAGCGCACGGCCAGGCTTCAGGAAACGGTCACCGAACTGCAGGCCTTCTCCTACAGCGTATCGCACGACCTGCGCGCGCCATTGCGGTCAATGCGGGGCTTCGCGCAGATCCTGGTGGATGACTACGGCAGCAAATTGGACGAACAAGGAACCGGTTATCTTCAGCACATTATCCGTTCCTCCTCCCGTCTCGACCGCCTGATTCAGGATGTCTTGAGCTACTCCAGAGTCCTCCATGCGAAAGGCCTGGTGCAGCCGGTGGATTTGGACGGACTCGTGAGCGACATTATCGCGACCTACCCGAACGGGCACAAGGCGGAGTTTCACATTCAAGGAAAGCTGCCGACGGTCCTGGGGAATGAAGCGTTCCTCACACAATGTTTTTCGAATTTGTTGGCCAATGCCTCGAAATTTGTCGCGGCGGGAACCATCCCGCGCATCGAGATTGGAGCGGAAGACCGGGAGCCATCGATGGTTCGCGTGTGGATTGAGGACAACGGGATTGGCATCGCCCCCGAAAACCACAAGCGAATTTTCCGAATGTTCGAGCGGATCAACCTGGCCACCGAATACGACGGGACGGGCATTGGGCTCACCATCGTGCGTAAAGCGGCCGAGCGGATGGGCGCGCAGGTCGGATTCGAGTCGGAATTGGGCAAGGGAAGCCGATTTTGGATTCAACTCCGGAAAGGATGAGATCCGATGAACGGGACAGTCTTATTGGTGGAAGATGAAGAGGGCGACGTGTTCTTCCTGCGACAGGCCATGCAAAAAGCGGGCATCCTGAATCCCCTCCAGGTCGCGAGTGATGGCCAGCAGGCAATCGACTATTTCAAAGGCACCGGCAAATTCGCCAACCGCGAGGAGTTTCCGTTGCCATGCCTGGTGCTGCTGGATTTGAAGTTGCCTCGCGTGATGGGGCTGGACGTCCTCAAGTGGATTCGCCAACAGCCGGAAGGGGTGGCTATTGTGGTCATTCTCAGTTCATCCCAGGAGGAAGCGGACATCGCGACCGCCTACCGCCTGGGAGCCAATGGGTATTTGGTCAAGCCGTCCGATGTTCGCGGACTCACGGACATGGCCAAATCGATCAAGGACTTCTGGCTGACGCAAAACACGCCCCCGCCGGAAACTCGTGAGGGAACAGCGGCGGAATTGCGGGTATTAGCATCCATACGATTGAGAAGCGCCGGCACTGTCTCCTAGTATCCCGTGACGATCCCGCCAGCGCCCCCACGGTTCTCTCTCCGGGACCAAATCCCTATATGGGGTGTTCACCCCATAGCGCCATCATGGCCTGCAAGCGTATCCTCGTGCTATGAAACGGCAGTTATTCTCTCAAGGCGCGCGATCGACCAGCGCGTTGAGTCAATGCCAAACAATTCCGTCCAGCCGCGTCCTTACGTCGGCGAGAACATGGCCCACGAATGGAATGAAGCGGAACCCGTGTCTCCAGGTTGTCGCCATACTGCGTAAGGCATTTTCCCCCGATCCATTGTTGGAAACCGTGAAGGCGGATCTCCTCGCGACGGGCAATGACGACAGCGAAAGTGGGCGTTACTTCCCCTGTTCTGGCCGAAGGGATCATTTCGATGGAGGCGATGCCACTCGGGTGAAGCAGGATTCATGAAATCCTGGCGGGGATAGGCACCGCAGGTCATGAGGACGATTCCTTGCGCTTGTTGTTCTGGATCGAAATCGAGCCACACAACAAAGAAGTTTTACAATCAACAAAGGAGAATGACATGTCCATTGCTCGTCAAGAAACCGAGATTGCTGTACTCGTCGGCCATGAGCCAGAGGGACCCAGCGCAACGGCAGTGATCGCGAAGTATTCCGATATCGAAGTGTTCACGATGCGTTCCTACTGCAACCATGACGGCATCGTGCTCCTGTTGGTAACGACAAATGCGGTCAAAACCTCGCACGTCCTTAAGGTCGCCGGGTTTCAATGTCAGGTCAACCACGTCATTTTGATTGGCCCACTGAATCGCACAGGCTGGGCCGTCCCCCTCGGCGTCGAGCTGGCCGAAGTGGGAATTGAAGTCCTTCAATCGTATACGTCCCACCGGCAACGGGACCGGCATTATCTGGTTTTCAAGACCTCCGACGACGACCGTGCGATTCAGGTCCTGACGACCGGTCCGGCGTTCCAGTTGCTGGCCAGCAACGATACCCAGCGAGACCAGGAGATGGCGATCGCTGGAGGATTCGGTCTATTTCAACAAGCGCACAGCCCGTTGTTGAACTAGCGCCATCCTGAGGTTGATCCCATGCAAACTCCCGTTGCTTTCCTCATTTTCAATCGTCCCGATCTGACGGAGCAGGTTTTCCAGGAAATCGCGAAGGCCCAACCGCCGAAACTGTTCGTCATTGCCGACGGGCCACGCCCCCACCAGTTGGGAGAACGAGACAAGTGCGCCGCCGCGCGCGCTGTCGTGGAACGCGTGGACTGGGATTGTGAGGTCGTAAAAAACTATTCCGATGTGAATCTGGGCTGCGGGGTCCGGGTGGCCACCGGACTCCGGTGGGTGTTCGAGCAAACCGAAGAGGCGATCATCCTGGAGGATGACTGCGTGCCCCATCCAACGTTTTTCCGATTCTGCGAGGAACTGCTGGATCGTTACCGGGACGACGAGCGCGTGATGCAGATTTCGGGCGGGAATTTTCACTCGGGACTCAAATGGGGACCGTACGACTACTTTTTTTCGCGTCACAGCAACGTCTGGGGCTGGGCGACGTGGCGGAGAGCCTGGCGATTTTACGATATTCGGGTCGAGTCGTGGCCCCAGCTGCGCGACACGCGCTGGCTGCTGGAGATCGTCGGAGACCCCCAGGTGGCCCGTTTCCTGGGGGATCAATTCGAAAAAGCCAACCAGTCGGAATCCCGTTGGTGCACCTGGGACTACCAGTGGACCTTTGCCTGCTGGATGCAAAAGGGACTGTGCATCCGCCCCAATTCAGGGTTGATTACGAATGTCGGGTGCCGGGAAGACGCGACCCACACGCGGTGGTCAGGAAACAAATTCGCGCACATTCCGCTTGAAGAGATGGCGTTTCCGCTACAGCACCCACCCCACGTGATCCCTTACGAGGAAGCCGACGATGTTTACGTTCGCGAAGTCTTTTCTCAGGATGTCCCAACACCCGAAAAACTGTCGCACCGTCTCGGCAACAAGTTGCGCCGGACTTATGCGGCGACCATTCCCGAGCCTGTGCGATTGCGGATGCGGCGTTTGCGGGGTAAAACGGATGGTGATGTGGCGCCGAACCGGATGCGATGGGTAAATCCGGCAAACGCACCAACTTCGGGTGTAAACGTGAACTCATAACCAACCCTGATCTGAGCCTCATTTGGGGTGAACACCCCATGGCGCGCGCACGTCGTCCCGGTCTTCTTCTCAGAGGGAACGAGGCTCGATTCCGATGCCTGTTCCCCCTTGACTTTGCACGGCCGTTCGACGCGAGATGACGAACCGCCAAGCTAATAAATTATTGGGCAGCAGGCTTGACAGGGCATCGGCGTTTCCCCTATCCTAGGTTCGGTGGTTTGCTGATGTTGGGGTTTTGCGAATCCGTCGACAATCCCGGGCAAGATTTACATGCATCAATCGGTATCCAATTACCCAAGGTCAAACGGGTCCAGGCAACTTCGGTTTTCCTGGCGTCCGTACGCGCTCGCCGTGTGGGACCACAAGAAACTCGCCCTCGTCACGTTGGCGCTGGTCGTCACCGGGACCATGATCTGGACATCCATGCAGACGCCCATGTATCGCGCTACGGCAGTTCTTGAGGTGGACAAGGAGGACGCAAAACTTCCGAGCATTCAGAGTGCGGTCAGCGCTGACATGTTCGATGATCAATATTTCAACACCCAGCAAAAGATCCTGCAGAGCCGCACGCTTTGTGAACAAGTGGTCGATTCACTTTCGGCGGATCAACGTCAACAGATCGTAGCGGGCGCCGGTGTGGACGCAGATTTTGCCGGGGCATTGCAGGATGGTCTGAGTGTCGATCCCGTGCGCGGCAGCCGACTGATTGAGATCCACGTGGATCATTCGAATCCCCAAGTGGCCGCGCTGTTGGCCAATGCGGTCGCCCATGAGTTCATTAAGAAACATCTGGAGAAACGGATGGCCGCCTCGACGGAGGCGGTCCGCTGGCTGCGTCAACAAGCCGAAGGCTACCAGGAGCAAGTGAAGCAGACGCATCTGGGGAGCAATTCTGGGCCGGCCCATCCGCCGCGGTCCGGGACAGAAAGTGACATCAACGACTTGAAAGCGAAGTTGGATTCAATTACCAACCCCGCCCTGATTCCCGCCATTGCCAACAATCCTGAAGTGGCCACCTTGCGGCAGCGGTTGAAGGAAAAGCAGATTCAGATGGCGGTTTTGCGGGAGCGATACAAACCGCAGCACCCGGCCATGATGGCTCTGCAGACCGAATTGGACGAGACCGAACAAAAGCTCGCTATCGCCTGCAACGAAGGCTTGGAAGGCATCAAGGCCACTTTCTTGCTGGCGTCGAGGTTGGAAAGCAGCAACATCCAGTTGGTTGACCCCGTGCGGCCGCCCTCGAAACCATACAAGCCGGACAAAAAACGCAACGTGATGACCAGCGTCTTTCTCGGACTCATCGGTGGCGTCGGGCTGAGTTTGCTGGCGGATTCGGCGGATGGCCGCATCCGGACCTATGAAGATGTGGATGCACTCGGGTTGCCGTTGTTGAGCGGCGTGCCGCATATGAAACGAGGCAAGGGCCGCCACGCCATGCCGGTGGTTCAGGCGGATCCACACTCCATCGGCGCGGAGGCGTTTCGCAATTTGCGCGCCAGTCTGAACCTGCAGCCGCGCGCACGCGCGGCCACCACACTGTTGGTGACCAGCACCGCGCCCGGTGAAGGCAAATCCCTGGTCGCCGCGAACCTCAGCATTGCGTTTGCCTCCAACAACGAACGGACGTTGTTGATTGACGCTGATATGTACCATCCGGTCCAGCACCAGCTATTCCGCGCGCCCTTCGAGAAAGGACTCTCCCTGTTTCTGATGGACTCGGCCCCGCTGGAAGAGATTGTCCAGAAGACCGATATTGCCAACCTGGACGTCATCACGGTTGGCGACCTCCCGAGCAATCCCGCCGAACTCCTCGGCTCTTCGCGTCTGCTGAGCCTTTTGCGGGAAGCCCGCGGCCAGTACCACCGCATCGTGATCGACAGTCCTCCGGTGACGGGCGTCAGCGACCCCCTGGTCCTCTTGCCACTCGTCCAGGGAGTCATCTTCGTTGTCGGATTCGGCAAGATTCGTCGGGAAATTGTGACCCGCACGATGCAACGGCTGCGGGAATGCGAAGCGCCCCTGTTGGGCGTTGTCCTCAACAACATCGATTTGCAGAGCCATGCGCACTACTACTATCCCTATCGTTACTCGTATAACTACCGGCGAAAGAAACGGGATCTCGTCGCGGGGTTACGGCGGTAAGAGAAGCGGAGCATCTTCCGCAAACTCTTGACCCGAACGGCGATTCGTTGGAAATTGAAGGGGTGCAGATTACAGGTCCGTATTCTAAAGCCGCCGCCGGCGCCTTGTGCGCCGGGCATTCATCACTGGACAAATCCCCATGAATTTTGATCTTTCCAAGACCACTGTCCACCAGACGTATAATCTACTCAATGGTCTCGTCGCGCCCCGGCCGATTGCGTGGATTACCAGCATGAATCTGGGCGGCCAACTCAATGCGGCGCCGTTCAGCGCTTATAATTACGTGGGCACTGATCCGCCGATTGTGGCCATCGGCGTCGGCAATCGGCCCGGCCCCGGCATCGTCGGAAAGGACACGGCGCAGAATATTCGCAATACGCGGGAGTTCGTCATCAATGTGGTGAATGAAGCGGTCGCGGAAGCCATGGTCGTCAGCGCCGTTGATTTTCCTCCGGAGATCAACGAATTGGAAATCGCGCACTTAAAAACGGAACCGTCGCTACTCGTGAAGGTCCCACGCATCGCGGCAGCGCCGGCGAGCCTGGAGTGCCGCGAAATCACGACGATGGAGATTGGACGCTCGCGGATCGTTCTGGGGCAAGTCGTGGCGATTTACGTGAAAGATGAATTCGTGGATCAAGCCGGCCCCTACATCCGCGCCGAGAAACTGCATGCCGTTGGTCGAATGAACGGCTTGGGCGCATACGTGAAAACAAAAGGCGCGTTTTTCAGTATTCCAAGAATGAATTACGCGGAATGGAAGCAGAAAAACGGAGAGCAACAGCAACTCCCGGTAGATTAGCCATAAGTTTTGCCTTATGAGCGACATCGTTCTGGAAATCAAAGCCCTTACTCGCCGCTTCGGCGTCTTTACGGCAGTCGATGCCCTAACCCTTTCGGTCAACGCGGGTGAGGTCTTCGGTTTGCTCGGCTCCAACGGGGCCGGCAAGACCACCACGATCAAAATGCTTACCACGCTGTTGCCGCCCTCCTCGGGCGAGGCACGCGTGGCTGGTTTCTCCATAGCCACCCAGGCGGTCAGCGTTCGCCGCTCCATCGGCTATGTGCCGCAGGCGGTTTCCGTGGACGGTTCGCTTACTGGTTACGAGAACCTGCTCATCTTCGCCAAACTCTACGACCTGCCACACCGCGAGCAGCAGGTGCGCATCCGGGAGGCGTTGGAGTTCATGGATCTGACGGCGGTCGGCGACCGCATGGTGGGGGCCTATTCCGGCGGCATGGTCCGGCGCCTGGAAATCGCCCAGGCCACGCTGCATCGACCGCGGGTGCTCTTCCTCGATGAGCCGACAGTCGGGCTGGACCCGATTGCGCGGGACGCGGTTTGGAAACATCTGGTTGATCTGCGGGCCAACTACGGCACGACGCTGTTCTTCACCACCCATTATCTGGAGGAAGCGGAGAGCCATTGTGATCGGATTGCGATCATGCACCTCGGCAAGCTGGACGCGCTGGGCACCTGCAAAGAACTCGAGGCCTCGCTTGGCGACGGCGGCCACACGCTGAGTGAGGTCTTCGTCCATTATGCCGGCACCGCCCTGGATTCCGGCGGCACTTTCCGCGACGTATCCGCCGAACGCGCGACGGCCCAACGCCTTGGCTAGCCTCAATCCCATGACCGCCACTTTCATCCATCCTTTGACCGGCTTCCTCGAGAAGACGTTCGTCATCACCGAGTTTGAGTTGCGTAAGCTGCGCCACGATTTTACGGAACTCGTCACCCGCGCCCTCCAACCCGCGCTTTGGCTGCTCATCTTCGGGCAGGTGTTCTCACGCAGCGGGGCCATGCACACGGGCAATATTCCCTATCTGGATTTTATTGCTCCCGGCATCCTGGCGCAAAGTGTTCTCTTTGTGGCCATTTTTTACGGCATCAACGTCATCTGGGAGCGCGACCTCGGCATTGTGCAGAAATTCCTCGCCAGCCCGACACCGCGCGCGGCACTGGTGCTCGGCAAGGGCTTCTCCGCGGGTGTCCGCACTCTCTCGCAGGCAGCCGTCGTTTACGGTCTCTCGCTGCTGCTCGGGGTGAAGCTGAATTGGAGCCCGCTTGCGCTCCTCAACGTGCTGGCCATCGTGGTCCTGGCCGCGACGCTGTTCTCGACGTTTTCGCTCATCATCGCGTGCATTGTGAAGACGCGCGAACGCTTCATGGGCGTCGGTCAGGTGCTCACCATGCCGCTGTTCTTTGCGAGCAACGCGATTTATCCCACCGACATTATGCCCGGCTGGCTGAAGACCGTTTCCCATTTAAATCCATTGACCTACGTCGTCGATGCCCTGCGCACTTTCATGCTGGCCGGCAGCGCGAGCACCTTCGGTCTGGGAATGGACTATGCTGTCATCCTCCTGACCACGACCCTCCTGGTCCTCATTGGCGCCCGATTGTATCCCCGTCTGGCAACGTAGAACGTGACCTGGTAGAATGTGATTTGGAAAATGGAATCGACAATTCAATCGCTGCTGGCTTCCGGCAAGGGCATCCTGGCGGCGGACGAAAGCTTTCCGACCATTGGAAAGAGATTCAAGGAGCTTGGTATTCCGTCCACCGAGGAGAACCGCCGGGCCTATCGTGAGGTGTTGTTCACGACTCCCGGCTTGGGCGAATCCATCAGTGGCGTGATTCTGTTCGACGAAACGATCCGCCAAAAGACGAGCGACGGCATTCCCATGTCCGCGCTGCTCACAAAGTTGGGCATCATTCCCGGGATCAAGGTGGACGGAGGAACCACGGCCCTTGCCAAATTTGCCGGCGAAAAGATCACGCAGGGGCTGGATGGCCTTCGGGAACGGCTTATCGAGTATCGTGGGCTCGGAGCGCGGTTCACCAAGTGGCGCGCGGTGATTGCGATTGGAGAGCAGACCCCCACCCGCACTTGCCTTGAAGCGAACGCCCAGGCGTTGGCACTTTTCGCGGGACTGAGTCAGGAAGCCGGGTTGGTTCCGATTGTCGAACCGGAAGTCCTGATGGACGGCAGCCATACGATTGCCCGCTGCGAAGACGTTACGACGGTCACGTTGCAACGTGTGTTCGACGCGCTGGAGGATCACCAGGTGGTGTTGGAGCAAATGCTCCTCAAGACAGGAATGGTATTGTCTGGCGCGGAGTGTCCCGAGCAAGCCGACGTGGCGGTGGTCGCTGAAATGACCTTGCGCTGTCTGCGTCGCGCCGTGCCCGCCGCCGTGCCAGGAATCGTGTTTCTTTCGGGCGGCCAAACCGACGAAGCGGCGACGCAGCGATTGAACGCCATTTGCCGGGCGGGCAACGCTCCCTGGAAGTTGAGCTTCTCCTTCGGACGCGCGCTCCAGGCGCCCGCGATGAAAATCTGGAAGGGTTCCGCGGATAACGTCGCGGCATCCCAGGCGGCTCTCCACCATCGCGCCCAATGCAATGGTCTCGCGGTTCGAGGGGAATATTCGGAACAGGCCGAAGGAACGACCCCGGTCTGACCCGGCAAGCCTCTGAGAGAGTCACCTTGGGCGGGCGAGTGGGAGTCGCGCTTTTTTGGTCAGGTAGATCTGGACGGAATCGACGAGGACGAGTTTTTTGCCGCCGCTGCCTTCGTGGTCGAGCCAGCGCCATTCGAGTTGGCCCTCGTCGCAGAGGTGGTGGATTTTTTGGATGCCGCAGGCGATGAGCTCGGCGGCCTCGGCCACGCAGACCCAGGAGGCAGGGCGATGCATGCGAAGGCGGATCTCGCCATTGATCGGGGAGGGAATCATCTCGAAGAACCACTGTTGCTGAAAGACGGACGGTGCGGGACCGGGGGTCCTCGTGTCTCGCGGTGGCTGGCGGGGATGGATCATCGTCGGAATCGGAATCAAAACCGCGGCAGGCAACGGTTTGTCAAGGGGGCGTCCGGGTTTCGCAGGCTTCGACGGCGGTGATGCCACATTTTAACGGTATCAGAAAATGGGAACCACGGCGTATAGGAGGTCACACGCGTGGTCCGTGGGCCGTCCGCGAGGATGGGGCGCGAGGGCGGATTATCGAGCGTTTGGGCCTGGGCTGGCCAGCGCGGCCGCACCGCCGGGCGGTTGTCCTTGGCCTCCGCAGAAGCGGTTGCGGCAGGGGCTCGATCGGGTGTGGTGAAGATTGGAGAGTCAGGCCGTCGGACAGGGCCCGGTAGAAAAATTTGAGATCGGTGATTTCGGGCTTGTCTTTGCCGCGAAGTTTTGGTTTTATTTGTCATGAACCAATACCAATGTAGAAGCATGCTGCAAAGGATATCGAGAACCGATACACATGTCAACATCTAAAAACGATAACCGTAAAGTATTCACCGCCAATTTTCGCATGTTGCTGACAGCCGCCAGCTGGACCCAGACAGAGGCTGCGCAGCAGCTGGGCATCAGCCAGGGGTCGGTCAGCGACTTCGCATCTGGCAAGCGCACGCCGTCCACCAAGGGCATCGAGTCGATCGCCTACCGTTTGGGGGTCGCCGCCGAGGCCTTCACCTCGAAGGTCATCGCACTCGATCAAATGCGCAAACTGCTTGCCGGTAACCGCTCGTCACGGGTCGCCGAATCCAGCACGCCCTACCGCACCGGCGAACCCGACGTCCCCTGGCTCCGCAAGTTAAAACAGCGCTGGAAGCGAAAATCCGCAAACCGCGATAATATCAGGGTCGCCGTGCGCGTCCTGTTCCGCGAGCAAGCAGATGAAGCAATAGCGTGGCTCGATAAGTCGTAGATCAAAAGTCGGCTCGTGGTGCGATGCCGTTAGGTTACGCTTGGTGTGGCGAACATTTCCTTCGCGATCACACCCTCGGCAACTTTCGTCACCGCCCCCGTCATGCGAATCGCATAATCGTCGCCAATCTCAATGGCGATGATGCCCCCGGGCATATGGACGGAAATCGCGCGGTCACAGTGGCCGAGTTTGTGCGCCACGGCCGCTGCCGCGCTGCTGCTGCTGCCGCTCGCCAGCGTGTACCCGGCGCCACGTTCCCAAATCTCAATCTCGATGTTTGCGCGGTTGTGCACTTTCAGGAATTGCACATTCGTCCGGTTGGGAAAATTCGCGTGCGTCTCCAGTAGCGGGCCGAATTCACGCGCGAGCTTCGCGCTGATTTCTGATAGCGGCAAAACGCAATGCGGATTGCCGATCGTCGCCGCGCAAAACGTGAACTCGCGTCCACCAACGGAAATTCTTTCGTTGATGACTTCACGGCGTGGGCCGGTCACAGGAATCTTGTCACTCCAAAAACTGACCCGTCCCATTTCCACGCGAACCATTTTACCGCCGTCAAAAACAGTTGCGCGCACCAGGCCGCCCGCGGTCTGGATGGTGAATTCTTCCTCCCCGACAATTTTCCTGTCCCAGAGATAGCGCGAAAAAATCCGCAGGCCGTTGCCGCTCTTTTCCGCTTCGCTGCCGTCGGGATTGTATATCTTGAGAGCGCACTTCGCGTTTTCCGCCGGGAGCGGCCCGAGCAGAATACCATCCGAACCGACGCCGAAGTTGCGGTGGCAAATGACTTTGACCTGTTCGGTCGTCAGCGGCGATGGCAAATCTTTCGGGTCGATGACAAGGTAGTCATTGCCGAGCGCGTGATACTTCGTGAAAACAAAAAGCATGGTCAAAAGAATACCGCTCCACGACGCGACTAACAAGCCGCGACGACAGGGAGGATGGTTCAGGGTCTAGGTAATGACCAGGCTTCCGTCGTCGTGAAACTTCCAGTTGTCTGACCACGCCACCTCCCACAGGTAACCGTCAGGGTCAGAAAAATATCCGCTATAGCCTCCCCAGTCTCTGATTTTTGCCGCGCTTTCGATCACCCCACCCACCTGCTCGGCACGCTTCAGGACCTGATCCACTCCTGCCTTCTTTCGTGTATTGTGGGCCAGGGTAATCCCGGAGAAGCGACTCCGATCCTTCGGGAAACCGGGCGAGATGTCTTCGGCCAGCAATCCGTGCGGGTACAGAGCCAGGCAGGTCCCGCCGGTTTGGAAGAAAATGACGCCTTGATCCGGCTTTCGAGTGGTCGGGAATCCAAGGCCCTCGTGATAGAATTCGTAGGATCGCTCGAGATCCGAAACTCCCAGAGTAATGATGCTGATACGAGGTTCTACAGTATTTCTCCGGATAAGAATCACGGGGTGAAACTGAATTTCCCCTCGCAAATAATCTGCGCGAGCTTCTTGCGGTCGCTGGGGATTTCCCGTTCTTGCAACTTCGGGGGAAGATCCTCCTTGCGACCGGGCTTGCCGATGGCCGCCATCGCGTGGACTTCATAACCCTCGGGAATCTGCAACTCACTTCTCGCTTTCTCGTAATCGAAACCCGCCATGCCGTGGACGACGAGTCCGCGCAGCGAGCCATGCAACGCGAGATAACCCCACGCCGCGCCCGCGTCGAACGCATGCGTGACGCATGGCTTGTTGTTGTGCTCGAATGTTGTGCGCGAAATCACTATCACCAGCACCGCAGCGTTTTTTGCCCAGCCCTGATTGAACTCCACCAGGAGATCGAAAAAAAGCGGCCAGTTCTCCGTATCGCGGCGCGCGCAGAGAAACCGCCACGGCTGCCCGTTGGAACCGGACGGCGCCCATTTCGCCGCCTCAAACAGACCCAGCATTTCTTTGTTGGTGATGGGTTCGCCCGAAAGCGCCCGCGGTGACCAACGGTCGAGAAACAGTTTGTCGATAGCATGCTCGGGCTTTCGCACCTCGCTTGCGTTCATCTTCACAGTCGCCATTCTTGCAGTCTCCTGGTTGAAAGTATTGCGCGCACAGCATACGCGTAGCGTATCGATATTTCAAATCGCCCGCCCCGCGCTTGTCAGTCTGGCCGCGCTTCGTCTTTGGCGTTTTCCAGCGGTATCTGGGAGGCGCACAGCGGACATTTCGACGGCGCCCACAAATTGCTCGGAAGCTGCGCGATGGATTCCACGGGGATATCGTGTTCGGCGGAAAGGCGAACAGCGGCATTGCCCAGCACGAGCAGCGAGCCAACGACCACCGGGTTTGCACCGCACAATTGCAAGTCAGTCAGCGCGCCGCAGACAGCCGATCCCGCATTGATCGCATCGTCCACAATCGCGACCTTCTTTCCGCGGAGCGTTCCGCGAAGACCATGGGGGATTCGGTAATTTGCGGAAGACGAAGCGCTGCGTTCCGCAGTCACGAACCGCTCGGCAAAAGCAAACTCCACACGAAGCACGGTCGCAATCGACTGCGACAAAAATGCACCGCCAACCAATGGTCCGCACACGGCCTGAACTTTGTGTTGCGCCAACCGTGTTGCCAGTTCGGCGATGAACGGCTGCAGACGGCCGGGATGTAGAAACAGCGCATCGAGGTCGAGCCACAGATTGCCATGATGACCGGATTCAAACCGGAAGTGTCCGCTCCGGGGCGCCAATAGTTTTACGAGTTCCTGTTTCATCAGCAGGCCACTGCCGCTTGCCGATCAAACCGGCTGGAAGAAGCCGTCGCCAGTCGTCGTCATAACGTATGCATCCGTGCGGTTGCTACCTGGCAGGATCACGCTTTTTGTGAATGCAACGCAATGCGGTTGCCTTCGCTGTCCATGATCACCGCGCGGAAACCGTACGGGCCGATCGGTTCCTTGTCCACTACGACCTTGCCACCGTGTTCCCTCACGGCTTTGATGGCGGCATCCAGTCTTCCCTCGACGCTGAGGTAAATCAAGGGTCCATGGTCGGACGGACGGTTGTCGCCGGCCTTGTAGAGGCAGCCCGAAACATTCGTCTCAGCGTGCGGCAGCAGGCCAAACTCCATGCCCGGTTTCGATTCCTTCTTCACCAGCGCGCCGAGGACCGCCGAGTAAAACTTCATCGCTCGTTCCAAGTCCGCGACTGGAATATCAGTCCAACAAATCGTGTTGTTCATGGAATCGGTTCTCTCCCCGTCAAATGTTCTCGCCAACGGATAGCCCGCCCCTTCCTCAGCCGGCGTTGTCTTCCAGGTATCGCTTCAGCGGCTCCCAATAATGGGTCCGCCAACCCTTGTTCTTATCCCGGTAATCATTTGCCGGCACGCCCACTTGCGAGAAGCGCAGCGCGGTCCGACCCCCGGCCGCCTTGGAGAGCCTGAACGCAACAATGCTATAGGTTCCCTTGGGCCAGTTCCGCGACCGCCACGCCTGCACGATGAGTTTGCCCGGCTGCAATTCCAACGTGATCCCGTTGATATACGTGCCATAGCACGTAAACATCCCGCCCACGCGGCGGTCGATCCGCGCCCGCTCACCCGTAAACTGCGCGTGCTTCTTCTCATCCATCAATGCCGCGTAAACCCTGGCCGGCGTGGCGCGAACGGCAACTCGATGTTTGATTTCCTTTGCCATGATGACAACCCCGGCCTACGCCGCGCTACAACACTTGCACATGCCACCGCACATCTTCTTCAATCCCAGCAGAATCAATAAGATCGGCCAGGTGATCTCTACGACCCGGGGGCTGAGCACATTCAACGCGCCCAGCAGAAACGTAAGACCAATCAAGGCGATAAGGACACCGGGCACTTTGTGACAGGGACAACCGCATTTACCTTCCGAAGTTTGCATGGCTGGCTCCTTTCATGGGGTGACAGTAGATGGTTTGTTACATCCCATTTTGCCTTCCCAAAGGCAAGCCGAATAAAAGCAACCCAGTGGCTTTCTTGTCAAATACCCGGCCAGGTAGGCTGACGTTCCATCCACGTGTAAAACGTCTCGTAAACCTCTCGATGCCTTCTGGCCCACCGGATAGCATAAGCCAATTCCCAGCGGTTCCGGGCAATGGGGATATCGACTCCCGCCCATTCAAAGAGACCGGATATTTTGTGGTTGTAGAGCTTGAAAATGACAAAAGGGATGCGGGCGCGACACGCGGCGTACACACCATGGTGTTGACCAGTGACATAAAGATTCGCCCCCTTCAGGCCATGGACCACCTGCGACCAATCTCCCACGGTCTTTGAACCTTCAGCTTCTCCGCCAAGGCTCAATGGTTTCATTTTCCGAAATAGCCGATGGCTGTGGTCGAAAGCGCCAAAGCGGGGCATGTTGTTCCGGTAAAAAAAGCCAACAACGTCTTTGCCGTCTAAATCCGGGGAGCCGCTGGATGTGTCCATGGGGCACGAGTAACTCAGATCAAGAAAGACGTCAGGTTTAACTCCCTGTTCCTTTTCCATTTCCTGCTGGCTGACGACCTCCCTCACCCACAATCCATCGAGAGACCTCAAGAGACCCGTCCATCCCGGCCGCATTCGATGCCAGACGGCATTGACCAAATAGGCCTTCTTGCCTGACTTCTTGGCGAGCGCCAGACCCTTCAGGAGGTTGGCGGCGCGGTCATCGTCCCAACCCAGGGCCTCTTCCTGAAGTGCGCCTTCGCCATTGAGGACCATGGCGTCACAGGCTTCAATGGCCTTGGGGTCAGGAGCGAGTGGCCGTGGGGTTGTCGCAATGATCCGGTGGCCGGCGGAGACGAGTTTATGCTTGAGCGAAGCTATCACCGCCCAACTTCCCGCATGAAAACCGGAAGTGTCGTTTGCTATGTAGACGTTCACCAGTGACCTACCCCAGAAAACCACAGGTTTGAACAACTAGCGATGACTTCGCCTGACGACCCATCAAGCGAGAGCCGGCCACGCCGGCACTCTGTTCCTAGTGTGCACGCTACCGCCGGATCTCGAACCTCTCAAGTGAAAAAGCAACTAGGCTGAATTTACACCACGGATCACTAAGACCGATAATTCAAACGGGTCCACAATACCCAGAGGGAGGCGCAGTGGGTTAGCCCAACGACAGCGCACCAGAGAGCAGCCACCGTAGATACCGCATAGACGAACGGTGCGATCCTGTACGCGCGGCAGATGCGTGCCAGCGTGGCCTCGGACGCGTCCGCTCGAACGAGCCGCCGGCTGTGCGTGAGGGATACAAGCAGCGCCCTCCAGGAGATACTGACCATAAGGAATGTGCCACAATAAAATGCGGCGGCGGCATTGCCGGCAGCAGTCGCAAGATAACGGGCGAGCACTGCGGTCGGAAATGGCACGAATGTCACCCTTAGTACTACGAAGCAATTGGCAAAGAATAGCGGGTAATCAACGCCACGCGCCAGGCGAATGATCCCGTGATGATTGACCCACATCACGAAGATCACAAAGAAACTCATGGTGAACGCAAGCAGCGATGGCCACAGGGCGACCAACTCACCCAACAGCCGCGTGTTGGTTGCGCTCGGTCCCAGCGTGGGCACACGAAACTCCAGGATGAGAAGCGTGATCGCGTTGGCGAAGACGCCATCGCTGAAAGCTTCGAGGCGAGTTGTGTCTTTGCTCGCCGCGTCGCTTATCCAGCCTTCCGCTTGTGAATGATAAGCGTATTACCGTCAGGATCGGAGATCACAGCAATGCGGCAGACGGGCGTTTCGGTGGGTTCGGTGACGAACTTGCAGCCACTGTCTTTGAGGCGTTTGATGGCCGCCGGGAAATCATCTACTTCCAATGCCACACAGCCGCCGCCGGCAGAAGGCTTGAAATTCGGCGCCCCGCAACCGATGGCCAGTGTGCCCGGCCCAATGTCGTATTCCACCATCCCCTTGTCCGCGCCGCCGAAAACACTGGACGCCTTCAAGCCAAGCGTTTCCTCATAAAACTGCCGCCCCCGTTTCAGGTCGGTCACCGGATAAACCGTAAAGGCGATTTCAATCACTTTCATATTCCTCTCTTCCTGCCGATTTCAGCGCGGGTCATCCGTGTAATGGGCCGCGGCTCGATAGACCAGACCCTGCTCGTCGAAGAATAACACCTCCGCCGCGAGTCGCCCGAAACTGGTGCGGTAATACAACACGACGCTGGAAGCGCCCGGGAAAACATGGAGTAACTCGAAGCGCAAGTGCGGAATCCTTTGCAGTGCGGCCTGCCAATATAAGCGTACTCGCTCCCTGCCGGACAGCCGACCCGTGGGCTCGTTCGCGAACTGGATGATGAACGGCGAACTCATCTCGAAGTCATCCGTGTAGTGGGACAACACGCGCGACAGATCGTGGGCGTTCCACGCCTCGATCCACTCTTTCGTAATCGTCATTTCGGTTGCGGTGAAAACCAGCGGCGGTTCCCGCCTTATTTCTTCGCCCGGATATCGATCGATCGGAGGGAACTCAAGATTTGCGCTTTGGCATCCGCATTCTTCCGGGTCGTTGACATGACAAACTCACACACATATCCGGCGCTCCTGCCCAGTCCCTGAACAATGGACCGGCTGCCCGGCACGGGACCCGCGCGAATGTCCGTCAGTTCAAAATAGAAATAAGTGAAAGTGTTTCCACTAAGCCTTTGTACCTTGATTTCCTTTTCCACAACCGCCGATAGGAGCCGCTGCCCGGCGGTAAGGAGCCGGCCCTTGATTTGCTCGTCGGACAGCTTCCCGTCATTCTTGGCCACTACCACGTGCATCTCGCAGACCTTGTTTGTGTCCGAGAGTATCAGATGCGCGGATTGTCCACCGTCTGCCGGAGCCAGCTGAACTCGTATCGCTCGCGGCACCGTAATCGTGAGCGTGTCCTCCCCGTTCAACTCGAATCGTTTGACGTAGCCCGCTCTGGCCGACCAAACATTTCCGGCCACCAACAACCCTACCAACGCCAGCATCTTCATTCGATCGCTCCTGTCACAAGAGAAAGTATAGGTCTGGTTCGTCGAGGACACCAGACTTACTCTTGTGCCGAAGACATTTGGGCGGAACATCCTTCATTTTCAACAGCTCACACACCAATGTCCTCAATCTTCTGAATTCTTCGCAGGTGCCGGCCCCCTTCAAATTCAGCGTGCAACCACGCATCAACGATGCGGATCGCTTCCGCTTCGCTGACCATCCTCTCGCCGAAGGAGATAACATTCGCGTGGTTGTGTTGTTTGCCGAGCCGCGCGCTGTTCTCGTTCCAACAAACCGCGCAGCGGACACCCCTGACTTTGTTGGCCACAATCGCCTCGCCATTTCCGCTGCCTCCCAGAACAATCCCCAGATCGGTCTCCCCGTTCGCCACGCTTTCAGCCGCGGGCCGGATAAAATCCGGATAGTCGACCGACGCTTCGCTGTCCGTTCCAAAATCGACAACTTCATACCCCGCGGATCGCAAATGCGCCGCGACCAGCACCTTGTAACGAAATCCAGCGTGATCTGACGCAATGGCAATTTTAATTCTCATCTGCGACAACGGAATGAATCACCGAACAATACAATAATCGCAGACACACCCAACCTCGCAAGCGAGAATACCAGGTCAATGTCTTCTCTTTCAGAAAAAACGAACCCGAATTTAAAAAAGATCCAAAAAGTTACAAGCCTCGCCTAATCAACTGGATACGTGCATGTTTGCGCATAACCAATTCGGGTTCGTTTCGCAGAATACATGTTTTTGCGACCCCTTCCTTCTCTGACAAACTACACCATCCTTGCCCGTCATAACCTTGGCGACGGCGGATTCCCCATATCAAAGAACCGTGCCGATCATACCTCCTTCGGAGCACCGTGTCCAGTAAAATTATCGATTACAAATAATCGGGCAAAATCAGGTCACGTCGACACCGGGAGCCTGCCACACGACGCCCATGAAGTATTTCAATCGAGTAAACGAGGCCCCGGGGAGAAGCTGACCGTACACTTCGCGAAAGCCGTCTGCCGATAGCAACCGGTCCGTCGTCACGCAGGGCGAAGGCCGTAATGCAATATATCCGGCGAGAATTTCAGGCTGGATAAAGCGTTGCGCAGTGACGTATGGCGAACAAAGAAGGGCCAGCGGACAACATTGTCGACAAGAATCAAACGACCGTCCGGCTCGAAGTGCCGCGAGAGTTCGAAGGCGAGGACGCCGGTCCCGCAACCGACATCCAGGAAGCGACGCCGACACTGCGGCAGATGGCTGAGAAAAAAATCAGGCCTCCGTTCGAGCGAAGCCGCGAAGTCATATTTCTCCGCTAGATGATCGAAGGATCGTGGATCGCAGTCCTTCAACATGGTGCCTTGAACCCGTGGAATTCCAGCTCTAGATACTCGCCATGCTCGTCTGTGTCGCGGCCCGTCTCGACCCAGCCGTTCTTGCGGTAAAACGCGCAGGCTGCTTCATTCTTCACCTTGCACTTCAACCGGTATGGCAGCGGCAGCCAGGACGATAGACTCTCCAGTAGCCGCTTCCCAATCCCACGCCGTTGTTGATCGGGGGCAACGTATAGATGATGAACGAACCGCTCCGGCTCCCACACTGAGATGAATCCCAGCATCTTCCCGCTTCCATCCTCGGCCACAAACACCGTCTCCCCCGCCGTCTCCTTCTCAAAATCTTCCAGCCGAAACCGCGCGGGATTCTGCCAGTAAAACGCCTCGAGACGCGACTCCATAAAAATGCGCGCCAACGCCGCGCTGTCCTTCGCCTCCGCCCTGCGAATGCTAATCCACGTGTTCATTTTGCCCAATGTCGAGTGCATTACATTCAGATCAGACCAAGATTCCTGCACACGGTGGCCGGTGCCCACTATTTCTCGGAATCCTTCCCACCCTTGGGGAAAATAAAGCGCACCACCAGGGCCACCAGTCCACCGACCAGAAACAGAACCGCCAGACCGCCAAGGGTTGCGAAGACGAAGCCGCCCACCAACAGAATCACCAGCGCAATGATGCAGAATACCGCCAGCAGCGCAATGCCGCCCCAAAAAAAGATGTCGATCCATTCCTCTTTGGTCTCGGGAGCTGGCGCGGGCGCATCAGGTGACTCAATGGGCGGCGGCTCTTCTGGCGGAATGAAGTCGTCCGGGAGCGGCGTCACCCCTTCCCGTTCGTCCAACACGTGGCGCGCCCGGTCCAGATCGGCATCCTCCACCTGCAATCGCACCCCGAGCACACCTCCATAGCCTAGCGACTGACGATACTCATCAGCTACGAAGACGGGAATCCCCGCTTCCTCGAGCAAGGTTTTATCCAGCTCTAACTCGATAGGATTTGTGTATTGCCGGACTGTAACCATACCCATTCGCCAATCCTATGGCGCGTGTCAGGTCGTCTTTCTATCGATCCATTTGTCCGTCTTGACCGGGGAATACGCACGGATTTTCGTCAAGAGCGACACCGCATCGGAATCGACAATGAGCGCGTCAAATTGCGCCTGCTTGAGGAAGCGCTGCTCCACCATGTGTTCGAGGAAATGAATTAAAGTGTCGTAATAACCCGCGACATTCAAAAAGGCGCAGGGTTTTCCGTGGATACGCAGTTGGTTCCAGGTCAACATCTCGAAAATCTCTTCCAGCGTCCCGATCCCGCCGGGCAGCGCCACGAACCCGTCCGCGAGATCCGCCATTTTCTGTTTGCGTTGGTGCATGGTGTCGACCGGATAAAACTCCGTGACGCCGCGATGTTCTACTTCCTTCGCAATCAGGGCGTGTGGGATGACACCGATGACTTTGCCCCCCGCTTCCAGCACTCCATCTGCCAGCGCCCCCATCAACCCTACATTCCCGCCCCCATAAACCAGCGTGATTCCCTCGCGCGCCAACAACGCGCCGAAAGCCGTGGCTGTCTCCTTGTATTCCGGAAGCAACCCCGGACTGGAACCGCAATACACACCGAGAGTTTGTATTTGCATAATCGTCAAGCACCGCCAACCGCCCGCGGTTACCGTACATGTTCGCTTATTGACGACGCCTGTTGCTCTGCGCTTTGCCTTGTGTTGGATAGTGCTTTTTATTCTGCTCCGGACGCCGCGTCGAGCGTTCTGACACGCGTTTTGTCGGGGACGCTGATCTCACAAACTCCCGCCGTTCGCGCTCCCGGCATTCCAACCGGATGGGACAGCCTGTGAAGGCGTACGCGGCGCGGATTTTATCGATCAGGAACCGCTTGTAGTGCGGCGTCAGCGCACCGACGTTGTTGACGAACAACCGAAATGTAGGCGGTTGCGTGGGCTTTTGGAAGGCATAGTAAACCTTGAACCGTTTCCCGCCGACATGGGGCGGCGGATACGCGTCGAGCGCCTGCATAAACAGCTTGTTCAGTTGCGGCGTCTCCACGTGCCGCGTCATCTCCTGCTCGATGACGGTGATCTGGTCGAAGAGTAGGTTCAAATTCTGGCCTGTCTTCGCCGACCCAAACAACACCGGTGCCCAATCCAGGAAGAACAATTCTTTCCGCAACGCTTCCAGGTACTTCTCACGGAAGGTCGTCTTTCTCCTCTTTCCCTGCGACTCCAGCCGGTGGTCTTTTTCCTCTTCTTCCGCCGCGAGGTCCCACTTGTTCACCAGCACGACACAGCCGCGCGCGGCGTCCGCGATCTGTCCGGCGATTTTCTTGTCCTGGTTCGTCACGCCCGCGACCGCGTCGAGCACGAGCACGGCGACATCGCATTCCCGGATGCTGCGCTCCGCCCGCATCAGGCCAAATTGATCCACTGACGTCTTGATCTTGCGCCGGTGTCGCAGCCCGGCCGTATCCACCAGCAAATACGGTTTCCCCTTCACCGTGAACGGCACATCCACGGAGTCGCGCGTCGTGCCGGGAATATCGCTGACAATCGTGCGTTCGTCTTTCAGGATCGCGTTGATCAATGACGATTTGCCAACGTTCGGTCGGCCCACGATCGCGATGCGTGGTGTCCGTGCGGTTTCCGGGGCCACGTTCGCCGAGAACGCTTCCGTGGCCGCATCCACCAAAGCTTCCACGCCGGTACCGTGCACGGCGGCGACGGAGAACGTCTTGTCGAAACCCAGCTCGGCGAATTCCGCTTCGTTGCGCGCGCGGCGATCGTTGTCCACTTTATTGACCGCGAGGAAAACCGGCTTGCCACTGGAGCGCAACTTGCGGGCAATTTCCTGGTCGAGTGGCACCACGCCTTCCGTCACATCCACAACCATGATGATCGCGGTGGCCATTTCGATGGCGATCTCGGCTTGGTGCCGCGTCGCGCTCGCAAGAATGTCCCCGCTTTTCTCATCGTCCATGAACCCGATTCCGCCGGTGTCGATGACCTCAAACGACTTCTCATCCCAGGTCGCCACGGCGCTGACACGGTCGCGCGTCACGCCGGGCTCTTCGTGGACAATCGCGATGCGGCGGCGTACGATGCGGTTGAAGAGCGTGCTCTTGCCGACGTTCGGGCGGCCCACAATGGCGAGGATGTCGTGTGCTGTTTGCATAAAACCAAAAGTGCGGCATTTACGCCGCCCCTGCATCCTAGCGAAGTTATTGCGAATTCGCCAGCCGTTATATCCGCTCCCGCCGCGTTTCTGCTGGCCTCGAATTATCTTCGGGGCTAGCCTCAACCCGTGAACGCCCGGGAACTCGCGCTGGACTTGCTCAACAACTGGCAGAAATCGCACCGGTTGGCCGACGATCTTCTCAAAATCGCATTGGACGGGTCCACTCTCCAGGGCTCCGACCGCGCTTTCGTCACCGAATTATTTTATGGCTGTCTGCGCCAGAAGCTGACGCTCGAGTTCTTGGTCGCTCAACTGGCCAATGTTCCTCCTCAACCCGTCGTCGCCAATATTCTCCATCTCGGCCTTTACCAGCTCTTCCTCTTGAAAACGCCGGCGCATGCGGCCGTCAACGAGACCGTCGCGCTCGCCAAGACACAAGCTCACACCAGCGAGGCAAAATTCGTCAACGCGATCCTGCGGCGGGCCGAACGGGAGCACGACGCTCTCCAGGCGAGACTCGACGCGACACGCGAGACTGCGCCATGGATTTACTACTCTCACCCGCAATGGCTATGGGAACGGTGGATGACGCGGTTGGGCCGTGAATCAGCGGCCGCTCTCTGCGAATGGAACAACCAACCTCCTCCCCTATATATACGGATCAATACGCTCAAGGCGTCCATCAAACCCGCCGATATTGATGCGGAACCCACAACGCATCCCCTTTGCTGGCGGGTGGTAAATGCGTCGGGAATTTTCCAGGGCAACTCGTTTACCAGCGGCGAGTTTTACGTGCAGGATCCGTCCACGCTCATTGCCGTGGACGTGCTCGACCCGCAGCCCGGCGAATCGGTGTTGGATATGTGCGCCGCGCCGGGCGGCAAGACGACATACCTTGCGCAGAAGATGCAGAATCGCGGGCGCATCATCGCCGCTGATTTGTCGAGCTCACGGCTCGCGCTCGTCGGGGAGAACTGCCGTCGCCTGGGCGTAACCATCGTGGCGACCCTGGCCTGCGAGGGAACGCACCTCGATCGTTGTCTCCGCGGCGAACAATTCGACCGCGTGTTGGTGGATGCGCCGTGCTCGAACACGGGTGTGCTTCGCCGCCGCGCCGACCTGCGGTGGCGCATCGAGGAAAGTGAGATCCGCCGGCTGGCGACACTGCAGGAAAAGCTGCTGGCTTCCGCCGCGCCGTTCACCAAACCGCAGGGCGTATTGGTTTACAGCACGTGTAGTCTCGAAGAGGAGGAAAACCAACGCGTCGTCGAGCGGTTCGGCAGATCACACCCGGAATTCGCGCTGGAAGCGACGCGATCCATCTTTCCGCCACGCGACGGCATGGATGGTGCGTTCGTTGCCAGGTTCCGCAAAACGAACACCGCGTAAGGCAAACAGCCTCACGCGGCGCGGGGTGAAAGACGCAGCGCTTAGTTGTTCGCTGGTGGCGTGGACGACTTCGCAACGGAGTTGGTTCCACTGTGACTCGCGCGATTGTTGCGCATGTTCTCCAGCGCTTTGTCGAGTGTGGCCGTTTGGTCACTGCTCAGGATCGGACGCAACTGATCAATGTAGCCTTTGTGCAGTTCCCTCAGGCCCTTGCGGTTGGACGACACGTTATTGGTAGACCCGGTGCTGCTGCTACTTTCAGTGCCAGAGTTGTGACTGCTCCGCCATTTTGCCACGTCATTTTTGAAACTGGCATTGAGAGCATCGTACTTCGTTTTTTGGTCGGCCGTCAGCGCGAGTTTTTCCAGCACGTGCGGCGGCAACAAATTGTCCATGCCGCCTCGCGTCGACCCGTGTTGCCCCGTGGGGTTGGCGGGGGGTTCATCCGCGGCGCGCGCGCCGACGGCGGCCACGAGGCCGATCAAACAGGCAATTAACATTCCGCGTTTCATGGGAGTCTCCTTTGTTTTGTTTGGTATTTCGTAAAAGATTCGTCGGCAATTAACGAGGCGTCACGGTGCTGGTAACGTGACCGGTGGTGGCGCGCCATTAACTTCGGGTGTTGACGGCGTCTTGGATTCGTTTGCCGAGTTTGGCGCCGGGTCTTCACTGGGATGCTCGCGACGCCACTGTTGTTCAAACTCCTGCCGGTGCTTGCGGAATTCCTCGCGGGCTTTCTGCCGTTCTTCGGGCGTCATCTGCTCCCATTTTTGCCGGTTCTGTTTTAGCTTCTCGCGCTCCGCCTGTGACATGTTCAGGAAGCGTTCGATGCGGTCGTGCACAAATTTGCGTTCATCGGGCGGCATCTCGGAGAGCGCCCGATGCAGACGCATCAATCGCGACTTTGATTCGACCGGCATCTTGGCCCACGACTCGTTCAGCCGCTGCTCCTGCTGGGCACGCTGTTCCTCGGTCATGACCGATCTGGCCCTGGGTTTATTGGTCGAATCAGCCGTCGAAGGCGTCGGCGGCGGTTGCTGCGCCAGCGCTGTTCCCACCGCGGCGCCAATCAGTAGGATCGTCGGCAGAAATCTCCGCCTCACAGGTGATTGCCCCCTTCGATCTGGTCGAGGTTGGCGATCACATCGAAGTCCTCCAGATAGTCCGCCTGCTGTACGTGCGCGTAAATCTCGGCGCGCTGCCGCTCCTGCCTCCGCTCGCGCTCAACCCAACCGACCACACTGAACGCGACGACAGCTATGGCAAGTGTTACCCAGCGGACAGCGGGTTGCCAGAACCACGACCGTACCACCGCCGGCCGCTCGTCCAGTCGCCGCAACGTGCGCTCGACAAACCCGTGCGACGGTTCAATGCCCGGCTGGCGTTCGATCACTTCCCACGCGGCCGCGTAGGCCCGCCACTCGCGACAACAGTCCGCGCAAGCCGCGATGTGGGCGTCAAAAGCCGCCTGCTGCGACTGAGCCAGACGCCCATCCAACCGCTCGTCGAACTGTTCTCTAATTGACTGGCAATTCATGCTTCCTTTCCATTCATTGGAACACCGTGCCCGGTGAATAGTTTCACAGGTAATAACCTCGGAGCTTTTCCTTTAACGTCAGGCGCGCGCGGTGAAGCAACGATTTCGTAGCAGAAACCGTGCAACCCAACACCTGCGCAATCTCCTCGTACGATAGACCCTCGTACCGGCACAGAATCACCGCCGTGCGCTGGGCCTCGGGCAGTTCCTGAACGGCCTCCATGATCTTCTCCTTCAACTCGCTTTCAACGACTTCCCGCGCAGGGTCGGGCGTGGTCGTGTCCGGCGCCTGCCAACCCGCGCTCTCCGGGTCGGCCGGGTCTTGCAGCGCTTCGAGCGATTCGGCGGCGTGCCGACTGCGGCGGCGGTGCTCGTTGAGAATCGTGTTGCGGGTGATGGTGAAAAGCCAGGTGGTGAATTTCGCGGTCGGCTGGTAGCGCTTTGCCGAGCGGTACACCTGCAGAAAAACGCGCTGCGCCAAATCCTCTGCCTCCCACGCGTCGCCGATGGCGCGATGGATTGTATTGATCACGGCCCGCTGATGCCGCTCGACCAATATCCGAAACGCATCCATGTCGCCGTCGCGTACGCGCAACATGAGCGCCACGTCGGAATCGCTGGGAGTCATCACACGCAATGCTACTGCACTCAGTGAAACACCGCAACGCTACGGAAGTTCCACCGGCCGGCGTTCCTGCGAATCACAGCAGGCTGCGACCGAACCGGTTGAAACGCGGTTGGTAATAATGATCGCGGTCGAACGACATCGCCACCAGGGTCGCGCGGCCCAAAATGCGATCACGCGACACAAATCCGAAGTAACGCGAATCGAAACTGTTATCGCGATTGTCGCCCATCACGAAATAACGTCCGGGCGGAACTTCCACCGGTCCGAACGACCGTAGCGCTCGTTGCTGCGGCTGAATCCTCAGGGCATGCGTCTTCCCCTCGACGGTTTCATTGAGAACCAAGGCTGCCGGAACGTTGTTGTCAACCAACGCATAGGACGCCGTCTCGCCGTTGATGACAAGGTGGTCATCCCGCAGTTCGATGCGGTCGCCCGGTACAGCAACAACACGCTTTACCAGCCGGACCTCATCCGCTGGCGACGGAAACACGATGATGTCGCCGCGCTGCGGATCAGCCCACTTGGCTATCTGCCAGGTGGTGAACGGAACCTTGAGGTCGTATGCCATCTTATTGATAAAGATACGGTCGCCCACAAGGATCGTCGGTATCATGGAACCCGTCGGCACGTCATTCCAATCCGCAACCGCCGACCGCAACGGTGCGAGGATGGCGACGACCACGAGGGCAGGCAGAATCCATTCACGCCAGAAGGCCCGGAGTTGTTGTTTCATGGTCAATTGGACAACGCGCACGGGTTGTTTGTTCAAGCAAACTTTACCAGTTCACTTCCACGGTGCGCTTCCGGCCGATGCGGTCAAATCCGGACGAATTCCTGTTTGGGCATCAATGGGTAAATCCGGTGGCTGCCAGTCAATCGCCACGCTCGCAGGTTCGGTCCGAGCAAGAACAAGAGCAATAAGATAATTACCATGCCAAGAGGATAAACAGCCGAAGCCTCCCAGCCATTCCTGAGCAATACCCGAGGCAAAATGTATCCAACACTCAACACGATCGCTGGCGCGAGAAAGATCTTGTCGTAGCCGGGAATAATCCATCGCATCCGGAACACTCGCCCTGCCAAATTCAGTGGCGGCAAATATCCCGAACAGTAAATGACAACGCGACAAAAAGACCCTATCACCAGGACCATCCAATATGGCATCTCCGCATCATCAGGCACAGAATCGACAAGAAAATGCACGCGCACCCACCACCCCGCCAAAAGGCTGATCAGTAATGCGTGGTGCAAAGGCATTGATGGCGCTGTTTTCTCCGGCGAAAGACTTTGAAACGGCCACCCCAATAGCCGTTGTCGTTGCTGGTTCTTCATGCTCCCACTCCGCAGAAAGGCCTCCCAACGTCCCAAGTTCCACGGAAAATCTCTTAGCGTCCGTCGTAGCTCAATCCAGGCAATGACATAAAGCACGAGGAAGATTGCACAGACGGCCAACGGTTTGTGCGGCACCAGGACGACTCCTCCCATTCCGAACGCCACGGCATATGGCAATACCCAGGCTCGCAGCAGGGCAAGCACGATCGCGGCGCCAATCAGGTAAGTGAAGAGAAAGACGATGATGAACTCAGTTGGAGGGAAATGTGGATATCGCAGAGCCAGCGTGCCAATTAACAACAAGACAACAACATCCTGCCAAACCAGATGAACGGGACCAGCTGGTAGCGGCTTGCGGGCCGACCACGCACTGGCCTCCAACCAGTGACGGTACTCTGCTTGAAAAACGGGATGGATGGCAACGATTCGATAGAACCCAAGCAACCCACAGCCCAATAGCAGTACGTACTGGCTCAGCCAGGGAACGTACATGTGAAACGAAAAACGATGTTCGAAAAACACAGCCGCTGCCAGCATAACCCCGTCCGCCAGTACGTAGAGCAGCGCGAATAGAAACAATACCCAACCCGGTGGCAGGATGGAACGGAATTGTATTCTCATGTCTGTGTTCGCTGGAAGTAGCGTTCGATGTTTTCAGCGGTGTGCGGATTGATGAGCCGCTGGAACACTTCCGCCAGGGAGCCAGCGCACGAGGTCATACGCCGCAATCCCTCCAGCGTGTCGCAGGCGATGATTTGTCCGTCACGAATCACGGCGATGCGGTCGGCGAAGTCCTCAATCAATTCCGGCACCGGCGAGGACATGACCACCGTCATGTCGGATCGGGCGGCCAACCGTTCCAGCACCGCCTTCAGGGCGAGAATGGCTGATGGATCCAGTCCGCCTGAAAACGGTTCGTCCAGCAATAGTATCGGCGCTTCCGTCACGAGCGCGGAACAAATGGACACCTTCTTCATCTGTCCACTGGAATACGACCGGATCGGTGAGTCCGCTTGATCCCGAAGTTGAAACAAGTCCAGCAATCGTTCCACGTGATCCATGAGCCGCAGTGGTTCGACTTCATACAGATCGCCAATCGCCATGAGAAACTCCCGGCCCGTGCGGTTACGCGGCAACCACGGATGGTCGGGTAGGTAGACGACCTGTTTGCGGATAGCCAGTTCGTTCTCTTCCGAACTGCGCCGCCGCTTGCCGTCGATTTCGACGTAACCTCTTTGGGGAGTAAGCACACCGGCCATCACCGCCAAGAGCGTGCTCTTCCCCATGCCATTCGGTCCCATAAGGGCCAGCAGTTCCCTTCGTTTACCCGGAGGTCTATTTGCCGAAGCACAGGACGCACTCCATAATGCTGCGTCACATCAACAACGTTAATCATATGCACCCCTCTCTGCAGCCAGAAGCTTCACCACTTCACTTTCACGGTGCGCTTCTGGCCCACACGGTCGACGAACGAGACTTCACCGTGTTGTTTGCCGTATTCGTGGAGTTCCTTGGTGATCTTCACATCGAAACAACAGTACTCGGCGATCTCCAGAAGCCGGCCCTCTTTCCACCACTTTAACGCCTGTAAACCGTCGGCAATCTTCGGCGCATTGAGTGTCGACTTGGCGACCGCATCCAGCGAGACACGATGGCCAAGTGATTTTTCGAGATCAACCATCAGGTCCAGTGTCGGCGTCGAATGCAAATCCAGCGGAGTGTAACCGTGGAGTACTTCGTAATCGAAATTGATAATGTTGAAACCGATAACGATATCCGCACGGGTGAGTTGTTTCACCAAATCGGCAACCCGGTCCTCCGAAAAAATCTGATATTGTCCGTTGGCCGTGTTGTAGGTGACGCCGACGGACATTTTCATGTCGCGTTTCTTGTCCCAGCCGCCGACCTCCGCGGCGCTCTTCTGGGTTTCCAGGTCGAAGTAAACAATGTTCGCCATGCTTACAGTGCCATCCGTGGCAGGCCGAGCGTGCGCATCGTGTGCAACCCGGGCCGACATTCCATCAGGCGGGAAAGTGTATTCACCAGAATGGCGGGCGTGGCCACATCGCCGGGCACACCGCCCTCGATCACCAGCCGCAACGGCGGTTCGCCGACGATTTCAATCACATCACGCGGATTCGGCGCGCCCACATACATCTGCAGTTCCAGCGTCAGCACTTCCTTGCCGCCGCGCAGGCCGCGCGCAAACTGTCGCACGCCCGCGACGCTGCCTGCGGACACAGTAAGAAACTCCGTCTTGATTGCCTTGCTGGCGATCACGGGATCAATGCTCTCCCTCAGTTCGTCCACCGCCCAACCCAGGCCGTCCGCGAGAAAAACCAGCGATTCCGCCAGCCCGACATGGCCAACTTTGCGCTGCTCGTTTCGCGCCTTGAATTCCTCTTCACTCAAGGCCGCCCCCACCTTGCGTTGCAGCGCCTCGCGCCGTGTTCCGGCATCCACCACGCGCAGTACGCGGACCGCCTCGATACGCTGGCAGGCCATCGTCAGCAGCAGTGCCAGCGTGTCCATCACCAAACCAGGATTTACACCCGTGCCGACCACGGCCGCGGCTCTCTGAATGCATAAATCGTCCAATTTCCCCGCCAGCTCCTTGTGCCGGTAATAAGGGAACAATGCCTCCTCGCAAGAGGTCACGCAATGCAGGCCCGCGCGCACGATTTCGGTGAGTTGCTCGTAAGCTTCGACGAAACTCGACGTCGTGCAATGTATCACCACGTCGGCCTGCGTCTGCGCAAACAGAATGACCGGCTTGTCAGTTACGGCCACGCCAAGCTCGCGGTCAAGGCCGAGCGCTTCCCCCAGGTCTCTGCCCGCCAGCTTCGGATCACGATCGACCGCACCGACCAGTTCGATCCCTGGTCGGCTCAGTGCCAACCGTGCCGTAGCGCGCCCGATGGCACCCAGTCCATATTGAATCACACGAATCGGTTCACTCATGACAATCTCTCGCTCCCTGTCTTGTAGCGCCTCGCCGTGCACGCAGCAACGAAAAAGCCCGGGGCAGCTATCAATACGCTGCCATTGACGATTGCTCGCAGGTCAGCACGCGATTCAATGCCCGATCTCGCGCATGCTCCACTTGCCGCCCTGCTCGTCCTCCACCTCAATGCGAGCGGACGGATCGAGCGTGGGAGTGCCGTCCACGAGAAAGCGATAGACGTATCGCCCGCGCGCCAGTTCCATCCGCAGACTCCAGACGCCATCCATGCCCTTGTGCAAGGCGCGGGTTACTGGTTTCGCATCATCTTTGATCAAACAGACGAGCACCCGGACTCCTTGCGCCTGCGGGGCGTCCAGGCGGAATGTCGTATGCTTGGTAATGGATCGGTAGGCTGGCGGCATGGCGGTGAAATGATTCTAGGATGGCGCGGTACCGCGATAACGGATGATATGCACTTTTTCGAGAGTGACGAGGCCGTCACCCATGATCTTGTCGAGTTCGGGTAGAAACGCGTTGATCTTCTCTTCCTTGTCGACGATCTCGATAAGGATCGGCAGATCTTCACTGAGTCGGAGGATCTTCGCGGTGTGCAGATGCGAGTTCGCGCCGAACCCCATCGGGCCGCGCAGCACGGTCGCACCGGCAAGCCCCATCTCGCGTGCCTTGAGTACAATGGCCTCGTAGAGCGGTTGGTGGTGCCACTTGTCGAGTTCGCCGAGGTAGATACGCAAAAGAGAGCCTTCGCCTTCGAGTTTCATAATGCACCTCCATGGAGTTTCGCCTGCATGGCGCGACCGCAGACCCAGCCGAGATAAACGGCGAGCAGGCCGAGCACGTTGGAGCCGACGATGTTCAGTGTGACCGCCAACCATTCGCCGTCGCGCGCAAGGTTGAGCGTCTGCAGTCCGTAACTGGAAAACGTGGTGTACCCGCCGCAGAAGCCGATCATGAGAAAATCACGCCACTCGGGCTTGAGCCACGCGCGCCCCGTCGACGGACCGCTGACGGCGGCGATCACACCGATGGCAAAACAGCCACTAACATTGACGAGAAGCGTGCCGAGCGGAAAGACCACCGCCCACGGATAGTGTTTCGATTGATGCTCGGAGATCACGCCGTTAAGGCCGTAACGGGCCAGCGTGCCGAGCGCTCCTCCAAAAAACAGTAGTAACAATCTGAACATGTCATCCTCTGCATGTTGGTAGGAGTCATCAGTCCCGGAAACATCCGGGACGGTTGCAGGCGAACCCCATCGCCGCCGTCCAATTTGCACGAAAGCGTCCTGAAACTCCAGACGTAAAACTAAATGATCTGCAGCTTGACAGGGCACACCCTGTTATCGCGGAGAGGCTATGTCCCGTTTTGACCACGGTGGATAACAACACTCTGCTGACAGGTTACACCCTGCCGAATGCAGTTTACGAAACCCGTTGGCTCTTAATGGTTTTTTAATGCGCGTTCTATCGCTGGCACGCCTGACGCTAAACGGTGGAGCGAGGCGAGTGTGTGGATTCGCTCCGGCGATGATTACGGCGCTCGGCGTGCCAGACAGCGACGACGCGTAACAGTCGGCGAATTAAGGAAAAATAAAACCCTGTAGAGTTAAGGAGACCAACAATGGCAACGGTACCAACATCCGGTGGGGGAGAAAAGAAACCCCAGACGACAGGAACGCTCGGGCTAACGGGCCTGACGTCAAACGCGATGGCGCTGATCGCGCCGGGTGCGTTCTTGTGGTTGACCTATCAGATTCAAGCCCTGTATGGAGCGCCCATGGCAGGACAAGCGATGTGGTTCGGCATCGTGGCGGCGCTGATGCTATGCTTCGCGACAGCGATCAGTTACGCCGAGTTGTCCAAGCTGTACCCCGGCGCTGGCTCGTCGTATCTCTACTCGGAGCAGGCATTTCTGTCCAAGACGAAAGCGTATAAGTTCGCCCGGCTCGCCAAATTCATCACCGGATGGGCCAGTCACTTGTACTACTGGGTGTACCCTGGTTGTATGGTGGGCGTGACGGCGCTTCTGGGAGGCTATTTGCTAAATCAGTTTTGGCCCGACACGTTTAGTAGCTCGTACAATAGTCCGCTGTTCATGATTCTGTTCTGTTTCGTGTTCGCGTTCGGCGTCGCTTACATCGCCTATCGCGGGGTCGTTGGCTCAACGGGCGTCGGTATGGCGATTAATGTCATTCAGATCACCGCATTGCTGGTGTTCAGTGTGATTGCCATCAGCTATCGCCTCCAGCACGCGCAAGGGGCGCAGGGCTGGCACTTGTCCAACGGTATTGCGACTCCCTATCAGGTGGCCCAAGAGGTCGTGAAAGACGACAAGGGTGTTCCACAGCCCGTACTCGATTCCAATAACAAGCCTGTGCCGCAACTGGATGCCAACAACAAGCCGGTCCTGGATGATAAGGGTCAGCCAACATTCCAAATGCAGATGCAGGACTCACAAGACAAGGACGGCAATCCTGTCCTGGCCGACAAGGATGGCAAGCCTGTGACCGACGTGAAACTGGCGGCCCCCTTTACCGTGGACTATGGGGCGGATGGAGGCACAACAACGGATCCGGCGACCAAGATTTCCACCTTCAACTGGCATCCGGATGCCAAGTCAGTTGTCGCCCCGCACGGATTCAATCTGGTGTTCATCCAGGCGTGCGTTGCGATTCTCATCCTCGTTGGATTTGAGTCCGTAACGTCGATGGGTGAAGAGGCAAAGGATCCCAAGAGACACATCCCGTGGGCGGTGCTCTTGTCCTTGGCGATTCAAGGCGGCTTCTGCTACCTCTTTGAATACTTCGCGGCCAACTACTTCCTGCACAACGGCTACACCTTGCCGGCCGCGGGTGCCTCGGGCGCGCCGCTGGGCGATATGATGGTCATCGTCGGCAGTTGGATGTTTGGTAGCTACGCGGCGGGCCGGGCGTTCATGCTCGTGCAAGCGTTCACCGTATTCCTGGCATTGATCGGCACGACGTTGTCCTGTCTCAATACGGGCGCGCGCGTGACCTACGCCATGGGTCGTGATGAAGAAGTGCCTTCGCACTTCGGTTTGTTACATGGCAAAACCCTCTCGCCCTACCGGGCGATCTGGACGTTGGCTGCACTGTCGGCAGTCATCGGCATAATCACCGTCGTGATCTACCTTGGAGGAACGACACCTTCGGCGTTGGATCCGAAATACCATAACATCTGGTACAGCTTCGGCATCTTCAAGCCCGAGACGTACGCCAAAATGCCGAATACGCTGGTGATTATCACCTTGATCAGTAACTTCGGCACGTTCCTGCTTTACATGATCACCTGCATCGTTGCGATGGTGGCCTTCAAAGAGCACCACATGTTTAACGGGTTCAAACACCTGTTTGTTCCGCTCTTCGGACTGGTGGCGAACCTCGCCTGCATGCTGTTCTACTTGATCGGGCCGTTCACGGTCAGCGGCATGAGTGTGAAGGAACCGTATATCGCCCTCGGTGTGTGCGGCCTCTGGGGCATCTACGGAGCATTCTACTTCGCCAAATCCAGCAAGGCCAAGGGCCGTGAGAAGATACTCACCAGCAAGCCGGCGGTAACAGCGCTGGCGCTGTAAGCCAGGTGCGGCTGGTATTGGTTCGAAACGGTCGTCCCGATTGGATCGGGACGACCGTTTCCGTTTTCATACGGCTTGCATCGAGAGTGGCTCACAGGTAGCGTGAGCGACGCAATGGCATGGAACTGACCTACGCAGAACTCTCTTCCGCCGGTACTGTCCGTCCGCACAATGAGGACTACGTCGGCTTCTGGCAACCGGAAACGCTTGAGGAAAAGCGCAACCGCGGTGCCATCGCCGTACTGGCCGACGGTGTTGGCGGTCAGGGTCGCGGCGAAGTTGCCAGCCGCCTCGCTGTCGAGGAGGCGCTGAAGGTGTTTCGTGAAGCCCAGGAGGACACGGCACCGCAGCAGTTGCTAATGCAAATTTTCAATGCCGCCAATCTCGTCGTCTATGACAAAGGTATGGAGGACCACGGCTCCTCGCGCATGGCCACCACTCTGGCCGTCGCTATCCTCCGCAACGACCATGTCACGGTCGGGAACGTCGGTGATTCGCGCGTCTATCTTGTGCGCCGCGGTGAGATCAAGCAAATCTCGACGGACCATTCCTACGTTGCCATGCAGCGCAAATTCGGCCTCATCACCGAGGAAGACGCAAAACACAGTGAAAACCGCTCGATCCTCACCCGGAGCGTCGGACAAGAACCTGTGATTCGCGTGGACGTCGAGGATGTTGCTGTTCAGAAAGGCGACCGTATCGTCTTGTGCTCGGACGGCCTACATTCCTGCGTGGAGGACGGCGAGATTTGCAACATCGTGGGACGATACGCATCCGCACCAGCCTGCCGTCAGTTGGTTGCCCTCGCTGAACAACGTGGCACGGAGGACAATGTCTCGGCTCAGGTGATTCAAATCGATGAAATCGAGGCCGTCGGTTACTACCGCGGCGTGCCCATGTACCACGCTCCCGCGGAAAAACCAGTCACCGGTGAGGTCGAAGCAGGTCAGCTTCTCGACGATCGCTTCTTCATCCACGAAATGATCAGCCGCAGTGGCATGGCAACCATCTACCGCGCCACGGACCGCCAGACGAAGCAGATGGTCGCCGTGAAAGTGCCGTTCATGCAGTTTGAGAGTGATCCTGGTTTCTTCGCCCGTTTTCAACGCGAGGAGGAGATTGGCCTCAAACTCAACCATCCTAATATCCTCAAGTTCATTGCCGTGGAGAAAAAGTCGCGCCCGTACATCGTCACCGAGTATCTGCGCGGCTACACGCTCGCCCACCTGCTCACCAACATCCGCCCCATGCCGATTTCCGACGCACTGAAACTCGGTAGCCGCATCTGCGACACGCTGGCTTACCTGCACGAACGGTCCGTCATCCACCGCGACCTTAAACCGCAGAACATCATGATGTGCTACGATGGCACGACTCGCCTCATGGACTTCGGCATCGCCCGCGGCGGCGAAGGCCGGCGCATCACCTACACGGGTTTCACGCCCGCCATGGGCACACCCGATTACATGGCGCCTGAACAGGTCAAAGGCAAACGTGGTGATGCCCGCACAGACATCTACAGTCTCGGGGCCATCCTCTACGAAATGCTCACCGGCCATCAGCCCTTCGAAGGCGAGAACCCGCTCGTCATCATGAACGCCCGCCTCATTAGCGATCCTGTCGCGCCACGGAAAGTAAACCCGGAACTATCCCCTCAAATCGAAGAGATCATCCTGCACGCGATGGAACGCGATCCCGCCAAGCGCTATACCTCAGCCGCCGAGATGAAGACCGAGATCGACAATCCCGACGCCGTGACAGTTACCGGCCGCGCCGAGCGATTGCAGGCCCAGATGCCATGGAAACAAGGCTGGCGTAAATACCGGAGCATGATTTTGTCGCTGCTCATTCCGTTGCTCGTCATCCTCTTTTTTGTCCTCCTTTTGGTCTTTCATCATCCGCCACATTGACGCTGTTATTATTTGACCACGCTGGTCAACAACCAGCCGAACGCAGGGCCGTATGGTAGGAGACGATTCGACGTAACCAGTTGTGAAAATGCTGGTTGCGCATTTCAACAAAACACGTGGCATAAGCCCTGCAAACACTTGCCTCCCATGCGAGGCTTGTTTCCTGAAGCGGTGTCCTGTGCGTGTGTTTTCGCTCACGCTCAGGCACACCAATGCGTTTCTGCGAGCCACCACCAAATTTCCTCGACAAGTCAATCTGTCGTGTGTTTAACAGGGATTCCCGCACCGGTCGCACTACGGACGGTGGGGTTCGGTAGGGAGCGGTGTGAGGCTGTTCCGACGGGGCTGCACCAACGCGATATTTTCAGGGGTATCCGGGCGTTGGGAAACGGATCGCGTGCTACGGGGTCGTGATGGATGCATCGCGTGACCGCGTAGTCTTGGTGTAGCCGACGAAAACGCAGAAGACCAACATACTAACCCATAAATGGAGGACATGACGGTGAGGACGAAAACATGTAAGGCCGTGTGGATCGGCATTGCGGCGGTGGTGCTGATCATGAGAGGTGTTCCTGTCGTCCACGCGGACGACGCGGACTACAAAACCATGTACGAAGAGCAAAAGAAGCGCAGCGACGACCTGGAGAAGCGGGTCTCTGCGCTGGAAGGCATCAGCACGCAGAATGTCTCGATTGCCAAGTCGGACATCCCGCAGAAGTCGCTGGACTTTCTCGGTCAGACCGAGATAACCGGCTTCGCGTCGGCGTCCTATCTGTACGACTTCGACAGTACCCATGGCACAAGGACTGTGGTCGGGCGGACGTTTGACACACATGCCAACCAGTTTGCTGTGAACAAGTTCAAACTGGCACTGGAGAAACCCATCGACTACAACCCGACCAACTGGATCGTCGGTTACCGTGCGGATCTGATCTTCGGTCAGGACGCGGCGGTCATCCATTCCTCCGGCTTCAACCTGGGGACGGATGGTGATCTGGAACAGGCGTTCGTCGACATCAATGTCCCGGTCGGCAACGGACTGAAGGTTATCGTCGGCAAGACAGTCACCCTCATGGGCGTGGAAGTCATCGAGGAAGTGGCCAACCCGAACTGGTCGGAGGGCAATCAATTCCTGTTCGTAGAGAACTTCACGCAGACCGGTGTCCAGTTGGCCTATAAGTGGAACGACAAACTCGACACGGAATTCGTGGTGTTCAATGGTTGGGATCAACTGCCCGACAATAACACGGGTATGTCGTACATGGGTCGCATCGGATATGCGATTGATTCCAATACGACCGTTGCTGTTTTGGGTTACGGCGGCCCCGAACAAACGACCGTATCCCTGGGTGGTGCGAGCACGACTGCTAACTGGCGCGAAGGCGCAGAGTTGGTCGCGACCCGCAAGTTCACCGACAAACTCAACAGCAACCTCCAGCTCGACTATGGCCGCGAAGCCAACGCCTTTCTTTCCGACGGAGTCACGCAGGCCAATGCGGAATGGTATGCGGCCGGCCTGTGGTTGACGTATGACTTCACCGACAAGATTGAACTGGCCTTCCGTCAGGACTACCTGAAGGACAGAAACGGCAGCCGATGGGCTGCCGGTACCGGTGGTGCTGTCGCTAACGGTGGTTCGGACAGCTTGGCTCCGGGCGTTACGCCGGAATTATACAGTTCCACGATAACACTCAACTACAAGCCCATTGACAACGTGCAGATTCGTCCAGAGGTTCGCTGGGATCACTCAGACAAGGATGCGTTCAATGCCTGCCGCGACCAGTTCACGCTGGGCATGGGTGTAGCCTATCTGTTCTGATCGTAAGCGAGAGCATCGTCAACAGGTATGTGGCTGAAAAGCCATGCCTCCAAGAAGTTCGGCATTCTGGCCCTGGCAGTGACGCTTGGCGTTCTGCCAGGGCCAACTGCCCATGCCGTCGAGATTGCTATTGAACCGCCAACGGTGGAATATCCGGTCATGCTCTGGCAATTCCTTACAGGTTCCCTTGTGTTTCTCATGCCGCCCGGCTTGGCGATGCTGGCGACCGGCCTAACGCGCGCCAAAAATGCTTCCCATACCGCTTTTATGACCTTTTTCGGTTGCGCTATTGCAATTATCGGTTTTTGGATCGCCGGGTTTGCCGTGATGCGCGGCGGCAGCGGCTTTTTTCTCCGTCATCTTGGCAATGATCCAGACAAGTACGGACCGTTCTTTTGGATGGCTGCACTGTTGTGCGTGGCCGCCAGCATCCCGGTCGGGGCGCTGGCAGAGCGTTGGAGTCTCAAGGGTTTCTATCTTTGCACCCTGTTCGTGTCCTTGCTGTTATTTCCACTCTTTGCCCTCTGGGCATGGCGGGGCGGATGGCTGGCGCGACTGGGCTACGTGGACTTTGCCGGCTCGGGCGTCGTCCATGGAGTGGGCGGCCTCTTTGCGCTGGCCGGTGCCACGGTCCTAGGACCGCGTATCGGCCGTTACAACAAAGGCGGTGGCGTGGTTCCGATTACCGCGCACAATATTCCCTTGGCATTGCTCGGTTGTTTCCTGCTCGCTGTCGGCTGGTTGGGGTTCAACGCAGGACACGGACCTGAATCCGCCACGTCGATTGCAACGGTGACAATCCTCGCCGGGGCCGGCGGGGCCGTCGCCGCCGCAACCTACATGATCATGACCACGCGCAAACCGGACCCGACGATCACCCTGAACGGCATGCTGGCGGGTCTGGTGGCGAGTTCGGCTTCCGCCGCATACATCAGTCCATCCGCCGCCGTGATCACCAGCGCCATCGCTGGTCTACTCGTTTGCGTGTCCGTCCAGTTTTTCGACCACTGGCGAATCGATGATCCCGTGGGCGCCATTTCAGTACATGGTGTGGGCGGAATATGGGGGGTTCTGGCAGTGGGCATTTTCGCCAACAGCGACTCGGTGAAAGGCTGCCTGCACGGCAACTGGGGTCAACTCGGTGTCCAAGCCCTGGGCTGCGCTGTGCTGCTGCTGTGGGCGGGCGGCTTCTCCTGGATCTTTTTGAAAATTGCCGACAGGTTCATCCCGATGCGCGTTGCGCCGGAGATCGAGTTGGAAGGCTTGGATATCCCCGAGACCGGGTTGGTCGGCTACCCGGATTTCCAACTCGTCAGTCCCCACACCAGTGGATTCTCCGGTGGCCTGACGCGGCGAACACCAAGAGGTGAAAATAGAACATGAAAAAAATCGAAGCGGTCATCAAGCCATTCAAGCTCGAAGAAGTCAAGGAAGCACTCTCAGATTTCGGGATCGTGGGTATGACAGTCACGGAGGTCAAGGGTTTTGGACGACAGAAAGGCCAGACGGAGATCTATCGGTCCAACGAGTACTCGGTGGACTTCCTGCCAAAGATCAAAATCGAGGTCGTGTTGAGTGAGGACAAAGTCGAAGACGCACTGGATGCAATTTTGAAAGCCGCTCGTACTGGCAAAATCGGCGACGGTAAGATCTTTGTGCTACCCGTCGAGGAAGCTGTCCGCATCCGGACAGGTGAAACCGCCGATGCGGCCGTGTGAACCAGAAAGACACAATGTCAATCAGGTCTCGCCCGCACCTTGGCTATGAGTGCAGGACGAACTTCTATTCGGTGTAATACATTTGGGTACAAAGACTCGCTTGCATTGACTCGGATGCGTGCTGTGCTAAGCTTTCGCGCTCATTACCGAATCCGTGTACGTCGCACGGAGCGGGGGATCCATGTTGTTCGGGGCGGATTCCGGTCATTGAACCGGAACAGGCGAACCTGTTCTTCCCAGCCTGAGCCCGTCAGCTAACCTCGTAGATGCACGAGAGGAATATTAACGATGCAGCCAGTCGAGCCCGAACAGACAGATGCAGTGCCGCACTTGCCCCGGACGTTTTGGGGACAAACCCGCCGCCTGCTAATGGGGGCGCCGCGCAACCTGCAAGACCCGACGCTGGCCCACAAGATTTCACTGATCGCATTTCTAGCGTGGGTCGGTCTGGGCGCGGACGGTCTGTCGTCCTCCGCCTATGGACCTCCCGAAGCGTTCCTGGCGCTCGGCAGCCATACATATCTGGCGGTCATGCTCGCTCTGGCAACGGCGTTGACGGTTTTCATCATTTCGTACGCCTATAGTCGGATCATCGAACATTTCCCGCACGGCGGGGGTGGTTATGTGGTCGCGACCGAATTACTCGGCAGCTCGGCCGGCGTTGTTTCCGGCTGCGCGCTGCTGGTGGACTACATCCTGACCATCACGGTTTCGATTGCCGCCGGTGCCGATGCAATCTTCAGTCTCACGCCGTTGGCCTGGCAGGGGTTCAAGCTGCCGGTGGAGTTTGTGGCGATCATTTTCCTGACGGTGATGAACCTGCGCGGTGTGAAGGAATCGGTTTCCATGCTGGTACCGATTTTCCTGACGTTTGTGGTGACACACATCATTTTGATTTTTGGCGGGTGTTTCACGCATATAACGGCGTTGCCCGCGATGGTGCACGACGTCCATTACGGCTTCCGCGATGGTCTGATGCAAATGGGCAAGTGGGGACTGTTCCTGCTATTCCTGCGCGCCTATTCGATGGGTGCCGGCACGTACACGGGAATCGAAGCCGTCTCGAACGGTCTCGGTATCATGCGCGACCCGAAAGTCGAAACCGGCAAGCGGACGATGACCTACATGGCCGTTTCCCTGGCGGCAACCGCTGGGGGACTGCTCCTTTGTTACATGCTCTTCCATGTCACGCCGGTCGAAGGTCAAACACTAAACGCTGTGCTGGCGAATCAGTTTGCGGGCAGTTTCCACATCGGCAGTTTGCCGGCCGGCACCTGGTTTGTGGCGATCACGATTATGTCGGAAGCCGTGTTGCTAATAGTCGCGGCCCAGACGGGTTTTATCGATGGCCCCCGCGTGATGGCCAATATGGCCATAGACTCGTGGCTGCCGAGGCGGTTTGCCGGGTTGTCGGACCGGCTGACGATGCAGAACGGCGTGTTGCTTATCGGCGTGGCAGCTGGGTTGGCGCTGGCCTACACTCGTGGCAGCATTGGTATCCTCGTCGTCATGTACAGCATTAACGTTTTTGCGACCTTCTCCCTGTCCGAGATGGGCATGGTGCGATTCTGGATTCGCCATCGCAAGACCGACCCGCATTGGAAGAAGCATCTGCCTGTGCATGCAACGGGGTTGGTGCTTTGCATGTCGATTCTTGTTGTCATGCTCAGCGAAAAACTCAAAGAAGGCGGTTGGATCACGTTGGTCGTCACGATGCTGTGCATCAGCCTGTGTTTCATCATTCGCCGTCACTACCGCACCGTCGTCGAGCGGGTCCGTGAGGTGGAGAGTTCGTTGGAGGATATTCCCGCCGATGCGAATCAGATCGCACCCGAGTTCGATCCGAAAAAACCCACCGCGGTCATCCTCGTCGGCGGCTACGCGCGGCTGGGGATTCATTGCATGTTGAACGTCTTCCGCCTCTTCCCGCAGGTGTTCCGGAATGTCATCTTCGTGTCCGTCGGAGTGATCAATTCCGAGTTCTTCAAAGGCGACAACCAGGTCGATGGATTGGAGAAAAAAACCAAGGCTTCGCTCACCCATTACGTCGAACTGGCGGGCCGCCTCGGCATCCCCGCGCGCTCGGCCTATCGCGTGGGCACCGATGCTGTGCATGAAGTTTCGGAATTGTGCCTCGAGTTGGCTCATGAGAACACGCACGCTGTCTTCTTCGCGGGTGAACTTGTCTTCGACGAACCGCGCTGGTATGATCGGCTCCTGCACAACGAAACCGCCTACGCCATCCAGCGGCGACTCCGTTTTGCGGGAGTGCCGGTTGTGATTCTGCCGGTCCGGTTGTTTCGGAAGCGGAAACCCGCACCCCCTTTGGCGGCCCCAACGGCAGGGTAATCCCAACCGGAGATGACGGGACTGGCCCGGTCATGGCAATCCAGACCCCAAGCCCGCTCCGATGCTGAATTCATGACGTCTTGGTGATAATCAGCCGCTAACAGAGATGGCGTCGCAACGCAGAAAAAACCTGGAACGTGACTGAGAGCCGCCCAGCGATACCCTAGCGGCTGAATGCGCTGGTCGTGCAGGTGGGGATCATCGACGCCGGTAACTTCAAGGGTTCCGACGAAATCGATCGTCTTCGCCGACCAAGAACGCTTCTACCACGCCGGCTTCCCTTTCGTCCTCCTCCCCATCCATGTCTAGCCCAGCCTTGAGCCTACTCCCTCTTCAGGGCCTTCACGGGATCGACGTTCGCGGCGCGATTGGCGGGCAACAATCCCGCCAGTAGGGAAACCAGAGCGGCACCCACAATGAGCAGGAGGCAAAACCGGGGGTTTGTGGAAAAAATCGAGTTGGGAATGAGCAGTGCTTCTTCCGGCTCATAGACCGAGCGCCGCGCAAAGCCGATCACCCAGTGACTGATTACCAGCGCCAGCGCCCAGCCGAGCAACATCCCTACGACTGTTCCGAGTACGCCCTGCAGCATCGCTTCGCCGAGAAATAGGCGGCGAATCTCGCGCTTCGTGGCGCCCAGTGCGCGAAAGAGGCCGATATCGACGCGGCTGTCGGACACCGTCTTCGAGGTGGTGCTCCAAACCAGCCCGCAAGCCAACCCGAGAATGAGGCCGCCAAACGCGAACGCCACTTTCTTCACTATGCGCATACTGCTGTCGAACGCCCGCGCCTGCTCCTCGAACGTGCGGGCCTGTGTGGCAACGGAAAAACCCATCTCGTCGATGCGTTTCGCGATAGCTTCGATGTCCGCACCCTTTTTCACCAGGACTGCGCCTTCGGTGTACTCGCCCGTCTTCGGCGTGCGGCGACCCCGCTCACCATAAACCACCTCACTGGTCACGCGTGCCGGATTCCGCGAAGCGACGCGGTTGCGCTGGTCGACCCACTTCTCGCACAGTGCCGCCGTTTCCAAGGGGATGAGCACCTTGCTCCCGGGACAAAACCCAACAATGCGCCCTTTAAGGGTGAGTGTGGTATTGAAGATGGCCGTGTCGTACTGCACACGAAAGCTGCGTTCCATCGAGTCGTGCTGCGACGCAACTTCATCCTCACCCAACGGCTTGAACTCGCGCTTGTTGTAATCATATTGAAATCGAGAAACCCCGGCATAGTTGTCGCCAAGCAGGATCGTGACTTCGCGACCAAGCCAGACCTTCTCGCCGGCGGGATCGGTCTCCAGTTTACCGCGCTTCTCATCGAAGCGAAGCAGCACGTTGCGCTCCCCGACGACCAGGGGGATCGCATTCGTATTTGCGGTCACCAACGCGCGGTCGGTTACGTACCGCAGCAACATGGGCTCGGGTACGCCTTGGAGTTCGTTCGCGCCTCGCGGACGCTTGTCGAACACATTCACGCTCACCGGTTGTACCACGATCGGCCGGTCGGCGGCCTCAACCCCGGGCCAGCCGCGAATCTCGTCGAACACCGCTTCGCTCAAATACTCGATCCGTTTCTTCGCCTTCTGTTTCGGCCCAGCTTCCGGCGGGAGCAACTCATACGGGTTTTCTCCCGCATATACACGAATCAGGTCGGGATCGATCTCCTCGGTCCAAATTGTCTTCACGGCCACGTCGCGTACACCTTCCAGCAAAGAATTCGCCGTGACGACCACGATTACGCCGAGCGCGACGGAAATGATGGCAAACACCGCGCGCTTCTTCCGCAGCGCCAGCTTCTGGGTCGTCAACCGCAGGTAATCACGCCGCCGGATCACGCCAATTCCCCTTTCTCGATACGGATGATCCGCTGGGCAAACCCGGCGGCCTTCTCATCGTGGGTCACCATCAGCACCGTCACGCCGCGCTCGCGATTGATTTTCTGTAGCAGCTCCATCACGTGCGTACCCGTCTCGCGGTCGAGGTTCCCGGTCGGTTCGTCGGCAAGAATGATTTTCGGATTGTTAATCAGTGCGCGCGCGATGGCGACGCGTTGCGCCTCGCCACCCGAAAGCTGGTCCGGCTTGTGGTCCAGCCGATCTTGCAACCCAAACTCCGCCAGCAGCGTGCGGGCCCGAATCCGACGCGTCCGTTCGTCCACTCCCGTGAACACCAATGGCAACGCGGCGTTGTCCACCGCAGTGTAGTAATTTGGCAGATTGAAGAATTGGAAGACGAAGCCAATGGTGCGATTACGGAACGCGGAGATCTTTTCATCATCCAGTCGGCTCAGGTTTTCACCGGAGACAATTACTTCGCCGGTGGTGGGCGTGAGCAATCCCGCGATCAGTTGAATGAGCGTCGTCTTGCCCGATCCGCTCGGCCCCATGATCGCCTCGAAGCTCCCTTCGCCAATGCGCAAGGTAAGATTCCGCAGCGCCTGTACGCGTTCGCTCTTCAGCCGATATTCAACGCTGACGTTTTCGAGGAGGATCATGACTTGCGATTCGGGGTGTAACGGCGCTTCATAGTACGGCCGCTACGACATCATTTTCCCCGCACCGAAATCTTTTCGACGCCGATGTTTCCATCCTCATCAGTCGCGCGCACGGCGATAAAATGCAAGCCCGCCGCGAGTGGGCCGAGTTTGACCTCGAACGCTTCTTCGCGGTCGTCGAACACGCCGTCTTTCGGGGCAAAAAACTTCCACTCGCCACCATCGATCGAGTATTCGAGGTAGCGAATCAGACTGAGATTGTCATGGGCCACTCCCTTGAGAATCCCGCCGGCGGCATCGTACGCGAGTTGCTGTACCTGCGGGCGTGTGTTGTCCACCTTGACAAGGTCGCTGACTTTTTCGTCGGTCAACGCCTCTCCCGCGGGGTTGGATTCCTCATCACTGGCAACGACTTTGATGCGATACCAGCCGTCGGGAATGGACTCGGTGTTCCACGAGTATTCCATCTTCTTCAACGGCTTGTCCAGAAACGCTGGCACCCAGGCTTCGTCACCCTCGGCTTGATAGAAGAGTCGATAGATAAGCGTGTCGCCATCCTTGTCGCTGGCGCGCCAATGAATTTCCTTAATGGGCGTAGCCGGCTTCGGATGTTCCTCCTCTGACTTGGGCGGCGCGGTCGCGCGTTGGATAGCGCTGGCGGCGGCTTCGGTGTCGCCATCCTCCGACTTCAAATCGTTCGGCAGGTCACTCTTTGGCTTTTCCGACGCCGTCTTTGGTTTGTCGCCAATCTCAACCGACAAGATTTCCGGCTTTTGATTCTGCATCCGATAATACAGGTCCAGCGATGTCAACACCGGATCGGAAGCCGCGGCGAGTTGGGCGCGCACTTGAATAAACCGCGCGCGCGGGCTCGTCACCTTTGTAGGCGACTTTTTGACAGGCTCGGCCCAAGCCGACCACGTCGAGTCGGGCAACGCGGTGTTGCCCGTGCGCGTGGCGACGGCAATGGCGCCATTGCCCATCCACGAAAGGTTGCCCCACGTCGTAAGAAAACGACAGTCGTGCACTTCGCTCGTCAACTCGCCTTCGCGCGCTTTCTGCGCGTCGATACCATAGGCATTCCCGATATTGCCGGTGCCGACGAACGCGAGCTTGCCGTCGCGTACGGCGAGGGTCAGCGCCTGCAGTTCGTCGAAATCAAACAGTAGCTCCCAATTCTGGCTGTCGCGGACACGGTACACGCGTCCCTGGCCCGACATACCGGCCAACACCGCGCCTTCGCCGTCAACCTTCACGTCCAGAATCGATTCATTGTCCCAATTCGCCAGTCGGTCGACGCGTCCGTCGGCATGTCGCACGTAGAGAGTGCCTGCGAGCAGGTTTGCCAAACGCGCTTCGGGCGGCGTCTCACGCTCGCGTCCGATGGTCTCGGCTGTCACTGCCGCGCCGAACTGGCTGGTCAATTGTTGCGTGAGATCCTCGAACTCCGCCGCGCTCGGGCGACGCGCCGCCACGCCACGTGGACGCTTAATCTTTTGTCGGTTTACACCGATGTAAACTTCACTGCCGTTCACCGCGAGCGCTTTCACCTCGTCCTCCGCAAATTCGTGAAGCACAACCCCTTTGCCCTTTTCCGCGACGCGGTAGAGCAAACCGCGGTCACTGCCGCCGGCCAGTAGAGCGCCATCGGCATCGAGCGCCAGACACAAAATGTTGGAGTCCTCCGCGGCGAACCATTCTTCGGCTTTGCCATCGGCACCGATGTGGAAAATCTTCCCGTCAGGACCGGTACCTGCGAAAAGCCGGTCCTGTTTATCCACGATTAACGACCATACGTACGGCGCACGCAGTTTACTGAACGGCTCATCCGTTTTTGCCGCGGCGCCCTTGCCGGCCATGGAGATCTTGTAGACCTTGCCCTCCGGCATCGTTGCGGCGTAGAGATTGCCGTGTGAATCGAGAGCGACCGCCGTCACGGCAATCGAATCGGCCTCGAAAAGCTTTGTGGTCCGGCCGTCCTTGCCGAGCGCGTAGACTTCGGCTGGCGAGCCGGTGCCAAAATAAATGGCGCCGTCGCGATCGACCGCCGAGCACCAGATTTCCTTGGCAAACTCGCCGAGTTTCGTGCTGCCGTAGCCCAGCCGCAATTCGCCACTACTCGTGACGATGAGCTGTTGCAACTTGCCGCGCATGAAATCCTGCGGCGATTTCAACTCCCACTGGTCGGTCTTAACGGCCTCTACCGTCGCCGCACTGAGGAGAATGGCAATCAAAGCGGAGGATAGGATCTTCATGCGATATTATTCCTGTCTGATCGGGACGCGAACCGTAGCCTGACCACTGAGAACCCAGTCCGTCGGCTCCACAAGTTGCGAAATGTCCGCGGCGGAGGCCCCGTCACTGGTGCTCGAGTCGTCCAAAATGCCGACGACACTGGGCGGAAGTTTCTTCAGCAGCTTGCCGTGGTACTGCATCCCCTGACTGTGCGTCGGCAGCAGCGCCACCAAATCGGTGTTGCGATGTCCTTTTTGTATCAAATCAAGAAAATCATCGAGACTGTCGGGCGGTGCTACATCCGGTGGCGCGCTGTCCCCTGCGACCACGGTGACGACGAGGTATCGCAACATGTCCGTTGCCGCTGGCACTTCGATGGGAATCGTCTTCGTGACCTCAGGCTGGCCAAACGGTTTGAGCACGATCTTAAGGGACGCCGTTTCGCCGCGCTGAACTTCCGATTTGTCGAAGTAGGCGCGTTTGATGTCCGCCGTCTGGCGCGCGAGTACCGCGTCGAATTTCACGTCGACGCGTTTTACTGTCGGGCTGCCGAACGGGGTGTTGAACATCGCCAGCAACGGCATAAGGCCCTCCATATTCAGGATGCCACCGGCGGCGCTGAAGAAGGTGTTTGTTACTACAATGGTCCGCGACGATCCGCCTGATTTCACAGGGGCCAGTTCAGCGCCCACGGAAATCCGCACGGTGGTGTCCTGCGAAGAGCCGGACGCGGCGTTGACGGCCTGGGCGATCGCCATCAGAACCAGTTGTGGTGTGAACACCTGATTGTTCATGACCTCGACGTCGTAGTGCTCCGACTGCCCCAGATCGCGATTCGCCGCGTCGATGCTAACCGGGATCATCCGCGCTCGTACTTTCGCGTCCGCGACGATACAACTTTGCCAATCACCGACCATCGAGCCGATCTCGGCGACGGGGCTGGCCATCTTAAACGAACGCTCGAGGCTCGACATGATCGTGTGCACCTCGGCGAGCACGGCCGGCGCCTGCACGGAACCGCCCTGGAAAAACGGGTGGCCGAACGCCAGAATGCGGTTGTGGTCGACGTATGTGGCCGTGCCGACCGCCGTGGCGTCCATGTCGCCGCGCATCAACTGCACGCCGATAGAACCGCCGGGTTCCATATCGCCGCTACGGTGTGGCAACACCGCGGCGCCCGCGCCACCGGCCGCAATCGGCAACATTCCCAAGCTCGCAAATTTCGAAGCAAACCCTTCCAGCACGCGCGAGCTGAAACCACCCAGAGAAAGCGGCGTAAGCAATGGACGTGGCGTCCCGGAATCGTCCACGGCCTGCGCAAAGGTGATCCTCGGCAGGGCGAACGGGGCTGGCATCGATGACGTGCGACCCAACGAGACGGATACGTTGATAGTCGAGGAACCCACGACGGGTCGTCTCATTTCCGCCATCATATTGTGGATCGGTGTGACGCCGGCCAGCGGGTCGTTCTCAAACGTCCAGCCATAGGCGAGCGCTCCAATGAGCTTGCCGTCAATGTACACCGGGCTGCCGCTCATGCCCGCGATGACCTTGTGTTTCTCCAGGTCCGCACCGCTCATCCGGATGAGAATCATGTCCTGTTTGGGCAATGCGTTCCGTAATACACCGATAATTTCGACTTCAAAGCGCTCGGGCTTGGTCCCCTTGAATACCGACAAACCGTAGCCCTTCATGCCCGGACTTAGTTGTTCAGGGCGTAACGTATCAACAGCCAGGACCGGACGCAGCGCACCCAGTAATGAGAGGAACAAAAGTGCGAGCATCCTCATCATGGTGCCGGCTCTTTGGACGCCGGCGCAGTGGTTTGTGTTGAAGAAACGGTATCCGCAGTCTTGCTCTTGGGCTGGTCGAAGATGAAATGCGAAACCTTGTCGTAGTACAAGTCGAACGAATGGACAAAGGCGTCGCGGTGGGTGCCGTGAATCTCGACGAGTTCTTTCGGTTCATTCGCGAGCGCGCACAGGCGGCGGGAATCGTTGAACGACACCAATTCGTCGTCGACACTGTGGATGATCAAGAGCGGGATGTGAACGTCCCGTATTTTTGTCAGGGAATCGAATTTATTACGCAGGAGAAACTGCCACGGGATCAGCGGCCACGCTTCCTCGATTTTCTCGATGACCGACGCGGATGCGCCTTCCGTGATCAGGCCCGCCGCCGGCACCTTCGTCGCCAGATCGATCGCCACCGCCGCACCAAGGTCCTCGCCGTAAAGGTAGATGCGCTCGGGTTTCACGTGGCGTTTCTCCGTCAGGTAGAAGTAGGCGGCAAGCGCGTCGCTGGCGAATCCGCTTTCGCTCGGGGCACCACCGCTTTTGCCGTACCCGTGGTAGTCAATGGTGAATACATCCAGGCCCATGTCGTGAAGGAGGTGGAGTTTTTCGAGATAGTCGCTGATATTGCCGACCGCGCCGTGGAAGAAAAGCAGCGTTGGAGGCGGCGAATTGGTTGCGAAGGTTTCTTCCGGCCCGTGTGCCGGAACAAACCACCCTTGAATATTGACGCCGTCGTCAGTCGCCAGGGCGATGTTGTCAAAGGGCAGTTTGGCCTGGCGGGGCGTCTTCTTGATGAACGCACTGGGGGCGTATACGAACTGTTGCTCGAAGTTGCGCATCACGAGATAAACGCCGCCCACTAAAAGTAGAAGCAGCGCTAACCGGAGCAAGGATCGTGTTCTGTGTTTCATGAGAGAATAAGCTCACCCTTGACTGCCCAGTACATACTGGCAATCTGCAGTGCCGTGCAACCCGAAAATCTTCCGGTGCTGCGGAACCGTCAGAACCTGTCTGCCTCTGAGACGTGCACTCCCTCCAATCCCATCAACCAGGTCACGGGACCGTGGCGCTAGGATTCTTAATATGGGTACGAACTACGAAACCAACCATGCAAATCTGTTTACCGACGCTATCACCCCTCCCTGAATCAGTCGGATTTTGATTAAAAATACCGGTAAAAACCATGTGTTTCTTGCATTTCTCACCGGCGGCATATTCCCTGCTTTTATTTGTACACATGCCACGATGAGATGCATCTATGGCACAATCAACGGCCATAAAACTTGAGGCTCGGGAGTGGTCCCCACGCTCAACCAGATTTCCCACGCCTTGATCGACAAACTCGATGTCGCGCAAATCTCAACAGAAGTCTTCGAAAAAATCGCCCAGCTTTTCGAGGCGCGACGTCATAGCCGTCTGGATCGCCGAGAACAACGGCCCCCCGCACTTCGTCCTCAAGGGCGCGTTCGACTTCACCGCGCACAACGTTGAGCAACTCGAGGCAACCGAGTGGTCGTTTCCCATGTTCGAACAGACGCACCAGGATCTGCACCAACTCGTCCTGAACAACCCGGCGCAAATGTGGTCACGCTCGCTCGTCGGTGTGTGTGAGCGCGAACACATCGTTTGTGCCGCGCTGAATCCCGTCGTTCGTCGACACGATCTCGTCGGCCTCATCGGCATCTTCTACCGCAACCCGCGCGACATTTCGCCGTCCCTCGCCGCGGAGATGCTGACCGTCGCCAATATCATTGCCAGCGCCGTGCAGGCCGAGGAGTTGTACCGCGACCTCGTGCAGGTGCAAAAGATCGAGTCCATCGGTACCTTGACGAGCGGCATCGCCCACGATTTCAACAACGTGCTCGCAGTGATCCTTGCGTGCGCGAGCTACGTCAACAGTAAACCGATCCCGCCAGCCGACCCATCGCTACCTGGAAGCGACCGAAGCCAGCGCGCACCGGGGCGCGGCGCTGACGAAGCAATTGCTTGCCGAAGGCAAGGAAGTCATCCGCGAGATGGCGCAGATCGGTCTCGAAGCGAAGGGCTACAGGGTGCTCAGCGCGCCGGACGGCGCCTCCGCGCTCTCGATGTACCGCGGGCGCCAGAAGGATATCGATTTGGTGATCGCTGATATGGTGATGCCGCGGATGAGTGGTTCTGAATTATTCGCGCACATGAAGGAGATCAACCCGGCAGTGCGCGTGATCGTCTCCAGTGATTACAGCCACGACCAGGAAGGCCAGCGCATATTGCGCCATGGCTGTCTCGGGTACCTGCAGAAGCCCTATAACATCGAGTCGCTCAATCATCTCGTCCGCCCGGTGCTCGACTCGGGATTGTGAAATCCCTTCACGTCCGAGTTTCACGGGTCAACGGCACGAACAGGACCGGCGCCACGTTCTGAGTCGTGACGTTGCCGTCGGCTCCCTTTTCCACCAGCAGCAGTGATTGCTGCGCCTGCCCCTCACCCACCGGAATCACCAGACGACCACCCCGCTTGAGCTGCACGACCAGCGGCGGTGGGACGTGGTCGGCCGCCGCAGTCACGATGATCGCATCATACGGAGCGTGCTCGGGCCAGCCCAGATAGCCGTCGCCCTGCTTCACATGGACGCTCGTGTAACCGAGACGCTGGAGGAGTTCTGCCGACGTTTTGGCCAGCGGTTCAAGGATTTCGAGCGTGTAAACTTGCGCGCCGACTTCTGCGAGAATCGCCGCCTGATATCCCGAACCTGTGCCCACTTCCAATACCCTTGCGCCCGGCTGGAGCTGCAGCAACTCAGTCATCAACGCGACGATGTAGGGTTGGGAGATGGTTTGATTGTAGCCAATCGGAAGCGGATGGTCTTCGTAGGCTGCGTCGGCCAGGTGCTCAGGTACGAATTTGTGCCGCGGAACCTTGGTCATCGCGGCGAGCACCCGGGCATTCGTGATGCCGCGCGATTCGATTTGTTCTCGAATCATGGGATTGCAACTCCCAGGCAAATCAGCCGCCCTCTCCACGCATTACGGCTCGACCACAATGCCTGACGGACGAGATCAGGAGAGATTCTCTTCCGCCACAGATTTCCCGCCGGTCTTCCGGGCAAGGTATTCTTCCACGCGCAGCAAACCATCCTGGCCAGCGCGGCGGATCACCTTGAGGAGGTTATCCATCGACGAAACCTCTTCGAGCTGTTCCTTGACGAACCACTGCAGGAAGTTGTCCGTGGTGTAATTGACTTCCTTCTTGGCCAGATCGACGAGCTTGTGAATCTGATTGGTCACCTCGACCTCCCAGTCGAGCGACAACTTCACGGCTTCCTCGGCCGAGGCGAATTTGCCCTTCGGCGCCTTGACGGCGGGGATGACCACTTCACCATCCGTATCGACGAGAAACTTCACAAACCGCATCGCGTGGTCGCGCTCTTCCTCAGCCTGTTTGTAGAAGTGTGTCGCCAGTTGCGGCAGTGCTTCCCCATCGAAGTGCGTGGCAATCGCCACATATTGCAGCGAAGCGCCAAATTCATTGCCGATTTGTTGGTTGATGGCGTCGTTGATCTTCTTGCTAATGAGCATGATGCCGGTAGAATGCGGCGACCGGGGAGTGAATGCAATTCTATTTTAGAATTGCCGCTGGGGTAAATCTGGTCGTGGCGCGTGCGGGTCGGGAACGAACACTTTGTTTCTGGCGAGAACCATTGCCTGTCGCGTGTAAATCATGGCGAATTCGCGGAAGCTCTCCTTCTGCCCGATCCGATACAGCTTGATGGCTTCCAACGCGGCCTGTCGCCCAACTTCATGAAGCGATTGCGGGGTTACCTGCCGCTGGGCAATCTCCCCGGACTGAAGACGCAATAACGGATCCAGGATCCGCAGAATCTCCGCACGCGCGGCTCGACCGAGAAACCTTTGGGCCTTCTTCACGAGCCGAAGATCGACATGATCGTCCTGAGACTTGGACTCACGCGCTGCCTGATAGTCTATATGAATCATCGATTTCTGCTTCTTGCTGGCCATAAGCAAGCAATTCAAATGCCTGCGAGGATGGTGAATGTACAGAAAAAAACACTTTGCAGAGTGCCTTCCGACAGGGTAGCGTTCGTCAAGAAATATTCGATAAATACGATCAATGATCGTGCAGTAGCTTCCGCGCGACCCAGCCGACCGTGCGTTCCATCACCGGCATCGACATCAGTACGCTGATGTGGCCATGCCGCAGCCGCCACAATTCCGTCCCGCCCCATGCCTCGCAGAGTTCCTCCGCCGTCCTGATCGGCGCGAATAAATCGTGTTGGGACGCGACGAGAAGGACGTCGGCGGGCGCGAGTTTCAGTTCGCGATTCGCCAAATTCAGCGCGTCGAGTCTTACTCGCGCACCACCGAGACTGCGGCGAATGGGCGCGCAGAAATCCAACTCCGCAATCAAGCGATCCATCCGCGACACCGGTGACATTAACACCGCACAGTCAATGCGCGTGTCCTCACAGGCCAGCAGCCCGCTCAACCACGCGCCGAGCGAAATGCCCCACAACCCGATCCGTGGACAGCCCTGTTCCTTCAGCCACGCGACCAGCGCCCGGGCGTCCGCCAGGGATTGATGGGCCGCCTGCACCACGTGCACCAGGTCGCCGGAGAGAAAATTGTGGATCGCTTTCTTGCCGCGCGGCTTCCGCTGGGTATGGTACGGCAACGCAAACATCGCCACGTTCACACCCTGCTTCACCAATCGCCGCGCCAGGTGCGGGAACAATACGTGATAGCCCGCTTGCATGTTCCACCCATGAATCAGGATGACCACCGGCTTGTCCTGCCATCGTTTGCCCGTCGTGAAAAGCCGACCATGTACGGTGTTGTTGCGCTTCCACGGCGACACAACCGGAGAAGTGAATCGAAACGCGCGCTTGGTGACAAACCGCAGGTCGCGCGGAGCTGTGACGGAACCAGCGAAGAAATCGGGATCTTCCAACAGCGACTCCACCTGCGCGACCTGTCCAATGGCGCCGGAACCGCGATGGACACTCAGCCGCGCGAGTTGAATCGAACACCAGTCCAGCGGTTTTGCCAGGGCTGCTCGCACAATTGAAGTTACTCTCGATTGGTCGCTTCCACAAATCGATCCAGTTTCTCCAGCGCCGCGCCGTTGTCGATCAACTCCGCCGCGGTGTTCCAACCGCTCGCAAAGTCGTTCACCTTTTCGGCCACCACCAGCGCCGCGGCCGCGTTCAACAACACAATATCGCGCCGCGGACCGCGATCCTTGCCGCTCAATACGTCCCGCACGATACCCGCGTTCGTCGCCGCGTCGCCACCGAATAATTCCTCCGGCTTCACCACCACACCCCGCCACGAAGTATGCGGTACGCGAAAGTCGCGCTCCGTGTGTTCGATGCATCCCCCCCACAGTTCCGCCATCGTATTAACACCCAACGTCGACAACTCATCCAGCCCGTCACCATGCACCACCAACGCGTGTTTCACTTTAAGTAAGCGCAGGACCTCCGCAAATTTACCGACCAGCGTGCGCTCGAATACGCCAACGAGTTGGTGCGTCGGATGCGCGGGATTGACCAGCGGACCGAGAATATTGAAAACGCTTCGCTGTCCACGTTCCGCCAGCTTGCGTCGCACGGGCGCGATGGATTTGAACGCAGGATGATAATGCGGCGCGAAGAAAAACGTCACGCCCGTGGTCTCCAGGCAGCGCCGTGCCACATCGGGTGACAGGTCGATCTTCGCACCCAGCGCCGTCAACACGTCCGCGCTGCCGCACCTGCTGGTGATCGCGCGGTTGCCATGCTTGGCCACCGCCACCCCGGCTGCCGCCACCACGAAAATCGTGCACGACGAGATGTTGAACGTCTGCGCCATGTCCGCGCCCGTTCCCACCACGTCCAAAATGACCCCACCGAACTGCAAGGGATCGATTTTTGGATCGACCGCGCGCGAACGCAACTCCAGCGCAAACGCCGCGATCTCTCCGGCGGTTTCGCCCCTCAGCGCCAACGCCGTAAGAAAGTCCGCCTTCGCATCCTCACCGATCGCGTCATCTAACAACGCGCGCATCGCACGTGATACGTCCTCACGCGAAAGCTCCGCGCCCGAAGTCGCCTTCTCGGTCAATTTGTCCAACGTCGCCATAAGCTAAAAGTTTATCATAACCATCTTCTGAATGTCAGGCGGCCCAAGCGGTCAGCCACTAAGACGCCCAAAACCATCAGATTTTTGCCCGTTACGTACAGAAAAGTCCCTCAAAACACCCTCCCGGTGGGTTCGTTTTCCAAAACGAACCCACCGAATTTTCCAGGCATTTTCCAGTACAACTACCGCCTGCACAGTCAGTTACATCAAAAAATTCATCACAAAACGGTGGGTTCGTTTCGCAGAAACGTATATAGGCCCCCTTGCCTCGCAAACTAGGCTCCCCCACAAGACACACCCCTTCTGATCCGCCATCTTGTCCGTCGTAGCCTCGGCGAAGACGGAAGCCTTGGCCACGGCGGCCTTGTCGCGCCGCAGCCTTAGCGAAGGCGGATTGCCTTTTGCCAAAGAACTGCGTCGACTATAGCCGACCCGCCGTACCGCGTCCAGCAAAATTATCGTTTGGCGATAGATGGGCGGGGTTTCCTTCCGGTTGAAGGCCGCGTGTCCTCACGTGGCGGGGATTCAGGGTTTTCAACGGTTATCGTAAAGGGTGGCTGCCCTGCCTCGATTTCTAATTACACCAACACAATCAATTACTCCTGCGCGATGTTGGTATCGGGCCAAAATTCATGTAGGCGAGCCAGCCGATCAAAGGAATCAAGAGCACCACGGTCCAGAATATTTTCACGGAACCACTTTCGTTGGGGTTGGCCCTCCAGAGGTGCAGGATGAACAAGGCTGAAATGCAAACGTATAGGAACAGCGCTATACACTCGGTAGGGCGCGCATCCCAGTCATGATCTATTGTATACCCGTATCTAAACGGCCCCCAGTCGTATTCATGCGTTTCCCGACCCGCGCCGATCTGTGCGATGGTAGGCATGGTCACATTACTTCCCATGAACTAGGAGCCATTGGATTTACTGCCTTGGACAAGCGTGGCAAGACAATTCTCCCGCAATTGTTTCCGGGCCAATTGGCGATATGGCCAGTAGAGCGTGCCGTATTCCGCCACTTTGACAAAGTACTCTCTCGCCTTTTCTGGTTGATGATCCACGAGTAATCTCGCCCCAATATAGAAATAGGCTTCGCATACGTGGTCTCCCCCTTCGTCAAATGTTGGGCGTCACGCGTAAGGAACATCTTCGGCGATGAACTCAAAGTGTTTGGTGACGAACAGATTCCCACCCATAAATTTGAGCACCCTGCTCGCTGCCAGGACCCTTCACACGGGCAATGCGCATCGGTGGAGAGGTGTGCCTGCGGCTCGAGTGAGTCACGAAATGGAACATCCGGCTCCCGCGTGCCGGTGGCATCAGGGAGAAGGTAGGGATCGGGTGGAGTGGGAATTCCCGGCAGTTTGACAGGCTTCAATCTGTTGCGGGGCCAATTTGTTTCCGGGATCGAGTTGTAAGGTTTTTTGAAACTCGAGGAGCGCCTGGTCTGTCTTCCCTTGTTTCGCCAGGGTGATTCCGAGATACAAATGCGCGGGGGCGAAATCCGGACGATAGCGAATGACCTCCGGAAACTGCGCCCGGGCTTCTTCGTATTTCCCCTGAAGGCTCAACGCGACCCCGAGAAGATAGCGGGCCTGCCAGAACTCCGGCCGGTAGGGAATGAGCGTGCGCAATCGGCCGATCGCTTCGTCTTGCTGACCGAGTACCGCCATGGTCATGGCCTGGCAGAAATAATCCGCCGGGCCTTGCGGCTGAAGATGGGCGGCCTCCTTGTAATGCGCCATGGCTTCGTCCAGTTTTCCATTGATTTGCTGGAGAAATCCAAGATTGAGATGAGTTTCCACGGAAGCGGGATCCCTTCGCAGCGCGCGGGTGAAACAGGCAACGGCCTCAGCCGTTCTTCCCTGATTTTCCCGGATCAATCCCAGCTCATTCAACACCGGTGCGAGATCGCTGTCGATGGCGAGCGCCCGGGAGAAATAGCGAGCGGCTTCCTCGGTTCTCCCCGCGCGAACCAGCAGGGTGCCGACATAAGAATAGGGGCCCGGCAATTGTGGGGTCAATTCGCCGACGCGTTTGGCTTGCTCGATGGCCTGCCCCAGATCGCCGGCGGTTTCCAAAAACGCCGCAAAATTTGCGCGCAACAGATTGTCGTCCGGAGACAACGCGAGGGCCTGCTGGTACATCTTGCCGGCTTGCGCGGGAGACTCCGCAGCCTCGCGGGCCTTGATCTCGTCCAGTTCGGCGGCATGAAGCCTCGCGAGTGTGACATGGTCCGACTCGCCGGAGAACGGGGCCTCCTCAAGGCGATGCCGAATCACTTCCCAAATGCGATAGCGGTCCCAAATCGTCAACGCCAGCCGATGGTCGCAGAATTCCGCCGAGGCCCAGCTTCCCTTGCTCGGCATGGCCATTGACCCCGGCAGCCGCCGGGCGACCTGATCGGCAAAGGTTTTCGCGAGGAGATAGTTGCCCGAAAAATTCAAGTGCACATGCTCGAGGAACAATTCGTGACCGGGGATGCCGGCGGGCGAGTCTTGCGCCAGCGTTTCCGCCGCATCCACAAAGTAAACCCCCTTCCCGTCGTAACGGGCGGCGGCGCCCTTGATCGCCTGATTGATCCGGGTATCGGCGCGGAAGGCCAGCGCATCGTAATCGCAAGCCAATTCGAAATCCTGTCGCGCTTGCGAAAAGTTGGTCAACGCGAGATGACAGCGGCCGATGCGGAACTGCAAATCCGCAAATTGAGCGTCAATCTCGGCGGCCTTGCCGTACGGGACCACCGCTTGTTGGTACAAACCGGTGGATTCCAGCGAAACACCTTCCTGATAGGCTTTCTCCCACGCTGATTGCTGGTTCGCGTCCAGCCCGACCCGATGCAAGGAGCCGAATGGACCGCAATTCTTCAAGTTGACGGCCATCGTGCTCAGGATAATCGGTGTCCCGGACTCGCGTCCGCACCGCAGAATGTCATCGAGATTACTTTGCAAATGATCAAAGACGCGTTGTCGGCTGGGATCGTCGTACCGCAGGCGGTTGTTGCTGAACATTTTCATGCCGCCCCACGATTTCGAGGATGGATCGCGCTGCAGTCCCCGGACCGTGGCGTCCATCAACTGACCGATCTTGGTCGTTTTGAAGGCAAGGTTGGCGTGGATGAAGCCGAGGCTCGGGGCTTTCGGACCGAAAACCGTGCCGGCGCCGAAGGGTCCGATCACTTCGTTGTTACCCATGTAAATGATCCACAAATCGCCACCACGCCGGGCGCATTCACGCGCGATGGGCAGGATCGCGTGTGAATTGATTGCGGTCACCGCAACGCATTCGACATCAAACCGGGTTCCGGGATAACGATCGCCCAACAGGACTTCCAGGTAACGACCAACACCATACGATGGATCGGGATCGCCAAAAGCCGCCGATTCGCCGAACAAAAAAATTCGATACGTGTGCGCGGGCTTGACCACGGGCATCCGCAGCGGCAGGGGGGCCCGGGCCAGGGCGGGCGAGAAAAACCGAAAACTAAATTTCGGATTCGCCGTATAAAAGTCGCCTCCCTCAATTCGCGTGCGGACAAAGAAGCCGGTGGGATAACCGTAGCCCGCCAGGCGCAGCGCCAATTCGATGACCCCGAACACCAACAAGGGGACGACGATCATCGTGGAAAGCCGCAGGAACCAGAGACGGCACCCGGAAATGGATTCGGTGAGAATTCGGGTCACATCTCTTCTTTCTGTAAATAGCTTTCGATGTTTACCACCCGTCGTGCCAGGACCTTGTCATGGTGCGAGCGGTTCCCACACTTTTTCACCAAGGATGAATGATTGCATATAGCGGTGTTCCTGACAAATCTTTACGAGGAGAACGATGGGGCACAGCCCTGTTGTCATCGACGGTAAACGCCACCGACAGATGGCAAACGCGCCAATGTGGTTTTCGGCGTGACCCGAAAAACAAAAAGGAGCAGCCCCATGGGCCTGCTCCTGCGTTTCTAAAATGAATCGCCTTATGACTTGCTGGCGGACTCGACGATGGGGTCGATGTTGACGCGACGACTCTGCTTGTCGAAGCGGACCTGGCCATCGATCAGGGCGAAAAGGGTCCAGTCGCGACCGATGCCGACATTCGCGCCGGCGACGAAGCGGGCGCCACGCTGGCGAATGATGATGCTGCCGGCGGTAACGGTCTCGCCGCCAAATCGTTTCACGCCAAGCCGCTTGCTGACGCTGTCGCGTCCGTTACGTGAACTACCTTGACCTTTTTTATGTGCCATGACTGGTTACTCCTGAACGCTGTCCCGAACGATTCCGGGACTGCCACAAAATCAGACAATAATTTCTTTGATCTTCAAAACGGTATGATGCGCGCGGATACCGCGCTTGCGGTGATAACCTTCGCGGCGGCGGAACTTGAAGGCGATGACCTTCTTGCCCTTCTTGTCCTCGTCAATGACCTCGGCGGTCACGCGCGCGCCCTTGATATTGGGTTTGCCGACCTGGATCTTGTCGCCGTCGGCCACCAACAAAACGTCTTCCAATGCGATCTCCTTGCCCTTCTCGCCATCAAGGAGTTCGACCTCCAAAACGTCGCCGGGCTGGACGCGATACTGCTTGGCACCTGTTCGAATTACTGCATACATGAATGTGTCCTTTTCCTCTTGGGAAGGGGCAAAAAACATAGCGGAAGCCGGCGCCTCCGTCAACGTTTATCTTGCCACCCTGCTTCAGGCCTATTTGGCTGGTTGAGCCGGCGGCTGGGCCGCTGGTTGCGGCGGCGTCACATCTGTTTGTAACTGATCGATCGTATCCTGCGCGTTTTCCCGTACATCCTCGTCGGGATCCGTGAGCAACGTCTGCAGGACTTGAATCGCCCGCTTATCTTCCGTATCCCCCATCCCGTCAATCCCTTCGAGGCGCACTTCCTTCGGCTGCTCGGCGCGGATGGCGGTGCCGAGGATCGCCAGTTTCTTGTCGTTCTCACCCTCGACGTCCAGCAGCGAGTTGACCAACTCGATTTTCAGTTCCTTGTCGTTCTCATTGAGGAACAGGCGTCCAATGGCATCGATGGTGTCCGGTGACTCAACCGAACTGAGGTTGTAAATGATCACCACGCGCTTCTGAAAGTCCGCCGTGTTCCGGTAATCGGCCTCAAATTGCTTCACCTGCCCGGCCAGTGCTGCCGGTGAATCCTCTTGCGGAACTTCCGGTGCGGCGTTCGTAGCCGGTTCAACTTTCACAGCCTGTGGCGCGGTCGGCAGGTTCGTCGGCGGAGGGAACTCAATGGCTTTTGCTGTTGGGGGCTTGGGTGGCGGCAGTGTTTCCTCGGATGCCGGCTTTGAACAGCCCACCAGTCCCAACATCGGCAGGGCCAGTGCAGCCGCGATAATCATCGGTAGACGTTTCATGTTGCGTAGTTCCCTTTCAAACTTCATCTCGGACAGCATACCCGCACAGCGCACCATCGTCCAGCCTGTGTTACGACCCGTATTAGTCGATTCGTGACCTTCACTTAAACACCGCAACTACGCAAGAGTAACTGTCAACCTGCTCAGGTCGGCAATTCTAGCCCACGAAGATGGCGTCGTCAGTCCAATCGGTGTGCAACACGCCGTTTTGCATGTTCACGAGCGGCACGTAATTATGGAACACGCGGATGGGGCTGAGCAAACGCAACGTGGAGATTTCCTCAATCGAGTCCGGGCCATGGTTCTTGCGCAGCGAGGGCACGATTTTACCCTGGACGTTTTCGATGATATCCGCGTCGTTCTTGCCCTCGATGATCATCACGAGCGCCACGCGCCCATCCATCTCCGCGATGTGCGATTCGTAGATGAGATCGGTGAATACCGAGCGCACGTTCGGCTCGCTCTTAATCTCTTCCACAATCTGTTTCACGGTGATGCCGATGCGGAATTTGATGATATAGAGATGTCGCGCACTGAACGTGCCCGTGCCCGTCTCCTGCATGTCGATCGCCGCAAAATAATTGAGCAACCCTTCGTCTTCGAGCCGCTTGCGCTTCCGTCGCACCGTCGGCGTGGGCACACCGGTAACCCGGCTGATGCAGTTATTGCTCTGGCGCGGGTCGCGAATCAGGGCCTTGATAATACTTCGTTCTTGGTCATCAATGGTACGCAATATAACCTCCGCATCGCCAGTTCGAGAAAGCTGAAGATTCCGCTTGTTTTCGTTCATAGTTTTGCTATTTTTCGATAGGTTTACAACAAAAAAGTGTTGTTTGTGAGTAATTTCATATCGTAATTTAGGCGGGTGTAGTCCCAAAATGTTGCACAGAAGTTCACAAGGCATGAAGTGTAGCCATCGTGTACCTTCCGCTCACCGCGGACGCGAACGCGACGCGCGGATGCTTGCAGGCCGCAAAAAACCGGACAATGACGTTGAAAACCTGCGGCAAACTTGTCATATAGTCACACTCCGAGGCGAGTATTTGAGAATGCGCAATGAGTAACGCCCACACCACCACGCCTTACGGTTGGCCGGAGAAGCAGGGGCTGTACGACCCGCAGTTTGAACACGATTCCTGCGGCGTCGGCTTTGTCGTGAACATCAAGGGCCAGAAGTCCCACAAGATCGTCCGCGATGCGCTCACGATCCTGGTCAATCTGGCGCACCGCGGCGCGTGCGGCTGCGAGGCCAATACGGGCGATGGCGCGGGCATCCTGTTGCAGACCCCCCACGAGTTTCTCAAGCAAGTCTGCGCCCAGGAGAAGATCGCCCTGCCCGCTCACGGCGAATACGGCGTCGGCATGGTCTATCTGCCTCCCGATACGACCTCGCGCTACAAATGCGAGAAGCTCTTCGAGGAAATCGTCGAGAACGAAGGCCATCGCCTGCTCGGTTGGCGCACCGTCCCGACCGCCAACGCGACGCTTGGCGAGACGGCGCGCGCTTCGGAACCCATCGTCCGCCAGGTGTTCATCGCGCGCGATCCGAAGATCACAGACGACATGGCGTTCGAGCGCAAATTGTACGTGGTCCGCAAACTGGCCGAGCGGGGCATTCGCTACGCCGGCATCAAGGGCGGCAATCGCTTCTACATTTCGAGCCTGTCCTACAAGACGATCATCTACAAGGGTATGCTCATGCCCGAGCAGGTGGACCCGTTTTTTTCCGACCTGCATGATCCCGCTCTTGCCTCCGCCCTGGCGCTGGTGCACTCGCGGTTCAGCACAAACACATTCCCCAGCTGGGAACGGGCGCACCCCTATCGCTACGTGGCACACAACGGCGAGATCAATACGCTCCGCGGCAACATCAATTGGATGCATGCCCGCGAGTCGTTGTTGAAGTCCGACCTTTTCGGCGACGACATGAAGAAACTGCTGCCAATCATTAATGAAGACGGCAGCGACTCCGCCATGTTCGACAATTGCCTCGAGTTCCTCGTGCTCGGCGGACGCTCACTCCCGCACGCGATGATGATGATGGTTCCCGAACCGTGGTCGGGCCACGAGAGCATGAGCGACGAGAAGAAGGCGTTTTATGAGTACCACAGTTGCCTGATCGAGCCGTGGGATGGCCCGGCTTCCATTGCCTTCACCGACGGCGAGCAAATCGGCGCGATCCTCGACCGTAACGGCCTGCGTCCCTCGCGCTATTACGTGACCAAGGACGACCAGGTCATCATGGCCTCGGAAGTCGGTGTGCTCGATATCGCACCCGAGCGCGTCCTGCAGAAAGGCCGGCTCCAGCCCGGCCGCATGTTCCTCGTCGATACGAAACTCGGCCGCATCGTCGCGGACGAAGAAATCAAACAAAAGATCGCCACCGAGCGACCCTATCGCTTGTGGCTCCAGCAAGGTCTCGTGGACCTCGAAGATCTGCCCAAGCCGACTCACGTCTATCAACCCGACCATGCGACCGTGCTCCTGCGGCAACAGGCGTTCGGGTACACCTTCGAAGACTTGCGGATCCTCCTGGCGCCCATGGCCCGGGACGCCGTCCAGCCGCTCGGCTCGATGGGCACGGACACCCCCCTGGCCGTCCTCTCAAACAAGCCGCAGTTGCTTTACAACTATTTCAAGCAACTCTTCGCGCAGGTCACCAACCCGCCCATCGACTGCATCCGCGAAGAAATCATTACCTCGACGTTCACCACGATTGGTCCCGAGGGCAACCTGCTCGATCCGCAGCCGGAAAGCTGCCGCCAGATTCAACTCAAAGGCCCCGTTCTCAGCAACGAGGAGTTCGAACGGCTCCGCCACATCGACCATCCCCGCTTCAAGTCCATCACCCTGCCGATTCTCTTCAAGGTGGACGAAAACGGTAAAGGCCTTGAGAAAGCGCTCGATCAACTGTTCCGCAAGGCGAGTAAGGCGATCAAGGAAGGCCACAATATTCTGATTTTGTCCGATCGCGGCGTGGACCACGAGAGCGCGGCGATCCCCGCGCTCCTCGCCGTGGCGGGCATGCATCATCATCTCATCCGCAATGGCACACGCACGCGCGTCGCGCTCGTACTCGAATCGGGTGAGCCGCGCGAGGTGCATCACTTTGCGCTTCTGATCGGTTACGGCGCGGGCGCGATCAACCCGTACCTTGCGTTCGAGACGCTCGACGACATGATTCGCCAGGGCATCATCAAGGACGCCGACCACAAGAAAGCGGTTAAAAACTACCTCAAGGCCGTCACCAAGAGCGTCGTCAAGACGATGGCCAAGATGGGCATCTCAACGATCCAGAGCTATTGCGGCGCGCAGATCTTTGAAGCCATCGGCCTCAATCACTCGGTCATCGACAAGTATTTCACGGGAACCGCGTCGCAAATCGAAGGCATCGGCATCGATATCATCGCAGAGGAAGTCCGCCTGCGCCACCGGCATGCGTTCCCCAATCGAATCGTCAACGGTGCGACGCTCGATCCCGGCGGCCAATATCAATGGCGCAGCGATGGCGAAAGCCACTTGTTTCATCCCGGAACGATTTCCCGCTTGCAACTCTCGACGCGCACGAACAACTACAAGGTCTTCCAGGAATATTCGGAACTGGTCAACAACCAGTCGCGCAGCCTCTGCACTTTGCGCGGCCTCTTCGATCTCAAATTCGCGCCGCAACCGCTTCCCATCGTGGAAGTCGAATCGGTCGATTCCATCGTCAAACGGTTCAAAACCGGCGCAATGAGTTACGGTTCCATCAGCAAGGAAGCCCACGAAGCCATGGCCATCGCGATGAACCGCATCGGCGGCAAGAGCAACACCGGCGAGGGCGGCGAAGATCCCGAGCGCTACCAGCCCATGCCCAATGGCGACAGCAAGAATTCCGCGATCAAGCAGGTGGCCAGCGGTCGCTTCGGAGTGACGAGCTATTACCTCACGCAAGCGCGGGAACTGCAAATCAAGATGGCGCAGGGCGCGAAGCCCGGCGAAGGCGGCGAACTGCCCGGCGCGAAAGTTTATCCCTGGATCGCGAAAGTGCGTCACTCCACGCCCGGTGTGGGCCTCATTTCGCCGCCACCGCATCACGACATTTATTCGATCGAGGACCTCGCGGAACTCATCCACGACCTCAAGAACTCGAACGAGAATGCCCGCATCAGCGTCAAGCTCGTCAGCGAAATCGGTGTCGGCACGGTCGCGGCGGGCGTCGCCAAGGCGCACGCCGATGTCATTCTCATCAGCGGTCACGACGGCGGCACGGGGGCCTCGCCGCTATCGAGCATCAAACACGCGGGCACGCCGTGGGAACTCGGCCTCGCCGAGACTCAGCAGACGCTCGTGCTCAATAATCTCCGCAGCCGCGTCTACGTCGAAGCCGATGGCCAGCTCAAGACGGGACGGGACGTCGTTATCGCCGCGCTGCTGGGCGCGGAGGAATTCGGATTCGCCACGGCTCCTCTGGTCACGCTCGGCTGCATCATGATGCGCGTGTGCCATCTCAACACCTGCCCGGTCGGCGTCGCCACCCAGGACCCGCAGTTGCGCGCGAAATTCACCGGCGACCCGCAGGCGGTCGTCAATTTCATGCGTTTCATCGCGCAGGAAGTGCGTGAGCTGATGGCGCAGCTTGGGTTCCGCACAATTCTCGAAATGGTCGGACACGTTGACCGTCTCGACGTGAAGAAAGCGCTCGAACACTACAAGGCGCGGGGACTGGATTTCTCAAAGGTATTTCACCAACCGAACGTGGCCGCCGACGTGGGCCGCTCCCGCCAGATTGACCAGAACCACGGGCTGGAACAATCGCTCGACAAGCAGTTGCTGTTGAAACTTTGCGAACCGGCGCTGGCGCGACGCGAGCCGGTCCGCGCCACGTTGCCAATCAGCAACACGAACCGGGTTGTCGGCACGATTACGGGCAGCGAACTTACGCGTCGCTTCGGGCCGGAAGGGCTGCCCGAGGACACCATCAAACTGCATTTCAAAGGCAGCGCGGGCCAGAGTTTTGGCGCATTCATGCCCAAGGGCATGACGCTGACACTCCAGGGTGACGCCAATGATTACGTGGGCAAGGGACTCAGCGGCGGCAAGATCATCGTCTATCCGCCCGTGGGCTCCACGTTCGTGCCGGAGGAGAACATCATCATCGGCAACGTCGCCCTCTACGGCGCCACGGGCGGCGAGGTTTATATCCGCGGCATGGCCGGCGAACGCTTCGGCGTCCGCAACAGCGGCGTGCGCGCCGTCGTCGAAGCGGTTGGCGATCATGGCTGCGAATACATGACCGCCGGACGCGTGGTTGTGCTGGGCTTGACCGGCCGCAACTTTGCGGCGGGCATGAGTGGGGGTGTCGCCTACGTCCTCGATGTGATCGGTGATTTCCCACAGCGCTGCAACCCGGCGATGGTTGGGCTCGAGAAACTCGAAGACCCCGAGGAGCTCCAAGAAGTGCGCGCGATGATCCAACGCCATGCGGAATACACGGGCAGCGAGCGAGCACGCAGTATCCTGAAGCTTTGGGAAGAAATGGCGCCGAAATTCGTGAAGGTCATGCCGAAAGACTACAAACGCGTCATCGAGGCGACCAAACGCGTGAAAAAAGCCGGCCTGAGTGGCGAAGAAGCCGTCATGGCCGCTTTTGAAGAGAACGCCCACAGCCTGGCGCGCGTCGGCGGGAATTAATTTGAGATAAAACGAATGGGTAAGCCAACTGGATTCCTGGAGATCAAACGCGAGCTGCCGGCGGACCGCCCGTCGCAGGAGCGGATTCGTGATTGGAAGGAATTTCACCTGCACCTGCCCGTCGAGAAGCTCCAGGAGCAGGGCGCGCGCTGCATGGATTGTGGCGTTCCCTTCTGCCACACCGGCACCCTGCTGAGCGGCATGGCGTCGGGATGCCCGATCAACAACCTGATACCCGAGTGGAACGATCTCGTCTATCGCGGTCTGTGGAAAGAGGCGCTCGCGCGGCTGCATAAAACCAATAACTTTCCTGAGTTCACCGGCCGCGTCTGTCCGGCCCCCTGCGAGGGTTCGTGCGTGCTCGGCATTAACGAACCGGCCGTCACGATCAAGAATATCGAAGTGGCGATCATCGACCGCGGCTGGGAGGAAGGCTGGGTCACCGCCGAGCCGCCGAAGGCGCGCACCGGCAAACGCGTGGCGATCATTGGCTCCGGGCCTGCCGGTCTCTGCGCGGCGGCACAACTAAACCGGGCGGGCCACACCGTGACTGTCTTTGAGCGGGCCGACCGCGTCGGCGGGTTGCTGATGTACGGCATCCCCAACATGAAGCTCGATAAGGGCCTCGTGCAACGCCGGATCGATCTGTTGGCGCAGGAAGGCGTGGAGTTCCTCACCAAGACCGAGGTCGGTAAGAATTATTCTGCCAAAAAACTTCTCGAGGAGTTTCACGCGAGTGTCCTCTGCACCGGCGCCACCAAGGCGCGCGATCTGTCGATCGCTGGCCGCCAACTCAAGGGCGTGCATTTCGCAATGGAATTTCTCACCGCCAATACGCAAAGCGTGCTCAGCGGTCATCGCAACGGCGACTTCATCTCCGCCGAAGGCAAAGACGTCATGGTCATCGGCGGCGGGGACACGGGCACTGACTGTGTGGGCACTTCGATGCGTCACGGGTGCAAGAGCCTTGTCCAGATTGAGATTTTGGCGAAGTCACCGCTCCAGCGCGCCGCGAACAACCCGTGGCCCGAGTGGCCGAAGGTTCACAAGCTGGATTATGGCCAGGAAGAGGCTGCGGCGGTCTTCGGGAATGATCCGCGCGTTTACTGCATGACCGCGAAACATTTCCTTGGCGACGAACACGACCAGCTGAAGGAAGTGGAAATCGTCCAGATTGAATGGCAGAAGGATGAGAAGGGCCGGTTCGTGCCCAGGGAGATTGCCGGCACGGAAAAGATCGTGCCCTGCCAGCTCGCGCTGCTCGCCATGGGATTCCTCGGCCCCGAAGATCCGTTACTCCAGCAACTGGGTATCGATCGCGACGAGCGGTCCAACGTAAAAGCGCTACCCGGCGCTTATACGACCAGTATCCCCGGCGTCTTCGCCGCGGGCGACTGCCGCCGCGGCCAAAGTCTTATTGTCTGGGCTTTCCATGAAGGCCGGGGCGCCGCCCGTGAATGCGACCGCTACCTGATGGGTCAAACCGACCTGCCCTAGCGGCCTGCTGGATTCTGCCTGTTCCGTTCCTGAACGAATGTCTCAAGGGCCACGCAAGCGATCCAGCCCACCCATGCAAAAGAGAAGCGCTGGTGTTCCTCGATTGAGAAACACCAGCGCTTTCGATTTCAGACTTTGCTTACGATTACGGCACCAGTACGCGAACGCGGTAGTATCGCGAGGGTTTATTCGTCGCCCCGCCAGGGTCCACCATGTTGGTCAACGTACCGAGCCCAACTCCGCCACTCAGGATATCGGTCACGCCGGCACTGGCGAAGCCATTGCTGTTGTAGCTGCCATTACCTGTGCCCGCGGTGAACTCCAGCACGTTGGTGCGGGACGCGAAGCCTGGCGAGTAGGTGCTATCACCGCTGGCGCCCAGGTAGTCCACCCGGATGTCAGTACCACTGTTCGTCTTGGAGATGCTGGTGATATGGACGTACGCCGCAGCGTTGGTGGGATTGAATCCCGCAAGGAACTGATTGGTGTTGCTCATTCCTTTGCCCAACGGATCGGCATTCGGTCCGCTGAACGCCGGGTTGGCCAATTCTCCCGATGTGAAATAATTGGTCTGCCACGTGGCGAACGGATCCGCTGGCGGCGGTGCAGCGCCCGCGAGGAAGTTGTACACATCCGCATAGTTCGTCGACATGGCGAACTTGGAAACGGTGAAGCCTGGCTGGCACACCGTTGCTACGCCGTATTGGCCCCAGATCCAGCCGCCTACCCCCTCCACGAAGCCGCCTGAAAAGCCAGTATCCTCACCGGCACCGCCCGAGGCAGGAAGGTCCCAGGCGTCCGGGGTCATGGCGAACAGATCGGCGACGCTACCATCGGGTGGGTTGACAAAAATCCAGCAGTTGGAATTGGCAATGTCACCGACGTCAATCACCATATACTGCACGCCGTAGGTGCGCGCCTGTGTGCCGATAGTCCACGTAGCTCCGGTACTCTTGCGGGCGGCCCAAACGTATCCCCCGGCGCCGTTGGCGACCGGGCTGCCGGCGTCATACTCGAACGAGACGGAGTGTTCTTGCTGCACCCCGTCCTCCACCTCGAAGGCGAAGGGCGGCGACGCGGTGAGTACCGCATTGCTGACCGTAATCAACATGCCCGAATAGACGTATTGTGTGCTGTCGGTAATGGTATTCGCGCTGCAGTCCTTGACGGGTTCCTCTCCAGCGGTACAGACGAGGCCATTACCGCTACCCAGAATGTTTAGCACGCCGTTGGCAATCTGATACGGGGTTTGCCCGGCGTCGTCGTCGGCGAGCCATGAATGTTGACCGACAAGATTGCCGGCGCTGAACGTGCTGAAATCATCGAAGATCCCGAATCCAACCTGCAGGCTGACATTAATCGCCGTGATCAGGGAACTGCCAGAGGCATTCGAGAACGTGATTGAATCGTTGTATAGCCCTACCGCCAGGCTGTTGGCGCTGCCATTGAAGGAGTAAGTAATGTTCGTGGTTGCGGCACCGGCCAAACCGCCCGTCGTGGCGCTGAGGCTGCTCCAAGGTTGCGCCGTGTTCAGGGTCCAGTTTAGAGCCGAGCCGGTCGCGTTGGATAGCACGTAGACCTGGCTGGCCGGGACGAACGGTCCGCCAACCGGCCCCGTAGCGGCGTAGTTGGTCGAGGGCGTGATGGTGAACGCATTCACCTGGATCGTCGCCGGGTGGAGGACAACACCCGGATTGAAGATGACGTTAGCGGTGTGTAATCCAGAAGGAAGAGTGGTGGCGCTGGCGTTGACCGAAATGACGACCGTGAGACTCCCGCCAGAGGCAATCGTGCCGCTGTTGGGCACCGCCGTCAACCAACTGGCCGAGGCAGGATTAAACGAATAATTAAAACTGGCCGTGCCAAAGTTGGCCAGCGAGAACGTAAAGCTGGACGGGTTGAATGGACCACCGAAGCTCCCGACGCTACTCATTCCATAGATCGGCCCGACCGAAACCTTCCCCGCATTGGCACCGTTAACCAGCGGCTGATTTCCATTCGGCGCCATCGCAACGCCGCGAATATTGACCGAGCCAAACGGCACCCCGCCCGGTGTGAGGGATACAGTGCTTCCATACAGGTCGCCGGCAGCGCCGGGGTTGCCGTTGAAGCCACTGGAGTCAACGCCGATGGACAGTTTTGCCACTCCGGTGTCCGCGCCGGTTGCGCTGGCCGTACCGCCGTTCGTGATGAACAACGTGACATTGGTTTGACTGCCCTGGACGTTCATCACGCCCGTTATTCCGCAGGCATTTCCAGCGCCCAAGGACCCGCTGTTGACCCAATTGGTGCCACCGATCAACGAATATTTCAACACGACACCGGTACCTTCGCTGGGGTAGCTGATCGTGCCCTCACACGTGTAGAGCGTGTCGGGTATGGATCCACCTTTTAAATTGAACATGACGAAGCCAAACGGCGCGGTACCTAGTACGGACCCATTGGTAAATGTCCCGCTAAGAATCGCAGGCAAGCCAAGAGTAGTGGTCGGCAAGGGAATGTTCGTCGTACTGCGGATGCCGGTTGAAGCGGTGAAGTAAAGTTGATTGGAGTAGATGTTGACATAGCGGATGTTGGTCACCGACTTTTCGACCTGCGTGGCCAGCGACGATCCCACCGTTGTTGCTTTGATGCCGCTGGTGTCGCCGCCGTACCAAATGTTGGTGCCATCGGTGCTCGCCGCACTGCGGATTTCCTCGGTGGTTTCAAATGCGTTTGTCTGGACCGTTGTCGTGTTGATGTTACCCTGCCCGTCCACCAACCCCACGACACGCGGAACCTGGTTCGATGCATACTCTGTATAGAGTGTGTAGTTCGTGTTATATCCATATGGCGCCCCGAAACCGGGCACGACGAGGAATCGGCCATCCTGCGACAGGGTCATCTCGCCTTGCGCAAACCCCGAGCCGAAGGAGATTAGTGGGGCGTTGGCGCCGTACCAGGCGGTCGGCATCGGCAGCGATTGGACATACGTCCCATTGGTCGTGTATTCATCCAGAAAGACCGAATTTTGGGTATTTGTCAACGCCTGCGTCCCGTCGCCAACACGGAAGATGACGATGTGACCTGCCGTGAAGCTCGTGAA
>Ga0224557_1000080_pt1 | contig 102796 bp, 98 predicted proteins | sample 714S31014metaG_FD_180677 | JGI IMG/M metagenome (GOLD analysis project Ga0224557, IMG submission 180677) | Peat soil microbial communities from Stordalen Mire, Sweden - 717 S3 10-14 | ecosystem: Environmental > Terrestrial > Soil > Wetlands > Peat | place: Sweden: Norrbotten County, Stordalen...
GCCAACGCTTCGCCGCGGCGCACCGGGTTGAGACCGACCGGCACGATTCCAGACATCCCCGCCGCCACCAGCATTGCGGAGAAGAACGGCGTGTTCTCCAACAGCACGCCGACGTGCGGCGGCCGGGCCGGGTCAAGGCGCCGGCGCAGCGTCGCAACGATCGCGGCACTGTGCTGGAGGTGGTTACGCCAGCTCGTGAATGAGTCCTCGAAATAGATTCCCCGGTCATCGATCTCGGCCAGGGGCTGCAACAGATCGGTGACCGTGAGGTCGGTCGGGCTAAGTATCAATTCCATCCGCTCCCGAAGGTGACGCTGGCTTCACGTTCGGACTCGAGTGTGAACCTGGTTTCACGCTCGGCGTTGTCAGGTGAGGCGTCCTGCTAAGCAGGGGTTTCCGCCAGTTCTCGGCCGATCCGGCGCAGTTGTCCGGTCGCACCGCCGAGCGCGAACTCGGTTTCCTTGGCGGCCAGGAAGTAACGATGCGCCGGGTGATCGGTGTCGACGCCCACGCCACCATGCACGTGCACGATCGTGTGCGCGACTCGGTGCCCGGCGTCGGCCGCCCAAAAAGCCGCACTTGCCACCTCGAGCTCGGCCGGGAGGTCTTCGGAGACCCGCCAGGCCGCCTGCGTGAGGCTCAGCCGCAATCCCTTCACGTCGATATAGCCGTCGGCCAGCCGTTGTCCCACCGCCTGGAAGCTGCCGATCGGACGGTCGAACTGCTCACGGGTGCGGGCGTATTCGGCAGTCATCTGCAGTCCCCGCTCCAGCACTCCGAGCTGGAACGCGCTGCGGCCCAGCGCCGCAAGCGTGCCGAGCCACGGCACGACCTCGGTCCCACCAACCCGCCGCGATCCGTCCAGCGCAACGCCATCCAGCGCCAAGTACCCGACGCTGCCAAGTCCTGTGGTCTTCAACGGGGTCACCGCGACCCCGGGGTCATCGGCCGCGACCAGGAAAACCGCCGTGCCGGAATCGGTCTCGGCGGGTACAAGGAAGGCGTCCGCCACCGGGCCATATCCGACCAGGGTGCGAGTGCCAGTCAGCCGGTAGCCGTCACCGGAACCCGTGGCCAGTACCGGACCCTCGCCCATCTCGCCGTCCAGGGCGACGGTAAGGATTTTCTCGCCCTTGACCGCCGGCGCGCCCCAGCCCTGCTGCAGTTCCTCGGAGCCGAATCGTGCCAGGGCACCGGAAGCCAACATCACCGATTCCAGGTAGGGCACGGCGGCCATCTGGTGGCCGAGCGCGACCAGGATCGCCACTTGTTCGAGCACCCCGAAGCCGTCCCCGCCAAGTGTGGACGGGGCCGCGCTGGACAGGATGTCGGAGTCGATCAACTTGCTCCACAGCTCGCGGTCGAACCGTTGCTCGCGGCCGTCGAGCTCACGTTGGTGCTCCGGCGTGCACACCGAGTCCACGATCGTGCCGACCAGACCGCCGAGGTCGTTCGCCGCTTCGGTTGTCGTGAAATCCATAAATGTTCAGTCCTTAGTAGGCATTCGTTCTTGAAAGAAGATCAGCGGTTGGCTCGCGGCAGCCCCAGCGCGACCATCCCGATGATGTCGCGCTGCACCTCGTTGGTGCCGCCACCGAAAGTCAGGATCAGGCAAGCCCGGTGCATCCGCTCGGCCCGAGCGCGCAGCAACTCGCCCGGCGAATCCTGACGCAGCGTGGCCGCGGTGCCCAGAACCTCCATCAGTAGCCGGTAGGCCTCGGTGGCCAGCTCGGTGCCGAACACCTTGGCCGCCGACGCATCCGCCGGCGACAGGGCCTCGCTAGCCGCAGACGCCAGCTCCCAGTTGATCAGCTTGAGAACCTCGGCCTTGGCGTGCACCCGGGCCAGGTTCAGCTGCACCCACTCCGAATCGATGAGCCGGGCACCGCTGGAGTCCTTGGTGTTCTGCGCCCACTCGCGAACCTCGCGCAGGGCCAGGAAGATCGGTTGCGGGGAGACCAGGGCGACCCGCTCGTGGTTGAGCTGGTTGGTCACCAGCTTCCAGCCGCCGTTCTCCTCGCCGATCAGGTTGGTCACCGGGACCCGCACGTCGGAGTAATAGGTGGCGCTGGTGTCCACGCCGGACATGGTGTGCACCGGGGTCCAGGAGAACCCTTCGGCGGTCGTCGGCACGGCCAGCATCGAAATGCCGCGGTGCTTCTTTGCCTCGGGGTTGGTGCGCACCGCCAGCCACACCCAGTCCGCGTAGGCGATCAGGCTGGTCCACATCTTCTGGCCGTTGATCACGTAGTCGTCGCCGTCACGCACCGCGCTTGTGCGCAGGTTCGCCAGGTCGGTGCCGGCGCCGGGCTCGGAGTAACCGATGGAAAAGTGCAGTTCGCCCGCCGCGATCTTGGGCAGGAAGAATTTTTTCTGTTCCTCGGTGCCGAAGGCCATGATGGTCGGCGCCACGCTGTTGATCGTCAGGAACGGCACCGGCACCCCGGCGATCGCGGCCTCGTCGGTGAAGATCAGCGAGTCCATTGGGGAGCGATCCTGGCCGCCGTACTCCTTGGGCCAGTTCAGGGTGAGCCACCCGTCCTTGCCCATCTGCGCAACGGTGTCGCGATACGCGTTGCCGGTTCCAACCTCGCCCTGTGTAGAGCTCAACGCCTCGCGGCGCTCCGGCGTCATAAGCGTGGTGAAGTACGACCGCAGCTCGCGACGCAGCTCTTCCTGTTCAGGGGTGTAACTGATGCGCATTCCAGCCGTCCTTTGGTTAACCGTGCCAAGCGTGCGACGAACCCCAGCCAGCCGTCGTAGCCCGACGACCGACCCCATCCGTCTTCCCGGTTGTAACACGTTCTAGTCTGGGAATCCAGCGACCGTTTCGTCAGACGCACTGGGGCCTTATTGTGGTGCTACTGAACATAGGGGTCCTGACGGGATGTGGGGCCTACACCAAGTCAGGTTCGAGGAGGATGCCGTGCGGGTGATCGTGGATCGTGACCGGTGTGAAGGTAACGCGGTGTGCTTGGGAATCGCGCCGGATATGTTCGACTTGGACGACGAGGACTACGCAGTCGTGAAAACCGATCCGATTCCGCCGGGCCAAGAGGATCTGGCCGAACAGGCGATCGCCGAATGCCCGCGCGCAGCCCTCTTGCGCAGCGACTAACCCGAGCCTGAGCAGTGTGTGACCCGAGACTAGAGGTATTCATAAATTGACTAGCAGCACGAACGCGGCCGATCTATCCGGAAAGGTCGCGGTGGTAACCGGTGCGGCCGCAGGCTTGGGACGGGCCGAAGCGCTCGGCCTTGCGCGCTTGGGCGCCACCGTCGTCGTCAATGACATCGCCTGCGCGCTGGACGCCTCAGACGTCATCGACGAGATCGGCGCCGCCGGCGCCAAGGCCGTGGCGGTCACCGGTGATATCAGCGAACGCGCCACCGCTGACGAGCTGGTTTCCTGCGCCGACGGGCTGGGCGGCCTGGATATCGTGGTGAACAACGCCGGGATCACCCGCGACCGGATGCTGTTCAACATGTCCGACGAGGAGTGGGACCTCGTCATCGCCGTGCATCTGCGCGGACATTTCCTGCTCACGCGCAATGCGGCCACCTACTGGCGCGCCAAAGCCAAAGACGCGGGGGGCTCCGTCTATGGGCGGATTGTCAACACCTCCTCGGAGGCTGGCCTTACGGGCCCGGTCGGGCAAGCCAACTACGGCGCCGCCAAAGGGGGCATCATCCAGCTGACCTTGACAGCAGCGCGAGCGCTGGGCCGCTATGGGGTGTGCGCGAACGCGATCTGTCCGCGCGCCCGCACTGCGATGACTGCTGACGTGTTCGGCGCAGCCCCAGACGCCGAAACAGACGGCGTCGACCCGCTGTCGCCCGAGCACGTGGTGAACCTGGTCCAGTTCCTGTCGTCCCCCGCGGCCGCGGAAGTCAACGGTCAGGTGTTCATTGTTTACGGTCCTCAGGTGACGCTGGTCGCGGCCCCGACGGCGGAGCACAAGTTCATCGCGGACGGCGGGGCATGGGAGCCGGCCAGACTCAGCAACACGTTGCAGAGCTACTTTGCCGGCCGCGATCCGGAACACAACTTTTCCGCGGTCGGCCTGATGGAGCAATAACGCTGTGCAGTTACTTTTCGGAGAGTATTCAACACGTGCAAAATATGTCAGATTGACGCCGCTGAAACCATTCTGAGCTGCCCAAATTGATGCACCCGACGGGAGCTTACTTTCCATTGGGCTGGTGAAGTTGTTTTAAGTTAATATGATCCGGCTCACATCGAGTCGGGAACTACAGAAGGTAGTGCAAAGGCGACACACAGACTTCGCCGCGAGCAGCAGAGGGGGGACCGAGTTGCTCCAACAACTCGCGATTCCGGTCCGCGCTGTCGGCGGGTTCTTCGAGATGTCGATCGACACGGCTCGGGCCACATTCCGCCGGCCGTTCCAACTGCGCGAGTTTCTTGATCAGACCTGGATGATCGCCCGGGTATCCCTGGTGCCGACGTTGCTGGTCTCCATCCCGTTCACGGTCCTGGTGGCCTTCACCCTCAACATCCTGCTGCGCGAACTCGGGGCCGCCGATTTGTCTGGTGCCGGAACGGCATTCGGCACTATCACCCAGCTGGGCCCGGTAGTCACCGTGCTGGTCGTAGCCGGTGCCGGCGCCACCGCGATCTGCGCCGACCTGGGCGCTCGCACGATCCGCGACGAGATAGACGCGATGCGGGTGCTCGGCATAGATCCGATCCAACGGCTGGTCGTACCACGGGTTTTGGCGTCCACATTGGTCGCGCTTCTGCTGAACGGCTTGGTGTGCGCCATCGGCTTGTCTGGCGGCTATGTATTCTCCGTCTTTCTCCAGGGCGTCAACCCGGGTGCTTTCATCAATGGGCTGACGGTGCTTACCGGGCTACGCGAATTGATCCTCGCCGAAGTAAAAGCGTTGCTGTTCGGCGTGATGGCCGGGTTGGTCGGGTGTTACCGCGGCCTGACCGTCAAGGGCGGCCCCAAGGGCGTCGGAAATGCCGTCAACGAAACCGTCGTCTACGCGTTCATTTGCCTGTTCGTCATCAACGTGGTCGCTACGGCCATCGGCGTGCGATTGTCAGCGAAGTGAGCCGTCGTGAGCTATGACGTCAGTTACCGGCTCCTCCGGTTATTTTCGCGGTTGCAAGGCCCGGTAGACGATTTCGGCGAGCAGGCGCTGTTCTACGGCCAGACCCTGCGTAACGTCCCCAATGCACTGACTCGGTACCGGAAGGAGACGATCCGGCTGGTTGCCGAGATGACGCTGGGTGCGGGCGCACTCGTCATGATCGGCGGCACCGTCGGCGTCGCGGCGTTCCTGACACTGGCGTCCGGTGGAGTCATCGCCGTGCAGGGCTATTCCTCGCTGGGCAACATCGGTATCGAGGCGCTGACGGGGTTCTTATCGGCGTTCCTGAACGTCCGTGTCGTCGCCCCGGTGATTGCGGGAATCGCGTTGGCGGCCACCATCGGTGCCGGCGCCACCGCTCAATTGGGTGCCATGCGGGTTTCCGAGGAGATCGACGCCGTGGAATGCATGGCGGTGCACTCGGTGTCCTACCTGGTTTCCACCCGGCTGGTCGCGGGCCTGGTCGCGATCATTCCGCTGTACTCGTTATCCGTGCTTGCCGCATTCTTCGCCGCCCGCTTCACCACGGTGTTCATCAACGGGCAGTCCGCGGGTCTGTACGACCACTACTTCAACACGTTCCTCATGCCGGAAGACCTGCTGTGGTCGTTCCTACAGGCCATCGTGATGTCTATCGCGGTGATGCTGGTCCATACCTATTACGGCTACAACGCCAGTGGTGGATCGGTCGGCGTCGGCATCGCAGTCGGCCAGGCGGTGCGCACGTCGCTGATCGTCGTCGTTGTCATCACTTTGTTCATCTCGCTCGCGGTTTACGGCTCGTCCGGTAACTTCAACCTCTCGGGATAAAGGGGCCCCCAAAAAGACTATGTCAGAAGGCATATCGCGACGTTCAACCGTCCGGCTGGCAGCAGCGCTGCTGGCCGGATTGATCGTCGCGTTCGCTGTCCTGACGTACCTTTCGTACAACGCGGCTTTCGCCTCGACCGACACCGTCACCGTGTCGGCGCCGCGGGCTGGGCTGGTGATGGAGAAGGGCGCCAAGGTCAAGTACCGCGGCATCCAGGTCGGCAAGGTCGAGGACATCAACTACAGCAACGAGCAGGCGCGGCTCACGCTCGCCATCAGCAGCGATGAAATGCACTTCATCCCGGCCAACGCGACGGTACATATCGCGGGTAACACCGTCTTCGGCGCCAAGTCGGTGGAATTCATTCCGCCCCAGACGGCTTCGCCGACATCGCTGCGTCCGGACGCGCATGTGCAGGCCTCGGCGGTGCAGCTGGAAGTCAACACGTTGTTCCAGTCGCTCGTCGACCTGCTGCACAAGATCGACCCGGTCGAATTGAATGGCACGCTGAGCGCACTGTCCGAAGGCCTGCGTGGTCACGGTGACGACCTGGGCAAGCTGTTGTCAGGGCTGAATACGCTGACGCGGCAAGTCAACCCCAAGTTGCCTGCCTTGCAAGAGGATTTTCGCAAGGCCGGAATCGTGACCAACGTCTACGCGCAAGCGGCGCCCGATCTGAACACCGTGATCGACAACCTGCCGACAATCAGCAAGACCGTGGTAGATCAGCAGAACAATCTCAACGACACTCTGCTGGCCACGATCGGTTTGAGTAACAACGCCTATGAAACGCTGGAGCCGGCTGAGCAGAACTTCGTTGACGCGATCAACAGATTGCGGGCCCCGCTCAAGGTGACCGCCGACTACTCGCCGGAATTCGGGTGTCTGTTCGCGGGTATCGGACGCGGTATCAAGGAGTTCGCCCCGCTGCTCGGCATCCGCAAGGCAGGCCTGTTCACGTCGTCGAGCTTCGTGCCCGGTTCGCCGTCTTACACGTATCCCGAGTCCCTGCCCCTGGTAAACGCTTCCGGGGGGCCGAATTGCCGCGGTTTGCCGGATATTCCGACCAAGCAGAATGGCGGGTCGTACTTCAAATCGCCCTTCCTCGTTACTGACAACGCCAACATCCCCTACGAGCCGTTTACCGAACTGCAGTTTGATGCACCCTCGACCCTGCAGTTCTTGTTCCATGGCATTTTTGCCGAACGGGACGACTTCTGATGGCGGAAACGAAAATGCCGTCGGCCCGGTCGGTCGCGATCAAGGTCAGTATCTTCGCGGTGGCCATGCTGTTGGTCGCCGCAGGGCTGGTGGTGGTCTTCGGCAGCTTTCGGTTCGGTCCCGAATCCAGCTACCACGCAACCTTTACCGACGCCTCTCGGTTGAAAGCCGGCCAGAAGGTCCGCATCTCGGGGGTGCCGGTCGGCGCGGTGTCCGGCGTGAAACTCAACGCGGACAACACCATCGACGTGGAGTTCGGTGTCGACAAGCGTTACACGCTGTATTCGTCCACGCGCGCGTTGATCCGATATGAAAACCTGGTCGGCGACCGGTTCCTGGAGATCACATCGGGTCCCGGCGAGTTGCGCAGGCTGCCGCCGGGCGGAACCATCAACTCTCAACATACCAGTCCGGCACTGGATCTCGATGCGCTGCTGGGCGGACTGAGGCCGGTACTCAAGGGGTTGGACGCCGACAAGATCAACACGATCAGCAGCGCAGTCATCGAATTATTACAGGGCCAGGGCGGAGCCTTGTCGAACGTGCTGGCTGACACCAGCGCGTTCTCGACGGCGCTGGGGCAACGGGATCAGCTCATCGGTGACGCGATCACCAACCTCAACACGGTACTGGGGACCATCGACCAAAAGAGTGCGCAATTTTCGGCCAGCGTCGACCAGCTACAGCAATTGATCACTGCGCTGGCCAAAAACAAGGACTCGATCGCGGGCGCTATCCCGCCGCTGGCGTCGACAACGGCGGACCTGACCGAGCTGCTGCAGAGTTCACGCCGGCCGCTGCAGGGCGTCCTTGAAAACACTCGGCCACTGGCCACCGAGCTGGACAACCGTAAGGCCGAGGTGAACAACGACATTGAGCAACTGGGCGAGGACTACCTGCGACTGTCTGCACTCGGCGCCTACGGATCGTTCTTCAACATCTACTTCTGCGCCGTGACAATCAAGATCAACGGACCGGCCGGCGGCGACATTCTGCTGCCAATCGGTGGACAGGTGGATTCAAGCAAGGGCAGGTGCGCTTTTGCCAAATAAACGAGGGGATCCAAATAAACGAGGGGATCCAAATAAACATAAGGCGCCAAATGTGAGGCGTGAACGGAATCCATTGCGCACCGGAGTCTTCGGCTTGGTGTTGGTGATCTGCGTCGTGTTGCTCGCATTCGGCTACTCCGGGCTGCCGTTCTGGCCGCAGGGCAAGCCGTACGACGCCTACTTCACCGACGCGGGCGGCATCTCGCCCGGCAACGCCGTCTACGTGTCGGGCTTCAAGGTCGGTCAAGTGCAGTCCGTCGGTCTGGCCGGCGACAGCGCGAAGGTGACTTTCACCGTGGACCGCCATGTTGCTGTCGGTGATCAGTCGCTGGCCGCCATCCGCACCGGCACCATCCTCGGCGAGCGCTCCATCGCGGTTAGCCCCGCTGGAAGGGGCAAGGGAACCACCATTCCGCTGAGCCGGACCACCACGCCCTACACGCTGGCGGGCGCGCTCGAGGATCTGGGTCAAGACGCGAACAACCTGAACAAGCCGCAGCTCGAGCGGGCCCTGAACGTTCTCACCGACACGCTGCAAGACGCAGCCCCCGAGTTGCGCGGCGCACTCGATGGAGTGACATCGCTGTCCCGTACTTTGAACCGCCGAGACGAGGCGCTGCAGGGCCTGCTGGCGCACGCAAAGTCGGTGACGTCCGTGTTGTCGCAGCGCGCCGACCAGGTCAACAAGCTGGTCGACGACGGTAACGATTTGTTCGCCGCGCTCGACGAGCGGCGTGCCGCGCTGAGTCAGTTGATCGCGGGGATCAGTGATGTTGCAACGCAGATTTCCGGCTTCGTGGCCGATAACCGCAAGGAGTTCGGTCCCGCACTGAGCAAGCTGAATCTGGTGCTGGACGACCTCAACGAGCGGCGCGATTACATCACCGAGGCCCTCAAACGGCTGCCGGGCTACGCGACCGAGTTGGGCGAGGTGGTTGGTTCCGGACCCGGATTCAACGTCAACGTCTACGGCGTGATACCGGCGCCGCTGCTGGCGACGATGTTCGACTTCGTCTACCAGCCGGGCAAGATGCCGGCCAGCTTCGCCGACTACCTGCGCGGGCTGATCCAGGAACGCTGGACCATTAGGCCGAAGTCCCCATGATAGAGCGGGCTTCCGGCAGCCGCGGGCTGCGTAACATCACCATCGCCGCGCTGGTCGCGGTGCTGATAGGCGGCGCCTATGTGCTGTTCTCCGCCGCTGGCGGCGGGCGAAAGATCGTCGGGTACTTCGCATCTGCTGTAGGTATCTACCCCGGAGATCAGGTCCGCATCCTCGGAGTTCCGGTGGGCTCGATCGACTCGATCGAACCGCGGGCTTCCGACGTCAAGATCACCATGTCGGTCTCCGGGGACGTAAAAGTCCCCAAGGACGCGAAAGCCGTAATCATGTCGCCGAACCTGGTGTCGGCTCGCTTCATTCAGCTCACCCCGGCATATACCGGCGGTGCGGTGCTACCCCAGGATGGCAGCATCGATCTGGCCCGCACCGCGGTGCCGGTGGAATGGGACGAGGTGAAGCAAGCCCTGACCCAGCTGGCCGTGGAGCTCGGACCGGCGTCCGGATCGATGCAGGGGCCATTGGGCGCGGCGATCAACCAGGCCGCGAACACGCTCGACGGCAAGGGCGAGTCGTTCCACAACGCGTTGCAGGAGCTCTCGCAAGTCGCTGGGCGGCTGGGGGATTCACGCAGCGACATCTTCGGCACAGTCAAGAACCTGCAGGTGCTGGTCAACGCGCTGTCGGCGAGTAACGAGCAGATTGTGCAGTTCGCGGGCAACGTCGCGTCGGTGTCGCAGGTGCTTGCAGACAGTTCGCATCATCTCGACAACACCCTGGGCACGCTCAACAAAGCACTCTCGGATGTCCGGGGGTTTCTGCATGAAAACAACTCGACGCTGATCGATACGGTCGGCAAGCTCAATGACTTCGCCCAGACGTTGAGTGACCAGAGCGACAATATTGAGCAGGTATTGCACGTGGCCGGCCCCGGCATCGCCAACTTCTACAACATCTATGACCCGGCGCAGGGCACGTTGAACGGCCTGTTGTCGATACCCGAATTCGCCAACCCCGTGCAATTCATCTGCGGTGGCTCCTTTGAAACTGCTGCCGGGCCAAGTGCGCCCGACTACTTCAAGCGCGCCGAGCTCTGTCGCGAGCGACTGGGTCCGGTGCTGCGCAGGCTGTCCGCCAACTATCCGCCGATCATGTTTCACCCGCTCAACACGATCACCGCGTACAAGGGTCAGATCATCTACGACACTCCAGCCACCCAAGCCAAGTCGGAGACGCCGATTCCGCAGCTGACCTGGATCCCGGCGAAAGGTGCCCCATCGTCGCCGGCCGCCCAGAATCCAGCGGATCTGCAGGCGCTGCTTGTCCCGACGGCCCCCCAAACGGGCCAACTTCCGGGGCCGCCACCGACCGGCACCGGTCCTGCGCCGGGCTCCGCGTTCGGCCCCGCGCCGGGGCCCCCGCCGCCGCCAGCCGCGCAGGGAGGTGGCGGATGAAGCCAATCTGGTTGCGCAGCAGTGCGTTAGCAGCAGGTGGCATGCTGCTGGCCGGTTGTCAGTTCAGCGGGCTGAACTCGCTGCCGTTGCCCGGAACTGCCGGTCACGGCGGTGGCGGGTACCAAGTCACCGTCGAAATGGCCGATGTCGCCACGCTGCCGCAGAACTCGCCGGTCATGATCGACGACGTCACCGTGGGCAGCGTCTCGGGAATTCAAGCCGAGCAGCGCTCTGACGGATCTTTTTATGCTGCGGTAAAGTTGGCGCTCGACAAGAATGTCGTGCTGCCGGCCAACGCGACGGCCGCGGTTGCCCAGACGTCACTGCTGGGCTCGTTACACATCGACCTGGCCGGCCCGAAGGACAAGCCGGCGGCCGGCAGGCTGGCCGACGGGTCGATAATTGCGGAGTCCAACACCGGCCGCCGCCCCACCACCGAAGAGGTGTTCTCGGCGCTTGGTGTGGTGGTCAATAAAGGAAATGTCGGTGCGTTGCAGGAGATCACCGACGAGACGTACCAGGCCGTCGCGGGCCGGCAAGACCAGTTCGTCGACTTGGTTCCCAGGCTGGCGGAGTTGACTGCCGGCCTCAACCGGCAGGTCAATGACATCATCAGCGCGGTCGACGGATTAAATCGGTTCTCTGCGATCCTGGCGAACGACAAGGACAACCTGGGCCGCGCACTCGACACGCTGCCGGAAGCGATACGCGTGCTCAACAAGAATCGGGACCACATCGTCGACGCGTTCGCCGCACTCAAGAAGCTGGCCACGGTGACCTCGCGAGTGCTGTCAAAAACCAAGGTGGACTTCGCTGAGGATCTCAAAGGCCTGTATTCAGTCGTGAAAGCCCTCAACGACAACCGAAAGAATTTCGTCACCTCGCTGCAGTCCTTGCCGACGTTCCCGTTCCCCAACTTCGGCATCAAGCAGGCCGTGCGCGGCGACTACCTCAACGTGTTCACCACCTTCGACCTCACCTTGCGCCGGTTTGGTGAGACGCTATTCACCACGTCGTACTTCGATCCGAACATGGTTCACATGGCCGAGATCCTCAAACCGCCCGATTTCTTGACCGGCGAAATGGCCAACCTGTCCGGACAGGCGGCCGATCCGTTCAAGATTCCGCCCGGCACTGCTTCGGGTTCAGAGGGGCACTGAGGGGGCCGGGCAGATGATAGACAGACTGACCAAGATCCAGCTCGGCATCTTCGCGTTGATCACCGTCATCACCCTGACTGTGATGGGGATCTACTATCTGCGGGTACCCGCCGCGCTGGGTATCGGGACCTACGGCGTGAGTGCGGACTTCGTCGCCGGCGGCGGCCTGTACAAGAACGCTAACGTGACCTACCGCGGTGTCGCGGTCGGCCGGGTGGAGTCGGTGGGTCTGAACCCCAATGGGGTCACCGCCGAAATGCGGCTCAACAGCGGCACTCCCATTCCGTCGAACGTCACCGCCACCGTGAAGAGTGTGTCGGCCATCGGTGAGCAGTACATCGACCTGGTCCCACCGGCCACTCCGTCGCCGGCCAAGTTGCGCAACGGATTCCGGATCGAACGAGAGAACACCCGGATCGGCCAGGACGTCGCCGGCTTGTTGAAGCGGGCCGAGAATCTGGTCAACAGCCTCGGTGACACCCGGTTGCGCGAGCTGCTCCATGAGACCTTCGTCGCGGCCAACGGGTCCGGTCCGGAGCTAGCCCGGCTGATCGAATCCGCGCGGTTGTTGGTCGACGAGGCCAACGCCAACTATCCCCAAGTCTCGCAGTTGATCGATCAGGCGGGGCCGCTACTGCAATCCCAGATTCGCGCCGGCGCTGACATCAAGTCGTTGTCCGATGGGTTGGCGCGGTTCACTTCTGAGGTGCGGCAGGCCGACCCGCAGCTGCGCACAACCTTGGACATCGCCCCCGGTGCGGCCGACGAGGCCAACACCGCGTTCTCCGGTATCCGGCCGTCCTTTCCGGCGCTGGCTGCCAGCCTGGCCAACCTGGGCCGGGTGGGTGTCATCTACAACAAGTCGATAGAGCAGCTCCTGGTGGTCTTGCCGGCGCTGTTTGCCGCGATCGTTACGGCCGCAGGCGGCGAGCCGCAGGACGAAGGCGCCAAGCTGGACTTCAAGCTGGACCTGAACGACCCGCCGCCGTGCGCTGTCGGCTTCGTGCCTCCGCCTTTGATTCGCACCCCGGCCGACGAGACGCTGCGCGAGCTGCCAAAGGACCTGTACTGCAAGACCGCCCAGAACGATCCGGGCACCGTGCGCGGCGCACGTAACTATCCGTGCCAGGAGTTCCCTGGCAAACGAGCGCCGACGATTCAGCTCTGTCGTGACCCGAAGGGCTATGTCCCCGTTGGCCGCAGCCCCTGGCGCGGCCCGCCGGTCCCGTACGATGCGCCGGTAACAAATGGGCTTAACGTACTGCCGCCCAACAAGTTTCCTTACATTCCGCCGGGCGCTGATCCCGATCCGGGCGTTCCGATAGTTGGGCCGCCGCCTCCAGGTGTGGCGCCAGGGCCCGGGCCGGTTCCGCGTCAGCCTGCGTTCGATCCGCCGCCGCCCAACGACAACGGGCCACCACCGCCGTTCACGTCATGGCAGCCGCCGGGCGTCCCACCGGTTCCGCCGCAGGTTCCGTATCCGAAGTACCTCCCGCCGCCACCGCCGGAAGGGACCGGACCCGTGCCCGGGCCAGCGCCGGAAGCCGCCCCGGCCCCCGGCCCGCAGCCGCAAGCCGGTGGCCCGGCGTACACCACCTATGACCAGAACACTGGTGCATTCGCGGACCCGGCAGGGGGTACTGGTATTTTCGCGCCCGGCACCGGAGGCGTTTCCAGCGCCGAAAATTGGGTGGACCTGATGCTTGATCCAAGGCCGATGTAGTGGTCGACGACCAAACGACGACTCAACGCGTCCGTCGGCGAGCATCGCGTGCGGCGGGCCCGGCGAGCGAGTCGACCGAGGCCGGCACTGTTCGGGTAGAGGTTGCGGCCCAGTTGAAGCAGCCGGCGAAGGCGGGCAAGATCCTGAAGTCCGTCAAGCCGCCGCCGCGGCGGCCGGCGCGCCGGGTCCTGGTCGGCTGGATCTGGTTTGCCGCCGCGTTATCGGCGATCGGTGGGCTGGTGGCCTGCCTCGCCTTCCTGGTCCTTCAGCAGCGGCACGCTGAGGCCGATCAAGCCCGCGACCAGCGCTTTGTCGACACCGCAACGCAGACGGTGGTCAACATGTTCAGCTACAAACAGGACACCATCGACGAAAGCGTGAATCGGCTCTATAACAGCACCAGTGGCCCGCTGCGCGGCATGCTCGGCGCCAACAACAACATCGAGAACCTCAAAGCCTTGTTCCGTTCTACCAACGCGACATCGGAAGCCGTCATCAACGGCGCTGCGCTGGAAGGCATCGACGCCATCACCGACAACGCATCAGTGCTGGTGTCGGTCCGCGTCACGGTGGCCGACATTGACGGAGTCAACAAACCTTCCATGCCCTACCGGCTACGGCTCATCGTGCACGAGGACGAGCAGGGACGGATGACCGGCTACGACCTGAAATATCCCGACGGGGGGAACTGATGCGGTGGCGGTGGTGGCTGATCGCCGTCGCGGGTTGCCTATCGGTCGCAGCAATTGTCGGGTTGTCGGCGGCGGGTGGCTGGTTCTACTGGGAACGAGTGCAGACGCGCGGCGAGGAGCAAGCGCGGACGGCGTTGCCCGCGCTGGCGGCCAAAGAAATACCCGAGGTTTTCGGCTACGACTACCAGACCGTTGAGCGCAGCCTCGCCGACGCGTATCCATTCCTGACGCCCGAGTATCGCCAGGAGTTCCAGAAGAGCGCCAACACGCAGATCATTCCGGAGGCGAAGAAGCGCGAGGTGGTCGTCCAGGCCAATGTCGTCGGGGTGGGAGTCATGTCCGCCAAACGGAATTCGGCGTCAGTGATGGTCTATTTGAACCGCACCGTGACCGACAAGTCGCGACAGCCGCTCTACGACGGCAGCCGGTTGCGGGTGGACTTCAAGAAGATCGGCGACAATTGGCTGATCAACTACATCACGCCGATCTAAGCGACTCGGGCATCCAGGAGCGCAAGGCTCAGGAGCAAAACGCAACGTTGTTGCACTGCAACGGGTAACGCTGAATTGGAGTGGGCGGGGGACCGACCAGCTGCAGTGAGAAGGGTTGCTTGGTCATCGCTGGCTCCAGGCCGCATTCGGCGCCGTGCACAGTGGTGTGCGTGCCGGCAAGCGAGCCGTCGTCGAATGCGTAGGTTTCGGTGGACGGCGCGGTGCTGCCGTCTGGGCAGGAAACGCCGTCGGCCACGGTCGCCTGGAAGGTCCAGAGTCCGCTCACCAGCCGGGCTCTTCCGCCGTAGTTCTGCAGCCTGTCCGCACGGCTGATTTGTTCTGCAGTCGCGCTGACGATGTTCAGAGCGCAGAAGTCTGCCTGAATATCCGGATTGGAATAGTCCTTGTAGTAGCGGCTGCCGTTTACTTGATCGCATAGCGCCGTTATCGTCCAGGTCGCCCCCGAGACGCCAGCCTGGTTGAACGCGTAGTTGCCGTCCGGCGGCGGCCCGACCGCACTCGCCGGGTCACCCGAATTCAGGGCAATTCCGATTGCAACGGCCGAGAAGATGCCGGCACCGACGGCCAGCCCACGACTGAGATTCAAGTCGTGCACCCCCTTCGCTTCTTACGCTACTTAGCGTCGCTTGGACGCGCATCGGCGAGTGCGTCGAGAAACGACCGCGCCCAGCGATCCACGTCATGGGCCAGGACCTGCCGGCGCAGTGCCCGCATCCGGCGTCGCCCCTCATCGGCCGGCTGATTCAGTGCCGCCTCGATGGCGTCCTTGACGCCTTCCAGGTCATGCGGATTGACCAGATAGGCCTGCCGGAGTTCGGCCGCCGCCCCAGTGAATTCGCTGAGGACGAGCGCGCCGCCAAGATCGCTGCGGCAGGCCACGTACTCCTTGGCCACCAGGTTCATTCCGTCCCGCAGCGGGGTGACCAGCATAACGTCGCTGGCCACGAAGAACGCGATGAGTTCGTCGCGGGGAACGGGACGGTGCAAGTAGTGCACCACCGGATGGCCGACCTCGCCGTATTCGCCATTGATATGGCCGACTTCGCGCTCGATGTCGTGGCGCAGGATCTGATAACTCTCGACGCGTTCGCGGCTCGGTGTTGCCAGCTGGATCAGCACGGTGTCGTCGCGTTTGACACGTCCCTCGGCGAGCAGTTCGGAAAACGCGTGAAGCCGCACATCGATGCCCTTGGTGTAGTCGAGCCGGTCGACGCCGAGCAGGACCTTGCGGGGGTCGCCCACCTCGGCCCGGATCTCCTGGGCGCGGCGCCTGATCTTGCGGCCGCGGGCAGTGTGGTCGAGTGCCCCGGAGTCGATCGAGATGGGAAAAGCGCCAACCCGAACGTTGCGTTCCTCGAGCTCGACTTCACCGAACCGCGAGCGAACGCCGACCGATCCCCGAGAGGTATTGGCGCCGAGCAGCCGTCGGGACAGGATCAGGAAATTCTGCGCGCCGCCAGGCAGATGGAATCCCACCAGGTCGGCACCGAGCAGGCCTTCGATGATCTCGCTGCGCCAAGGGATCTGCATGAACAGCTCCACCGGCGGGAACGGGATGTGCAAAAAGAAACCGATAGTGACGTCGGGCCGCAACGCACGCAGCATGTTCGGTACCAATTGCAGTTGGTAGTCCTGCACCCAGACGGTCCCGCCGTGCGCGACGGTGCGTGACGTGGCCTCGGCGAAGCGGCGATTGACTTTGACGTAGCGCTCCCACCAATCGCGGTGGTAGATCGGTTTGACGATGACGTCGTGGTACAGCGGCCACAGCGTGGCGTTGGAGAAACCCTCGTAGTACTCGGCGACATCGTCGGCGCTCAATCGCACCGGAATCAGTCGCAGGTCTTCCTGGACGATGGGCTCAGCGTCGACGTCGACGTCATCGTCGACCACGCCCGGCCAGCCGACCCACGCCCCGCGCCGGCGGCGCAGCAGCGGCTCCAGGGCTGTGACCAACCCGCCGGGGCTGCGTTTAAACGATGTCGTCCCGTCGGGAAGCCGCTCCAGATCGACGGGCAGCCGGTTGGCTACCACCACGAAGTCCGAATCCCCGAAGCGTGCAGTCTTCGGGTTCTGGCCTCCCCTGGGAACCATCTATGTGTCGAGTTTCGCGGGTCCAATACCGAGCATGGACAGGAACACGCGGCACTCGTCGGCTTCGTTCGCATAGGCGGCGACGACCCGCCTGGCCTGGCTCGCGGTGCTGTCGGCCAAGGGCTCCACGTCGCCGATTTCGGCAGGGTCAGTTTTGGAAGGCATGACATAACTCTATGCGACGCGGGCATTTGCCCGCAGCCATACCGTTTGGCCTGCCTCGACAGCCGATCAACCCAGCGGCGGCTGTGCTCGGTGCTGGCCGTATTCTGCAAAGCAGCCGGGCCTGAGACGCAGCGCGCCCGAAAATAGCGAGGTGTGCGGAATGACAGTCTCCGACCGAGCCGGCGCCGAGGCGGCCACCGCCAACGCGAACGAGTTGGTGGCCTACGAAACTCTCGACGAGGGTCGCATCGCCCGGATTTGGCTCAACCGGCCCGATGCCCACAACGCGCAGAATCGCGGCCTGCTGGTTCAGCTCGACGAGGCGTTCGGCCGCGCCGAGGCTGACGACACGGTCCGCGTGGTGATTCTGGCCGCGCGTGGCAAGAACTTCTCCGCCGGTCACGACTTGGGCTCGGAGCAGGCATTGGCGGAGCGCGAACCCGGACCGGGGCAGCATCCGAGCTTTCGCTCGCGCGGCGCCACCTACGAGCCGATCATGGAAAAGTTGTACCACCAGGAGTGGCACTACTTCTTCGAAAACACCTGCCGCTGGCGCGATCTACGCAAGATCACTATCGCCCAGGTTCAGGGAAACGCGATCTCGGCGGGGCTGATGCTGATCTGGGCATGCGATCTGATCGTCGCGGCCGACAATGCTAAGTTCAGCGACGTCGTCGCGGTCCGGTTGGGGATGCCGGGCGTCGAATATTATGCTCACCCTTGGGAATTCGGTCCGCGTAAGGCCAAAGAACTGTTGTTGACGGGCGATGCGGTGGACGCCGACGAGGCCTACCGGCTGGGCATGGTGTCCAAGGTTTTCCCGCTTGACGAGTTGGAAGCCAAGACCTTGGAATTCGCCCGCCGCGTCGCCGAGCGGCCGACGATGGCGTCGTTGCTGATCAAGGATTCGGTCAACGCCGCCTCCGATGCGATGGGATACACCGAGGCGTTGCGGCACGCGTTCCACATTCATCTGTTGGGACACGCGCACTGGGCGGCTTTCAACGAGAACAGGTGGCCGGTCGGCCAAGCGCCCCACGTGGAGGATTGGCGCAACGCGAAGCCCACCAAGCTGGCCCGTCGCGATACGCCCTAACGCGGGGGGCGGCAATTTTCGGGTCGCCGGTCGCATGGTTCTATGACTAGAACCTGTTTCAGTTTACCGTGAGGGGCTTGCGTGCGGCTTTCATTCCAGGATCGGACCTATCTGGTCACCGGCGGCGGCAGCGGCATCGGCAAGGGAGTGGCCGCGGGGCTGGTCGCGGCCGGGGCATCGGTGATGATCGTCGGGCGCAATGTCGACCGACTGGCGGCTGCGGTCGAAGAGATCGAATCGCTCGAGTCCGACGGCGGCTCGATCCACTACGAGCCCGCCGACGTCACCAACGAGGACGAAGTCACCCGAGCGGTAGACGCCGCGACGGCGTGGCACGGACGCCTGAACGGAGTAGTGCACAGCGCGGGTGGTTCTCTCACCGTAGGGCCAATTACCCACACCGACTCGGAGGCGTGGCGGCAGACGGTCGACCTTAACGTGAACGGCACCATGTACGTGCTCAAGCACGCCGCACGTGAACTGGTGCGCGGTGGCGGAGGCTCGTTTGTCGGGATCTCGTCGATCGCGGCCAGTAACACCCACCGTTGGTTCGGGCCGTACGGAGTCACCAAGTCAGCCATCGACCACATGATGATGCTGGCCGCCGACGAACTCGGGGAGTCATGGGTTCGTGTCAACAGCATCCGCCCGGGGTTGATCCGCACCGATCTCGTTGCGGCCAGCGTTATCGAGTCGCCTGAGCTGAGCGGCGACTACGCACTCTGCACGCCGTTGCCACGGACGGGCGAGGTTGAGGACGTGGCGAACCTGGCGATGTTCTTGCTCAGCGATGCAGCCAGCTGGATCACCGGACAGTGCATCAACGTCGACGGCGGACACATCTTGCGCCGCGGCCCGGACTTCTCTTCACTGATGGAGCCGATGTTCGGCGCCGACGCGCTACGGGGGGTCATCTGACATGAACCGACTTGATGGCCAGCGAATCCTGGTAACCGGCGGCGCGTCGGGGATCGGCCAGGCTACCGTGCTGCGGCTGCTGTCCGAAGGCGCCAGCGTGGTGGCTGCCGACGTCGCGGTGGACGGTTTAGGCAAGACTGCGGCGCAGGCCGACGAGGCCGCGACCGGGGACCGGCTCAGCACTCTCGAGATGAACGTCGGCGATGAGGGTTCGGTGATCGACGGCGTGCGCTCGGCCGTCGAGACGCTCGGCGGCCTCGACTCGTTGGTCAATGCGGCCGGGATTTTGCGCGCCGCGCACACCCACGAGACCAGCACCGAACTGTGGAATCAGATCCTCGCCATCAACCTGACCGGCACCTTCCTGGTGGTGCGTGAAGCCCTGCCGGCGTTGCTGACCAATCGGCGCAGCACCGTCGTGAACTTCAGCTCCACGTCGGCATCTTTTGCCCATCCGTACATGGCGGCCTACGCCGCGAGCAAGGGTGGGATCCAGGCCTTCACCCATTCTTTGGCACTCGAATACGCGAAGGACGGGCTCCGCGCGGTGTCTGTCGCGCCGGGCAGCATCAAGTCCGCGCTCACCGATGCCACCGGGGGATACATTCCCAAGGACGCCGACTGGTCGTTGTTCACCAGGCTGATGCCGATACTGGCCACCACGGCGGAATCCAGCGGTACGGGGATGGCCGAACCCAGTGTGATCGCCGGCGTCATCGCCATGCTGGTGTCCGAGGACGGCGCGTTCATCACCGGCACCGAGATCCGCATCGACGGCGGCACCCACGCCTGAGCGCTAGTGGCGATTGCGAGCGCGGCGCAGCCGGGCGAAGCAGGTCGCCACCATTGAGGTTTAGTTGACGCAGGGCACTCCGCCACCGTCGATCGGCTTCCCTTGATCCGGTGTGGGGTAGGTGCTGGTGGTGTCGTAACCGTAACTCGGATTACTGCTGGTCTTTGTGGACGTTGTGGTCGTGGTGGTGGTTTCGTCCGTGGTGCTGGTTTCGTCCGCGGCAGGCATCGAGAAGTTGGTATCCACGGTTACTCGGATGTGTCCGGGCTGGAGGCTGGGATCGGGCTGCTTCGGGGCGTCGATCCCGAGCAAGGTGGCGACGTTACGCGCGTCGGTCCCGGCGCCGGCGCCGTACTGGAGAGTGGTGCCATTCGGCTCGCCGGATTCACGGTCGCGGACCTGTCCCGCGGTGTAGCCGTGCTTTTTCAGCGCCTGGGATACCGAGTTGGCAAGGCCGCTCGTGTTTCCGGAGTTGATCACGTCGACGAGAGTGGACGGATTGGGTTTGGCGGCCTTGGTGGCGGTCGTGGTCGTCGGCGGCGCGGCGCCGATCGCCGTGGCCACCTCGGCCTTGATGGCGGCCGGGTCGATGATGTTGACGTCCTGGCCGTCGATGTTGTCGTAGCGCACTACAGGCAGCGTCCGGAATTCGGCGTTGCCCCCGGCCAGCGCCCCCAATCGTTGGATCAGGTCCTCGTCCCAACCAGAGGACAGCACGACGTCCTTACGCGCCACTGCCATGAGGCTTTGCAGCTTGTTCAGGTCGGTGAACGTCCCCGTTTCCTGGAGTTCCCGCATGACCGACGATATGAATGCCTGCTGCCGGTGGGTGCGATCCAGGTCTCCGTTCTCCAGACCGTGGCGCTGCCGGACAAACGCCAACGCCTCTGAAGCCTTCAACCTTTGTTGTCCGGCAGGGAAGTCGGCGCCAGAGTACTCGTCGTAGACAGCGTGATTCAGGCACACATCCACCCCGCCCAAGGTCTGGGCCAGATCGTAGAAACCCGCCAAATTGATCTCGGCGAAGTAGTCGATCGGAATGCCGGTCAAGCTTCGCACCGCGCGCAAGGATGCCGCACGGGCGGCTTCGCGGCCCTTGGTCTCGAGTTCTTTCTGACTGTAGCTTGCGCCCTGATCGATGAGCTTTTGCGCAACGTACTGCTTGGTGAGGCCGTAGGCCTCTTTGATCTTGATGTGGTTGTACCCCGGGACGCCGTTGAAAGGCACCCAGTCATCGCGTGGGATCGAAAACGCGACGACTTTGTTGTCGGCGCCAACGTGCACCAGTATCAGGGTATTGGTGTTGTAGCCCCCGTCATCGGAATCGCCCGCGTGCAATTGCTTGAGAATCGACCACGGCAGGTCGTTGCCGTCCTGGTCTTTTCGGGAGTCCAGTCCAATGAGCAAGATATTGACGCCGCTGCCGCTGGATCGCGGATCTTCCGCGCTCAGCGCCTGTGAAACGGTGATGCCGCCCAGTGTGCCGTGGGCGATGTAATAGCCCGCTCCGGTCAGCAGCACCGCGGCCAGCGACGTGAGCGTCATGAAGCCACGCGTCAGCCCCTTACGGAGACGTGACGGCTGGTGAACGACTCTATGGCGGTGATGAGCACCCGCGGATGGTGCCATTAAAACCCTCGACCACGCATCAGCGCACCACCTAATACCGCACCAGCGGTTTGCGGCGATAACGCTCTTAGCATGGCGTTAAGTATGCGGTAGCTTGCTGAGAAGCCCCCAGTCGAAAGGGCACGAACGGGCCCCGAAAAGGCCTCCAAGAAGCTGAATGTGGGCAGGCTCACTCCAGTGAAATCGGTGCCTCCCACGGCAGAAATCTTGTCTCTAACTGCGCGTTCAGGCTAAGGGCGCCGAACATGCAGGCAGGGGAAGGGTCTCGGGGAGACCGTGGGGAGGATCTCAGGAGAGCTTTAGCAATACAGGTAGTCGATATGCCAACGACCGTTCACCCAGTCGGCGCGAAACGGGCCGCCCAGTTGTGGATTTGCGTCGTTGACGTTCCCTGAGCCACCGACGCTCGGCGAAGCCGGGGGGATCCCAGGTGACGGACTTGGGGTTGGGCGGTGTGTCCGGTGTGCACCCGTGTTGCTTGGCGGTGTAGCCCTCGATGACCCGCTGTTCGGCGGTGGGTTGATCGCCGAGATCGGGAGGAACCGGCGGCGCCGGATCGTCGCGGCACGGTGCACTTGCGCCGCATATGCTCTCGCGAGCATTGGGCACCACCGCCGCGCTGCCGCGCGGTGCGACGGGTCCCCACGCGAGCAGGGTGGTGAAAATGAGTGTCGCTGCGACGGCCGCGCCGGCATTGCCGCTGATACGTGTGCGCATGTGTCCTCCAAGCGCTAGCTGTCCCGACCTTTACGGGTTCGCCGCCCGCGTCGTAACAGACTAAGCGCCGCACTGGGGCGCCCCGGCGCAGTAGTGTTTCTCAGCTATGGCCACCGCAACCGCGGACGACGCAGCGTTGCCGCAGACTCGGGCGCAGATGCTGGGCAACATCGGTCCGAACTGGTTCGCCTCGGTGATGGGAACCGGGATCGTCGCCGTCGCGGGCGCCACCCTGCCCATCCAGGTGCCGGGTCTGCACGCGTTTGCCGAAGTGGTCTGGGTGATCGCGGCAGTCCTGCTGGCGGTATTGATGGTCGCGGTCGGAGGTCACTGGCTGCGCCACCCGAAGGTGGCGCGCGCGCACGCCCGCAACCCGCAGATGGCCCATTTCTACGGCGCCGCGCCCATGGCGCTGATGACGGTCGGCGCCGGCGCGCTGCTGGTCGGCAAGGATCTCGTCGGGGAGCGGATCGCCGTCGACCTGGACTGGGTGCTGTGGACCGGCGGCACGCTGGGCGGCCTGTTCACCGCCGTCAGTATTCCGTTCCTGATGTTCACCCAGCACGATGTCGCGCCGGACGCCGCGTTCGGTGGCTGGTTGATGCCGGTGGTCCCGCCGATGGTCTCGGCCGCGACAGGTGCGATGCTGCTCTCGCACATGCCGGCGGGCAGCGGCCGGGAGACCATGCTGTACGGCTGCTACGCGATGTTCGGATTGGCGTTGCTGGCCTCGTTCAACATCATCGCGATGATTTGGAGTCGTCTGACACTGCACGGAACCTCGGGCACCGCGCGGGTTCCGACGCTATGGATCGTGCTGGGTCCGCTCGGGCAATCGATCACTGCCGCAGGGCTGCTCGGAGCCGCCGCCACGACCGGGATCATCGACCACGAGCTGGCCGAGGACATGCATACGTTCGCGATCCTCTACGGAGTTCCGGTGTGGGGTTTCGCAGTGTTCTGGATTGCGCTGGCCGCCTCGCTGACGGTGCGCACGCTACTGCGCGGCATGCCGTTCGCCCTGACCTGGTGGAGTCTCACGTTCCCGGTCGGCACCTTTGTCACCGGCACCTCGCAGCTTGCCGTGCACACGCATCTGCCCGCGTTCCGGGTGGCCGCGTGCATCGCCTACGCCGGGCTGCTTTTCACCTGGATTCTGGTGGCCGTGCGCACCGCGCGGGGCAGCTTGCGAGGCACCCTGTTGAAGCTGCCGCCGAGCAGCGCACCGGTCAAGGCCAGCAAGGATTCGGTGTCCTGATCAGCGGGAGCCGAGAAACGGGCGTGAGCGTACGATCTGTCATGTTTGTGGCGGCTGAAAGGCCTTTGACGCCGGTTAGGGAGAGTCGACAGATGCGAATTGTCGTAGATCTGAATCGGTGTCAGGGATATGCGCAATGCGTCCCCCTCGCTCCGGACGTCCTCAAACTGCACGGCGAGGAGGCACTCGCCTACGATCCGAATCCCGATGACTCCCAACGCCAACGGGTCTTGCGTGCAGCGGCATCTTGCCCGGTGCAGGCCATCGAGGTGGAGCTCGACCCACCGGCTGACCGGGCAGCGAAGTGACTACGGCATCGCTTGTTGCCGACATCGTTACCAGCTTCAAGGCCGAGGGGCGGATCGTGATCGTCGGCGCGTCACTGGCAGGGCTTCGCGCCGCCGAGGCGCTGCGGGATCAGGGGTTCAACGGCTCACTAACCCTGATCGGCGACGAGCTACACGAGCCCTATGATCGTCCGCCGCTGTCAAAGCAGGTGCTGAAGGGATGGGTGCCCGCGGACCACACCAAGCTGCCTCGGATGCGCACCGTGGATGCGGACTGGCGCCTCGGGGTGGCGGCGGCGGGCCTGGACCGCACCAACCGAGATGTGTTGTTGGCCAATGGGGAAAGGGTGCCCTACGACCGGCTGCTGGTCGCGACCGGAACCCGTGCGCGCCCTTGGTTCAATGCGGAAGAGGCAAAGCTGGATGGACTGTTCACGCTGCGCACCAGCGACGACGCCGCCGCCCTGCATGCCGCTCTACATGCAAACCCGCGCCGCGTCTTGATCGTCGGCTCGGGCTTCATCGGCTCCGAAATGGCCTCCGTCTGTTGCGAACTCGGGTTGCCGGTTACCGTCGCCGAGCGCGGCGGCGGTCCCTTGGTGGGAGCGCTGGGCGGAGTGATCGGCGAGGTTGCCGCCAAAATGCATCGCGACGCCGGGGTCGACCTGCGCACCGGTATTTCGGTTGAGGCGCTCGAAGGAGACGCTACGGGACACGTACGCCGAGCGCGGTTCTCTGACGGCACCACCCTCGACGTCGATGTCGTGGTGGCGTCGCTCGGGTCGATCCGCAACGTCGAATGGCTTGAGGGTGCTGAACTTGCCACGGGATTCTGGGGGCTTGCCTGCGATGCCGGTTGCCGGGCGTTCGACATCAACGGAGTGGTGACCGACAACATCTTCGTTGCTGGCGATGTCGCGCGCGCTCCGCATGTGCTCTACGAGTACGAATTCCTGTCGCTCGAACATTGGGACAATGCGGTTTCAGGCGCGCAAGTCGCGGCGAACAACATGGTCAGCTTGGAGACAGGGCGTTGTCCGCACCTTCCGCTGCCCTCCTTTTGGTCCGCCCAATTCGGTGTGAACATCAAAGGTGTCGGAGTGTGTTCCTTCGCTGACGAGATCGTATTCACGCAGGGTTCGGTTGAGGATCGGCGCTTCGCCGCCGCATATGGGTACCGGGGCCGCATCGTGGGTGCGGTCACCTTCAATCATGGCAAGTGGCTGCCGTACTACGCGGCAATGATCGAGCGATCCGCGCCATTCCCGCCTCCGCCGCCGGGTTTCGATCAGGCCGCCGACAGTCAACCGATCCCGGCGCGGTTCCCGGATCCGCGGGTGCCGACCGCATTTCCCGACGTGGTTCTGACTGGCCACGATCCGACTTCGCGGGGCGCCGAGTTCCGCCGCAACGCGTAGGGGAGTGACATGACGACTGGCGAAACTGCCGCTGAAACCGCTTGGGTGGAGGCGATGAAGTACGAGAATCGCCATGATCCCTACCCGTTCTTCGATCAGCTACGCGAGACACCGGTGGTGCGGGTGGCGGACAAGACCTATGTCGTCACGGGGTACCAAGAGCTTCTCGCGCTAATCCATGATCCACGGATCAGTTCCGATCTCAGCCGCAGTCCGCTTGCGGGTCAGCTGGCAGCCAATGAGGAGGACCCGCCCGGAGCTTCGCACCTCGAGGCTTACGGCCACGACACCAGCCTGATCGTTTCAGACCCGCCGGACCACGACAGGGCCCGCCGTCAAGTGATGCGGCACTTTGGGCCGCCGCACTCCCCGGATGTGATTCCCAACGTGGAACCGGATATTCAGCAGCACTGCAATCACTTGCTCGACCAGATCAAAGCAAAGGGCGAGCACAGGTTCGACGTCGTCGAGGACTACGCATACCCAGTGCCCGTGGCAGTCATCTGCAAGATTCTGGGTGTTCCGCCGAAAGACGAGCCCATCTTCCATGCGTGGATCCACGACTTCTTGGCGGGAATCGATTTGGGCACGGACGCCAGAACCGAGGAAGGACAGGTCCGCGCCCGCAAGGGCCGCGAAAGCAGCGCTGCGCTCACGCAATATCTGTCGGACCTGATCCACGGCTACCTCGAAAAGCCCGGCGATGGTCTGTTATCCAAACTGGTGAACGATCACGACGGTCCGGACGGTGCGATGGCACCCAAAGAGGCCACTGCCAATGCGATCCTGTTGCTGGTCGCAGGTCACGACTCCACAGTCAACACGATCTCCAATTGTGTGATGACGTTCCTTCGCAACCCCGGATCCATAGAACTGCTGCGTGATAGGCCGGAGCTGATCCCCCGCGCTATCGAGGAGGTTCAGCGTCTGCAGTCGGCGGTTCAGTTCTTCCCCAGCTTCAGCGCCAGAGCCGATATCGAGATCGGCGGGACGGTCATCCCGAAGGGTTGTGCGGTGCATCTGTTGTATAGCGCCGCAAATCGCGACCCGGCCAGGTTCGCCAGCCCGAACCAGTTTGACGCCGAACGGCCCGACAACGAGCACTTAGGTTGGGGGAGTGGCATACACACTTGCATGGGTGGTCCGCTCGCTCGCCTGGAGGTCAATATCGTGATTGAAAATTTCCTGCGCCGCGTCAAAAACCCGCGGCTGGTTGTCGACCCGCCGCCATACCGTCAGAGCCAGATCTTCCGCGGCCCAGCCCACCTTTGGATCGACTTCGACAATATTCTCGACTGAGCAGCAGCGCGGTCACGGGTTCGATGGGTGCCGGCTCGCCACGTGCACGCTTTAGGATCTGCTGATGACCCCGATGGCCACTGAACAGTTCTCGACCCACGGGCCGGGCGGCGTTCGCATCGTTGCGGATCGCCAAGGCGATCCGCAGGCGCGTGCCGTGGTGTTCTTACACGGCGGCGGACAGACCCGCCGTTCGTGGAGCCGGGCGGCTGCGGCTGTCGCTAAGCGCGGCTGGCAGGCCGTCACCGTCGACCTGCGTGGCCACGGAGAATCCGACTGGTCCAGCGAAGGCGACTACCGCGTCGTCAGTTTCGCCGGCGACGTCCAGGAGGTGCTGGGCAGCCTGCCTCCGCAACCGGTGCTGGTGGGCGCCTCGCTGGGCGGTTTCACGTCGATGCTGCTCGCGGGGGAGATCTCCCCGGGCATTGCCAGCGCCGTGGTCTTGGTCGACATCGTGCCGAATATGGAGCAATCCGGAGCGACGCGGATCCACAACTTCATGGCCGACCGGATGGAGTCAGGGTTCGGCTCACTTGAAGAGGTCGCCGACGCGATCGCCGAGTACAACCCGCATCGGCCCCGGCCCACTGATCTCAATGGCCTGACCACCAACCTGCGCCGCCGCGGCGATCGCTGGTACTGGCACTGGGATCCTCAGTTCATCAGCGGCGACGCGGCGTTTCCCCCGTTTGAGGTCACCGACGCCGACCGGATGCACGAAGCCGTTGAAGTGATCCTGCGTGGTGGTGTGCCGATGCTGCTGATTCGGGGCCAGGTGAGCGACCTCGTCAGCCAGGAGCGCGCTGACGAATTTCTCGCGCGTTTCCCGGAGGTCGAATTCACCGACGTGCGCGGGGCAGGACACATGGTCGCCGGGGACCGCAACGACATCTTTGCCGGGGCGGTCCTGGATTTCCTGGCCCGGCACGTCGACGCGGGATGACATTCTCATCGGCGCCTGGACGCTAGCCACGCAACGATTTGGTGCCGATACCCGGCCGCTGGCGGCAACGCGAGCCGACGTTCGCTAGCCTAGGTCGCGCTTCTTCTCGCCAAGCAATTGGTACGTGCGCGCTGTTAATATGCAGCGCGACATACACAGAGGAGATGTGCGTGACCAAAGCTTGGTGGCGATGGCCGGTGTTGTTAGCCGCCACGGTGATGACCGCGACGGGTTTTGCGAACGTGGCGTGGGCAGAACCGGACTCCGCGTCGGTCCCGACGCCGGGCACGCAGATCAATGATCAAGGCGGCAGGTGCACAGCGAGTTTCGCGGCTCAGGGGGATGACGGCAACTACTATCTCCTGACCAGTGGGCACTGCGACGGGCACAACGGTTCGGTATGGACTTACGGGCAGGACATTCCGCTGGGCAAGATAACCGCCAGCGAGAAACTGGGTGAATTGAAGGACGCCGCGATCATCCGCCTGGACCACAGCGTGGGCGCGCCGGTAGGTGATGTCGGCGGCAGGTATCCGGTCCGGGACGTGTTGGACCGCTCCCAAATTCAGGTGGGTATGCCGTTCTGCAAGATCGGCGCGGCCACCGGAGAGACCTGTGGCGCCATCACAAACGTCGACGGCGGTGTGGTCGAAGCGAGCGTCTACAGCCTGGACGGCGACAGTGGCAGTCCTGGTTTCGTGACGAACCCGGACGGCACGGTGAGCGCGGTCGGCATTTTGATGTCTTCACCGGACGGGGACGACAACACGACGTACTTCACCCTGGTGGATCCACTGCTCAGCAAATGGGGTTTGCGAATTTTGCCTTGAAGTGGCTGTTTGCGATCGCCGGGATCGGGTATCCGAAGCCGGGCCCGCAAGGGCGGTAAGGTCCGCTTGTGTTGACGGGGCCACGCCGAAGACGTGGCGATCAGCGACTCGAAGGAGACCAGTGGTGAAGCGTGGGATCGTGGTCGGCGTAGCCGGAGTGGCCATGGTGGTCGCGGTTGGCGCCGGCTGTTCGAGCAACAAGTCCAGTACAGGCGCGTCGAGCACGGCTGTAGCGCCGTCCGGCCCGCAGGTCATCGTCGATGGTCAGAATCAGAACGTTACTGGTCAGGTGACGTGCACGGTGGCTGGTGCCAACACCAACATCGGCATCGGTGATGCGACGAACGGCGTCGGCGCGGTGGTGAGCAACGACAATCCGCCGATCGTCCATGCGGTCGGACTGGGCACTGTCAACGGCGTCACACTCGGTTTCTCCGACGCCGCGCCGGGTCAAGCCAACCAAGCCGGAGCTGTGGTAAGCGGTAAGTCTTACGCGATCAAGGGCACCGCAGCGGGCACTGACGTAAGCAACCCGCAGTCGCCGCAGCAGGTGACTAAGACATTTGAGATCGACGTGACCTGCCCGTAGCGCGGGCCAACCAGACATCGTCGGGGCGCAAACCCCAGATTGGACGCAGCTATGTCTATAAAACGTGTCGTCGGTGCGGCGGCCGTCGCCGCGGGCCTGGGCTTCTCCGCACTGACGGTGAACCCAGGGATCGCGTACTCGGACCCAACTCCGCCGCCAAGCCCCACCAACCACGGCGGTCCCGGTGGTGGCGGTGGTGCGCCGCAAAGCCCGCCGCAACCCCATGAGCCGCCGAGCACCCAAGCGTCCGAGCCGCCGGCCACCCACAGCACTGCGCCGCCGGCACCCCAAAGCACCGAGGCGCCCGCCACCCACAGCACTGCGCCGCCGGCACCCCAAAGCACCGAGGCGCCGGCTCCCCACAGCACCGAGCCGTCGCCGCCCCAGACCTCAGAGCCGCCGAGGAACGAACCCTCAGGCTCGCCGACCCACGAGCCGAGTACGCCGCCGAACGGGCACGAGGCCAGCACGCCGCCGGGTGGACACCCCACGGGGCCGCCGAGCACCGAGGCTCGCCCGGTGCTGGTTGCGCCGAGCACCCAGCCTCCGCACCCGCCGTACGTTCCTCCGCGCGGAGACATCGCCCGGGGTAGCGCGGAAATAGGCGGCCCTATCGACATCACCGTTGGCTTCAGCATTCCGGGCCGCGGTGCGCCGCCACCGCCACCGCAGCGCGGCCACGGCTGGAACGACGGCCCGGCTCCTGGACATCCGCCGCCCAACTGGGAGGGCCCGCCGCCTCAGGGTGGGTGGGACGGCCCGCCGCCTCCCGGTGGCTGGAACCGCCCGTGGGACGGGCCGCCACGCGATGTGGTCTATGCGCAGCGCGATTTCGGTCCGTTCGCCTATAACACCTTTACCGTCATCCCGGTCTTCAACTGGATGTACGGCGGTTGGGGTTACTGGTTCTTCGGAGTCTGGATCCCGCTTTACTGACGGCAGGCGGGCGCTGGCACCACAGGCGCCGCAGTCACACGCAAGTTGCTCCAAGTTGCGCCTGGTCGCGGCGTGTTCCAGACTTGGGCGATCAGCTTCCCAGAAGAGCAGTTCGTGGCCCGTCTAATCCATCCGTCGGTGGTTGCCGCAATCATGGGGGCTCTGATCACTGCAGCGGGCATCTCTACCGTGGTACCGGTGTCGTGCGGGATTACGTGGACGCGGGTGGGCGGGTCATGGATCGCCTCACCCGACTGTCCACAACAGTCGCCGCCTGCACAGCCCCCGCCGCCTGGTCCCGGTGCACCATCACCCGGAGCGCCACCAACTTCGTAGGCAAACTGCGCTCATTGCTGGTTTGCGGTATCGAGTGTGCCGTCAGGGCTTCGGATGTGCGCTGAGGGCAGCGCTCAGGGGCGAATTTTCCGCCCTGTGGGCACACTCGACGCCGCGGCGTCACTACAGTGTCACCACAAAGGGACGGGGGCTTCGCCAAGCAGGTAGTAACCGGGCAGCTTCTCGCCGGCCAGGCTGCGTTCGATCCGGTCCTGCATGCCCTTTGACAACTTCCCGTTTGTCATCAGGTCGAGGTAGAGCTTCTGGACGTGGCCGAAGTCGAAGAAGTCGCGCTGCCACTCGATCTTCGCGTCGCCACCCGCCTCGACGAGACGAAACCAGCTTCCGCCGATGCCGTAGATCTCGCGCTCGCCCTGTTCCGGGTTCTCCGGGTCGGTGACGACCTGCTTCCAGAACCCGACGATCTCACCCTGCTTGTCGTCGATGATCACCTTCTGGTACGGGTACTTCCATCCTTCGAGGCCGTCCATCTCCAGTCCCAGCGCGATGTCGCGGATCTCGCCGATGCCGACGCACATGACGTCTTCTTTCGGGCCGATGTTCCACCCGTAGGTGGCATCGTCGGAGTAGAAGTCCGCCAACGGTTTCCAGTCGCCCGCCGTCTCGGCATCGCGGTTAACCTGCAGCCACCGCTGCACCCAGTCTTCGAGTTGTTGCCGGGGGAACGACGCCATTGTCAGTCTTCTTTCTCTTTGATGAACAGCGCATGGGTAGGACACATGTCGACGGCCCGCTCGATCTCGTCTCGCGCTTCGTCGGGCGGCTCCGAGTCGAGGATCTCGACCTTGCCGCGCCTGGGCACCTTGAAGTAGTCGGGTGCCTCAAGTTCACACATCGCATGGCCCTGGCACAGGTCCAGGTCCACCTCGATTCGAAATCCCATCGTGAGATCCCTCGGTTCTAGGCCTGGCGCTTGCGGTAGCGGACTTTGGCCGGCCGATCCAGCTGGACCACCATCTTCGAGTGGTCGTTGCGGTAGGTGTCAGCCGGCTGCGCCATTTCGAATTCGTACTCGCGCAACAACACCGAAAAGATCGCCTTGATCTGCATGGTGGCGAACGCGGCACCGACGCACCGGTGACGGCCCGCGCCGAACGGGATCCACGTCCAGCGATTCACAACGTCGGCCTGTTCGGGCTTGTTGTAACGATCCGGCCTGAATGCGTCAGGATCGGGGAAGTCCTCGGGGATCCGGTTGCTGATCGCAGGGGAGGCGGCCACAAAGTCGCCGTCGTGGATCGGGAAGCCCTCAACCTCGAATTCGCCCTTCGCGACCCGCATCAAGATGATCAGCGGCGGGTGCAGGCGCAGGGTCTCCTTGACCACGTTGTCCAGCAACGGAATCTGGCGCAGCGCGTGAAAACTCACCTCCTGGCCGTCGGAATAGAGCTCCTCGAGCTCGGCGACGATGTCGGCGTAGACGTCTGGGTGACGGATGAGTTCGATCAGTGTCCACGACGAGGTCCCCGCACTGGTGTGGTGGCCGGCGAACATCAGCGAGATGAACATCCCGGTGATTTCGTCGGCCGAGAACCGGGCGTTGCCCTCCTCGTCCTTGATGGACACCAGTACGTCGAGCATGTCGCGGTCGCTCTTGTCCTTTGGCGGATTGGCGATGCGGCCGTCCATGATCTCCTGCACCAGCGCAACGAGATTCACCCGAGCCGCGTCGCGTCGTCTGAAGCTCTCTATCGGCAGGTATGGGTCGACGTAACACAGCGGGTCGGTGCCGCGCTCTAGCTCGTGGTAGGAATTCGCGAACCGGGAGTCGAGTTGCTCGCGGAACTTCAGCCCGATCAGGCAGGCCGTCGAGGTGTAGATGGTCAACTCAGCGAAGAAGTCGAGCAGCTCGATCTCGCCCTCATCGCCCCAGTTGGCGATCATCTTCTTGACTTCGCCCTCGATGGTGGCCGCGTGGCCCTTCATCTGCTCGCCGCGCAGCGCGGAGTTGTGCAGCATCTCCTTGCGCCGCTCGGGGCTGGCGTCGAATACCACGCCCTTGCCGAAGATCGGCGTCATGAACGGGTAGGCCTCGGCCTGGTCGAGGTCCTCGTCGGCGGAACGGAAGAAGAACTCGTTGGCCTCGGCGCCGGAGAGGAAGACGACGTGCTTGTCGACCAGCTGGAACCAGCCCACGTCGCCGCACTCCTCGCGGATGCGCTTCATCAAACCGATGGGGTCGGTGCGGAACTCCTCGAGGTGGCCGTGCTCTTCCTCGCCACCCGAAACGCGTTGTATTTCTTTAGTGATCGTCATGCCGGTGGCATCCCTTCTTCGCCAAGCTTGAGCTGTTGGCGTTCCTTCGTGGTAGCCAAAGGGGCCTCTGGCTGCAGTTCCATGCTCGCGATGAATCCGCCGCGTGGGGTCTCTGCGACGAAGGTGATGGCGCGCGCCAAGTCCGCTGCACGAAGAAAATAGTCGTGGCGCGCCTGGCCCCACTTGGCCCAGTCTTCGAGTGCCGGTCCGATGGATTCGGCAGGCAGGCTCCAGCCCATCGCGGTCTTCGTGGGTCCCGGATGCACAATCGACGCGCGAACCCCGGTTCCTTCGAGTTCCATCTGGTAATTGGTCACCATGGCCATCACCGCGGCCTTGGCGGCTCCGTAGGCGCCCATGTGCGGGCGCTGGCGCAGTGCGACGTCGGAACCAACGAAGATCAGGTCGCCGCGTTGGCGCTCGATCATGCCGGGCAGGACGGCCGTGGCCACTCGGTTCGCGCCGATAAGGTGAATCTGGATCTGGGATTCGAAACTGTCGGTGCTGATCTCGTGTAGGCGACCGAAGTACGTATCACCGGCGCCGGCAACCAGCACCTCGATCTCGCCGAGCGCGTCGACGGTCCGCTCGACGCAAGTCTTCACCGAGTCGGGGTCAGTGACGTCGAGGTGGACAGCGATGGCCTCACCGCCATCGGCCTTGATCTGTGCGACGATCTCCTCGCACTTCTCCACGCGGCGGGCCCCGAGTGCCACCGGAAAGCCATGGGCTGCAAGGTCAATCGCCGCGGCGGCGCCGATTCCTGACGAGGCGCCGGCGACCAGCGCGGGCCTACGCTTGGGAAGTGGTTCGAAACGGGGCATCTATCGGGCCTTCACTGTGATCGGTAGGTGGGCGAAACCGCGGACATTGCTGGAGTGGACGCGCACGGAGTTGGCTTCGTCGACTTCGTAACCACTAATTCGCTTGAAGAATTCGGTCAGAGCCACCTGGGCCTCCATCCTGGCCAGGTGCGCACCCAGGCAGAAGTGTGCGCCACTGCCAAAACTGACCAACTTCGAGCCGATCTCGCGGCCGATGCGATAGTCGTCGGGCGCATCGAAGACCCTATCGTCGCGGTTGGCCGACCCGGGTAGCAGCAGCATCACGTCGCCCGCCGGAATCGTTTTGTCGTACATTTCTATGTCGTCAGCGACGGCGCGGGCCAGGATCTGGCTCGACGTGTCGTAGCGCAACGTCTCCTCGACCCATGGTTTGACCAATGAGTGGTCGTCGAAGACCGGGGCGAGTTGGTCGGGGTTTTTGAACCCCCAGTAAGCGGCATTGGCAAGCAATTTGGTGGTGGTCTCGTTGCCCGCGATCACCATCAGGAACATGAAGCCCAGCACCTCGTCGTCGGTGAGGCGGTCACCGTCGATCTCGGCCTCCAACAACGCCGACGTCAGATCGTCGGTGAGCTTCTTGCGGCGCTCGGCGACCATCTCCTGGTAGTAGACGATCAGGTTGATGGACGCCTCGATGGCCTCGGCCGGCACGTCGTTGACGCCGTCCTCGCGGTGCATCACGCCGTCAGCGAGCGCCCGGATGCGGTCCCGGTCCGCCTGCGGCACCCCCATGAGTTCGGAGATGACGTCCATCGGCAGCTTGCCCGCGAACTCGGCGACGTAGTCGACCGTGCCGTCGGCCGCCTGTTCTATGAGGGCGTCGAGATGCTTGACCGCCAGTTCGGTTACCCGTGGCTCCAACTCGCGGATCCGGCGCGGCGTGAAACCCCTGGACACCAGGGTGCGCAGCCTGAGGTGGTCGGGGTCGTCCATGGCTAAGAACGACATGGTTTTCGAGGCGTGCGGTCCGCGCGAGATGGGGTCGAGCGACACGCCATCGCGGTTGGACAGCGTGGTGGTGTTGCGGAAGCCCTGCAGTACGTCGCTGTGCCGGGACACGGCCCAGAAGCCGAGCTCTGCGTTGTGATAGAGCGGAGCCTCGTCGCGGAGCCGCTTGTAGTACGGATACGGATCTTCGTGGAAGTCGTAGTCGTATGGGTCCAAGAGCGCTGCGGCCGGGGGCTGGCCGGTGTCGATTGTCATCGGTTTTCTCCAAGGATGAGACCGACGACGTACGTCAACCGGTCGGCGATCTGGTGGTAGGTGAACACGCCGCTGCCGGCGTTGACCAGCGCGCCGAAGAAGGTCATCTCCAGTGCGGCGACCACCCTGGGGTCGCAATCGGGGCCGGCCGCCGACTTGATCCGACGGTGAATCTCCGCGCCGATCCGGTCGCGGACCCGGCGCACGGTGGGATCGATGCCCGTCAGCAGCGCCGTCGTGCATGCCGCCGCCACCTCCGGTTCGTCGGCGACCGTCAGCGCCATGCTGCGCAGCGCCTGCTCGACGCGAGCGGGCATCGACTCATTGACATCGGTGAAATAGGGCACCTGCTTCATCAGGTCCAGGTAGACCTCCGCGAGCAGGTGGTTCTTCGAAGAGAAGTAGGTATAGGCCGTGGCGGGCGCGACCTTGGCCCGAGCCGCGACGGCGCGCACGGTGAGGTCGGCATACGACGATTCGCGCAGCATCTCGACGCCTGCGCCGAGTATTTTGCGAAAGGTTTCCTCTTGCCGGCGGTTGCGCGGCGTCTCACCAGGGTCGGTCGGAACCGTCCCGGTAATGTCGACGACCGCATCGCTGGACACATGTCCAAGTTATCTGACTCGTGCGGCTCTAAGCAAGCGTCGTGCTGAAAGTGCCTGCAAGAAGTTCAAAAATGACTGCGTTCTACCTTGGCTAAGCTGCTGACTCTTGCCACGCCCGCGCTGTTGAGGTTATGGTTCGATTGAATACTGCCGGACAGTTGTCCAGAATGTGAATGGGAGTTCGGAATGGCGCTACTGGACGATCGCGAAAGTCGTCTGTTCATCGGCGGCAAGCTCGTCGCGGGCAGCGGGGGCACGTTTCCGAATGCCAACCCGGCCACCGAGGAAGTGCTTGGTGTCGCGGCCGATGCGGACGCGGCCGACATGGGCTCCGCGATCGGTGCGGCGCGCAAGGCGTTCGACGAGACCGACTGGTCGACGAACGTGGAGCTTCGGGTCCGGTGCATCCGGCAGTTGCAGCAGGCGATGCGTGATCACATAGAGGAGTTGCGCGACATCACCGTTTCCGAGGTCGGTGCGCCGGTGATGTTGACGGCGGGTGCGCAGCTCGAAGGGCCGGTCGAGGACTTGAGCTTCGCCGCCGACACGGCCGAGTCCTACACGTGGAATGTGGATCTCGGTCATGCCAAGCCGCAGGGCATCCCCACCAACCGCACGATGGCGCGTGAGGCCGTCGGTGTGGTCGGCGCGATCACGCCGTGGAATTTTCCGCACCAGATCAACCTGGCCAAGGTGGGCCCGGCCCTGGCGGCGGGAAACACGTTGGTGCTCAAACCCGCTCCGGACACCCCGTGGTCGGCCGCGGTGCTCGGCGAACTGATCGCCGCGCACACCGACTTCCCCGCGGGCGTCATCAACATCGTGACGTCCAGCGACCACGGCGTCGGCGCGCTGCTCTCGAAAGACCCGCGCGTCGACATGGTGTCGTTCACCGGATCGACCAACACGGGCCGGAGCGTCATGATCGATGCCGCCGCGACCATCAAGAAGGTATTCCTCGAGCTGGGCGGCAAGTCGGCGTTCCTGGTGCTTGATGACGCGGATCTCGCTGGCGCGTGCGCGATGTCGGCGTTTACCGCCGCCATGCACGCAGGGCAGGGCTGCGCGATCACCACGCGCCTGGTGGTGCCGCGGGCACGCTACGAGGAGGCCGTCGAGGCCGCCGCCGCAACGATGGGTTCGATCAAGCCCGGCGATCCGACCAACAAGCGAACCGTGTGCGGGCCCGTCATCTCGTCGCGCCAGCGCGACCGCATCCAGGGCTATCTGGATCTGGCGCTGGAAGAGGGCGGCAAGTTCGCCTGCGGTGGGGGCAGCCCTGCCGACCGTGACACGGGCTATTTCATCGAGCCGACAGTGATCTCCGGTCTGACCAACGACGCCAGGGTGGCGCGCGAGGAGATCTTCGGACCGGTCCTCACCGTCATCGCCCACGACGGCGACGACGACGCGGTGCGCATCGCCAACGACTCGCCCTACGGCTTGTCCGGAACGGTGTTCAGCGCCGACGACGATCGTGCGCAGGCGGTGGCGGCGCGTATGCGGGTCGGCACCGTCAACGTCAACGGTGGTGTCTGGTACTCCGCCGATGCGGCGTTCGGCGGTTACAAGCAGTCCGGCATCGGCCGCGAGATGGGCGTGCCCGGCTTCGAGGAGTACCTCGAGACCAAACTCATTGCGACGGCGGCAAACTAAGCAGCCAACTAAGCGGCGAACTAAGAAAGAAGGTAGTGGGTCCGATGGGATTGTACGGCGATCAGTTCAAGGAAAAGGTGGCCATCGTCACCGGTTCCGGCGGAGGCATCGGCCAGGCCTACGCTGAGGCTCTCGCCCGCGAAGGTGCGGCCGTCGTGGTGGCCGACATCAACACCGAGGGCGCACAGAAGGTCGCCGACGGAATCAAGGGCGAAGGCGGCACGGCGCTTGCGCTGCGGGTGGACGTCAGTGATCCCGAGTCCGCGAAAGAGATGGCCGCCGCGACCCTGGCAGAGTTCGGCGGTATCGACTACCTGGTCAACAACGCGGCGATCTTCGGCGGGATGAAGCTCGACTTCCTGATCACCGTCGACTGGGAGTACTACAAGAAGTTCATGAGTGTGAACCTCGACGGCGCGCTCGCGTGCACGCGCGCGGTGTACCGAAAGATGGCCAAGCGCGGCGGCGGGGCGATCGTCAATCAGTCGTCGACGGCGGCGTGGCTGTACTCCAACTTCTACGGTCTTGCGAAGGTCGGCATCAACGGCTTGACTCAACAGTTGGCCACCGAACTCGGCGGTCAGAACATCCGGATCAACGCGATCGCGCCCGGTCCCATCAACACCGAAGCCAACCGGACCACGACTCCGCAGGAGATGGTCGCCGACATCGTCAAGCGCATACCGTTGTCACGGATGGGCGAACCGGAAGACCTGGTGGGCATGTGTCTGTTCCTGCTGTCGGATCAGGCCAAATGGATCACCGGCCAGATCTTCAACGTCGACGGCGGACAGATCATCCGCTGAGAGGGCAGCAACTTCATGAGTGAAAGCAACGACGCAAAACTCGGCTATATCGGTCTCGGAAACATGGGTGCGCCCATGGCCAAGCGCCTCGTGGAATGGCCGGGTGGTGTCACGGTATTCGATGTGCGCACCGAGGCCATGACGCCCCTTGCCGAGCTCGGCGCGTCGCTGGCCGACAGCGTCGCTGACGTAGCGGTCGCCGACATCATCAGCATCACCGTGCTCAATGACAAGCAGGTGCGCGAGGTCGTCGGTGAGCTCGCCGCGCATGCTAAGCCGGGCACAGTCATCGCCATTCACTCCACCATCAGCCCCGAGACTGCCGTCGAGCTGGCGGCTGATTTGTTGCCCAAGGGCATTCACGTGATCGATGCGCCGGTCAGCGGCGGCGGCGGGGCGGCCGACAAGGGTGAGCTGGCCGTGATGGTGGGTGCCGACCGCGAGGTGTACGACCGGATCAAGCCCGCGTTCAAGCAGTTCGCGTCGATGGTCATCCACGCCGGCGAGGCGGGTGCGGGGACGCGAATGAAGTTGGCCCGCAACATGTTGACATTCACCAGCTACGCTGCCGCGTGTGAGGCGATGAAGCTCGCCGAGGCCGCCGGCATCGACCTGGCGCAACTGGGCAGGGTGGTCCGTCACACTGATGCACTCACCGGCGGACCCGGCGCAATCATGGTGCGCGAGGACATGTCGACGCTCACCCCGGATCACTGGCTGCACGACGCATTCACCCATACCCGCGGACTGGGCGAGAAGGACCTGACTCTCGCGTTGGCTCTTGGTGAGGCCACCGGCACCGAACTGCCGCTCGCCGAAGTGGCGTTGCAGCGCCTGGCCGAGGGCCTCGGTGTTCCACACAAAACCTCGACTGCGACGGAGTGAGCATGGACGAGTTACGCAAGAAGGGCCTCGAGAAGATGAACGAGGTCTACTCGTGGGAGATGCCGAACATCGAAGGCGATGCATACTTCGATCTCACCGTCGATCACCTCTTCGGCAGCATCTGGACTCGCCCGGGCCTGTCGATGCGCGACAAGCGGCTGATGACGCTGACCGTGGTGACCGCACTCGGGTTGCAGGACCTGGCCGAGGTCCAGGTGAACGCCGCGCTGGCGAACGAAGAGCTCACCGAGGACGAGCTCAAGGAAATGTCGATCTTCCTCACCCACTACGTCGGCTTCCCCTTGGCGTCTGGGTTGAACGGGACCGTGGGACGCGTCGTCGGCAAGCGCAAGAAGGCCGCCAAAGCCGGTGCGGGCGAGGACAAGAAGGCGAATGTGAACGCCGCGGTGAAGATGAATACCGGAAAGACACTCGACGATGAGTAGATATGCCGCGCTCTCGCGCGACGAGTTGGCGATACTGGTTCCCGAGCTGCTGCTCATGGGGCAGATGATCGACCGGTCCGGAATGGCCTGGTGTATCAGCGCCTGGGGGCGCGAAGAGATGTTGCAGATCGCGATCGAGGAATGGGCGGGCGCCAGTCCGATCTACACGAGGCGGATGCAGACGGCGCTGAAATACGAAGGCGTGGACATCTTCACGATCTTCAAGGGCCTCCAACTCGACATCGGTGCGCCTCCGCAGTTCATGGACTTCCGCTATACGGTGCACGACCGCTGGCATGGTGAATTCCACCTCGACCATTGCGGCGCACTGCTCGACGTCGAGCCGATGGGCCCCGACTATGTCCAGGGCATGTGTCACGACATCGAGGATCCAACTTTCGACGCAACCGCGGTGGCGACCAACCCGCGTGCCCAGGTGCGCCCGATTCACCGTCCGCCGCGGGTACCGGCCGGCCGGACGCCGCACTGTGCCTGGACGGTCATCATCGACGAAAGTTATCCACCCGTCTCCGGTATTCCGGCCATGGACGTTGTGGCCCAAACGCACGCCGCCACCATCGAACTCGACCCGATCGATCCGTCGCAGGAAGGCATGGCCGACTATTCCGGTGCGCTGCTCTCCGACATCGACTTCGGGGCTTTCTCGCATTCGGCGTTGGTCCGTATCGCCGACGAGGTTTGCCTGCAGATGCATCTGCTGAACCTGTCCTTCGGGATCGCGGTGCGTGCGCGTGCCGGAGCCGACGCCGAGCAGGCCCGATCGATCTGCACCAAACAGCTCATCGGGGTGGCCGGCGTGGGCGCCGACCGGATCCGGCGCGCGCTGTCACTGTCCGAAGACGCCGCGGGTGCCCTGCGTGTCCTTGAGTTACACCCGCTGCTCAACCCCGCCAAGTACGTCGACGCTGACCTGACGGAAGGCAAGCTGCACGTACGTCCGTCGCCTGCCCACGAAGACGGATCATGGATCTCGCTGTGCACGCCCGACGGATACGTGCCCCTGCAAGCCATCGTCGCCGCCGTGAACCCGAAGCTGGATGTCGAGGTCGAGGGGACCGACACCACCTGGACCGCCAGCGTGGTCGAGCGCAGCACCCCGGCGAAAGAACTGTCAGAAGTCGCGGTGACCAAATTCAGCGGCGGGGCCACCTTCCAGTTCGAGCCGCGTCGGTCGCTGCCCCTGACGGTGCTGAACTGATCTGACGCTGGGTTAGCTCGCGCCCGCCGCGATCACCTGGTCCACTTCGAGGGCCCGGCCGGCCATCTCAGCGTGTGCCTTGTCCAGCGCATCGGCCTGATCCTCGTCGGCCTTCATCAGCGCCTCGATGTCGAAGCCGGCCATGTCGAGGACACCCATGTCCGAGAAGGCCTTCTGCACCTTGTCGCCCCACAACCCGATGTCCTTGACGATCGGCACGATGCGGCTGAACAAGTGCGAGCGGAACTGGATCATCAGCGGCGACGTATCGACCCAGTCGGCACACGCTTGGACGTCGAGGCCGAGGGTCTCGAAAACCTCCTCGCCGCGGAACCGGTCGCGCATCAGGTAGCAGGCGTCCACGACGAACTCTTCACGCTCGTCTCGCTCGGCCTCGGTCAGCGCGGAGTAGTAGTCCTTCAGCGAGATTCGGCCGAAGGCGACGTGCCGGGCCTCGTCCTGCATGACGTAGGCCAACAACTGCTTGGCCATTGAGCCTTGTGGCGCCATGTCACGCAGCACCCCGAAGGCGGCGAGTGCGAGCCCTTCGATGAGGACCTGCATACCGAGGTAGGGCATGTCCCAGCGGGAGTCACTCAGGGTGTCGTCCAGCAGTGCGGTCAGGTGCTTGTTGATCGGGTAGACCAGGCCGACCTTCTCCTGCAGGAACCGCGAGAACGTTTCCACGTGCCGGGCCTCGTCCATGGTCTGGGTGGCCGCGTAGAACTTCGCGTCCATGTCCGGTACGACCTCGACGATCTTGGCGGAGCACACCATCGCCCCCTGTTCGCCGTGCAGGAACTGCGAGAACTGCCAGGCCTGGGAGTGCTGACGCATCTCGGCGCGACGTTTTTCGTCTGCGGCGTCCCACATCGGGCTGCCGAACAGCGGGTGGAACTCGTCGGGCAGGCCGACCGGGTTCATCGGGTCGACATCTAGCGCCCAGTCGATGCGCGACTGGGCATCCCACTGCTTGTCTTTTCCCTTTTGGTACAGGGAAAGCAGCCGGGCGCGCCCGTCGTCGTACTCCCACGTGAAGCGCGTGTCGCCGGCGGCGGGGACCTCCCACGAGTACGGCGCGGGCACATTCGTGTACTTGTCCCTGGTGGTCATGAGCTGCCGCCTCTCTGCCCGGGTGACCAGGTGGCCATATGACGAGTATCACACTGCGCCGCGTTCGGCAGTGCCGTCAACCCCGACGGGCGGGCTAACTGATCAGCCGGTTGCCTGGAGAGCGTGTTTCTTGTGGAGCCCCCTATCGGGTTTGAACCGATGACCGCTCGCTTACAAGGCGAGTGCTCTACCGCTGAGCTAAGGAGGCCGGGTTAACCGGGCTCAAGCCTAACGGGTCAGTCGTCGCCCTCGATGACGCGTTGCGCGCGCATCGGTCGAGCCGGAGTGCGGCGTGGGGAACGGAAGCCGGGCAGCGGGATCCGGTCGGCGATATTGCTCAGCGGGTTGACCACCATGGTGAGCGCCATGACGGCATCTTGCAGGGTGCTGATGGCGGGTTCGAGTGCCTCCATGCCGGGCGCCAGCCGGCTCAGAGTGTTGGCGACGTCGGCGAGCTGTTCGAGTGGTCCGTCCTTCGATGTCAACGTGTCGATCAGGCCGCCCTCGGAGAGCAGTCGGTCGGCCAGCCCATCTTCGGACAGCACCCGCTCGATCAACCCATCCGCCGCGAGTAGCTGATCGGCCACTCCGCCGGGTTGCAGGGCACGCTGCAGCCCGCCGCCCTCTGCGGTCAGGCGGTCGAGCAAACCTTCGGGCGCTGTCAGCAGGTCGACCACGCCGCCCGGTCGCAGCAGCCTGTCGATCGGCCCGTCGGGGGCTATGGCACGTCCCAGCGGCGCATCGTCGTCCAATAGCTTGGCCAGCCGGTTGGCGCGCGCGATCGCTTCGTCGATGCCGAGCATGTTGGCCATCGCGGTCGACCCTGCCGCGCCGCTGGAATCCCCCAGCGATCGCTTCGCAACACCGACGGCCGCGCCCGCCAGATTCAAGCCCGCTTCGGCGGCGGCAAGTCCGGCCCGCGCGGGAGCGGTCGCGGCAGCCGCGATGCTCCTGGCGAGGTTCATCCTTCGAGTGTAGGCACGACGCGCTCCCCGCCCAGCCCCCCTGGGTCCAAGCTGATGCGATGATTCCTGGCAGACTCCTAACAGAATGTTCGCAACGAGCTCGCAGGGACTGCACAATGGTTACGAAGGCAACGTTCAAGAAACGGACGGAAGTGACCTCATGACAACAGCGACCCCCAGCGAAAAAATACCCGAGGCCCGCGTCCTCGTTGTCGACGACGAGGCCAACATCGTCGAACTGCTCTCGGTAAGTCTCAAATTCCAGGGGTTCGAGGTTGCCACCGCGAGCAACGGGGCCCAAGCGCTGGACCGTGCCCGCGAAGCCCGTCCGGACGCGGTCATCCTCGACGTGATGATGCCCGGCATGGACGGCTTCGGGGTGCTGCGCCGGCTGCGCGCGGACGGCATCGATGCCCCCGCGTTGTTCCTGACGGCCCGCGACTCCCTGCAGGACAAGATCGCGGGCCTGACCCTGGGCGGCGACGACTACGTGACAAAGCCGTTCAGCCTGGAGGAGGTTGTCGCCCGGCTGCGGGTCATCCTGCGACGCGCCGGCAAGGGGAGCGGTGCGGAACCTCGCAGCGCCCGCCTGACGTTCGCCGACATCGAACTCGACGAGGAAACTCACGAGGTGTGGAAGGCCGGCGAACCGGTTTCGCTGTCACCGACGGAATTCACGCTGCTGCGTTACTTTGTGATCAACGCGGGCACGGTGTTGAGCAAACCGAAAATCCTCGACCACGTCTGGCGGTACGACTTCGGAGGTGACGTCAATGTCGTCGAGTCCTACGTGTCCTATCTACGCCGAAAGATCGACACCGGCGACAAGAGGCTGCTGCACACGCTGCGCGGAGTGGGCTACGTGCTGCGAGAGCCGCGCTGAGTCTGCCCCCGTTTACCGGGCTAGATAGCGAGTGAAGAATACGGTTATGGCGAATCGGACTCCGCGGGGATTGCCGCTACGGGTGGGTCTGGTTGCCGCGACCCTGGTTCTGGTGGCCTGCGGTCTGGCGGCCTCAGGGATCGCGGTCACGTCGATACTGCGGCACAGCTTGGTCAGCCGGATCGACCAGACGTTGCTCGAGGCATCCCGCAGCTGGGCGCAGGCCCCGCGGCGGCAATCGGCTCCGCCCTATGAAGGCCCGGACCCCGGCCGGCCGCCGTCGAAGTTCTACGTTCGGGGCGTCGGCACCGACGGCGTTCCTTTTACGGCGATCAACGACCGCAACGCTGAACCAGCATTACCGCAAGACAACAACGTGGGCCCCAGCCCGACGACCCTGCTCTCGGTCAACGGCTCCGATATTCAATGGCGAGCGGTGTCGGTGCGCGGGCCGCACGGCCTGATCACCGTGGCGATCGACCTTTCCGACGTCCAGCACACGGTCCGGTCCCTGGTTTATCTGCAGTTCGGTATCGGGGTGGCGGTGCTGGTTGTCGTCGGGCTCGCCGGCTATGCGGTGGTGCACCGCAGCCTGAAACCGCTGGCCGAGGTCGAAAAGACCGCCGCGACGATCGCTGCGGGCCAGTTGGATCGACGGGTTCCGGAACGCGATCCGCGGACAGAGGTGGGCCGACTCTCGTTGGCGCTCAACGGAATGCTCACCCAGATTCAGCAGGCGGTGGCGTCTTCGGAGTTGTCAGCTGAAAAGGCCCGCAGTTCGGAGGACCGGATGCGCCGGTTCATTACCGACGCCAGCCATGAACTGCGCACCCCGCTGACTACGATTCGCGGCTTCGCGGAGCTGTATCGCCAGGGCGCCGCCCGCGACGTGGCCATGCTGCTATCGCGGATCGAAAGCGAAGCCAGCCGGATGGGCCTGCTGGTGGACGATTTGCTGCTGCTGGCAAGACTGGACGTGCAGCGGCCGCTCGAACACCATCGGGTGGACTTGTTGGCGCTGGCCAGCGACGCCGTGCACGACGGGCAGGCGATTGACCCCAAACGCACGATCACCCTGGAAGTCGTTGACGGTCCCGGGACCCCGGAGGTGCTCGGTGACGAGCCCCGGATACGGCAGGTGCTGAGCAACCTCGTCGTGAACGCTTTACAGCACACCCCGGCGAGCGCCGACGTCGTCATTCGGGTCGGCACCGAAGGCGACGACGCAGTACTCGAAGTGGCTGACCAGGGTCCCGGCATGAGCCAGGAGGATGCGTCGCGGGTGTTCGAGCGGTTTTACCGCACCGATTCATCGCGAGCACGGGCGAGTGGCGGTACCGGATTGGGACTATCCATCGTCGACTCGTTGGTGCACGCCCACGGCGGTGTGGTCACCGTGACAACCGCGGTCGGGCAGGGGTGCTGCTTTCGCGTCACGCTGCCGCGAGTCAGCGATGTGCCGGCGCCGGAGCCGGTTCACGCCAGTTGAGCCAGGGCCGCCTTGATTTTGGCCTGTGCGGTGTCGAGTGATTCCGGTGACGGGTTGCGGTCGACGTTGGCGAAGCCGAAGTCGCTCAGGCTGCGGGTGGGGAACACGTGGACGTGCAGATGGGGCACTTCCAGGCCGGCGATGATCAGCCCGGCACGCTCAGCGTCGAACGCCTTGCACACGGCTTTGCCGATCAGTTGGCTCACCGCCATGACCCGGGCGAAGTCCGCGCCGTCGACGTCCTGCCACTGATCGATCTCGGCGCGCGGCACCACCAGGGTGTGGCCTGGTGTCATCGGCTCAATCGTCAGGAACGCGACAACGTCGTCGTCCTCGTAGACGAATCGGCCGGGCAGTTCACGGTTGATGATCCTGGTGAAGATCGAAGCCATGGGCCAAGCATATGGTCGGGGCTCATCCCAAGCTCACTCCGCCTTGCCGAACTCCATGACGTCGAGGTTCCAGTAGCCGCGCATGTGGGCGATGAGCCCGGCTTCGTTGACGTGATAGGTGAACACGCCACGAACCGCGCTGGTTAGGGCGCCCTCAAACTTGCTGCGCAGCACCAGGATATGCGCGATCTCGTCCGGCGAACTGGACGGGAAGGTCTCCTCGCAGGTGATGGTCAGCTGATTGGGTGCGATGTTGTTGTCGAAGAAGGCGCCAACGGCCTCCTTGCCGCGCACACCGGTGCCGTCGGGGTTGGTGACGGACTTACCGATCGGGTCCTCGATGACGACATCGTCGGTCATCAGCGCCAGCCAGCCCTCCCGGTCGCGGGCCTGCGCGCAACGCCACGAGGACTGCGACGCTGTCAGGGCCGGGGATTGCACGGTTTGGGTCATGATCGCCTTACCTGTCAGCGTCCGTGTAGCGGATGACGCCGCGAATGTTCTTGCCGTCCAGCATGTCCTGGTAGCCGTCGTTGATCTGCTCGAGCTTGTACTGGCGGGTGATCATGTCATCCAGGTTCAGCTTGCCGACCTTGTACATCGACAGCAGCTGCGGAATGTCGAACTGAGGGTTGCCGCCGCCGAAGATGGTGCCCTGCAGGTTCTTCTGCATCAGGGTCAGCATCGCCAGGTTCAGGGTCACGTTGGTGTCCATCAGGCTGCCAATGGCGGTTAGCACGCAGGTGCCGCCCTTGGCGGTGATGCCCAGGTAGCTGTCGATATCAGCGCCATGTAGTTCACCGACAGTGACCACGACCTTGTGGGCCATCAAACCGTGGGTGACATCCGGCATGCCGGCCAGCGCGGCGTTGATGTCGGGGTAGACGTGGGTGGCGCCGAACTTCAGGGCCTGATCCCGCTTCCATTCCACCGGGTCGATCGCGAAGATGTAGCGCGCGCCGGCGTTGGCGGCACCCTGCAGCGCTGCCATGCCGACCCCGCCGACCCCGACGATGGCGACGTCTTCGCCCGGCCGGACGTCGGCGGCGCGTACTGAGGAACCGTAGCCGGTGGTCACGCCGCATCCCACCAGGGCGGCCACCTCGAACGGCACCGACGGGTCGATCTTCACCACAGAGCTGCGGTGCACGACCATGTACGGCGAGAACGTCCCCAGCAGTGTCATCGGGAAGACGTTTTGTCCGCGGGCCTGGATGCGGTAGGTGCCGTCGGATACCGCCGCACCGCCCAGCAATCCTGCACCCAAATCGCAGAGGTTGCGCATGCCCGACTGACATGTCGGACATTGCCCACACGACGGGATGAATGACAACACCACGTGGTCGCCGGGGGCGAGGTCGTCCACCCCAGGGCCGACTTCGGTGACGATGCCCGCACCTTCGTGTCCGCCGAGAACAGGGAAGCCCATCATCGGGATGTCGCCGGTGACCAGGTGGTGGTCGGAGTGGCACATGCCCGCCGCTTCCATCTGGATCTTGACCTCATCTTTGTGGGGATCGCCGATCTCGATCTCCTCGATGGACCACGGCTGGTTGAATTCCCAGATCAGTGCGCCTTTTGTTTTCATAGAGGACCTCCACTAGCGTGCCCTGACCGAGTGCTCGGTGAAAGGGGCCGGACGGTAATTAGAACGTGTTCTCGTTATTGAAACCATTATGACCTTCGTCACCGCACTGTAAACAACCGGGCATGCGATCCAGCCCCGGCGGGGCGCCGTGGGGCACGCAACCCTGGCCGCGCCGACGGTGTCTCTGCTCCGCCCGGCCCGCTAAAGTGACCTCTCGTGCGCGTCCTGGTGATCGGTTCCGGTGCTCGTGAACATGCCCTGCTGTTGGCGCTCGGCCGCGATCCGCAGGTCACGGGGCTAGTCATCGCTCCGGGTAATGCCGGCACCGGCCGGATCGCCGAGCAACATGACGTCGACATCAGCTCCGGTGAGGACGTCGTCGCCCTGGCTCGGGACGTTGCCGCCGACCTGGTCGTCATCGGCCCTGAGGTGCCGCTGGTGCTTGGGGTGGCCGACGCCGTGCGCGCCGCCGGGATTGTCTGTTTTGGGCCCAGCAAGGACGCGGCCCGCATCGAGGGTTCCAAAGCATTTGCCAAGGAAGTCATGGCGGCGGCTGGTGTTCGAACCGCTGCCAGTGAAATTGTTGACAGTCCAGCACGTTTGGATGCCGCCCTGGACCGGTTCGGGCCGCCGGCCGGCGACCCGGCCTGGGTGGTCAAAGACGACCGTCTGGCGGCCGGCAAAGGCGTGGTGGTGACGCCGGACCGCGCTGTGGCGCGTGCCCATGCCGCCGGACTGCTCGATGACGGGCACCCGGTACTCCTGGAGTCCTATCTGGACGGCCCCGAGGTATCGCTGTTCTGCGTTCTCGACGGTGCGACGGTGGTGCCACTGCTGCCGGCCCAGGACTTCAAGCGGGTAGGCGAGGGTGACACCGGACCCAACACCGGCGGCATGGGCGCCTATGCGCCGCTGCCGTGGCTGCCCGACGACGTCTACCGGGGGATCGTCAGCGGGATCGTCGAACCCGTTGCGGCCGAAATGGTTAGGCGCGGCAGTGCGTTCTGCGGATTGCTGTACGTCGGACTCGCGATGACCGCGAAAGGGCCGGCGGTCGTCGAATTCAACTGCCGCTTCGGCGATCCAGAGACCCAGGCGGTGCTGGCCCTGCTGGATTCACCGCTTGGGCAACTGCTCCATGCAGCGGGGACAGGTTCCCTGGCTGACTTTGGCGAGTTGCGCTGGCACGAGGGTGCCGCCGTGACGGTTGTGCTGGCGGCCGAAAACTATCCCGGACGCCCCCGGATCGGGGACGTCGTCATCGGCTCCGAAGCTGATGGGGTCCTGCATGCCGGAACGTCCCGGCGCGATGATGGCGCCATCGTCTCGTCCGGCGGACGGGTGCTGTCGGTGGTGGGCGCCGGTGCCGACCTGGCTGTGGCGCGCGCGCACGCCTATGAGATCTTGCGTTCGATTCGATTGCCCGGCAGCCATTTCCGAAGCGACATCGGTCAATGGGCTGCGGAGGGCAAGATCCGGATCTAGAAGGCCACGGCTTGACCGTCGCGGCGCGGATCACTGGCCGCAAGATACCCGTCATCGAGGCGCCAAATCGCTTGGCAACTACCGAAACTGTTGTAGTCATCGATGGCGAGCAGGTCGTGCCCCCGGCGCCGAAGTTCGTCGAGTGTCGACTGCGGGAAGCCCTCCTCGCAGCTCACCTGCATACCCTGCACCCAACGGAACCGTGGGCCGTCGCAGGCCGCCTGCGGGTTCTGCTCGTGGTCGGCGATGCGCACCAGCACCTGCACGTGGCCCTGGGGTTGCATTGGGCCGCCCATCACCCCGAAGCTCATCACCGGCGCCCCGCCTTTCGTCACAAAGCCCGGGATGATCGTGTGATAGGGGCGCTTGTCAGGCCCGACCTGGTTCGGGTGGCCTTGCGCCGCTGAGAAGTTCGCGCCGCGGTTTTGCAGCGAAATGCCGGTGCCCGGCACCACAACGCCAGACCCGAAGCCCATGTAATTCGACTGGATCATCGACACCATCATCCCGGATGCATCGGCGGCGGTGAGATATACGGTTCCCCCTTTCGGGGTGCCCGCAGTCGCCGGCTTTGCCCGTTTCGGATCGATCAGTGCCGCCCGACACTCCAGATATCCCTTGTCTAGGAGTTCTTCCGGCGAAACTCGCATATGGTCGGTGTCGGCGACATAAGCCTGCGCGTCGGCGAATGCAAGTTTCACGGCTTCGATCTGTAGATGCACGCTGTCGGCGGAATCTGCTGCGAGCGAGGACATGTCGAAGTGTTCCAGGATGCCGAGGGCGATCAGGGCCACGATGCCCTGGCCGTTGGGCGGTATCTCGTGGATGGTGTAACCCCGGTAGCCGGTGCTGATGGTGCCGACCCAGTCGGCGCGGTGCGCGGCGAGGTCGCTGGCGCGCATGACGCCGCCGTGGGCGGTCGAGTGCGCCTCGAGTTGGGCCGCCAGCTCTCCGCGATAAAACGCCTCCCCGTTTGTTGCCGCGATCTTCTCCAGGGTGGCCGCATGGTCGGGAAAGGTGAACAGCTCGCCTGGCTTCGGTGCGCGGCCGCCCGGCAGGAACGCTTGGGCGAACCCGGGCTGGGCTTGGAAAAGTGGAACCTGCGCGGCCCACTGCTCGGCCACCGTCGGCGAGACCAGGAATCCCTGGCGGCCGTAAGAGATCGCGGGCTCGAAGAGCCTCGCGAATGGGAGTTTTCCGAATTTGGTGTGCAGTTCGACCCATGCCGATACGGCTCCGGGTACGGTCACCGAATTCCAGCCGAGCGCGGGAACAGGGTTGCCGCCGAAGTACTCCGGCGTCCACGCCGCGGGCGAGCGTCCCGACGCGTTCAGTCCGTGCAGTCGCCGTCCGTCCCAGACGATGGCGAAGGCGTCCGAGCCGATGCCATTGGAGACCGGTTCCACCACGGTCAGTGTGATCGCGGTGGCGATGGCCGCGTCGACTGCGCTGCCGCCCTCGGCGAGCATCCGAAGACCCGCTTGCGCGGCAAGCGGCTGCGACGAGCACACAACGTTCGATGCCAGGACGGGCGTTCGAGGCCAGGCGTAGGGGAAGCTCCAACCGAAGGGCGTAGACACCGTGGGGCCTAGGCCGTCAGCAATGGAGCCATCCAGGTCAGCTCCGCCGGCAGCTGCGAACTCCAGAACGCACCGTCGTGCCCGCCCGGCGAGAAACCGCCGGAGGGCCGGTTGGGCAGTTGAGCGATGAACTGCTTGGTCGCGTCGTAGAACGGATCGCTGTCGCCGCAATCCACCCGGATCGGGATGGTAGCCAGCGCGGGCATTCCGAACACGGAGTTCGCCGCGAAGTCGTCGGATCCGTCGAATGCGCCGGGCGCGGCCGCGCCGGAGGACATCCACAGCGCTGGGCTGACTGCGCAGATCGCCGCGGTGCGCGCGGGTCCCAGCCGGCCGCCGAGCAGCAACGCGCCGTAGCCACCCATCGACCAGCCCAGGAAAGCCACCCGCGAGGTGTCCAGACTCTGGTTGCCCAGCATGGGAATGAGCTCGTCGAGCACCATGGCGCCGGAGTCCTCGCCCGAAGACCTCTTGTGCCAATAGCTGCCCCCACCGTCGACGGCGACCACCGCGAATGGTGGCAGTCCGGCGGCGACCGCCTGGGCCAGACCCTGCTCGACGCCGCCCGCCATCACGGTGGCCGCGTCGCTGCCCTTGCCGTGCAGCGCGATCACCGGTCGCAGTGCCTTGACTTGGCCGGGCGGGCGCGCGATCGCCCAGTTGGTCGATATCCCACCGCGCGCGGCCGACACGAATGAGCCGGTCACCATGGTCGGCGCGGCCTGGGTCGCCGGCGCCGGATCGAGCGGTGCGGGTGGTGGCATGGCTCGCGAAATTCCGGGCTGAAACAGCATGTCAAGCGCATATACGCCCACTGCGCTCGCGCCAAGACCGAGCACCGTGCGGCGGCTCAAGTCAGGCATGCGGGTCATCATGCCATGTTCGTTTGGCCAAAATGGCAATGCAGTACCACTTTGGCTGGCACGATGGCTAGTCGTGACTGCAGCAGTTACTCCAAAAGGAGAACGCCGCCGGTATGCGCTGGTGAGCGCGGCCGCCGAGCTGCTTAGCGAAGGCGGGTTCGAAGCTGTGCGTCATCGGGCGGTCGCCCGACGTGCTGGCCTGCCGTTGGCGTCCACCACGTATTACTTCTCGTCCCTCGACGATTTGATCGCACGCGCGGTCGAGCACATCGGGATGATCGAAGTAGCGCAGCTACGAGGGCTGGTCACGGCGTTGTCGCGGCGGCGCCGGGGCCCGGAAACCACCGCCGAAGTTCTGGTGGACTTGCTGGTAGGCGACGTGTCCGGACCGGGACTTGTCGAGCAGCTGATATCGCGATACGAGCGCCATATCGCATGTACCCGGCTGCCCGCCCTGCGCGATTCGATGCGCCGAAGCCTGCGGCAACGCGCCGAAGCGGTGGCCGAAGCAATCGTGCGATCGGGGCGGTCGGTGCATATCGAGCTGATCTGCACGCTGATCTGTGCGGTCGATGGTTCGGTGGTCTCCGCGCTGGTCGAAGGGCGAGATCCGCGAACGGCTGCGCTGGCTACGTTGGTCGATCTCGTTGACGTGCTCGCACCCATCGACCAGCGACCCGTGCGAATCTGAACTCACGGGTGCGAAAGCCCGCACGGCAGTGACGGTGTGACGATGCACCCGGTGGCGAAGTCGCCGTAGATGGTGATGTCGGCCGGGCGGCGCTGGGCGTATAACGCCACGTAGGCGCAGACGACGGCGTCGATCGGATCCTCCGCGCGGCGTAGGTCGCTCTTGCGCTCTGCGGCCACCACCTGCCGGCGCAGCTCGGCCCACTCGGGACCGTCGACCAGCAACGGCACTCCGTCTTCCCTGCCCTGTGCCAAATCTTCCAGACCGTCCATCAACAGCAGCAACTCTGACTTGAGCTGCTCAACGCCGCGGCCCGGCTTCGCCTTGTACTTCAGCGTGCGCGCCAACCGGAACAGCACCACCGTCGCCGCGTGCGGGTAGACCTCGATGGCCCGCCGTCTTGCCGGCGACCCGGAGTCCATGTCGAGGCCCAGCGCCTCAGCCAACCGCGCGCCACGGGGGCCGTCGGCGAACTCGGGTTTGCCGGTGTTAACCGGGTGCGCGCCGGCCTCGAACCTGCGGAAGTCACGGTTGAGCGCCGCCTCGGCCGGCCGCAGACCGGTGGGGTTGGTCACCACCAGTGGGGCGTCGAAGGCGACCAGACAATCACCCCGGGTGTAGGGCCGCACCGCGGCCAGCACGTCGGCGTCGTCGCGAGCGGCGCCGACGCGCACCAGGCGGCCGTCGGGATCGAGCACCGCGACGCCGGTCGGATTGCGCCCGGCCCAGGCCAGGTCGATACCGACGAAGAACATCCGCCACATTGTGCCGCGAAAGTGCAGCTGCCGACGGTGCTACTCGGGAAATGCGTTGCTACCTGCCGTCTGGCGGCAGATAAGCTCACCAAGTGAGCATTCCGAATGTGCTGGCCGCCCGGTACGCCAGTGCCGAGATGGTTGCGATCTGGTCGCCGCAGGCCAAAGTCGTCGCGGAGCGGCGGCTCTGGCTGGCGGTGCTGCGGGCCCAGGAAGAACTCGGCATCACGGTGCCTGGGGAAGCTGTCGCCGACTACGAGCGGGTGCTCGACGACGTCGACTTGGCGTCGATCGCGACCCGCGAGCGCGCGCTCCGCCACGATGTGAAGGCCCGCATCGAGGAGTTCAACGCGCTGGCCGGCCACGAACAGGTGCACAAAGGCATGACCAGCCGCGACCTGACCGAGAACGTGGAGCAGCTGCAGATCCGCCGGTCGCTGGAATTGATTTTCTCCCACGGGGTAGCGGTGGTGGCACGGCTCGCCGAGCGGGCGGTCGCATATCGCGATCTGGTGATGGCCGGACGCAGCCACAACGTCGCCGCGCAGGCGACCACTTTGGGCAAGCGGTTCGCCTCCGCGGCGCAGGAGACGCTGATCGCGTTGACCAGGTTGCGGGAGCTTATCGACCGCTATCCGCTGCGCGGCATCAAGGGCCCGATGGGCACCGCGCAGGACATGCTCGACCTGCTCGGTGGCGACGCGGCCAAGCTGACTCGATTGGAACGCCGCATCGCCGAATTTCTGGGCTTCTCGACCATTTTGACCAGCGTCGGACAGGTGTATCCGCGTTCGCTGGACCACGACGTGGTCTCCGCGCTGGTGCAGCTCGGCGCTGGACCATCGTCGATGGCGCACACCATCCGGCTGATGGCCGGGCACGAACTCGTCACCGAGGGTTTCGCGCCGGGACAAGTCGGCTCGTCGGCGATGCCGCACAAGATGAATACCCGCAGTTGCGAGCGGGTCAACGGGATGCAAGTGGTGCTGCGTGGCTACGCCTCGATGGCGGCCGAACTGGCCGGCGCGCAGTGGAACGAGGGCGATGTCTTTTGCTCGGTGGTACGCCGGGTTGCGTTGCCGGACAGCTTCTTCGCCATCGACGGACAGATCGAGACCTTCTTGACGGTGCTCGACGAGTTCGGCGCCTACCCGGCGGTGATCCAGCGCGAGTTGGACCGCTATTTGCCTTTCCTGGCTACCACCAAGGTTCTCATGGCGGCGGTGCGCGCCGGCATGGGACGTGAGTCCGCGCACCACGTCATTCGGGAACACGCGGTGGCGACGGCGCTGGCCATGCGCGAGCAGGGCGCCGAGCCCGACCTGCTGGACCGGCTGGCCGCGGATCCGCGACTGCCGTTGGACCGCGCCGCGCTGGCCGCCGCACTCGCCGACAAAAACGCGTTCATCGGGGCCGCCGCCGATCAGGTCGACGAGGTGGCCGCCGAGGTGGACGCGCTGGTAGGCCGCTACCCGGACGCGGCCAAATACACGGCGGGCGCGATCCTGTGACGCTGGCCGGCACGCTGCCGGGGATCGACTTCACCGATCTGGACAACTTCGCCAACGGCTTCCCGCACGAGTTGTTCGCGGTCCATCGGCGAGAAGCGCCGGTGTACTGGCACGAACCGACCGACAACACCCCCGATGGCGAGGGCTTTTGGTCGGTGGCCACGCATGCCGAGACCCTTGAGGTACTGCGTGATCCGGTCAGCTATTCATCGGTGACCGGAGGCTCGCGACCATTCGGTGGAACGCTGCTGCAGGACCTGGCCATCTCGGGCCAGGTGCTCAACATGATGGACGATCCGCGGCACTCGCAAATTCGGCGACTCGTCAGCTCCGGGCTGACGCCGCGAATGATTCGCCTTGTTGAGGACGATCTGCGAGCCCGGGCGCGCCGGCTGCTCGATGCGGTGGTCGCGGGCGAAGCGTTCGACTTCGTACTCGGCATCGCCGCTGAGCTGCCAATGCAGATGATCTGCATCCTGTTGGGAGTGCCGGAATCCGAACGGCATTGGCTCTTCGAGGCCATCGAGCCGCAATTCGACTTCGGCGGCTCACGCAAGGCGTCGCTGTCCCAATTGTCGCCCGAAGAGGCCGGGTCGCGGATGTACGCCTACGGCCAGGAGTTGATCGCGTCGAAGCGTGCTGCGCCGACCGACGACATGCTGTCGGTGGTCGCGAACGCGACGGTCGACGATTCGGACATGTCGGATGTGGAGCTGTACCTGTTCTTCAGTCTGCTGTTCAGCGCGGGTGCGGAGACGACACGCAACGCGGTCGCGGGAGGGATGCTGGCGCTGGCCGAGCATCCCGAGCAATTCCGTGCGCTGCGTGAGGATCTCGATCTGCTGCCGACGGCGGTCGAAGAAATGGTTCGGTGGACATCACCGTCGCCGTCCAAGCGGCGCACCGCTACCCGTGAGCTCGCCCTCGGCGGACAGTCGATCGATCCGGGGCAGAAGGTACAGATCTGGGAAGGCTCGGCCAACCGGGATGCCAGCGTCTTCGACCGCGCTGACGAGTTCGATATCGCCCGAAAGCCCAACCCGCATCTGGGCTTTGGGCAGGGTGTGCACTACTGCCTGGGTGCCAATCTGGCCCGGCTGGAATTGCGAGTGCTGTTCGAGGAGTTGCTGTCGCGCTTCGCTGCGGCGCGTGTCGTCGAACCTGTCGAATGGACCCGCAGCAACCGGCATACCGGCATCCGGCACCTGGTCGTGCAACTGCGATGACTACGACGTCAGTGCGTTTGCCCGGTAGCGGCTGGCGGTCCAGGGCGGGGAGTCTGGGGTAGGTGTGAGTGTGATCATGATGAGATCCTTACCGGCGGTTAGGGTGTCGGGCACGAGGTAAGTGTCATCAAGCCAGCGATGGGTTGTGTTGCTGCGTGGCTGTAACCAGGTCCCGGCGGGCACGCCGTCAATGGCGACGTCTGCTGACTGGTAGCCGTTTGTTTGGTCCGATGTGCGGCGCAGCAGGATGCCCTGGTTACCCGGGGGGATCGAGATGCGGAATGTGATCGCGGCCGCAGTGGAGCGAACCACCCCGGCAACGACGTGGGTGTCGTCATTCCCCTCATACGCGCTGATCAGGATTTGATCGGTGGCGGCCGCGTCGGTGTAGCCGTGCTGGAACCGACTCGAAGGGTCGGCGGGGCTGACGTCGTCGCTGAAAGTAGTGGTGTCGTTCGGTTGGGTGTACAGAAATGCCGTTGAGCTGTAGTCGGCTTGGATCATGTTGCGCTTGCCATGCTCAATGCCGAATCGGATTGCGGAGTGGTAGTCGACGGCGTCGGCGAGCATCAGGCGATAGACGGCGACGCAATAGTCCGCGCATCCGCCGGTGGCCGTGCGTTGATCGGGTTGGCCGGTGAGCGGGGCGCTATAGCGTGCGCCGTTTTTGAAGTACCAGCCGCCCTCGTAAAAGTCTTCCGTGCCAGTGCCGTACCACTGGGGTGACAGGGAGGCGTCGGTGTAGCCGCGTTCGGCTCCTTCGAGAAAAAATGGGGCGTCGTCGTTGGACGAATTCTTGACCCGAGATCCGCGGATGGTGTGGCTGACGCCGACGAATTTGCCATGGCCAGGCTCGTCGGCGAACATCCAATCCTGACCCGGCGTCGTAAGTCCGGCATGGGAGCGGGCGGTGAAGTATCCGGCGCGGCCGCTGGCCAGCGCGGGCGCCCACTGCAGATCGGATGTCGTCACGACATCGCTGTCGATCCCGGACACAGGATTGTCGGTGGTGTTGACGAGGGTGATGTGGGCCGTGCGGGCGAACGGCATCGGCCACCACTCTGACAACGCCAACGCCCCTCCCGGTTCTGGAGTGGTGGCGAACATCAGCGATTGCATGGCGTTGCCGCCCAATCCGGCACCGAAGAACTCTCCGAGTGGCGAGTCGACCATGGTTCGGCCGTCGAATTCGATCTGCAGCCGTAATCCGTTCAGCAGTTGATCCGTCGGATCTGGCAGTCGCAGCCGCAGCGCCGAGATGGTGCCCGACCCGGTCGATTCGGCGATCGTCTGCGCACCACCGCCGGGGAGATCGATGATCCGATTTTCATGCGCCGCAGTAAGTTCTGCCGGTTTGGGATCGATGGTGCCCGCGGCACGGAACGTCGCGAGCACGTCGAGTGCGGAATCGGCGGGCGAGAAACTGGCGACGCCGTCGGCGCTGGGAAACTGGCGGTAGTCGACGTGGTAATACTCCAAATCCGTTGCGACGCTGATGCGCATTGACTGTCGATATGGCATCGGCACCTTGACGTAGACGCCTCCTGACGACTGCGCGGCGTTGGCTACCAGGGGCCAGACAAACGGCGCACCCAGCGCTCCATTGACCAACGATTGCAGCGGTGCATCGATCACCGTGTGCCCGTCGAGTTCGATGCGGATCGTCCCGAGCGAAGTCACATTGCCGCCATCGCGGGTGAACCAGATCGAATCGACCTCGCCGGCGCCGTGATCCTCCGCGACGACGCACCCGGCTCCCCCGGGCGCCAGACATCCACCGGTGCCGTTGCGGTTACCGGTGGAAATGTCGAAATCACCGCCGCTTCGATCGAAACTCGACACCTGCACGGTTCGTGCGCCGGCGCTCAGGTACGGCAGCAAATCGAGTCGTCGGTAGGTGTTCCAACCCACTGCCCTTGCGCCGGGTCCGGTGGTAGCGGGCTCGGCAGACGCCGTCGTCGCGGCGGAAACACCAGCGATCACCAACAGCAGCGACACGAAAACGACGGACAGCGTCCGAAAGCCCACCACAGTGTTGTGGTTCAGCACGAGGGCACACCGATCCCTGCCGACCGCAGCTCGAGGGCGACCAGAGCCTGGATGGTGCCGGGATCCCCGCGGCGCCATCCGCCAACCGGATCCTCGCTCAGGGCCACCAGTTTGTGTGGGGATCGGTTGGTCAGCGCCCGCAGCGCGAGCAGATCTCGCCCAGGCGGGGTGGCGGCCAGGCCGGTCGCCACCCATTTGCGCCGGAAGAACCGGAGCCGCAGGAACAGCCATGGCAAGACCGCTAGCAGGATGGGGAGCGCGACAACCGCCACCGCGAGCAACACCGCGAGCCAGCTCGCCGTGGTGTCCAGGTCGTGCACGGCGTTCGCGATATCGAGGGCAGCGTGGCTGGCGGACGTGAGGGGTTTGCTGACCTCGTCGCCCACCAGCGGAATCTGCTGCGCGCCGTGGCCCGCAGACGCGAGGCCGCCGGCGATGCCGTTCGTGCCGCCCTCGATTTGGCGACCCGCTTCAACGATTGTCGAGATAGCGTCGTAAACCGCCAGACCGACGAGCCCCCAGATCGTGGTCCACACGGCCACGGCGAAGTCACTGAACAGTTGGGCCAGCAGCCGGGCGGGCCTCGTGGAGTAGGGCAAAAACCGCGATGTCATAGCACAGATACCAGCACAACTCTCGGCCCGCTGCGGGCTTCGGACCCGGTTTGATAGGTGGCCGATAGGCTGACCCGATGCGCCCTGCACTGACCGAGTATCAGCACCTGGCCAGCGGCAAGGTCCGTGAGCTGTACCGCGTCGACGATGACCATCTGCTACTGGTCGCGTCGGACCGGATCTCGGCATACGACTACGTCCTGGACAGCGTGATTCCCGACAAGGGCCGCATCCTGACCGCCATGAGCGTGTTCTTCTTCGGACTCGTCCAGGCGCCCAACCACCTCGCCGGGCCCCCAGATGACCCGCGCATCCCCGACGAGGTGCTCGGCCGTGCGCTGGTGGTACGCCGGCTTGAGATGTTTGCGGTGGAATGTGTGGCTCGGGGCTACCTGACCGGCTCGGGCTTATTGGACTACCAGGCGACCGGGAAGGTCTGCGGTATCGCGTTGCCGCCGGAGCTGGTTGAGGCAAGCCGGTTCGACACGCCACTGTTCACCCCGGCCACTAAGGCCGCTCTGGGAGACCACGATGAGAACGTTTCGTTCGCCCGAGTCATCGAGATGGTGGGTGCGGTGCGCGCCAACCAGCTGCGCGACCGAACGCTGCAGATTTATGTGCAGGCCGCCGATCACGCCCTGAGGAAGGGAATTATCATCGCCGACACCAAATTCGAATTCGGTACCGATCCCGACGGCAATCTGATTCTGGCCGACGAAATCTTCACACCGGACTCGTCGCGGTACTGGCCGGCCGAGGACTACCAGGCTGGCGTGGTCCAGAACAGCTTCGACAAGCAGTTCGTCCGCAACTGGCTTACCAGCTCCGAGTCCGGCTGGGACCGCAACGGGTCGCAACCTCCACCACCGCTTCCGGATCACATCATTGATGCCACCCGCGACCGCTACATCAATGCCTATGAACGGATTTCCGGTCTGAGTTTCGGTGACTGGATCGGCCCGAGCGCATGACGGATGCACTAACACCGCCTGTCGCCAAGCGGGTGCAGACCCGGCGGGAGTACCACGGGGACGTCTTCGTCGATCCGTACGAGTGGTTGCGAGACAAGGAAAGCCCCGAAGTCATCGCCCACCTTGAAGCTGAGAACGAGTACGTCGATCAGAAGACTGCCCACCTCGAGCCCTTGCGACAACGGATATTCGATGAGATCAAGGCGCGCACCAAGGAAACCGACCTGTCGGTGCCGACCCGGCGAGGCGACTGGTGGTACTACGCGCGCACTTTCGAGGGAAAGCAGTACCGCGTCCAGTGCCGTTGCCCGGTAAGCAATCCCGATGATTGGGATCCGCCGACCTTAGACGAGAACACCGAAGTGCCCGGTGAGCAGGTTCTGCTCGACTCCAACGTGGAGGCTGAAGGACACGATTTCTTCGCGCTGGGCGCCGCCTTGGTGAGCCTTGATGCCAACCTGCTCGCTTACTCCGTCGATACCGTCGGCGATGAACGTTATACGCTGCGGTTCAAGGACTTACGCACCGACGAGCAGTACCCGGACGAGATCGCCGACATCGCGGCCGGAGTGACCTGGGCCGCTGACAGCCGCACTGTGTACTACCTGACCTTGGACGAGGCCCACCGTCCCGACAAGGTGTGGCGGTATCGACTCGGCTCCGGCGAACCGTCGGAGCTGGTGTATCACGAAGCCGACGAACGTTTCTGGCTCGGTGCGGGGCTCACCCGAAGCGAGGCCTATGTCGTTATCGCTTCAGGTTCATCCATTACGTCGGAGTTCCGCTACGCGGACTCCGCCGACTCGCACGCACAGTTCACCGTCGTGCTGCCGCGGCGCGAAGGTGTCGAGTACTCGGTGGAGCACGCGGTGGTCGGGGGGCAGGACCGCTTCTTGATCCTGCACAACGACGGGGCGGTGAACTTCACCCTCGCGGAGGCCCCGGTCGCCGATCCAACGCAGCAGCGAACCCTGATCCCGCACCGCGACGACGTCCGACTCGAAGGTATGGATGCCTTCGCCGGTCATCTGGTGGTCAGCTACCGGCGCGCCGCATTGCCCCGGATCCAGCTGTGGCCGCTGAACTCCGACGGCGGCTACGGTGAGCCCGAAGAGATCTCGTTCGACTCCGAGCTGATGTCGTCGGGCCTGGGCGGAAATCCGAACTGGGATTCGCCCAAATTGCGGATCAGCGCGGGATCCCTGGTCACCCCATTGCGCGTCTACGACATCGACCTGGGCAGCGGGGAGCGCACATTGCTTCGCGAGCAACCCGTGCTCGGCGGTTACCGAGTCGAGGATTACGTCGAGCGGCGCGAGTGGGCACAGGCGGGCGACGGCACGCGGATCCCGGTATCGATCGTGCACCGCGCGGGTGTCGAATTGCCGGCGCCGGCGCTGCTGTACGGCTACGGAGCCTACGAAATCTGCACAGATCCAAGCTTTTCCGTGGCGCGGTTGTCGTTGCTGGACCGGGGCATGGTTTTCGCAATCGCCCACGTTCGCGGCGGCGGTGAGATGGGCCGACTGTGGTATGAGCACGGCAAGCTATTGGAGAAGAAGAACACCTTCACCGACTTCGTTGCGGTGGCAAAGCATCTGGTGGAATCGGGATTGACCCGACCGCAAGACCTGGTGGCGCTGGGTGGCAGCGCGGGCGGTCTGCTGATGGGCGCGGTGGCCAATTTGGCGCCGGACCTCTTCGCCGGAATCCTCGCGCAAGTCCCGTTCGTCGACCCACTCACCACGATCCTGGACCCATCGTTGCCACTGACGGTCACCGAGTGGGACGAGTGGGGAAATCCGTTGAGCGACAGCGATGTTTACGCCTACATGAAGTCGTATTCGCCCTATGAGAATGTCGAGACCAAACCCTACCCGGCGATCCTGGCGATGACGTCGTTGAACGACACCAGGGTCTACTACGTCGAGCCGGCCAAGTGGGTCGCGGCCTTGCGGCACGCTAACCCTGACAGCAATCCGGTGCTGCTCAAAACTCAGATGGCGGCGGGTCATGGTGGCGTCAGTGGTCGCTACCGGGGGTGGGAGGAAACCGCATTCCAATACTCCTGGCTGCTAGCTGCCGCCAACTGCGACAACGATAGCGGCGGCTAGGAAGACAACCTCGGTGGTAGCGCGCAGGGTAGAGTTAGTCGTCTGCTGCCGTTAGGATGGCCGGCTTTTTCGGCAGGAACGACGCCGGGACAAAGGTCAACAACACCAACCCGCATGCAATCACGAATACCAGTGTGTACGCATGCGAAAGGTCTTGCAGCACATTGCCCGAGAAGTTGGGGGCAAGTGCCTGCGGCGGTATTGCGGACTGATCAACGGGCATTCCGCTGGTCGCGGCCTGCTGCCGCAGCGACGCGAGTTCGTTGGCAGCGGTGATGTTCTCGCTGCGATTGAACTGGTTGGTCAGGATCACCGACATCAGCGCAGTTCCCATCGAGCCGCCTACCTGGTTGCTGACGCTCATCAGAGTTGTGCCTCGAGCGATCTGATGCGGCGCCAAGGCCTGCACTGATGCAACGGAGAGCGGCATCATGGCGCAACCCATCCCGAGCCCCATGATCGCCAGCGCGACCAGCAGTGTCGGTTGGTACCGGGCGTGGCTGGCCACGCCGAATGCGAAGGCGCCCAGTCCGACAGTGATCAGTGCGATGCCGACCAGCACGATCTTGCCCGGCCCCCGTCTATCCACGAACGGTCCGGCCAGCCGCATGGTCAGCATGGCACCTAGCCCTTGCGGGATCGAGTGCACGCCGGCTTGCATCGGAGTCTGGTGCAATACCTGCTGGAAGTAGCTCGGAATCAGCAGGCAGGCGCCGAAAAAGGCGGTGGCGAAAAGCAGCATCGTCAGATTGGCCTGGGTGAGCACGCGGTTCTGAAACAGCCGTAGATCAATGAGTGGGTGATCGGCGCGGTGCAAGGCGTGCAAGACAAACGCAACGATCAACACCAGTCCTGCGATCGCCGGGATCAATACATGGCGGTCTGCCACGGCGCCGCGGGCCGGGATCGACGACAGCGAGAACAGGAATGCCGCCAGGCCGGGGGACAGCAGCAGCGCGCCGACGACGTCGAAGGTTTCTGAGCGCGCCGGGTGATCGCGACGAAACACGACCGCCGCGAGGAGCAACGTGAGCAGCCCGATCGGCAGGTTGATCAGGAATATCCACCTCCAGCTGGAGGTGTCGATGAGCCAACCGCCCAGAATCGGCCCACCGATCGGCGCGAGCAGCATGGGGATGCTCAGAATCGACATCAGGCGACCCAGCCGTCCGGGCCCGGCCTCGCGGGTCATGATCATGAATCCCAGGGGCCATAGCATGCCACCGCCGATACCCTGAACTACCCGAAAGATGATGAGCTGCGCGATACTCGACGCCACTGCGCACAACAGCGAGCCAAGCACGAATGCCACCACAGAAACCATGAAGAGGCGTTTGGTCCCGAAGCGGTCGGCCGCCCAGCCAGTCAACGGAATCACGGTCGCCAACGCCAGCGTGTAGCCGGTCATCGTCCAAGCGACGACGGCCTGCGTGCTCCCGAATTGGTCGATGAAGGTGCGTTGCGCGACGCTCACGATGGTGACATCCAGGATCGCCATCACCGTGGCCAGGAGGCACACGCCGGAGATCCGCAACAGCCCGGCGTCCAGCTTGTCCGGATAGACATGCTCACTGGCGCCGGATTGCCCGGTGGGAGTGCTGGGCAGCGGGTTGCCGGTCGCTGCAGAAGGGGCGATTTCCATAGCGTTACTTAGCATATGACGTCCTCCCCACGGCTGAAGCCGGGGGATTCCAGCCCGTTCATGCTGCGGGTACAGCGGCGGGTTGGAGTAGTAATTCCTTGCGGTTTCCTGCTGGTTCCTGCTTCGGTGACCCCGCCCGGCCCGCAGGCCGGCGGTCGTCTTCACAGGCGGTGACCGCAAGCCCTGCGGCCAGAACGTTCTTGGCGGCATTCACATCCGCATGCTCGGTGTGTGCGCAGTGGGTGCACCGGAATACCGCTTGGCTCTCACGGGATTTCGGGTCCACATGCCCACATGCCGAGCAGCGTTGCGACGTGTATGCCGCCGGCACTTTCACTACGGTGGTCCCGGTGTAGCGGGCCGCCGAGGCAAGTGCCAACGCGAACCGGTGCCATCCTTTGGCCAGGATGGCACGGTTGAGCCCGGACTTCGCGGCCACACTACGTCCGGGTTGGTCCAGGGTTCCTTTCGCCGATTTCGTCATCTGCTTGGTCTTGAGATCTTCGATCACCACCATGGCGTTGGCGGCCGCGAGCTGGTGGGCGGTTTGGGCGCAGAAATCCATCCGACGCCAGCGTTCACGCGCCCGTACCGCCGCCAACGCTGCCCGAGCTTTATCCCGGTTGGCCGACCTGCCGGCCGTACGGGACAACGTGCGTTGCAGCGCCACCACACGACGGCGCTCGCCGACGGTCGTGAACGCCCGCCCGAACAGGGCGCCGGTACTGGTCGCAACCGCTACCGCCACGCCGCGGTCCACTCCGACCGCCGTCACCGACCCCTGGTGGGTCTCGGGCACCTGCCGGCCGTCGTCGACCAACACCGAGATGAACCAATGCCGGCCCGCACGGGTCACGGTGACCGAACGGATGATGTCGCCTTCGAGGCTGCGCGAAGCCCGGAACTTCACCCACCCGAGTTTGGGCAACTTGATCCGGCTGTGCCGGCGATTGAGCTTCTCGACCACCATCTTGTTTCCCTCGGGGAACCGGAACGACGGCGGCCATCTGCGGCCCGAACGCCAGCGCACCCGAAACGTCCCGTGGGCGCGGCACGCCTTGTCCAGGTCCATCAACGTCTGCTGCAGGCAATGCCCCGGAACCTGTTTCAGCCAGGGATGCTCAGATTTCGCTTCGGCAAGTTCGTGAGCCTGGGGGCCGTAGTTCATCCACGCTCCACGCCGGCGGTACTCGCGACGCTGCTCCAAACCGGTGTTCCACACCGCCCGACACGCGCCACCGATCCGCTCCGCAAACTCGGCTTGCTCGTCGGTGAACTCGACCCGAAACCGCCGACCCGCCAACACCGGTTCAACGGTCTTTCTGCGTCTCGACGTAGCGTTCGATCACCGATAACGGTGCACCGCCCACCGTCGCCACGAAATACGAATTCGTCCACAACGACGGCAGCCTAGATTTCAACCATGGGAACTCTTCGCGCAGCAGACGGGAGGACCGGCCCTTGATGGCCTTCACCAACTTGTGCACTCCGTACTGCGGGTCCACTTCCACCAGCAGGTGCACCTGATCAGCCATGGTCTCCATCTCGATCAACCACGCCCCCTTCTCGGTGATCACCTCGGCGATGATCTCCTTCAACCGCTCCTCCATACCGCCGCCGATCACACCGCGCCGATACTTCGGGCACCACACCACGTGATACCCGCACTGGAACACCAGATCCGCATTCGTCCGCAACCTAACACCCACACCCGACAGCATTAGACAGCCATCAACCATCTACTGACCCGACACGCCCAACACCCGTACCAGCGGCCACCACAACCACGAACTTGACCCGCCCACCCCTGGGCTAGAACCCCGGGTCCGCCACGCAACGTTTCACCCGATCGACATTGGTGGGTGTTTGCTGGATCGGTTGGCCGGGTGGCGGTGATGACACCGGATCGACGCCCTTGCGCCGCCGCAATATCGAGCCGAAACACGGTGCCCCGCTGGTAGCGATATACGCTTTGTGTCTGCGTGTACTTCACCGTCTCGACACTTAGGATCGGCAAACTGCTGGTGTGTCTGGAAAATTGATCGTCTCGGTCTCAGGGATCAGCGGGCGCACCCTGGCCGATGTCGAGGCGTTCTGTGCTCAGATGGATGCGCGCAAAGTGCCGATTTCGTTGCTGGTGGCTCCGCGGCTCGGCAACGACTACCGACTCGACCGAGATCGGCGCACCGTCGAATGGCTGACTGACCGGCGCAGCGCAGGCGACGCCATCGTGCTGCACGGCTACGACGACGCGGCCACCAAGAAGCGGCGTGGTGAGTTCGCGATGCTGCGCGCACACGAGGCCAATCTGCGACTGATGGCCGCCGACCGGGTGCTCGAGCACCTCGGGCTCCGCACTCGGCTGTTTGCGGCACCTGGCTGGGTGGTTTCGCCTGGTGTGGTAAAAGCATTGCCGGAGAATGGTTTTAGACTGCTGGCAGATCTGCACGGTGTCACAGACTTGGTTCGGCACACCACCGTCCGCACTCGGGTGCTGGGCATCGGGGAGGGGTTCCTCACCGAACCGTGGTGGTGCCGCATGGTGGTGTTGTCCGCCGAGCGGATCGCCCGCCGCGGCGGCATCGTGCGGATCGCGGTCGCGGCCCGTCAGCTGCGTAAACCCGGGCCGCGACAGGCGATGCTGGATGCCGTCGACTTGGCATCAATGCAGGGTTGCACACCGACGGTGTACGAATGGCGGACCGATAACGCCTCCGATAAAGCCTCGGTTGACGCCGCATAATCCGGAGCTAGCCTGAGTCATCAGGTTACCTATTGGCCCGGTGGCACTACCCTGGTCCGACATGAGCGATTCTTCAGCCGCAGGGTTCGCCGCCGACGCGATTGTCGTCGGTGCGGGGTTGGCGGGACTGGTGGCGGCCTGCGAATTGGTGGAGCGCGGCTTGCGGGTGCTGATTCTCGATCAGGAGAGCAGCGCCAATCTGGGCGGCCAAGCTTTCTGGTCGTTCGGGGGTCTGTTCTTCGTCGACAGCCCTGAACAGCGCCGTCTGGGTATCCGCGACAGCCACGAACTTGCATTGCAGGATTGGCTGGGTACGGCGGCTTTCGATCGGGAGGAGGACTACTGGCCACGGCAGTGGGCACACGCCTACGTCGATTTCGCGGCCGGGGAGAAGCGTAGTTGGCTGCGGGCGCGGGGGCTGAAGATTTTCCCGTTGGTGGGCTGGGCAGAGCGCGGCGGCTACGGCGCGCAGGGGCACGGCAACTCGGTGCCCCGGTTCCACATCACCTGGGGTACCGGGCCGGCTCTGGTCGAGATCTTCGCGCGCCGGCTGCGGGACCGCTCTGCGGTGCGTTTCGCGCACCGCCACCAGGTCGACGAGTTAATCGTCGAGGGTGACGCGGTGACCGGCGTTCGAGGCGCCGTATTGGAGCCCTCGGCCGAGCCGCGCGGTGTGAGTTCCTCACGAAAAGCTTTAGGGCAATTCGAATTCCGCGCCTCCGCGGTGATCGTGACCAGCGGTGGCATCGGGGGTAACCACGACCTGGTACGCAAGAACTGGCCCAAGCGGATGGGCCGCGTTCCCGAGCAGTTGCTCGCTGGGGTACCGGCCCACGTCGATGGCAGGATGATCGGCATTTCCGAAAAAGCCGGGGCGCGGGTGATCAACCCCGACCGGATGTGGCATTACACCGAGGGCATCACCAACTACGACCCAATCTGGCCGTTGCACGGTATCCGGATCATTCCCGGCCCGTCGCCGCTGTGGCTCGATGGGGCGGGCAAGCGGCTCCCGGTTCCGTTGTATCCCGGGTTCGACACCCTGGGAACCTTGGAGTACATCAGCAAATCCGGCTACGACTACACCTGGTTCATCCTGAACGCCAGGATCATTGAGAAGGAATTCGCACTTTCCGGTCAGGAGCAGAACCCCGACCTGACTGGGCAAAGCGTACGGCAGCTAGTGCGCTCCCGGGCGCGGTCCGGCCCACCCGGCCCGGTGCAGGCATTCATCGACCGGGGTGTGGACTTCGTCAGCGCCAATTCGTTGCGCGAGTTGGTCACCGCAATGAACCAATTGCCCGATGTGACGGCACTGGACTTTGCGACGGTGGAGGCCGAGGTCACCGCGCGCGATCGGGAAGTCGCCAACAAGTTCAGCAAAGATGGTCAGATCACCGCGATCCGGGCGGCCCGCGGCTATCTGGGCGACCGGCTTGGTCGGGTTGTGGCGCCGCACCGGCTCGCCGATCCGAAGGCCGGCCCGATGATCGCGGTGAAGCTGCATATCCTGACGCGGAAGACGCTGGGCGGCATCGAGACCGACTTGGACGCGCGGGTACTCAAGGCCGACGGCACGCCGCTCACCGGGTTGTACGCGGCAGGGGAGGTAGCCGGGTTCGGCGGCGGCGGTGTGCACGGCTACCGGGCGCTGGAAGGCACTTTCCTGGGTGGCTGCATTTTCTCCGGTCGGGCCGCGGGCCGCGGGGTTGCCCTCGATATCGCCTAGCCCATCGGGACGAGCGTCTGTTCCCGCTGGAAGGTGCGGGCCTTAGAAGGTGACCGCGCTCTCCTCGGGCAGCACCTGGAAGTCGGTGGTGGTCATCTCGGTGAGCCGGCCGTAGTAGATGCCTCTCGCGTCCGGAGCGACAACCCCCTGATGGATTGGCACCGCGTGAGCCGGTGCCACCGCGCGCAGGTAGTCCACGGCCTCGGAGATCTTCATCCACGGCGCCGCGGCCGGCGTGGCCAACACGTCGACCGGCTCGTCGGGAACGAACAGCGCGTCGCCAGGATGCATCAACCTGGCACGACGGTCGCCGTCGTCAACCAGATACGAGATGTTGTCTATCACCGGGATCTCCGGGTGGATTACCGCGTGCCGGCCGCCGAGGGCGCGAATGGTCAGCGTCCCCACCGTCAGTTCGTCACCGACCCGCACCGCTTGGCACCGCGCACCGAGTTGCTCGGCGGTCTGGGCATCGGCGTACAAGGTGGCATCGGGGTTGCCGTCCAGCAGGGCGGGCAGGCGCGCGATGTCGACGTGGTCAGGGTGTTGATGGGTAATCACGATCGCGGACAGGCCGGTGATGCCCTCGAAGCCGTGCGCGAAAGTGCCGGGGTCAAAGAGCAAGCTGGTTTGCCCGAACTGGGCGAGTAAACAGGAATGGCCGAAATGCGTCAGTTCCATTGTGGTGATTCTGCCTTGTAGGGGGCAGCCACGGCGGGCGTGTTGATGTGCCTGTGGATCGCTTTGTGATCAAATTGTGACTACATCACACTCGCCAAAGCGCACGATATATTAAATAACTCTCTTATTCTCTGTTAATGGGACGGAACGCCCTGTCTAACACTGCGGTTCAGCCGGCCGTGGCCGACCTCAACGATTACGTTCTTGCCGATGGCACGATCGTCATACCTGACGGCGTGACGCTGACTTCGTTTCTTGACCAAAACCGGGCAGCATTCGGTGAGCGTCCCGCGTATCGCTTCATCGATTACGCGCACGACCCCGACGGGCGCGTCGTTGAGCTGAGCTGGAATGACATGTGGTCGCAGGTCCGTGCGATCGGCGCCCGCCTCCAGCAGGTCACCAAACCAGGGGACCGGGTGGCGATCGTGGCGCCACAGGGTGTCGAGTATGTGGCGGCCTTCTTTGGCGCCGTCCACGCCGGAAACGTTTCCGTCCCACTGTTCGCACCAACTCTGTCGGGGCACGCGGAACGGTTGACGGCGGTATTGGCAGATGCCCGGCCCACCGCGGTGTTGACCACCACGGCGGCAGCCGAGTCGGTGCGGGAATTCCTGCGCGCGCATCCGGTGGCCGGGCGACCACGGCTGATTGCGGTCGACGCAATCCCCACGACGCTCGCATCGATGTTCACCGAGGTGACGGTCGGCACCGACGATGTCGCCTATCTGCAGTACACGTCCGGCTCAACGCGCAGCCCGGCCGGGGTGGAGATCACCCACCGCGCCGTCTGCACCAACGTGCTGCAGATGATCCTGGGCACCGGGTTGGACCGGAATATCCGTAGCGTGAGCTGGCTGCCGCTGTATCACGACATGGGATTGCTGATGATCATGTTCCCGGCCCTGTGCGGTGGATACCTCACGCTGCTCGATCCCATGGCGTTCCTTCGCCGGCCGTACCGATGGATCAAAGAGCTCAGTGCGGAAGCAAAGAATGGTCGGACGTTTGCGGCCGCGCCGAACTTCGCCTACGAGCTGGCGGCCGAGCGGGGACTGCCGCCGCAGGGCGTCACCGTCGACCTGAGCAACGTTGCCGGCCTGCTCAACGGCTCGGAGCCGGTGACGATGTCGGCAATCGAAAAGTTCACCAATGCGTTCGCCCCATATGGCCTACCCGCGACGTCGATCAAGCCGTCCTACGGGATGGCGGAGGCCACGCTGGGGGTGGCCACCACCGCCCCGGAAGCGGCGGCCGGCGCTGTGTTCCTCGACCGGGTCCAGCTCGCCGCCGGGCGCGCGGTGGTCGTCGCGCCGGAAACCCCGGACGCGGTTTCCTATGCTTCCTGCGGCCGGCCGTTCCCTAACGTCTGGGCCGTGATCACCAGCCCCGACGGTGGCGAGGTGCCTGACGGGACCGTTGGGGAAATCTGGTTGCACGGCAACAACATCGGTCGCGGATACTTCGGGCGCGAAGAAGAAACGCAACGGACGTTCGGCAACAAGCTGCAGTCTCGATTGGAGTGCAGCCGTGCCGAGGGGGTCGCGGATAACAGCTGTTGGCTGGCAACCGGCGATCTTGGCGTTTACATCGACGACGAGCTCTACCTCACGGGCCGGATCAAAGACCTCATCATCATCGATGGCCGCAACCATTACCCGCACGACATCGAGACCACGGTCAGTGCGGCGTCGCCCGCCGTCCGCACCGGCTACGTGGCCGCGTTTTCCGTCCCCCCTGGCACCCTGAGCTCGTCCGGCTCCGACTCCGCAGAGCAGCTTGTGGTTGTGGCCGAACGTGGGGCGGGCGTCGGTCGCGCAGATCCAGAGCCGATCGTTGCGGCCGTGCGCGCCGCAATCTCGCGCGAACATCGCGTCAGGGTCGGCGACGTCCGACTCGTCGCTGCCGGTGCTATCCCCCGCACCACGAGTGGCAAACTAGCCCGCAACGCCTGCCGGGCCGACTACCTCGCCGGGCGATTCGATCGATAGCGCGAACCTGAACCCACCTGGATCGCTGCGTGCCCATGTGCTTGCGCGGCACCTGCCGCCGGTAGAGTTGGCGCCGAGATAGAGCCGAGGAGGAGCGCCGATGGCCCGGGTGGTTGTGCATGTGATGCCCAAAGCCGAGATTCTCGACCCGCAGGGGCAGGCGATCGTCGGCGCGCTGGGCCGGCTTGGCCATCCGGGGATCTCAGATGTCCGTCAGGGCAAGAGATTTGAGCTTGAAGTAGACGATACGGTCGATGACGCAGTGCTTGCCGACATCGCGGAATCGCTGTTGGCGAACACCGTGATCGAGGAGTGGGCGATAACCCGGGATGCGGGGTGACGGCGCGGATCGGCGTCATCACCTTTCCCGGGACGCTTGATGACGTGGACGCCGCGCGAGCGGCGCGGCACGTCGGCGCCGAGGCCGTCAGCCTCTGGCACGCCGACGCCGACCTCAAGGGTGTCGACGCTGTTGTGGTGCCCGGCGGGTTCTCTTATGGCGATTACCTCCGCACCGGCGCCATCGCCAGATTCGCCCCGGTCATGACCGAGGTGATTACGGCGGCGGGTCGTGGCATGCCAGTGTTGGGCATTTGCAACGGTTTCCAGATCCTGTGCGAGGCGGGACTGCTGCCCGGCGTCCTGACCCGCAATGCCGGTCTGCACTTCATCTGCCGTGACGTGTGGCTGCGGGTCGCCTCGACGTCGACGGCATGGACATCGCGTTTCGAGACCGACGCTAATCTGCTGGTGCCGCTGAAGTCCGGCGAAGGACGCTACGTAGCCCCGGAGAAGGTGCTCGACGAGCTGGAGGAGGAGGGCCGAGTGGTGTTCCGCTACCACGACAACATCAACGGTTCGCTGCGCGACATCGCCGGCGTCAGCTCGGCCAACGGCCGCGTTGTTGGGCTGATGCCACACCCCGAGCATGCCATCGAAGCGTTAACGGGTCCCTCTGACGATGGGTTGGGCCTGTTCTATTCCGCGCTGGACGCTGTCTTGGCGGCTTGAGGCAAGGGTCAGCCGGCGTCTCGTAGCAGCGGCTGTGCCGTCGACCCCAATTCGACGACGGGCGACAACTCACTGAAAAAAGCGATCGCGGTCGCGATGGCAGTGTCAGCGAAGCAGGCCAACTCCTCGAAGGGGATGCGATCCCGGACCCGCCGGGAGCTGCGCGCAAAAACACCGATGCGGCGGGGGTCAGAGGAGCCGTGCACAATCACGGTGACTTCGGGGTTCCGCTGATTCCAGGTGTCGGCGAGTCGGGCCAAGCGGGCACTGTCGGTGGCGGGGAAGAAGCACGCGGGAGCGACCCGGATCGTGAACATGTCGCTGTGCCAACGGCAGATTCCCAGGTGGACATGCAGCCGACGGCCGCCGGCGTCCGTGACAAAGAAGCATTCGCCGTCATGCTGGCCTGGAAAATAGCGGACCCCGCGGGAGCGCAGGTAGCGTTCCGTCAGTTCGGTAGACAGCGGCTCAGCCGACAGCTCACTCATGTGAGTAATGCTGAGGCCGGCACCTTGGCGAATCCTTGGAGCCGAGCCAGGCGTGTGCCAAGAATCTGTTGAGAATTTGCTGAGCGGCGAGGCCTAATTACCCGCTCGCCGGAAACCAACGTCCTGCGTAGACGGTGCCCAACACCGAGATCTGATTGAGTTTTTCCGGGTTAACGGTGTACGGGTCCTCGCCCAGAATGGTGAAGTTGGCGAGTTTGCCCACCGCGACGCTACCCAGTTCGTGCTCCATCCGCCACGAATAGGCCGCCTCAATCGTGATGGCTCGCAAGGCGTCGTGCACCGAGATGCGCTGCTCGGGGCAGGCAGTTCGTCCGCTGGGGGTGCGGCGATTTACTGCGCACCACGCCAACGTGAGTGGATCGGCGGGGCCCATCGGTAGATCCGAGTGGAACGACAACGGGATACCGCGGCGCAGCACTGACGCCGACCGCACCATGGTGTCGGCGCGGTCCGGGCCCAGCCCGTGCTCGGAGTACTTGTCTGCGAAGCCGACCGGGTAATACGGATTGGCCGACACGATCGCTCCAACGCGGGCGATCCTGTCGATCTGATCTTCCGTCGAATTGGCGAAGTGGACGATGACAGTGCGGTGGTCGCTGCGCGGATGCGTCGCCATGCACTGCTCGATGGTATCGAGCACGAGCTCAAGTCCCGCATCGCCATTCACGTGAATGTGCAGTTGCCAGCCGGCGTCCCAGTACACCTTGGCGAACGCGCGAAAAGCATCGGGATACATCATCCATTCGCCGTGATGGTGCGGGTCCGGACGCCCCGCAGCGTCGAGGTATGGCTCCTGCATCTGCATCAACTGGCTGATGATGGCGCCGTCTGCGAATAGCTTCACCTGCTTGGGCAGCAGCCGTACCTTGCCGTCGCACGCGCGTGCGACTTGCGCTTCGGCGTCGGCCACGGCATCCGCGGGATCCATGCCGGCGTCGGCCTGGCTGCGGGCGTCGACGAGAAATGTCGACAGGAACGGCGTGTTTTCGGCGCCGAGGATGTGCTGATACAACTGCCACGGCTCGACGTCCCACATGATGCCGGGTTCGTTGATCGCGGTGACCCCGGTGCTGTGCAGGTAGGCCACCAATTGGCGAAGGCCCGCCGTCAGTCGCTCAGCGCTCGTGAATACCGGCGCGAGCTTGGACAGGAGCAGATTCATCCCGGTCTCCCACCAGTGCCCACGGTCAACGTCGACCATGGTGCTGGGCCGGCCGTGGCCAGCCATGTTTTCGGGGCTGATGCCCAAGATGGCGACGGCAGCGGAGTTCAAGAACCATTCATGACACGAGCGGTGCCAGACCGCGATCGGACGGACGCGGTTGATCTCGTCGAGCACGAAGCGGTCGAGAGGGCCATGCCACAACGGGTGATAACCCCAGGAGAACAACCAACCGTCCGGATCTCCGCAGGCATGGTCCGCGTTGTGCAACGCCTGCCGATACATGTCCTCAGAAGTCGCGGCGGCGAAGGTGCGGCCGGGTAGGACCCAATCTTCCGGGGCGATTACCTCGGTCACCAATGTGGTGGCGGCCAGGATGGGGTGAAGGTGCTGCTCGATGAAGCCTGGGCAGACCACCGCGTCGGCAAACGTCTCGTCGATCACCGCGCCGTCGCGCGTACGCAGTTCCTCGAATGACCCGACCGCAACGATCCGATCGCCCGATACCGAGACGGCGGTGGCGTCGGGCAAGGTCGGTTCCATCGTGATCACCCGACGCGCGGGGAACACCGTTGTTGCGGCTGTCATCGATCTACTCACTACGCAGTTGCATTGCCGGCGCCTCGATCCAAGTCAGAGCGTACGGTCGGTCTTGCCGTCACACGAAGTGCAACACGACCGCAGGGAGGGCTGGCGATGGGGTTTGTGGTGCAACGCTTCGATCATATTGTGTTGAACTGCAACGATGTTGATGCTACCGCATCGTGGTACGAGCGGGTCCTGGGCATGACACGAGAGGCGTTTGGACCGTCCAAGCGGACCGCCCTTAGCTTCGGGAATCAGAAGATCAACCTGCGACCAGTCGGCGCGCAAGCCGACGATCCTGACTGGGTTACCGGGGTCGTCGAAGCGGCCGGCTCCGAAGACTTGTGCTTCATCACGGATTCCACCCCGGAAGAGGTGCGTGCCCACCTCACCGGATGTGGAGTGGACATCATCTCGGGACCGGTAACCAAGTTCGGTGCGCTGGGCGCGATGACCTCGCACTACTGCCGTGACATCGACGGGAACCTAATCGAGATCGCGGTCTACTGAGCGCCCGAGAGCGGATACAGGGCTGGCAGGTTGACCACGATGGCTTCTTGGGTGCTGCGCGCGATCACAACTTCCGCGGCGGTGCTCGGGTCGGGGTTTTCTTCCCGGTGTGGCAGATAGGGCGGGACGAAGATGTAGTCGCCCGGCGAAGTCGAGATGCGGACTTCCTGAATGCCGTCATGGAAGACGAACTCCGGGTTCCCGCTTCGTATATAGATCGCGGTCTCCGATTCGCCGTGATGGTGATTGTCCGAGGCGGTTTCGGGCGACACGTGTGTCTCACCCATCCACAGCTTCTCCGTGCCGGCGGATCGACCGCTGAGAGCGGCAAAGCGCCGCATCCCCCCGGATTGCGTGGTGTCGGAGGTGATCTCCGATGCCTTGATGTGGTGGACGCGATTGTGCGTCACGGCCTGATTCGTGTCATCGAAATCCGGATGAAATCCGTCTGAGGTTGCCACGTCGCTCCTTGCACCCGCCGGGGTTCTCGCTGTTATTCCGATGATTGGACCTACGGGGCGAGCGCGACCGATGCCTCGGCGGTGTAGTTCAGGAATGTCAGCGTCTCTTGCAGGTAGAGCTGCACGGTGTCGGCGTCGTGGGTGGTGTATCCAATGGACACGTCGGTACCCAGTTGCAGGTCGAAATCGCCGCCGCGGGTGGTCAGGACGAACGCGCCGTCGATGGCCGGGGCCCAGATGATGTCGCCGTTGACCAGCCGGTTGATGTGTTCGAGGATCGGGTATCCGTGTTCGGTGGTCTCGCTGACCTTGGTGTAGACGTCGGCGGACAGCAGTACCGAATAAGGACCGTCGACGCCGGCCAGCCGTAATGCGGACAATGCCTGGGTGATGACGTCGGGAATTGCTTGAGGGTCTTTGGGCAACGTCAGCTTGGGGTTCGAGGTGGCTTTGCGGATTCCCTCGATGGACGCGGCGGGATAGCCCTCGAAGATGGCACGGTCCTCGACGAACGCCAGCTTCTTTGCGGCGGCTTTGACCGGGTCCCAGTCAGAGTCCTGCGCACCACGCTCGACGTCGTCGATGTCATTGCGGGACAACGTGAACGGAACCCGCAGCCGCACGAGGGGTTTGCTCGCGCGTAGGTGGGCTACGACTCCGTCGCTTGGGGCCTTGACGTCGACCAGCCGCCCCGTGCTGACCGCCGCGGTGACCGGCCCTCCGGGTTCGCTGACGTCGACCACCCGGCGGCCGGCGATATGACGCTTGAACGTCCGCGTGGCCTCCAATTCGATTTCGGTCCAGGCGACGTCGGTGACCGGCGCTAGATCGCGGTACAGGTTGTTCTTCATCGGGTGATTCCTTTCAGGCTGCCGATCGAAAGAGAGTTGTCAGAGTTGTCGCTGGGGGCGGGTTTGACCGGGTTCGCCGTCTCGAGTGGCGCGGGCAGGTCCGGTGGGTCGTCGAGAAAGTCGATCGTGGGCGAAAAGAACAGTCCGCCGGTGACCGCGGTGGAAAAGTCCAGGACACGGTCGGTGTTGCCCGGTGGATCGCCGAGGAACATGTTGCGCAGCATCTGTTCGGTGACCTCGGGGGTGCGGGAATAGCCGATGAAGTACGTGCCGTACTCGTCTTTGCCGAGCTCCCCAAACGGCATGTTGGCGCGCACGATCTTCAGTTCGTTGCCGTCTTCGTCTTCGATGACGTTGAGCGCGATGTGTGAGTTGGACGGCTTGACGTCGTCGTCCATTTCGATGTCTTCCAGCTTGGTGCGGCCGATCACGTTCTCCTGATCGGTGACCGACAGCGACTCCCACGACTGCATGTCGTGCACGTACTTTTGCACGTGGACGTAGCAGGAGCCGGCGAAGTCCGGATCTTCGTCACCGACAGCGGTGGCGTTGACGGCAATTGGGCCGGAAGGGTTTTCGGTGCCGTCGACGAAACCCAGCAGGTCGCGGTTGTCGAAGAACTTGAAGCCGTGCACCTCGTCGACGACGGTGACGCCTCCCGCCATCGATTTCAGGATGCGGCCGGCCAGCTCGAAGCACACGTCCAGCGACTCGGCTCGAATGTGAAACAACAGGTCGCCGGGGGTGGCCGGCGCCTGGTGCCGAGGGCCCTTCAACTCGATGAACGGATGCAGCCCGGCCGGGCGCGGGCCGCCGAACAACCGGTCCCAGGCGTCGGAGCCGATCGAGGCGACCACCGACAGGTGTTTGGTCGGGTCGCGGAAGCCGATGGCGCGCACCAGGCCAGACAGGTCAGGCAGCGCGTCGTGCACTGTCGCTTCGCCGCCCTGGTCGATGGTGACGACGAGGAATATCGCGGCGGGCGTCAACGGCGCGAGTACGGGCTGTGGCTGAACCGGAGGCACTCTGCTGACTTTAGCGTGGCGACGGGGAGCGCCGAAACGGCGCGAGTAAGGAGCCGCGCAATCAAGCCCCGCGTCAAGCCCGCGGTTCCGGACAGCCATGATGTTCAACATGTCGGCCAGCGCGTCAGGTCTCTGCGATTTCATCGACGCGTCTCCATCGCCGTTTCACGCCTGCGTCACCGTGGCCGCACGGCTGCTCGAGGCCGGCTACACCGAACTCAGCGAGGCCGACCGCTGGCCAGAACAGCCGGGCCGCTACTTCACCGCCCGCTCCGGATCCCTGGTGGCTTGGAATTCCGAAGTGCCCGAGGGCCCGTTCCGGATTGTCGGCGCGCATACCGACAGCCCCAACCTGCGGGTCAAGCAGCACCCGGACCGGTTGGTGGCCGGATGGCAGGTAGTGGCGCTGGAGCCGTACGGGGGAGCGTGGCTCAATTCCTGGCTGGACCGCGACCTGGGCATCAGTGGGCGGTTGTCTTTGCGGGACGGCGCCGGGCTTAGCCACCGGCTCGTCCGGATCGACGACCCGATCCTGCGGGTGCCGCAGCTGGCTATCCATCTGGCCGAGGATCGCGCATCGCTCAAGTTGGATCCGCAACGACACGTCAACGCGGTATGGGGAGTTGGCGACAAACCCAGTTCCTTCCTGCGTTATGTCGCCGAGCGCGCCGGGGTGGCCGCGGCCGACGTGCTGGCCGCCGACCTGATGACCCACGATCTGACGCCATCGACCGTGATCGGTGCCGACACCAGCCTGCTGAGCGCGCCCCGCCTGGATAACCTGGCCAGTTGCTACGCGGGGATGGAGGCGCTACTGGCCTTAGAACAGGCCACAGCACCGCACGGCTTCGTGCCGGTACTCGCCCTCTTCGACCACGAGGAGGTCGGCTCGACCTCCGACCACGGCGCGCAGTCGAACCTGCTGGGCACCGTCCTGGAACGCATCGTGCTGGCGGCCGGCGGCAGCCGGGAAGACTTCTTGCGGCGGCTGCCGGTTTCGCTACTGGCCTCAGCAGACATGGCGCATGCCACCCACCCCAATTACCCCGAGCGCCACGAGCCCAGCCATCTGATCGAGGTCAACGCCGGACCCGTGCTCAAGGTGCACCCGAATCTGCGGTACGCCACCGACGGACGCACGGCGGCGGCGTTCGAGCTGGCCTGCCGACAGGCCGGGGTGCCATTGCAGCGCTACGAGCACCGCGCGGACCTGCCCTGCGGCTCGACGATTGGTCCCATGGCGTCCGCTCGGACGGGCATCCCGACCGTCGACGTCGGTGCCGCCCAGTTGGCCATGCATTCGGCGCGTGAGTTGATGGGTGCGCACGATGTGGCCGCGTATTCGGCCGCGCTGCAAGCGTTCTTGTCGCCGCAATATTAGGCGTCGACTTCTACACGACCTGGACGTCGGAAGGTGACCAGAACGCCCGCATCGACGTGATCTTCGCGTCCTCGTCGAACGTCATCAGCGAGATGGGCGTGATTCGGGTGCGGCTGTCGCCGGTGTTGAGCGTGAGGTGCCACAGAAAAGTCGCCTCGCTGCCGGCGACCCGCAATTCCGCGAGTTCGGTCTCCTTCGGGACGTCTTGGAATGCTGTGTAGAACTCGCGGATCGTGTCGTGGCCGCGCTTGAGGTCCGATCCGACCGGATCCTCGATGGTGGCGTCGGTGGTGTAGAGGGCCACGATGTCGTCGGTGTTGCCCTTGGCGACGAATTCGAGATAGCGATTGACGGTCTGTGCGACCGCTTCCTGGAGAGGCATGGCTTCGGACGTTACACGTGCGCTGAGCGACGCGGTCTTGGACTCTAGACTGGATGCGTGACGTCTGGGCTAACCCGTGTGATTGACACCGTCGAATATGCCGCCGCCACCCCTGATCACCCGCAACCGTTTAGTGAGCTGGGCCTCAAAGGCGACGAGTACCAGCGGATCCGCGAGATCCTGGGTCGTAGGCCCACCGACGCCGAGCTGGCGATGTACTCGGTGATGTGGAGCGAGCACTGCTCTTACAAGTCCTCCAAGGTGCACCTGCGCTATTTCGGCGAGACCACCACCGACGAAATGCGCGCCGGGATGCTGGCCGGGATCGGTGAAAACGCCGGTGTCGTCGACATCGGCGACGGGTGGGCCGTCACCTTCAAGGTGGAGTCGCACAACCATCCGTCGTATGTCGAGCCGTACCAGGGCGCCGCCACCGGCGTCGGCGGCATCGTCCGAGACATCATGGCCATGGGCGCGCGACCGGTCGCCGTGATGGACCAGCTTCGCTTCGGTGCCGCGGACGCGCCCGACACGCGCCGGGTGCTGGACGGCGTGGTCCGCGGCATCGGCGGCTACGGCAACTCGCTGGGCCTGCCCAACATCGGCGGCGAGACCGTGTTCGACGCGTCGTACGCGGGCAACCCTCTGATCAACGCGCTGTGCGTCGGGGTGCTGCGCAAGGAGGACCTGCACCTGGCGTTCGCATCGGGCACCGGCAACAAGATCATCCTGTTCGGCGCGCGCACCGGCCTCGACGGCATCGGTGGCGTATCCGTGCTGGCTTCCGAAACCTTCGGCGGCGACGAGCAAGGAACCCGGGCCGGATCGAAACTCGATCCCGCAAGCGGATCTCGTAAGAAGCTGCCCGCGGTGCAGGTCGGTGACCCGTTCACCGAGAAGGTGCTTATCGAGTGTTGCCTGGAGCTGTACGCCGCAGGGCTGGTGATCGGCATCCAGGATCTCGGTGGCGCCGGATTATCTTGCGCGACCTCGGAACTCGCGTCAGCCGGCGATGGTGGTATGCGCGTAGAACTTGACACCGTTCCGTTGCGCGCGGCGAATATGACGCCCGCCGAGATCCTGTCCAGCGAGTCCCAGGAGCGGATGTGCGCGGTGGTCGCGCCGGAGAATGTGGATGCCTTTTTGGCGGTGTGCCGCAAATGGGAGGTGCTGGCCACGGTGATCGGCGAAGTCACCGACGGCGGCCGGTTGCAGATCACCTGGCACGGCGAGACCGTGGTCGACGTGCCGCCCCGCACGGTGGCCCACGAAGGTCCGGTGTACCAGCGACCGGTCGCCCGCCCGGAATCCCAAGACGCCCTGAACGCGGACAGCTCGAGTAAGCTGCCGCGGCCAAGTACGGGTGCGGAACTGCGCGCGACTTTGCTTGCGCTGCTGGGCAGCCCGCACCTGTGCAGTCGCGCATTCATCACCGAGCAGTACGACCGGTACGTGCGTGGCAACACCGTGCTGGCCGAGCACGCCGACGGCGGAGTGCTGCGCATCGACGAATCCACCGGCCGCGGCATCGCGTTATCGACCGACGCGTCGGGTCGCTACACCCAGCTGGATCCATACACCGGCGCGCAACTCGCGCTGGCCGAGGCGTACCGCAATGTCGCCGTCACCGGCGCCGCCCCGGTCGCGGTGACCAACTGCCTCAACTTCGGCTCACCCGAAGATCCCGGGGTGATGTGGCAATTCTCGCAGGCGGTGCGCGGCCTGGCCGATGGCTGTGCGGCCCTGGGGATTCCGGTGACCGGTGGCAACGTCAGCTTCTACAACCAAACCGGAACCTCGGCGATCCTGCCCACGCCGGTAGTCGGGGTGCTCGGTGTCATCGACGATGTGAGCCGGCGCATTCCCACTGCCTTGGGCAGCCACCCGGGGGAGACCCTGCTGCTGCTGGGTGACACACGTGATGAGTTCGACGGCTCGATCTGGGCGCAGGTGACTGCCGGCCATCTGGGCGGCCGGCCGCCTGTCGTCGACCTGGCGCGCGAGAAGCTCCTGGCGGAAGTGCTGAGCTCCGCTTCGCAGGACGGCCTGGTGTCCGCGGCCCACGATCTGTCCGAAGGTGGCCTGATTCAAGCCATCGTCGAGGCGGCCATGGCAGGCGAAACCGGTTGCCGCATAGTGCTACCCGAGGGCTTTCAAACAGGCACGGGTCCATTTACGTTTCTGTTCTCCGAGTCGGCGGGTCGAGTGCTGGTGGCGGTGCCGCGTACCGAAGAGAGCCGCTTCCGTTCGATGTGCGAGGCGCGGGGACTGCCGGTCGTGCGCATCGGCGTCGTCGATCAGGGTTCGGAGGCAGTGGAGGTTCAGGGGTTGTTCGACGTCCCCCTGGCTGAACTGCGCGCGACTTCCGAGGCTGTGCTGCCGCGATTCTTCGGATGACAGGCGTTAGGCGTGCACCCGGTCTTGCTGGTCGGGAACAGCGGTGCCGTCGGGTCCCGGCAGCGGCCCCTGGCCGCCATTGGGCTCGTCGAATCCCTGGGTCGCACATGGGTACGGCGGGCTTGTCGCCAACGGATTGATGAACATCGGGTTGACCAACCAACGGCCGTCAAGGTCCGCGTAGGCCCGGCACATCAACTCGATCTGGTTCCGATTGATCACCAGGCGCAGCGCGGTGGCGTCCGAGATGAACGTTGCGTCCCCGTCGGCGTCGCCGGCCGCGAAGGCCTGCCGCCGAGGGTCGGGCAACTGGTCGAACGCCGCAGCGTCCTTGACGCCGTACACCTGCTCGTTGACCCTGCACCGCTTGCCCTCGTTGTAGGGCATGGACGGCTCGCCACCGCACAGCGCCAACCGCGTCGTCAGAACGTCACCGTCACGGTCGGTGCGGGTTCCCATCACCCGATCCTCGGAGATGCCCACGTCGGCCGCCCAGACCCGCACTATGGGCTCCGGAGCCGCGGAGATGATCCGCACGTCGAATCCGTCGGCCTGCAGCGTCCCGATGAGGTCGCGCATCTGCGGGTAGTAACGCACCCATCCGATCTGGCGGGTGGTGCCCACCGACTGCTCGTCCCCGTCGGGCGCATCCAGGTTCTGCTTCCGGGCTTCCTGGGCGAAGCCGGTTACGTCCGCCTCGGTCCACCCGGCGAGCAGTTGCGCCGCCCAGGCGGCGGGAGGCTCGATGCGGCGATGGTTATAGTTGGCGAACGCCGCTGCGCCCGTGCGTGTTTGGTGATCGAGGTATATCGACGTCAACTCGTCGGCGCAGCCGGCATTGGTGCCGGTGGGCAGCGGCTGGCCCGGAGCCGCAAGTCCGCCGCACGCTGTCGCCAACGCTGCGGCGGCCGGTGCCGTCAGATACTGGCTCGCGGAGGCCCAGTCCCCCTTCGCCGGTAGCCGAATTTTGGAGTTGCGCACCATCCAAAAGAACGTCGCGTTGCCGATGTCGTTTTTCACGGTGGTGTTGTCCCAGTCGAGCAATGCCAGCGGTGCACCATCGGCGACGGATCCCGCTTTCCCGCAGGCGCCCTTTTTGCTGATCATGTCGTTAATCCGGTCGCGGTTGTCGCCATACCAGCCTGGATCGGCTGCCACGACGCGACATTGGGTGTCTGACGGGTCGCCCTCCGACTCGTCGACAGAGTCGACACAGCCGGCCAGCGACAGCGTTGCCGCCGTCAATGTGAACGCAGCCAGCCCACGTGCGACTAGCCCGCCACGGGTGGCGGGCTCCCGCAGAGAGGACTCCATAACTCTGCGACCCTAGGGTATGGCAGCGCGAGATAGCACCGATCCGGCAAAGGCCCGGCAAGTCGTGCTGGCCATTTCGGACTGGTTGCGTGACGAAACTCATCCGGCGCCCGACCGGGCCGCGCTGGCGACCGCGGTGCGACTCACCGCGCGGACCCTTGCCGCACTAGCCCCCGGCGCCAGCGTCGAGGTGCGGATTCCGCCGTTTGTCGCGGTGCAGTGTGTTTCCGGTCCCCGGCACGCCCGCGGCAACCCGCCTAACGTCGTGGAGACCGATCCACGGACGTGGCTGCTGCTTGCCACCGGTTTAATGGGGCTGACGGAAGCGAGAAGCGCCGGCACGCTGCGCCTTTCCGGCTCTCGCGCGAGTGAGATCGACCACTGGCTGCCCCTGTTCGATGTCGGCTGAATGTAACTCTGAACTGCACGTTTAGGGTGGCGCGATGGCTGTTCGGCGCTCGACACGCCCGACGGATTCGGCACGAGCGCCGTCCTGGCCGTAGACTTCCATTCGTCACCAACCGTTCCCCGGGGAGCCGCCAAATCGTGACCGACGCGACCGTTTTAGAACCCGAGCAAGACTTCAATTCGCCCCGTGAAGAGTGTGGTGTCTTCGGGGTCTGGGCCCCGGGCGAAGAAGTCGCCAAACTCACCTACTACGGGCTGTACGCGCTACAGCATCGTGGCCAGGAAGCGGCGGGGATCGCCGTAGCCGATGGATCCCAGGTTCTGGTCTTCAAGGACCTCGGTCTGGTCAGTCAGGTGTTCGACGAGCAGACGCTGGCCGCAATGCACGGCCACGTCGCCATCGGGCACTGCCGTTACTCCACTACCGGCGATACCACCTGGGAAAACGCCCAGCCCGTGTTCCGCAACACCGCGGCAAATACCGGGGTTGCATTGGGGCACAACGGGAATCTCGTCAACACCGCTGAACTTGCCGCACGCGCCCGGGACGCTGGGTTGATGTCGAAGCGCTACCCGGCCCCGGCGACAACGGACTCCGACATTCTGGGCGCGCTGCTGGCCCATGGCGCGGCCGATTCCACCCTGGAGCAGGCGGCGCTGGAACTGCTGCCGACCGTGCGCGGAGCGTTCTGCCTGACATTCATGGACGAAAACACCTTGTACGCGTGCCGCGACCCGCATGGAGTGCGGCCGCTGTCGCTCGGGCGGCTGGATCGCGGCTGGGTGGTGGCCTCGGAGACGGCCGCACTGGATATCGTCGGCGCTTCCTTCGTCCGCGACATCGAGCCGGGGGAATTGCTCGCCATCGACGCCGACGGGGTGCGCTCCACCCGGTTCGCCAACCCCACGCCCAAAGGCTGCATTTTCGAATACGTCTACCTGGCACGGCCGGACAGCACGATCGCCGGCCGGTCCGTGCACGGCGCCCGGGTGGATATCGGTCGCCGGCTGGCCCGCGAATCTCCGGTCGAAGCCGACCTGGTGATCGGCGTGCCGGAATCGGGCACCCCCGCTGCGGTTGGATACGCGCAGGAGTCCGGGATCCCGTATGGGCAGGGCCTGATGAAAAACGCCTACGTCGGGCGAACATTCATCCAGCCGTCGCAGACCATCCGCCAGCTCGGCATCCGGCTGAAGCTGAACCCGCTCAAAGAGGTGATCCGTGGCAAGCGGTTGATCGTCGTCGACGACTCGATCGTGCGAGGGAACACCCAGCGCGCACTCTTGCGAATGCTGCGCGAGGCCGGTGCGCTCGAGGTGCACGTTCGCATTGCCTCACCACCGGTGAAGTGGCCGTGCTTCTACGGTATCGACTTCCCGTCGCCGGCCGAACTGATCGCCAACGCCGTCCAGGACGAGGAAGAGATGCTGGAAGCGGTACGGCATGCCATCGGGGCTGACACGCTGGGCTACATCTCGCTGCGGGGTTTGATCGCGGCCACCGAGCAGCCGGCTTCGCGGCTGTGCGCCGCCTGCTTCGATGGCAGGTATCCGATCGAGCTGCCCAGCGAGACCGTGTTGGGCAAGAACGTCGTCGAGCACATGCTCGCCAATGCCGCGCGCGGCGCCGGGCTCGGGGATCTCGCCGCCGATGAAGTTCCGATTAATCGCTGACGAACTCTCGACGCGGCAAGAAGCTGGATACCGGCGCTGAGCGCCGCCCGGTAGCCTTTAGCGCGATGACGGATCCCGGAAAAAGCCCCGCCCACGACCCGCGCAGCCAGGGCATCACCTACGCGTCGGCCGGGGTGGACATTGAAGCCGGCGACCGCGCCGTCGACTTGTTCAAGCCGCTGGCTAAAAAGGCCACCAGGCCTGAGGTGCGCGGCGGCCTGGGCGGATTCGCCGGATTGTTCGCTCTGCGTGGCGATTACCGCGAACCGGTGCTGGCGGCCTCCACCGACGGGGTGGGCACCAAGCTGGCGATCGCTCAGGCGATGGACAAACACGACACCGTCGGCCTCGACCTGGTCGCAATGGTGGTCGACGACCTGGTGGTCTGCGGCGCCGAGCCACTGTTCCTGCAGGACTACATCGCGATAGGCCGCACAGTGCCGGAACGGGTGAGCGCGATCGTCGGCGGCATCGCCGAGGGGTGTGTGCGCGCGGGCTGCGCGCTGCTCGGTGGCGAGACGGCCGAACACCCCGGCCTGATGGAGTCGGACCATTACGACATCTCGGCCACCGGCGTCGGCGTCGTCGAGGCCGACAATGTGCTGGGGCCCGACCGCGTCAAACCCGGTGACGTCATCATCGGGATCGGATCTTCCGGCCTGCACTCCAACGGATACTCCCTGGCCCGCAACGTTCTGCTCGAGATCGACCGGATGGACTTGGCCGGTTATGTGGAGGAGTTCGGCCGCACCCTGGGCGAGGAATTGTTGGAGCCCACCTTGATTTACGCGAAAGACTGCCTGGCGCTGGCCGCCGAAACCCAGGTCCGCACCTTCTGCCACGTCACCGGTGGCGGGCTGGCCGGCAACCTACAACGCGTCATTCCGCAAGGGCTGGTCGCCGAGGTGGACCGCGGCACCTGGACACCCGCGGCCGTGTTCGCCATGATCGCCCAGCGTGGCCGAGTCGCGCGCGAAGAGATGGAGAAGACGTTCAACATGGGCGTCGGCATGATCGCCGTCGTTGCGCCGGAAGACACCGACCGCGCCGGGGCCATCTTGACCGCACGGCACCTGAACTGCTGGGTGTTGGGAACCGTCGGCAAAGGCGGCAAGGACGGGCCGCGCGCCAAACTTGTCGGACAGCACCCGAGATTTTAAGGGAGCGGGCCTAACCGGGGCTGGCACCGGACCGATGCGAAACGCCCCGGCATCGGGGCGTCAGACAATGGGGAAAGCCTTAGCGTCGCCAGTCGTCTCCGTCGTCCAACGCTTCGTCGGCGTCGCCGTCGAGATGGTTGGAGTTGTCGCCATCCGCTCCTGCCAGCTCTTGTTGAAGTCGCTGGAAGTCGGTCTGCGGAGAGCTGTATTTAAGTTCTCGAGCAACCTTGGTCTGCTTTGCCTTCGCCCGGCCGCGGCCCATGGGGGGACCCCCTCGCGCAATAACGGAGCGGCCTAACAAGTAGGCGGCTCCGATCTCCTGGTGTGGTTTATTGTCCTGCCGATAGTTTACCGCGCCTCGCGGCTGGGTGTCGGCCACCCCGCCCGCTGTGGCGGACGTCATCGGTCGGGTCACCGCCCCCGCAGTCGCTCGACGGCTCGCCGTCCCGCGCCGACCTCATCGCCGGGTGGCAGTGAATCGGCGTCGACGGACGCAGCGACAGCGGCCTCGGGCCCGGTCGCCAATTCCGTGTCGGCCGGCAGCCCGCGCTTCAGCAGGGCCAGCGCCACCGGTCCCAGATCCACATGTTCGACCACCGTCCCGAGGCGCCCGACGACCCGCCCGCCGGCCAGCACCGGCTCACCTGTGGACGGCATTTCGCCTGCGCCGTCGAGGTGTAGCAACACCAACATCCGGGGTGGCTTACCCAGGTTGTGCACCCGCGCGACGGTCTCCTGCCCGCGGTAGCACCCTTTGTCGAGATGGACGGCACCCTCGCCGGGACCACCGATCCAGCCCACCTCGTGTGGGATGGTGCGTTCGTCGGTGTCGACGCCGAGCCGCGGGCGCAGAGCCGCCACCCTGAGGGCCTCGTAGGCCCACACCCCGGCCGGCCGGACGCCCGCCTGTGCTAACCGGCTCTGCCAAGCGGCCGACTCGGCGCGCGGCACCAGCAGGTCCAGTTCGATTTGCCCGGCGGAGGCGCCAGGCATGCGGCGCGCGAAGCCTTTTTCGGGGCTGCCGCCAGCCACGGGGAGCGCGGCCAGCTCGGCCGGCAGCGCGTCCAGGCCAAGCACATCGAGCACCGCGCGATCGGCCAGGCGTGGTCCCCTCAACGACAGCACGGCGGTGTCGGCAGTCCCCGGGGCGACATCAGACCAGAAGACCATCTTTTTCAGATAGCTCAGTAGCGGCTCACCCCGCCAGGGTTCGGTGTCGAGGTAGGTCGTGCCGGCCAGCTCGGTCTGGATCCAGTGGTCCTCGACCCGGCCCTGGCCGTCGAGGCTGAGATTTTGGGTGCTGGCGCCGTCCGGGAGTTGGCTGACGTGTTGGGTCGAGATGCTGTGCAGCCAGCTCTGCCGGTCGCTGCCGGTCAAGGTGAGCACTGCGCGGTGCGAGCGGTCCACCAGCACGGCATCGGTTTCGGCCGCCCGCTGCTCGCCCAGCGGATCGCCGTAATGCCAGATCGCGCCCGCGTCGGGTCCGGAATCGGGTGCAGGGACTGCATTGCTCACACGTCAACTCTACGGACCTGGCACGCGGCCAATTACCTCCCGGCGAGTGTGAAACCAGTTTCACGTTCACCAACGAGCGTGAAACCACCTTCACGCTCGCGGCTAGAATTCGCCCCCATGACTGGTGTCGTTGTCACGCTGGACGGCGAGGTACATCCACCGGGAACGGCGTTGCTGCACGCAGATGATCTCGCCGCGCTTCGCGGCGATGGTGCCTTCGAGACGTTGTTGATCCGTGACGGCGGTGCTTGCCTGGTCGAGTTGCATCTGAACCGGCTCAGGCAGTCGGCCAAATCAATGGATCTGCCCGAGCCGGACCTTCCGAGTTGGCGGCACGCGATCGACGTGGCCACGCGGCAGTGGGCACACGGCAGCGATGGCGAGGCGGCATTGCGACTGATTTACAGCCGAGGTCGTGAGAGCGGGTCGGCGCCAACCGCGTACGTGATGGTCAACGCCGTCCCGGAACGAGTGGTCGCGGCGCGGCGCGACGGGGTGTCGGCGGTGACGCTCGACCGCGGGTTGCCCGCCACCGGTATTGACGCGATGCCGTGGCTGCTGGCTGGCGCGAAAACACTGTCTTACGCGGTCAACATGGCCGTCTTGCGTCATGCCGCCCGGCAGGGCGCTGATGATGTGATCTTCGTCAGCACGGACGGTTACATTCTGGAAGGTCCGCGCTCGACGGTCGTGATCGCCACCGAATCCGAAGGGGCCGAGGGCAATCCGTGCCTGCTGACGCCGCCGCCGTGGTATCCGATCTTGCGTGGCACCACGCAGCAGGCCCTCTTCGAGATGGCTCGTGCCAAGGGGTACGACTGCGACTTTCGCGCCCTGCGAGTAGCGGACCTGCAGGCTGCCCAGGGGATCTGGTTGATCTCCAGCATGACCCTGGCTGCGCGCGTGCACACGCTCGACGGTCGGCGGCTGCCGGGGTCTCCGAAGGCCCTTGAACTGGCCGCCGCATTCGCCGCACTGGTCGACGCGGCTATCGTTAGCGACCGCTGAGACATTCAAATCTGTTGTCGGCTTGCGGAATGGCGGGTACGGTCGGGCGTACACAAGGAAGGAGGTGGTCTGCGAAATTGATAGCTTCATGGACATGTGAGGTGGCTGCACGCTAGCTGCATTTGGCTCGGATAAGAGCTAGCGATTCACACGCGCGCTGGCGAATTCCCCGCAGCCACCCGGCCCCCGAGCTCCCGGTCTGTCCAACCAGGAACCTTGCTCGGGGGCCGCTCCATGTCCAGCCCCACTAACCGGCGAATCGAGACAGCCGAGCCGACAGATGCGGCACCAGCCCTCCGTCGGCGTCCACCCGTTCCTCGACGTAGGCCAGGTCGCCGCCCTCGACGATGCCGTACAGCCTTTTGGCGCCCCCCACCAGCATGCCGGTCCGACTGCGGGCCAGCGCATCTGTCACCAACTCCCACGACGACTGGGTGAGCGGCCGTCCGTAGAACAGTTCGACGTAACCGGCCGAATTGGCCAACAGCAACTCGATCGCCTGGGACTCGCTTGGGTCGTCGTCGGGATCGCTGAAAAATCGCCAAAAGCCAGTCTCGCGCAGGCCTGGTTCCTGGTAACCGCCCGTCGCGTCAAGGCGCCAGGAGCGGGCTTCCCAGTTCAGATAATCGCCGCCGTCGTGCGAGACCACGATCTGCTGGCCGAACCGGTAGTCGCCGTCAGGTCCGCGGCCCTCGCCTTCCCCGCGCCACACGCCCACCAGCGGCAGCAGCGCCAGCAGCGCATCGTTGAGATTGGCGCCTTCGCGCAGGTTCGCGGTGTCGGCGGGAACCGGCAAATCGTCGAAGGTCGGGATGTTGCGGGCCGCGGTCGCCTTGGCGCGCTCGGCGGCGGCAGCCACAGAGTGGTCGCCCAAGTCGTCGTGACCGGCCAGTCCGGGGTCCTCTTCGAAACTCACGACTCGTCAGTGATGAGCCGGTAGAGGGTATAGAGCGCGAACCACGAGATGAGGACCGTCATCCCGACCAGGATGATCTCGAAGAAGAGCACCACGGGTGCGAGTCTATTCGCCTCGACCCGTCAGCGCGGCTTGCGGGGACCTACCGCCCGCGCTTGTCTCGCCCGTCAAGCGATCTTGATGTCCACCTCGTGGATGCCCGCGCCCGACGGCGCCACCACGGCGTCACCGTTTCCGGCCTCGGACAAGGCGCGCAGCGTCCAGGATCCGGGGGCGGCGAAGAACCGGAAGTCACCAGTGGCCGATGCGACCACCTCGGCGGTGAACTCGTCGGAGGAGTCCAGCAGGCGGACAAACGCGCCACCCACGACTTGGCCGTCGTGGTCCACGACGCGCCCGGTGATCACCGTTTCCTTCTCTAGATCGACGCTGGCGGGCAACGTCAAACCTTGCTTCGGTGCAGAGCACATATCAGCTTCCCAACTCGATTGGGGCACCCACGAGGGAGCCGTATTCCGTCCAACTGCCGTCGTAGTTCTTGACGTTTCGATGCCCGAGTAATTCCTGCAAAACGAACCAGGTGTGCGACGAGCGTTCCCCGATTCGGCAGTAGGCAATCGTTTCCTTCGTGCCGTCCAGGCCGGCCGCGGCGTACAACTTGGCCAATTCCTCGTCGGACTTGAAGGTGCCGTCCTCATTGGCGGCTTTGCTCCACGGCACGTTGATGGCGCCGGGGACGTGTCCGGGCCGCTGGCCTTGTTCTTGCGGCAGGTGCGCGGGCGCGAGGATCTTGCCGGAGTACTCGTCGGGCGACCGGACGTCGACCAGGTTCTTGACGTTGATGGCGGCGATGACCTCGTCCCGGAACGCCCGAATGGTGTTGTCCGGCGGGGCCGCGGTGTAAGAGGTGGCCGGCCTGCTGACGGCATCGCTAGACAGCGGGCGGCCGTCGAGTTCCCACTTCTTGCGGCCGCCGTCGAGCAGCTTGACCTTGTCGTGGCCGTACAGCTTGAAATACCAATACGCATAGGCGGCAAACCAGTTGTTGTTGCCCCCGTAGAGGATCACGGTGTCGTCGTTGGCGATGCCGCGGTCGCTGAGCAGCTTGGAAAACTGCTGAGCGTCAACGAAGTCGCGCTTGACCGCGTCCTGCAAGTCGGTGCGCCAGTCCAGCTTGACCGCGCCGGCGATATGGCCGCCTTCATAAGCGCTGGTGTCCTCGTCTACCTCTACGAATACGACGTTGGCCGCGTCGAGATTGCTCTCGGCCCAGTCGGCAGAGACCAAGACGTCAGAGCGTGCCATGGTGGAGATCCTTTCGATTGCTATGTGGTGAACGGGTGCTCATCGGCCGCTAGGCCGGATGCGGGTTGCGCCGGAAGCGGGCGACGAGCGGGTAGAGCTGGCAGCCGAGGCAGATGCCGAAGGCCGCATTCAAAAAGGCCGCGACGATTGCGAAAGCGGTGGCGATGACGCCCACCCACAATCCCAGCGTGGTCCCGCCGGCGGCGAATCCAGCCGCGCCGGACACCGTGAAGATCAGGCCGACCAGTTGGGCGAACTTCAGCGGTGCCACGGGTTCGCGTTCTTTGACCGGCCCGAGCCGCGGTGCTACCAGCTTGGCGAACACCCGCCCATACGGGTGCCGGCGTGGCCCACCGATTGCGCCGATCGCGAATACCAGGGCCTGCAGGCCCAGCACAATCGCGGCGGCCAGCGGATTTATCGGCGAAACGATCAGCGCGACCACGAGGACCGCGAGGGTAATCCAGGCGGTGAATCTTGGCCCGCGAACGTCGACGCGGTCTGGCTGGGTGGTGGTGTTAATGCTCGACATGGTCCTGCTCCTAGATATTTCTGATATTTAAGCTGCACGGAAACGACAGGCGACTCGCCACGGGAGGGCTCCGGGGCTGCTTCGAGTGCTACGCGGGTGGCGCGGCTACTCAGCAGCTACAGCAACAGCAACAGCCTGCGGTGCGGCACAGATCAACTGCGCGACGCGAAGTGAGCATGGGCTCCAGGCGGGCTGACACGAGGGCAATGCTACCCAATAACATGGCGATCAAGCCAATAGCGGTTGCAGTGCGGACCGCAGGTCAGCGGCCTTGGGCACTCCGGAAGCCCGATATCGCTGCCGTCCGTCGACGTCGAAGATCAACGTGGTCGGCAGCGAGAGCACCGAAAATCGCCGTCCTGCAGCGGGATTGGTGTCCAGGTCGATCTCGACGTGGGCCACGTCGCCCAGGTCATCGCAGACCTGATCGACCACCCGACGCACCCGATCGCAGGGTCCGCACCACGGTGCGCTGAAATGCACGACGGTCGGCCCGGTGCGGGACAGGCCCAGATCCTCGGTGTATGGGATGTCTGGGGCGCCTCCCAGGGCGCCTCGAGCCGAGTCCGGTTGAATTTCCCGGACGTTGCCTGAGCGCCGGGTCAGCAACCAGCCGACGAGGGTCGCCAAGGCCAAAGCCGCGACAATCGCGACGCATACAAGCATCACGACTGTTTAAACCCATCCAGGGTCACAGTTACTCCCTGGGAGATGCCTTCGACGATGACGTCGGAGCCACGGGCGCCCACAGTGGTCGGCGCGACGCCGAAAGGAAGCCGTTGATTGGGCAACCTGGTGCTGAACGCATGTAAGACCGCATCCCGCATGTCATCGGGAACGCGCTGATTGGCGGTGTCGGGTCCGGTCAGGACGCCGGTGGGGGTGAACACCACTGTCGCCTGGTCGTCCGGGGCGATGGAAAGGTCCATCGAGACGCTGACCCGGTGATCGAAGTTCGCCGACTTCGGCGTGCCGCTGAATACCAGGCCGTGGCTGCCGGAAATTCCGGATTCGGTGGTGCCCCCGGTGGCGGTGTTGGTGTCTTGCGGTGGTGCCTCAACCATCAGGTCGGTAATGCCCAGATATCGGCCCAGGTGCGTCGAGTCGATGATGATGCGGCTCTCCAGCTTTCCTACCGGCAGTTTCGCATCGGGCCTGATCAGCCAAGATGCGTAAGTCAAGTCGATGGAGTGCATGGTCGCTTCCAGGGTGGCCTTGCCCGTCGCCGCGTGGTCGACGGCGTAGGCCTTGATCTCCAATTGGTTGTAGTGATCCCGCATCATCTGCGGAATGAACGGGAAGGGCAGGATGGCGACGAATGGGTCCGACCCCAGATTGGCTGCTTTACGCACGGTGGACGACAGTCGGTACTCGGCGTAGATGCTGGTTCCGAAGTCGACGCCGATGGCGCCGATGACGATCGTGCCCACGGCGACAGCACCTGCGATCACACCGATCAGCACCTTGCGCATAGGCATATTGTGGCTGGGCCATCTTTGGGCCATCTGCCTGGCCCATGGCAGCGTTTCGTCCCCGGTCCGCCTGGTGGCGGGGCTCACAGTCCTTCGGGGGCCGCACACAGCGGCCAGGCGGCACGTTATCGTTATATGTCCTGGTAACTAACGCCATGCGGCGTCGGTAAATTTGGGAGATGCCTTTCACACGACTGGAGGGGCTTGTTGGAGCTACTACTGCTGACATCGGAGCTGCACCCCGACCCGGTATTGCCATCGTTGTCGCTGCTCCCGCACACCGTCCGGACGGCACCGGCAGAGCCTTCCTCGTTGTTGGAGGCCGGAACCGCCGACGCTGTGCTGGTGGACGCGCGTCAGGACTTGTCGTCCGCGCGCGGTCTTTGCCGTCTGTTGAGCACGGCGGGCCGTTCGGTCCCGGTCTTGGCGGTGGTGAGCGAAGGCGGTTTGGTCGCGGTCAGCGCTGACTGGGGGCTGGACGAAATCCTGCTGCCCAGCACCGGGCCTGCCGAGATCGACGCCAGACTGCGGCTTGTTGTCGGACGTCGCGGTGGGTTGGCCGACCAGGAGAGTGCGGGCAAGGTCAGCCTCGGCGAGCTGGTGATCGACGAAGGCACCTACACCGCGCGCCTGCGTGGCCGTCCCCTTGACCTCACCTACAAAGAGTTCGAGCTGTTGAAATACCTGGCCCAGCATGCCGGCCGGGTATTCACCCGTGCGCAGTTGCTGCACGAGGTGTGGGGGTATGACTTCTTCGGCGGTACCCGCACCGTCGATGTGCACGTGCGTCGACTGCGGGCCAAGCTCGGCCCCGAGCATGAAGCGTTGATCGGCACCGTTCGCAATGTGGGTTACAAAGCCGTGCGGCCCGCCCGCGGGCGAGCGCCGGTTGCGGAGCCCTACTACGAAGACACCGAGACCGAGTCGGACGACGTGCAGGAACCGCTGGTCGATCCGCTGCACAGTCAGTGACCCAGCCTGACTGGCGCTCCACACTGACCGCACAGCAGCAGCGAGGCGTGCGTGAACTCGTTTTGGCGGCAACGGAATTCGATGCGGTAGCGCCCGTCGGCGAACAGGTGCTGCGGGAACTCGGCCACGACCGTACCGAGCATCTGCTGGTCACCGATGCTCAACCCGGCGTCACGACAGACACCGCCGACACGGTCGTCGGCTACCTCAACCTCGGCAACCTGGGTTCGCCTGGCGACGGGCATGCAGGGATGGCGGAACTGGTGGTGCACCCGCGGGCGCGTCGGCACGGTATCGGCGCGGCAATGGTGCGTGCGGCGCTGGCCAGAACCAACCGACGCAACCAGTTCTGGGCACACGGCACGCTCGATCCGGCTCGGGCAACAGCTTCCGCGCTGGATCTGGTCGCGGTTCGTGAATTGGTCCAGATGCGACGCTCGGTGCGCGATGTCCGCGAGCCGGTCGCGAATGTGCTCGGGGTACGGATCCGCACCTACGCCGGCGCCGCCGACGACGCCGAACTGCTGCGGGTCAACAACGCCGCCTTCGCCACACACCCCGAACAGGGCGGCTGGACCGCGACCGATCTGGCGGAGCGGCGCAACGAACCATGGTTCGATCCGGAGGGCTTGTTCCTGGCGTTCGGCGACTCCGAAAGCGATCATCCGGACAGGCTGCTGGGCTTTCACTGGACCAAAGTGCATCCCGATCAGCCCGCCTTGGGTGAGGTCTACGTAGTGGGCGTCGACCCGTCGGCGCAGGGCCGCGGCCTGGGGCAGGCGTTGACATCGATCGGCGTCGCGTGGCTCGCGCGGCGGCTCGCAGACCCGGCAAACCCCGCAAACCCCGCTACAGTGCTGCTCTACGTCGAGTCCGACAACGTTGCCGCGCTTCGGACCTACCGGAACTTGGGCTTCACCACGTACAGCGTCGACACCGCCTACGCGGCCGCACCCACCCGCAGTTGACCGACGACGCAGGCAGCGAAGGTCCGCATCCCCTATTGTTCGCCCGTATACGTCCAGAATGCGTCCAGGAAGCGGCATCGGGTGAGGCTCGACAGGGTGAGCAGAGCGTTGGGGGCGGCAGCGTTGGCAACGACGACAGCCGCCAGCGCGCTGACTGCCTGCGGCAGTGACGACAACCGCCCCAGCGCCTCGGCGACAACTCTGCCGGGACCCGCCGGCGCGGTGAGCTGTGCCGGGAAAAATGTGCTGACGGCCGAGGGGTCGACCGCCCAGCAGAATGCGATCGCGGTGTTCAACCAGGTATGGGGCCAATATTGCCCCGGGAAAAGCGTGGCCTACAACCCGACGGGGTCGGGTGCCGGCCGCGAGCAGTTCATCGCCGGCCATGTCGACTTCGCCGGGACAGACTCACCGCTGGCTTCGCGTCAGATCCGTCCGGCCGCCAAGCGCTGCAATGGAAACCCGGCCTGGGACTTGCCGCTGGCGTTCGGGCCCGTCGCATTGGTCTACAAGCTGCCGGGCGTTCGCACGCTGATTGTCAATGCTGACGTGCTGGCCAAGATCTTCAGCGGGACGATCATCAGATGGAATGACCCGATGCTGGCCGCACTCAATGGCGGTGTGGCTTTGCCGGATACCAAGATCACGCCGATCTACCGGTCGGACTCGTCGGGGACCACCGACAGCCTGCAGAGATACCTGATGACCGCCGCACCACGGAGCTGGACCAGAGGCGTTGGCACGGAGTTTCAGGGTGGCGCCGGCGAAGGCGTCTTGAAGTCGGCCGGCGTGATCCAGGCGGTGCGGACGACGCCTGGCGCCATCGGGTATGTCGAGAAGGGCTTCGCCGATCAGGCCAGTGTGTCGTTCGCCCAGATCGATACGGGCAGTGGCCCGGTCGCGCTGAGCAACGACACGGCACGCACCGCTATGGACGCCGTCGAGTTCGCGGTGGGCGGCGACGACGTGGTGCTGGATCTTGATCCGGTGTACGCCACCCAGCAGCCGGGCTCTTACCCGTTGGTGCTGGCCACTTACCAGGTGGTGTGCTCCAAGGGCTATAACCCGGAAACCTTCAACGCGATCAAGTCATTCCTTAGCGTGGCGGTCAACAATGGCCAAAACGACCTTTCTTCGGCCGGTTATGTTCCGTTGCCCGATAAAGTCAAGGAGCGGGTGGCCGCCGCGATCAATGCAATGCAATAGTTTTTCCCTAGCAAAGCCAGTTGACCCGATGGGTTGAAGGAGCGACAGCAGAACAACAGTGACGGGAGACCAGTGACCACGCCAAACCCGGCCGACGCGGGCTCGGGTGCGGTAGTCGCTGGGCCCTTTCCCGAGTCGCCTGTCGTCCCCATCAGCCCGTGGGGGAGCGCCCGACCGATCTTCGGGGACCGGATATTTCGCAGGTTGGCGGAGGGCTCCGGTGTCCTGATCGTCGTGTTGATCGCCGCGATCGGCGGATTCCTGTTGTTGCGTGCGATACCGGCGTTACGGCGCAATCGGGAGAACTTTTTCAGCTACGGCGGCAACTGGGTTACCACCGACACATCGGCGATGCACTTCGGAATATTCGATCTGCTGCAGGTGACGGTGTTCGTCTCGTTGTTCGCTTTGATCCTGGCCATGCCGGTCGCCCTGGGCGTCGCGATCTTCCTCACGCAGTACGCGCCGCGACGACTGGCCGGGGCGTTGGCCTACACCGTCGATCTACTGGCGGCCGTTCCATCGATCATCTACGGCATCTGGGGTCTGCTCGTGCTGGCGCCGCAGTTGCGACCGGTCGCAAAGTGGCTCAACCACACCATGGGCTGGTGCGTCTTTTTCGCCAGTGGTAACTCGTCGGTGGCCGGTGGTGGCACCATCTTCACCGCCGGCATAGTTTTGGCGGTGATGATCCTGCCGATCATCGCTGCGGTCACGCGAGAAGTGTTCGTCCAGACTCCGCACGAACAGATCGAAGCTGCGCTGGCACTCGGCGCCACCCGGTGGGAAGTCGTGAAAACCACCGTGCTGCCATTCGGGCGATCCGGATACGTCAGCGGCGCGATGCTGGGTCTGGGCCGCGCGCTGGGAGAGACGGTCGCGCTGCTCATCATCTTGCGCGGCACCCAAACAGCCTTCGGTTGGTCATTATTCGACGGCGGCTCCACCTTCGCCACCAAGATCGCCGGCACCGCATCGGAATTCAATGACCAGTACAAGGCCGGTGCGTACATTGCCGCGGGTCTGGTGCTTTTTTTGCTCACCTTCGTCATCGATGCACTGGCACGGCAGGCCGTTGCCGGGATCGGATTCAGAAGGGGCGGGAGGTGACCTCGATCTGGGACCGTCCCCTCAAGGCACGGACGATTCCCGGGCTCGACCGGCGCCGTCGCAGCGCGGACTTTGTTGCGACAGCGCTGGTGACGTTGTCGATGGTGATCGCGTTGCTGCCATTGGTGTGGGTGCTGTGTTCGGTGGTCGCCCAGGGGTTCAAGGCCATCACGTCGAGCGTGTGGTGGACGCATTCGCAATCCGGTACAACAGAATTCGCGACCGGTGGCGGCGCCTACCACGCGATCGCCGGCACCGTGCTGCAGGGATTGGTGTGTACCACGCTATCCGTCCCGATCGGTGTCATGGTCGCGATTTACCTCGTCGAATACGGCGGCGGCACCCCGCTGGGCAGGCTGGCCACATTCATGGTGGACATCCTCAGCGGGGTTCCCTCGATCGTGGCGGCATTGTTCATCTACGCGCTGCTGGTGGCGACGATGGGTCTTCCCCGTTCTGAATTCGCGGTATCGTTGGCGCTGGTGCTATTGATGGTCCCGGTGATTGTGCGGGCGACCGAGGAGATGCTGCGGATCGTTCCGGTCGATCTTCGCGAGGCTAGTTACGCGTTGGGGATCCCCAAGTGGAAAACCATTGCCAGGATTGTGATCCCGACGGGGATGGCCGGAATCATCACGGGGATCATGCTGGCGGTGGCAAGGGTGCTGGGCGAGACCGCCCCGTTGCTGATACTGGTCGGTTACTCGCAGGCGATAAACTTCAACATCTTCAGCGGGTTCATGGGATCGCTGCCCGGCATGATGTACTACCAGATCTCGGCCGGTGCGGGCAGCAACCCGGTTCCCACCGATCGACTATGGGGCGCTGCGCTGACGCTGATCCTGATGATCGCTGTCATCAATATCGGGGCCCGCGCGATGGCGAGAATCTTCGCTCCCAGGAAATCGTAGGCAGGAGCACTAGGTGGCCAAGCGGTTAGACCTCGAGGATGTCAACATCTACTACGGGTCTTTTCACGCCGTCGCGGATGTGTCACTGGCGATCCTGCCGCGCAGCGTGACCTCGTTCATCGGCGCATCGGGATGTGGCAAGACGACCGTCCTTCGCACTCTGAACCGGATGCATGAAGTCATCCCCGGTGCCCGGGTCGAGGGCGCGGTGTTGCTCGACGATGAAAACATCTACGCCCCCGGTATCGACCCGGTGGGTGTGCGCCGGGCAGTAGGGATGGTATTTCAGCGGCCAAACCCATTTCCTGCCATGTCGATTCGTAACAATGTGGTGGCCGGTCTGAAGCTGCAGGGTGTGCGCAATCGCAAGTTGCTCGACGACACGGCTGAATACTCCTTGCGCGGCGCGAACCTGTGGGACGAGGTCAAGGATCGTTTGGACAAGCCCGGCGGCGGATTGTCGGGCGGGCAGCAACAGCGGTTATGCATCGCACGTGCCATTGCGGTGCAACCCGACGTCTTACTGATGGACGAGCCGTGCTCTTCGCTGGACCCCATCTCGACGATGGCCATCGAAGACCTGATCGGTGAGCTGAAGCAGGAGTACACGATCGTCATCGTCACTCACAACATGCAGCAGGCTGCTCGGGTGAGCGATCAGACTGCGTTTTTCAACCTGGAAGCCGTGGGAAAACCCGGCCGGTTGGTGGAGATCGACGACACCGAGAAAATCTTCTCCAATCCGTCCCAGAAGGCAACCGAGGACTACATCTCGGGGCGCTTCGGCTAACGCGACCCTAATGAGACGGGGCCGCCGCGTCTTCGTCGGGAAATCTGCCGGTTGCCTGGAAGATGACGCGGCGAGCAACCTCGACGGCATGGTCGGCGAAGCGCTCGTAGAACCTGCCCAGCAATGTGACGTCGACGGCGGCCGCCACGCCGTGTCTCCATTCACGGTCCATCAGCACTGAGAACAAGTGCCGGTGCAGATCGTCCATCGCATCGTCTTCTTCGCGGATCCGGGCGGCTTTCTCCGGGTCGCGGGACAACACCACCTCTTGCGCGTTGTTACCTAATTCGACTGCAACTCGGCCCATTTCAGCGAAATAGCCGTTGACCTCTTCGGGTAACACGTGCTGGGGATGGCGTCGGCGAGCGATCTTGGCGACGTGCAGCGCCAGCGCTCCCATCCGGTCGATGTCGGCCACCATCTGGATGGCGCTCACGATCGACCTGAGGTCACCGGCGACCGGCGCTTGCAATGCCAGCAGAACGAAGGCGCTCTCTTCGGCCCGGGCACTGAGCGTCGCGATCTTTTCATGGTCGGAGATCACCTGCTCGGCCAGCACCAGATCGGCCTGCAGCAGGGCTTGGGTTGCCCGCTCCATCGCGATGCCCGCCAGCCCACACATCTCACCGAGGCGCTCGGACAGATCCGAGAGCTGCTCCTGGTAAGCCGTCCGCATGCCGCCAAGCCTACGTTCTCGGTGCCGGATAGGTCGGTTGGGTGCCGCGAGAAGTGGTTACTCGCAGGTGGTGTCGGCCGCGTTGGTAACCGTCAGGTCCTCGGGCAGCGTGGCGGGCGAGTTGCTGGAGCCGCGGTCTATCTGCACGGTTACCGACGAGCCGCTGGGTGCCGGAGTGGTCACCGAATTGAAGTCTGGGCCGAGCACCACCTGAACAACCTGTCCGTAGCCGGGAACCCGCTGGACCTTTGGGTTGGCGAAAGCCGAGGCCACCGTGGCGGCGGCCTGCTCGTTGCCGGGGGAAAACAAGACCGTCGTCGCGTTCACCGAACTCGGATAGTCGTCCGGCGTCATCACGTTGAACCCGTTTCGCTTGAGCTGGCTGGTGGCGGTGGTGGCCAGGCCGGACTGGGTCGTCGCGTTGGAGACCCGAACGGTGACATCTTGCGGCGAGGTCGTCACCACTTGCTCATGCTGCGCCTGTGGGGTCACGGGTGGGGTCGGCACCTTTTTGGTGGTGGGTGCGGCGGGTGAGGTCGTGGGCCCCGAGGTTGAGCCCGAGGAGGGGGACGTCCCCAAACTCTTGGCGTTGTGGTCGTTTTCCTGCGGCAACGGATCATCGTTGATGATGGCGTCGAACAGCGATCGCACGTCGTCCATGCGCGGAGGCTCGTCGCCGTTTTCGTCTGTTATGCCCGTCGGCACGGTGACAAACGTGATGTGCCCGGCCGCCATGCCCTGCAACGACTGGCCGAGCTGGACTAGGTCTTTGGTCTTGACATTGTCGACGTAGGTGTCGCCGATGAACATGTTGACGACGTTGTTCAACTTGTTGAGGTCTAACAGTGTGTCCTCGGAGATCAGCGACCGCAGCAGCGACGACAGGAACAATTGCTGGCGTTTGATGCGGCCGTAGTCGCCGTTGGTCTCGGTGGTGACCTGCCGGGCCCGGACGTAGTTCAGCGCCGTGGGCCCGTCGATGACTTGGCGCCCCGCGTGTTCGAGAACGGTGCCCAGCTCGTAGTCGTGCAGCGGGGTGCTGGTGCACACCTGGACGCCGCCGAGGGCGTCGACCATTTTCGCGAATCCCGCGAAGTCGACGGCGATGAAGCGGTTGATGCTCAAACCGGACAGCTTCTGGATTTCCTTGACCAGACACTTCGGACCCCCGAAGGCGAACGTCGAGTTCAGTTTGGTCTCGGTGTCAACGATCCGGGGACTCCAGGTTCCCCTCTTCTTGTTGTAGACGGGTCCGTACTTGCCGTTGTCTGCGTTCCACGCCTCGCACTGGATCGGGGTGATCGCCAGATCTCGGGGGAACGACACCGCGACCACGCGTTTGCGGTTGGCCGGGATGTTGACCAGCATTATGGTGTCCGAGCGTGCGCCATCGGCGTCATCGGCGTCGCCGGCGCCCATGTCGGCGTTTTCTCCCAAGCGCGAGTCGATACCGACGATCAGGAAGTCCTCGTCGCCGTACTGTCCATTACGGTCGCGGATGTCGCCGGAATTCGGGTCGAGCGCACTGATGGTGTTGAGGCGGGCGTTCTTGGACGTGCTCCATTGCCATGCGCCGCCGGTCAAGACCAGCGCCAGGACGGCAAAAAGCGCCGCGAGCGAGCGCCCGGCCAGCAGCATCGGCCGGCGACCGGATTTACGGGTCGACTGGGCGGTCTTGGGGCCCGCAGCCGCCGGCGGTTGACCGGCCGCGGACGATTCGGACTTTTCGCCGTTCGGATATGCGGTGGCTCCGAGGTCGGGAAGCTCCGAGACGACCTGGAACGAGTAGGCCGGGATCTCGATGACCTCGGTGTCCTGTTGGTCGGCGGCCTGGTTAGCGGAGACGTCCGGCGAAGCTTCGGCGGGTTCGGCGTCCGGCGCAATGTGGTGGTGACGCGGCCGGGCAGTGGTCGGGGCTCCGACTTTGGCGATCAGGTCAGCGACACTGATTCCGCCGCGGGTGTGGGAGGCCACTTTCTCGATCGGGTTTTCCTGCGCCTCGACCTCGCGCGACGGTTCACCGAACCGTTCCCAAGGCGCGGCACCCCGCGCCCCCAGCGGGCCTGTGGTGGTCGATTGACCATCCGTGGCGGACGCGCGCCTACGGCCACAAGCGGCGTCGTGCTCGCCGTCACTCATGTCCTACCGGCCTCCAAAATTCAGCTGCACCCTGCTGCGGACGACAGTGGTGTCCGAGTGCACGCATCCACCCGCGCGGGCATTTCAATGCCGCGCCACTCGCGGGGTCGCCCCGTATCTATGGCCCTCGCGCAGCGGCCTAACCGATCCGCTACCAAAGTGCAATGAGCACAAGGCCCTCATGGTACTGAGTTATCGGCCCAGACGCGATTTGCGCCCTGTGACTCAGCCGCCCGAGTGCATGACGTCGGCCCCGGCTGGCACCGTGCAGTCGTCCGGATCGGTCAGCCAGCCTTCGGGCAGGGCCACCCGGGCCGGTGATCCTTGCCGGCCCCGGGGGCCGGTCGCGGCATCCGGGAACGGGACGGCGCCATCCAACTGGTCCAGTAAGCAGTCGAGTTCGGCGAGGGTCTTGACCAGCGCCAGCGCTCGCCGCAAGTCGGATCCGGCTGGGAAGCCATGCAGGTACCAGCCGATGTGCTTGCGGATATCGCGCATGCCCTTGTCTTCACCGAAATGGGCGGCCAGTAACCGGCCATGCCGGCGGACGATGTCGGCGACTTCGCCAAGGGTGGGCGGCGTGGGTGCCGGCCTGCCGGTGAACGCGGCCGACAGTTCGGCGAACAGCCACGGCCGGCCAAGGCAACCCCGACCGATGACGACGCCGTCGCACCCGGTGCTGGCCATCATGGCCAGCGCGTCGCTGGCGTCGTAGATGTCCCCGTTGCCGAGCACCGGAATGGTCCGCACCTGCTGCTTGAGCTGGGCAACCTGCTCCCAATCGGCGCTGCCGGAGTAGCGCTGCGCTGCCGTACGGGCATGCAACGCGACCGCGGCGGCGCCTTCGGCCTCGGCGATGCGCCCGGCATCCAGGTGCGTGTGGTGATCGTCGTCGATGCCGATGCGGAACTTGACGGTAACCGGTACTTCGGTGCCCTCGGTGGCTCGCACGGCTGCGGCCACGATCTGGCCGAACAGGCGGCGCTTGAACGGCAACGCCGCACCGCCGCCGCGCCTGGTGACCTTGGGCACGGGGCAGCCGAAGTTCATGTCGATGTGATCGGCCAAGCCCTCGTGGGCGACCATTCGAGCGGCCGCGTACGTGGTGGCGGGATCGACCGTGTAGAGCTGCAGCGAGCGCGGCGACTCGTCCGGGGAGAACGTGGTCATGTGCATGGTGGAGGGATGCCGCTCGACGAGGGCGCGCGCCGTTACCATCTCGCAGACGTAGAGTCCGCTGACCGTTCCGACTCGGGCTTGCTCAAGCTCGCGGCACAGGGTCCGGAATGCGACGTTCGTCACTCCAGCCATCGGGGCCAACACCACCGGGCTGGCCAGCGTGATGGGGCCGATGCGCAACGCCGGCTACCTCTGGCTCAAGGCGAGCTTGCCTTCGGTCTTATGCAGCTCCTGGGCGGTGATCGTCCGGCCCGTGCGGGCTTCCCGGTCGAGTTGACGCTGCTTGGAGATCTCGAATTTGTCGCAGGCCGCCTCAGACTCTTCGATCAGCACGGCAAGGTCGTCGCGCAATGCGGCTGCCTCCCCGGTAAAGTCCTCGCGCTCGAAAATGCGCCACTTCTTGAGCACCGGCATTACGACCTCGTCGAGGTGGATGCGCGGGTCGTACACGCCCCCGACGGCAATCATCACTGCCTTACGGCGAAACTCCGGCACCGTGAACCCGGGCATCCTGAAGTTGCGCAGCACCCGGTGCAACGAGTGCATCGCTTGGTTCGGCGCGATCTCCAGGCCGGCTTCGCTGACGTCGCGGTAGAAGATCATGTGCAGGTTCTCGTCGGCCGATATTTTCGCCAGCAGCTGGTTGGCGATTTCCTCGTTGCACGCCTTCCCGGTGTTGCGGTGCGAGATGCGGGTGGCCAGTTCCTGGAACGTGACGTAGAGAACCGAGTCGAACAGGTTCTCGGCGAAGAGGTCGCCCTGGCGGTTCTGGCCCGGGCTGAACCCCCGGTTCACCACCTCGAGGCGCAGTTTCTCCAGCTCGACCGGGTCGACCGCGCGCGTGACGACCAGGTAGTCGCGCAGCGCGATCCCGTGCCGGTTCTCCTCGGCCGTCCAGCGGTTGACCCACTGGCCCCATGCACCGTCCATGCCCAAACTCATCGCGATCTCGCGGTGATACGACGGCAGGTTGTCCTCGGTCATCAGGTTCTGCACCATCGCCACCTGGGCGACATCGGTGAGCCGGGTCTGCCCGGGTTCCCAGTCCTGGCCGCCGAGCGCATAGAAGTTCTTGCCGTCCGACCACGGGATGTAGTCGTGCGGGTTCCAGTTCTTGTGCATGCTGAGGTGCCGGTTCATGTACTGCTCGACGACCGGTTCAAGCTCGTGCAACAGCTGTAGGTCGGTCAGCTTGGCTGACATGGGGCCTCCAGTTACCTGTGTCTAGTGGTTGCAGTCAATATATCTGTGTACCTCGGTAGCATCAAGGTTGCGCTCGGCACGGCAGGTCACGTTTCGAATCGCCGCGTATTGGTTGGCCGCGTCGGAAGCGGTTCAGACAATTGCGCCAAAGTCGGAGCGCCGCCTCAGGCGGTACGGGACTAATGCTACTCGAGTTTTCCCAGCTCACTGACGGGAACGTACGGGCCTGCGGTGTTGAGCAGGTGGACGCAGAAATCGATGAACTGGTTGCGGGTGGCCCCTAGCCGCCCGTTGAGGTACGTGGTGAACAGGCCGGACAGCCCGCCGACGAGGCTGGTGGCGATCATGTTCTGCAGCACTGGATCGCCGACCCGGGATAGCTTGCGCTGCAGCAGATCGATGAAGTTGGGCATCCATTCCGCGCCGGACCGGCTCAGCACCGGCTCTACCGTCGGCGCCAGTAGCAGCACACGCCCCCGCACCGGGTCGTCGACCATCAGCTCGACGAATTGCTCGACGGCTTCTCGAGGGGTCTTCGCCGAGGTGAGGGCCGCCATCGCTCGTGTGCAAACGTCGTCATAGACGGCGCGCACGAATTCGTCGCGATCGGAGAAGCTTTCATAGAAGTAGCGCTCGGTCAACGCGGCCTTGCGGCACACGGCACGAACGGTCAGCGCGGGTCCGCTGTCGCTGCCGAGCAACTGCACGCCGGCGGTGATGAGGTTGTCCCGACGTACGGCGAGTCGACTCGCCAGTGGGACGCCGGACCAGCGGCCCCGTCGTTGACCGGACTGCACGTCACTCCTAAGCTGTAACTGACAACATGCGTAGTCAGAATTGCTTGTAACTATAAAACATGTACAGGAAGCTCCACGGGTGCCTCAAAATTCCTTCGCGGCCTGCCCGCCCGGTAACACCGAAGCAGGTTCCAGTGGC